>SAMEA3663208__coassemble_42_pt1 | contig 117592 bp, 88 predicted proteins | sample SAMEA3663208__metabat2_low_PE_010 | metagenome-assembled genome bin SAMEA3663208 (sample SAMEA3663208) | pig gut metagenome | biome: pig gut; feature: pig-associated habitat; material: faeces | place: China | collected 2013
AAGCTCAAAGCAAACTTTCAATCTTTTCAAATTGACGGTTCGTATCTTTATACCCAAGCCGTTGGGAATATTAAAAAATTAAAGTATTAAAAAATTAAAGTCCTAATACCACAGCGGCTCGCTTCTTGTACTACTTCTCTGTTTATGTAAGTCTTTCAAAGAACTCTTTCTTTATTTGCTCTCAGAGAACCGTTGTTCTCAAAAGCGGGTGCAAAGGTACGGACTATTTTTCAAACCACCAAATGTTTCGACGAAAAAGTTTCAGAATTTAACAGTATTTTAGAATTAAGACGTGTAAATACGACACTAAATAAGAATATACCTTATTAATATTATATAAGGAAAAGAATATAAGCAGGAATTGAGATAAAGAGAAAGAAATGCCTTAGAATAATAACTGATAACAGGAATCATATCATAGAACAGGAAGATTATAACGTATTTTAGCAGAAATAAATCAAGTTAACGCACACAATTGATAAAAATCCATTGTTAGGCTTGCATAATTAAGATTTATTCACTACCTTTGCACCCAGTTAAACAACAATGACATATCGAGATATAGAGAAATGAAAGCATTTGAATTCAGACCAAAGCTCCTCGACACGCTGAGGAACTACAATCGCAAGAGTTTTATGACCGACCTTATGGCCGGAGTAATCGTTGGCATCGTAGCCCTTCCATTGGCAATTGCCTTCGGAATTGCCTCAGGAGTTACGCCTGAGAAGGGAATAATCACCGCCATAGTAGCTGGACTTATCATCTCGGTGCTTGGCGGCAGCAAGGTTCAGATAGGCGGTCCCACGGGTGCGTTTATAATAATAATATATGGTATAATCCAGCAATACGGTTTTGAAGGACTTGCCATAGCGACATTTATGGCGGGCATATTCCTTGTGCTATTTGGCCTTCTTCATCTCGGTACAATCATCAAGTATATCCCCTATCCTATCGTAGTTGGATTCACGAGCGGAATAGCGGTTACGATTTTCACCACTCAGATAAAGGATTTGTTTGGCTTGCAGCTCACATCCGTACCATCCGACTTCATTGAAAAATGGATAGTATATATCCAGAACATGAACACCACCGACCTGTGGACAGCCATAATCGGTATTGCAAGTGTGATAGTAATAGCCATCACACCGCGATTCAGCAAGAAGATACCTGGTTCACTTGTTGCCATTATCCTGATGACCGTAGTGGCATTACTATTAAAGAACTTCGCAGGAGTGGGCAGCATCGAGACCATTGGTGACAGATTCTCCATCTCAAGTGAGCTTCCCGACGCCCATGTGCCGGAGATGACATGGGAGACAATCAAGCAACTTGTATCTCCAGCTATTACCATAGCCATATTGGGAGCCATCGAGAGCCTTTTGTCTGCCACAGTAGCCGACGGTGTTATAGGCGACCACCACGACTCCAACACGGAGTTGATAGCTCAGGGAGTAGCCAACCTTGCCTCTCCCCTCTTCGGCGGCATTCCAGCCACAGGTGCCATTGCCCGTACAATGACGAATATTAACAACGGAGGTCGCACTCCTATAGCCGGTATTATCCATGCGGGAGTACTTCTTCTGATATTCCTGTTCCTCATGCCACTTGCCCAATATATCCCGATGGCATGTCTTGCCGGAGTATTGGTAGTGGTAAGTTATGGTATGAGCGGTTGGCGTTCGTTCCTTGCCTTGATGAAGAATCCCAAGAGTGATGTCACCGTATTGATTATCACATTCCTTTTGACAATAATCTTCGACCTTACAGTAGCAATAGAGGTAGGTTTGATTATAGCCTGTCTTCTGTTCATGCGCCGTATGTCAGAGACCACAGATGTCAAGGTTATCAGCGACGAGATAGACCCCAACCTCGAAAGCGAGTTGAGTTCAGGCAACCTTGAGCATCTTACAATTCCTCAGGGAGTTGAGGTATATGAGATTAACGGTCCGTATTTCTTTGGAGCGGGAAACAGGTTTGAGGAGATAATGGCATCCTTTGGCGACCGTCCAAAGGTGAGAATTATTAGAATGAGAAAAGTGCCGTTTGTTGACTCAACAGGTATTCACAACCTCACCAACCTCTGCATAATGAGCAAGAATGAAGGAATACGAGTTGTTCTTTCAGGAGTGAATGAGAAAGTGAATGCACAGCTGAAGAAGGCTGAGTTTTATAAATTGATAGGCGAGGAGAATATCTGTAGCCATATCAACATTGCCCTGGAGAGAGCAAAGGAGATTATTGCTGATTAATCATAAAAATCCTTCGTTCATCCTTCTATTGGAGTCTTGTCCATGATTGAAGGATGAACGAGGGATTAACCTTAGAATTAATTACTTAACGATAACAGTCTTGCCGTTTATGATATAAAGACCGGAATTGTTAGTGTTCTTAACGGGGATTCCGTTGATGTTAAATGCTTTTCCGTCATTATTTTTATCAGCGTTGATACCGGAGATTGCAGTTGCGAGACCTTCGGTTGTATATGTTGCGCTCAAGTCTGCAGAATGGTCGTTTCCGTCGGGAGTAACTACGCCTACGAGAGAAAGAACCACCTCTGAATTGGCATCACGTGAGAATTCAGGAACGGGGATAGTGAGGATTGTTGCATAATTGTCTTCAGGGTCAACTTCAGATGCGATGTCCTTTGCCTCAACATCCACATATCCTTCCTTGCCTTCATAAACATAGCTGAATCTTGCGGCATTGAACGAGAGCTTGCCGTCACCTTCTTCCCTGATCCAAAGCTCTATGCTCTTCTTGTTGTCTATAGAGCCCTTGGCAGGACTAAATTCAGATGTAAGAGTATATTCAACAGCCTTATACTTATATGTGAAACCATAGCTGCCTAATGTACCGGCGCCGTCGGAATATGTGAAATTGCCCTGAGCATCCTTCACGTTTGTAATCTGCAGTGAGATTTCCTCATACAGGTTCTGGATACCCATAGTTTCCTTATTGCGGAGCTTGCCACGAAGGTCAACAGAAAGTTTGTTTCCACTTACGATAACAGGGAGCACCTCACGATAGTAGTCGTTTTCAGACTCTATATTACCCATGCTCAGAAAAGCCACAGGCTTAGACTCAGTACTGAGGTCTCCGCTGAAAGTAAGAGTAACAACGCCATTCTCGAATGTCTCAGGCATCCATGAGAGGAATGTGTCGAGACCATTACCTGGAGTGTTAACCGATGATTCGAGGCTTACCGGGAGAGCTGCTGCAATATACTTAACCACGACATCACCAATCGAACTTGAGCCATCCTTAGCAGCCACGTCCTTGAGAGTCACAGTGATTTCGTCACCTTCCTTCATGCCAAGTCCATAGAAGTCGAGCAGTGCTGCCCTGATGTCCAGACTAACACTCTTTCCACTGGTATTAGCCACAACAGCCTCACTCTCTGCACCCCATGATACGGTGCATCCCTTATGGGAAAGATTTTTTGAGAATGTCAAGCTGACGTAAGCGGAAGCAGCCGACAATGGTTTTCCGCCCTCAGCAGAAGGAGTTGGAGTGACAGAAATCAATTTGATTTCAGAAGGATTACCGTATGAAGTGATTGTTATAGTTCCATTATCTGCCTGAATGTCGAAAACCTTCATGAAGTAAATCGCAGTACCTTTAGCAGTACCCTTGGCAATAGGCAGTTTAAAGGTATAAGGAGAGTAATTACCCTCAAAATCCATCTTTAACTGTTGGGTATAGTCTGCATCTGTAAAAGCGTCGAGCCTTGTTACAGAACATGAAATCTCGATAACGAAGTCATCTGTAGTGACATCCTCCGGGATGATAAACTTGCCATACCACTCAGCCATTCCGAATTTGTAATCTGTACCAGCCTCCATCACGTATGGATCAGCCTTAGTACCCGAACCTTGCGCCCAAGTGGTAACACTTGAGGCGAGCACTGCCAAAAGCATCAGTGCGCGAAATAAAATGTTTTTCATACGTAAATTTTTAATATTAATAATGTTATTGTATAAAAAGAATGGGACTACACTCGATATGCAATCCCATTCTCGATATTATTTCATAGGATAATAAATAATCGTGTTACGGATTACTTAATGATAACCTTCTTGCCGTTGATGATGTACATCTTGTTAGGAGCAAGAGACTTGATAGCGTTTGCGTCGCCACTCTTAATGAGCTGACCGTTGGCGTTGTAGATTTCCACGTTGCCCTCAGCAGAGAAGATGTTAGAGATAGCGGTGGCGTTGCCGACAGTCCAAGTGAACTTGATGTCATTAACATTAGAGCTACCATCCTCATAATTGATATGACCGGCAGGCAATGTCAATGTATAAGTTCCTTCAGCAGTAATTTCTTCTGCAATTGTGAATCTTGCCCAATTCAATATATCAAAATCAGGACCAAAGCCTTCATAGACTGTATAAGTATTGCCGGCAGCATCAGTTAACGATGGGTTGCCAGAACCAAATGAAATCTCGCTATGGCTGTCGAAGATAACATCAATAGTCTGAAGACTTGTAACTGTACCTACGGCAGGTGTTACAGTATATTTCTCATTATCTGCCTCGGCGATAGTATATGTGAATGTAACCTCAGAATTCAGGTTGGCAGGATCGTCATCGTATGTAACGGCACCTGCAGGGATTGTCAGAATGTATGTACCAGGTTCGGTGATTTCAGCGTTGAGTGAGCATACAAGCTGGTTCCAACCAGTTCCATAATCAACATTAGAGATTGTTGCAAGTTTATTTCCATTTCCATCACTGATGTAAGGCATAGCGTCATAAGTCCAAGCACAAGAGTTGTAATCCATGAATGTGAACTCGAAGTCCTTCAGACTACCTACTTCACCTTCCTGAGGATTAGCAGAAACGTGCATAGCCTGTGAAGGATTATCACCATTGTCAACAGTTATGTTGAAGATAGCCTCGCGGTTGTTCTTTACATTGAATCCCTGAGCTGTAAGGTCAAGGTTGAACATTCCTTCAGGAACAACTATAGTATAAACGCCATTTGTAGAGATTTCATTGTCGAAGCTGACGATTACCTCCTTGACAATATAATCCTGATTACCCTTCTCTTCCTCGGGAATAACAGATGTCACATCCTTAGAAGTGGCGACAACGTTGCGAGCCTTGTCAAGAATCTGGATTCTATCCAACCAAGTCGGCTGAATACCTGCAGCATATCCAAACTTGATGGTAGAAATCTTCTCTACAGTAGCATCGGGAGCGGGGTCAACCATAGTAACCTCGGGCAAGTTGAACTTAGCGTCAACATATACAGAGATGTAAGAAGCGGCATCTTCACCATTATTACCCTTCACAGTCTGACCATCAGCACCCTCGGCGAGGAGGCTAACAACAAACTGATGATAGCTTGTCATAACATGAGAAGGAATAACAATAGTAGCAACAGTATTGTCCTCGCTCATTTCAACAGAGCAATCCTGAGTAGCACCCATACCAAGCACAGCAAAAGCCTGCTTGATAGTCACAGCATCACTGAATGTGAAGCTAATCTTGTTGTCCTCAGCACTTTCGAGAGAGAAGTTAGCCTCGTTTTGGTTATAGAGAAGCTCAGCCGGCTCAACAAGAGTAGCAGAACTGTAAACATATTGAGCTGTTCCACCCTTGATAGTAAACTGATTAGAATAGTTTGAAGGAACATCAGCACCTGCGTCAGGATTTGTTTCATATCCAGTAATGAATACCGGATAATCTACGCCCAGTGTCAAAACGTAGTCAATAGGAATCCAGAATGTGAACTTTCCGTTTTCCTTAGCCTTACTTGACCAAGTCTTAATATAAGTGTCACCATCACCTATCTTGAGAATCATATAGTTGACATTCTCGTCAGCAACAGTAACAACAATGTTCTGGTCAGCAATCAGCTTCTCAACTGACTCAGCAGCGAGGAGGTCAACAACAGCCGAACCATCTTCTGAAACCATCACCAAACTCTCAGCGGCAGGCTCAGCAATAGTGAACTCAAATACCAGAGCCTCCTGGTTGGTGTTCTCATTCACATTATTGAATTTCACTGCGCCCTTGGGGATAGTAAGAGTATATTTTCCAGGGGCGGTGATAGCCTCGTCAAGTGAGCAGGCAAGTGCTGCATCAGAGACATTTTCGCCATTCTTGAGAGTATAGGTGTTACCTTCCTCATCAGTGATTTGCACGAGCTTGCTGTAAGACCAGTCAGCAGCCTCATAGCCATTAAATGTGACAACGAAATCCTTAAGGCTTGTCACTTCTCCCTCTGCGGGAGTAATAGAAACAGATGTTGCACCTGCTTCCTCATTGTCTGCCACCTCAGCATACGCCTTACCGCCAATGACAGCAAGGAACAGCATTGAAATCATGACGAGCAGACTTTTACGGTTTTGAGTAAATGTTTCTCTCATAGTTTTAATTTTAAATATAAATAAATGTTTTAAATTATTTCGAAATACGGCGGCAAAGTTACACAAAATAATTGATATACAAAAACTTTTCGGCAAAAAAGTGACAAAAAAATAGCATTAACTGCGGTGAGTACAGCTTTCTCCACCGCAGTTAATGCTATATAAGAGGTCAAGAAGAGATGATTACTTAATCACCTTCTTGGCAGAATCACCTTGCTTCATGATTACGAGGCCCTCGTTGGCAGCTCGTCCGCCCACATTATATATATATGTAGGACCGTTCTGCTGCTCGTCCACAGTCACTCCGTTGATGCCAGTGGTCATCTCGATGTTGGCGCGTGCCGAGTTGAGCAGCTCGCCGGTAGCCACGTTGATGAGCATCACCGTCACCTTGCAGTTGTTGATGTCCTTCACCTGAGTGAGCACATCAGCACCCTTAAACGAGATTTCGCCCTTGTTCTCCACTCCGTTCTCGATATTCAGCGGCAGCAAGCCAGCCTGACCATAGTAGTTGGTGGCAGGATAGAAGTTGCGCGCCACATCGTTGAAGGTGTATGGATATACAGCACTCTTGCCATATATACCTCCAGCCTGCCATTCACCGAGGTTTTCCGCAGTGACGTTATACAGGTTATTTTGCTGATATCCATCCAGTTTATCCTCAGTGATTACACAGAAAAGTCCCATATTGGCATTCTCCACATCCAGTGCAAAGCGCACGTTGAACGGTATTCTCATCACGTCGGTGTCCTTGTTGTAAGTAGCCGACACGCTTATGTCAGCATCAGCGGGGAATCCCATAAGGTAGTTCACCCTGTCGAGCCAGCAGTCAGCTTCGGGCGAAACAAACGAGTATTTGCTCTCACCCGCCACAACCTCGCGGTACATCGGTGAGCTTATGCCCTGATAACGGTTGATGATAGCCTGTGGAGCACCCATCAGTCCGAGGAACGACTGGGTATAAGAGGTCATGCCACTCTCGTAGGTATCGCCGGTATAAGTGTGATAGCAGAGCGGTATGACATTCTCGCCATAGATACGCTCAAGGTTCTCCAATCCGAGGTGTCCCAACGGGCAGTTGGAGCAGTCCTGACCGGTTTCCTCCTCAACGACGACACGTCTTGTGGTCTTGAACGAGAGATTCTTCACAGCTACAGCCATTTCATATTCAGTCTCACCGTTGTTGAGGTCAACATCCACATAGAAGATATTCTGCTTTCCTGGTTCCAGTGGCAGTTCCTTCTCGAACTCAAACTCCATAGTGTCGTCCTTCTTCAGTTCAAGTCCGCTCTTTACTTGCTCATCCACAATGTTTCTCTTTGAGTCAAGCAGTTGCAGCTTCACCTGATTATATGTCTTTTCCTCGTTGAGAATCTTGATTTCACCCTTAACCTTCTGCGAAGCGGCACCAATCTGATAAGTCTCAATGCCCTTCAGCCCCACCTGCACGTCAAACACCTGACTAACAGTGATATCAGTCAAGAACAGGGCACTTTGGTTAGTGTTCTCGTTAACGAAGGCGATATGAACCTTCTTGCCGGCATAGTCGGCGAGGTTGACAGAATACTCCTTCCAGTTGCCCTCGAGAGTACCTGTAGTACCAGGTATCATCTGCTCGTTGAACACAACATCTCCCCCTTCCTTGAACTTCTTAATCACGTCGGCATCGAGGTCGTTAATCTGTTCGTCCGTAGCCAGGATCACCACCTTGAGTTTATCAGTGAATCCAGGCTGGAAGCCCTGCCCCTTGAATGAGAGGAACACATTCTTTCCTGTTATCTCAAGCTGTGGAGTAACCAACCAGTCGTCCGACTTGCCATTGGGCACATATTTCGAATGTGACATGGCGCACTTGTTAGAATAGTCGTCATCAGCAGCCCATGTCCATCCAGTTCCCTTGGCAAATCCATATTCCTTAAACACAGATGTCGGATTCTTGTTGTCACCGTCAAACTGCATCATGCTTCCAAGAGCCACATCAAAGTTCTCCTTAAAGATATTGGTGTCGTCACTTTCGTAAGTACGTTCATAAACACCCTCGTATGTCACGCTGCACTCAGTATTCTTTACGCTTCCGCTGAGGTCAGTGACTGCACCGGCGGGCAGAACCACCTTATACGAGCTACCTTTATATAAATATTGTGTAGCGGTAGGATAGAGCATCACCTGCTTGTATGTCTCAGTTGTTTTTCCTGCAAGAATGTTCAGCTCACTAACAGGCTCATCCTCGCCCACCTTATATAAATAACCCTTTGCTTCGGCAGCGACAACCACTTCGGTGTCAAACGAGAACACCACCGGGCTTGTGAGCATGTCAAACTCGCCCAAGGTGCTTCCGTTTTCGGGCGACACGGCAGTGTTAGTCAGAGCCGACGCGCCATATCCCTTGTATTTGATTACGATTTCCTCATTAGTGCGTGTCTTGTCTCCCTTGAGGCAGATTGTTCCTGCGGGAATAACTACAGAGTATTCTTTACCGTCATCAAGCGTAAAGGTTCTGAAACCGACATTAACAATCTTGGAGTTGTTGGCATTAACCGCAAACTGAATGCCGCTTCTGACGACCTCACCATTCTCATCCCTCAGTTCGATGTCAGACTTCTCGCCGAGCACCTCGATATTCCTGCTGAACGTAAGCGTGATGTTTGACACTTTAGCCATAGCAGCACCGTCGAGAGGCGACACAGTGAACTTCTTCAGCAGGTTGACCTTCTCGCAAGCCTTGCCGAATGTTTCTGGCAGAGTGACGTGATAGTTCTCCGAGTTGATATAAGCGATAGACACCATCGACTTGCAGTCGACCGAAACACCGATGGTTAGACCAGTAGCCTGATAGCCCGTGTGGTTATAATAGTTGATGCCATACACCTGGCTGAGCAGTTCGTCCATACCATACCAGAATCCGTTGTGACGGATATACAGTGAGCGGCTGGGATTGACGGCAGGAGTGGCAGCATATACAGTACCCTCGTTGTCGATGCTCACGCATCCCTTGTCAATATCCTCTGCATCAAGATAAAACTCCATCTCCTTGGTCTCAGTGTTGTAGCGGAACGGAGCGCGCTCGTCAGCCATAGTGTAAAGAACACCTGCAATCCACTTGCCGTTGGGGCTTACGCAAATGCCGTCGAGTCCATACACGTTGTCATGCTTAGGAGTATATTTGATGTTGGCATTCTCGTCGAAGTTGAACACCACGGGATCGAACGTAGATGTCTCGCGGTCGTAGAAGAAATACACCACATCCTGCGGATAGCTGAAGCTGATACATCCGCAGATATAGCGTCCGTCGGCAGACAGTCCCGTGAAGCGGGTCATGTTCTGATATTCATTTGACGTGTCATACTTGGGAATGTTCACGGGGATAATCTTGCCAGTGGTCAAGTCCCACATCACCGGTTCCTCATACAGCCAGTCGGAACTTCTGTTGCAAGTACCCACGGCATACTTTCCGTCAGGTGTAACCGCATTGATACGTCCGGCATCGCATCCCTCGGGAATAGCCACCTTGGTCCACTGCTTGGTCTGCGGATTCCATGTCGCGGGATAACCGTTGTATGAACCCACAACCATCTTTCCGTCATCGGTCACGTCGCCCGCATTGCTGACGATAGCACCGTTTTCATCGGCGAGATTAGTGATTTCCTTGGTCTCAAGATTAATAAGTTTCGGGTATGCATCCTGTGAAGTTGCATCATTGGCTCCGTATGCGATAGCCCATTTACCGTTGTCGGACAGGGCACGGAATGTGGAACCGTCACTCATGGTATAAGGAGTGAGCACGGCACCGGAATTAGTCTGTGCCTTTGCCGTCATCATACCGAACAAACTTGCCACCAGCAAGCATGTCTTGGCTAACAATCCATTCTTTGACATAGTATTATTACTTAATAAAATTAAAATTTCAGTGCAAAGTTACACCATAAATATTTATTTTTCAAAATATTGGCACTTTTTCTAAGGAAATAAAGCATTATTTAATAGAAATTGTGTAATTTTGCACCAAAAACATATAGAAATAGTTATGAAACACTTAAGAATTTTGTTAGCCTTAATGCTAATCATGGTATGCACGACGGTGTCGGCGCAGTTACCCTCAGTGATGTTGAAGACCCTCGACGGCAAGACTGTCGATACGTCTAAGCTCAACAACAACGGCAAGCCGTTTATCATCAGTTTCTTCGCCACATGGTGCAAGCCCTGCAACCGTGAGCTGAAGGCCATCCACGAGCAGTATGCCGAATGGCAGGAGGAGACTGGGGTGAAGGTTATCGCCATCAGTATCGACCAGGCTCAGAACATCAACAAGGTGAAGCCCTTGGTGGATAGCGAGGAGTGGGAGTATGACATACTTCTCGACCCCAACAGCGAGTTCCGCCGTGCCATGGGAGTGCAGATGATTCCCCATGTGTTTATCATCGGTGGTGACGGCACGATTGTGGAGTCACGCTCGGGATATACCGACGGAGGCGAGAACCACCTTATTGAGAAGGTGAGAGAGCTGGTGAAGAATTAAAATATTTAAAAATTAAAGTATTAAAGTATTTTAATTATGGGAATTACACCATTCTCCTTTAGGACTTTGGGCCTGATGCTTGCGGGACTTGTGTTTTCTTCCTCAGCCTTTGCACAGGATGGGGAGAAGAGAGACAAGGACTATCTTGTATTGCACGGAAGCATACAGAGCGACATACTGATGCCGGAGGTTGACAACAAGATTGGCACCGGCACTTACAAGGACGATATCCTCACGAATACATACGCAGAACTCACCCTCTCGTCTAAGCATTTCGAGGTGGGCGGACGATTCGAGTTTCTCGAGCATCCGCTGCCCGGATTCGAGAACGACTTCAAGGGTTGGGGAGTGCCGCATATCTATGCCAAATACAACTCCGGCAAAGGCATTGAGGTGACACTAGGTGACGTATATGACCAGTTCGGCAGTGGACTAATCTTCCGCACCTACGAGGAGCGCAGTCTCGGCATCGACAATGCCATACGAGGCGGACGCGTGAGCATAAGCGCACTTAAAGGCGTGAGGTTTAAGGCTCTTGGCGGTGTGCAGCGCAGATACTGGGACTGGGACACCGACTCATGGGTGGCAGGCACAGACCTCGAAATCGACATCAACCAGTATAGCCAGAAGATGCGCGACAACAACGTGTCGTGGACAATCGGAGGCTCATACGTTCTGCTCAATTATGAGAAGAACGACCAGGTCATCGTACCCGGAACAAACTATGAACTAAACATGCCTTCCAAGGTGAACGCCTTCGACGTTCGTTCGAGCCTTACCGTGGGCAACTACAACATCCTTGCCGAATATGCATGGCGCAGCCAGGACCCCTCGTTCGACAATGGCTATATCTATCGCCGCGGTTCTGCCGTGCTGCTCTCTGCCTCTTATTCATCCAAGGGAGTGAGTGCCTTGATTCAGGCAAAGCGCAGCGAGAATATGTCGTTCCGCTCAGACCGCTCAATTACCGGCATCTCGGGTTTCATCAACAATATGCCGGCATTTGCCTATCAGCATACCTACTCCCTGCCAGCCCTCTATCCCTACGCCACACAGGCAGCTCCCGGAGAATGGGCATTCCAGGGTGAGTTTGGATATAACTTCAAGCGTCACACTGCCCTCGGCGGAAAATACGGCACCAAGATGAAGCTTAACATAAGCCATATCCGCGGATTGGAGAAGACTCCAGTGGAGCCAGTCAACGGCACGCTGATGGGAACCGACGGTTATGAAACCAGCTTCTTCAAGACCGGCGAACTGTATTATCAGGACATCAACGTGCAGATGGAGAAGAAACTCAGCAAGAATTTCAAGCTCAACCTTATGTATATGAACCAGAAATACAACAAGACAGTCATCGAGGGCGAGGGAGGCATGGTAAAGTCCAACATCGCCGTTGCGGAAGGCAAATACCAGATAAACAAGAAGTTCACCCTGCGCAGCGAGTTGCAGTATCTCTGGACAAACCAAGACCAGGGCGACTGGGCATTCGGACTTGTTGAGTTGTCGGCTCTGCCCTATCTGATGTTTACTGTGAGTGACATGTGGAACACTGGCGAGACCGACCAGCACTACTATATGGGCAGCGTGACAGCCACCTACAAGGCTCACCGCCTAATGCTTGGCTATGGTCGCACCCGTGCCGGCTACAACTGCTCCGGCGGTGTATGCCGCTACGTGCCCGCAAGCAAGGGTCTGAACATATCTTATAACTTCACCTTCTAAACCAAATTTGCAGAATATGAAATTCAACAGATTATTTATATCCTTGGCTCTTGCCGCAGTCACATTCACCGCTTGCGATGAAGTGGATGAGGCAGACAGATTCAAGGAACTGGAACAGATTGAGAGCAAGAGAACCGTCCTGCTTGAGGACTTCACAGGGCAGATGTGTACAAACTGCCCAGATGGACACCGCCTTATAACAAGCCTGCAGGAACAGTATGGCGAAAATATCATCGCAGTGGGAATACATGCAGGAGTATTTGGAATAGGTGAAAACGAATATGAGGGTTTGGTAGGACTGATGCAGCCCGAAGGAGATGAATACGCAAAGAGATGGAACATCGAGGCTTATCCTTCAGCAGTGATAGACCGTTGCAGTGGAGCGATAAAGACCACCTCAGACTGGTCGAAGGCCGTGCGAGATGAAATGTCGAAGGCTACCGACCTTAATATTGAGCTGTCGGCAACTGCGGATGACAACATCATCACTATCACCACCAAACTTCAGCCAGGCTCAAACACCAGCGGCAAGCTCCAGCTTTGGATAACAGAAAGCAATATCACAGCCTTCCAGATTGATAATGGCAACAACATTATGGACTATGTACACAATCATGTCTATCGTGCTTCGGTGAACGGTATCTGGGGCGAAGACATTACGCTCAATGCCAACATATACCCCGAACTGAAGCACACGATAGCCATCAAGGACAACTGGAACAAGGACAACCTTGCCGTGGTGGCATTCGTATATAACGACAAGGAAGGTGTCATCCAGGCTGCCGAATGTAAATTGAAATAATATAATAACAATTAATAAATCAAAGATATGAAGAAATTATTTACCATTATTGCAGCACTTGCTATTACATCAATTGCAAATGCCCAACTTCAATTCAAGCATGGCACAGAACCCGTAGAAAACAATGCCGAAGTAGTGACATCTCACGTTAATGAGTTAATTCCTGGTATTCTCTATCAAATAGATTCTGGAATTTATCTTTCGTCAGCTAAAGACGCTAAGGTTGACCTTACGGCAGAGCCTATTGACGGAAGCTTTGAGATTTGCACTTGGGGTTCTTGCATCCCCGTACCAAGTCCTAATCCAAAAGCTGAGTACACTGCACAAAACATTCTAAGCTCAAAAGACGAGAATCTACAGATTCATGAGACGTTAAAAAAAGATGAGATAAAGACTATAAAGCTGAAGCTTACAGCACAATACACCAATGACCCTTCGTCCAAGGTGTCATGTACTGTTATTATGACCACCGACCCGGATATTCTTGCAGGTATCAACGGTGTGGAAGCAGACAGCAACGCTCCTGTCCAGACTTACAATGTTGGCGGTCGCGCAGCCAACGGTAAGGGACTCGTTATCATTAAGCAAGGTAACACCGTGAAGAAGGTTATGCAGTAATTATAACCATAGTCATTATAAATGTATAATGTAGGCGGTTATAAAATAATTATTAATTAGTATTCGTTTTATATTCCCCACTGCGGAACGTCTGTTCCGCAGTGGGGAATATACGTTCCGCAATGGGGAACGTCTGTTCCGCAGTGCGGAATATAAAATGAAGCCTTGTAATAACAGATTATCAGTCACTTATGATTAGACAATCAGATACCTTATGATGACATAATAACTATGACTATCGTGACTATTAATAGATAACTATCGTCAGACAATTATTATAGGTGTATTGAGACCAACTCCCTTACGCGCGCGCGTACGCACGCGCATTCTATAATTTTTCAATTTCTTCTATCACTTCTATCACTATGACATTCAATATCCTGGTTGTCAATGATTTAAGCAGTGATAGAAGAGTGATAGAAGAGTGATAGAAGAGTGATAGAAGAGTGATAGTAGTGATAGAAGAAAGGTTTTTTAACAGCAAAACCGCCGATATTTTACATAAATTGACTAAAAAAAAGGGTGTCTTCAAGACAAGACACCCCTTTGTATTACTCAAACTACAGTATTTTAGCCACGTTTCAGAAATACACCTTACGTGTAGCCCTCTCGTTCTTCACAATCTTTATTCCCTTGGTGTTGCCATTAACCTGGGTGCCATCGAGAGAGTAAATCTTGGTGGAAGACTTGGAATCGGCATTGTCTGCCTTAACGCCCTCTATGCCAGTGGCAAACTTATAGTCATCGTCAAAGACTGCATTGCCTGTGCCATCCACGCGGAGAGTGAAATACTGCGCACCTCCCACTGTCCTTACTGGCTGCCACTCAACATCGCGGTTGTCCTTTGAGGCGAGATAGACGTAATATACAGTGTTGGGATCAAAACTGCAATTCGTTAATGTAGTGTTGGTGGCGCTCAAGCCTTTAGCAAACTCATACTCCAATATTTGACCACCCGTGAGATTGATAAATCCCACTTCGCCCGTTGCCTCTTTTTCAAGCACAAGTCCCAACTGACCAGTAAACTTGCTCTTCTCGAAGTTATACAATCCTCCGGGGACAGATATAGAGAGGGAGTTAGCCGTGGGATTATACTTGATGGAATACGGTTTGTCGGTAATGAACATACTCTCAAACCTGTCTGTTGACAATGCATACGGATGTGCCGTGATAGCACCAAGGTTGTAGCTGAAGTTATACTGCGAACCACGCAGGTAGTCCATGGAATAGAAACCGTTGTCGGTGCCAACCCATCCCCACTCAATCGCCACCTTTCCTTCGGCATCCCATCCGTGGGCAATGAAGATATGACCATAACCCGTGGCGGCATCATTACCGAAGAGCAATACAGGATACCCCCTTTCGAGTTCACGATGAATCATAAAGTCCCAGTCCTCTGCCGGGAAGAAATCCCTATAGAACAGTTTCACGCCCTCATCGGGGAATTGGAAACAGTTGACCATTGCACATGCTTCGTCATTAGAATAAGAGGAACTGTTGTAATTATACACCATTTTCATAGCATAGCCACAGTCGCGCATCAATCCAGCCACAGCCCTGCCCTCAGCAGGAGAATAAGCGGCATAACCATCACGCTTATCCGAACCGTCGGTACTGTACTGTCCGTAGCGGTCCTTGAAATTCCATGTATAGTTGGAGATGATTCTCTCGCTGCGGAATGTCTTTCCGTTATCCACACTGTATGTACCCTCGAAATCCACTGAAGTTGGATACTTGTGATAGTTGAGCAGCTCGGAGAGGGTTACTGCACCGCAACCGACAGCACACTTGGTGTTTCCGATTTCCGGAGTGTATGCTAAATATGGCATGGTTTCCTGTCCCCATTCAGTAGTCATGAGAGGTTCCACCACTGAATATGCCGCAGCCCTCTTGGGTGCAGGCACCTCGCCATTGTCAATCATCTCCTGCATACCTGCGGCAGTGGCGGATAGCCACCAGTTGAAGGCTGGAGAGTGATTAGATGAATTGAAATCACCCTTGGCGCAGGCAAGCACAGGAGTGAAACGGTCGTCACGGCTGACGATGACAAATGAAGAGTTGCCATTGGAATAGACGTTGTAAGTGTTGTCAGTCTTCACCAACGACACGTCAACGATTTGCATGGCCCTGTTTCCCGAAGAAGCTCCGTTCTGCGACTTCAAAGCCTGGAGTGCCAATTGCTGCATCTCTGCAGCGGATCTCTCCGCTGCAGAAACGTTCATACCGGCTAATAAAGCCAGGAAAGATATAATCAAATTCTTGTTCTTCATAATGCGATGACTTATTTAAGCGTTACAAAACCATTGAAATTGTATTTAATGTTATACAGGTGGTTCTTCACCGTAGAGGTAGGGAACTTGGTGACGTTCTTTATCTCCTTGGGCTGGAGTCCACGCTCGGCGGCAGCCTTAGCCCTTGCCACTGACATGGCGCGCTCGGCAGCTTCCTTGGCAGGACCTGTCACCTCGAATGCCTCATAACCAATGGCATCTCCCATATAACCAGCTGATACATAGTAAACGAGCGAGAAGCAATACACGCCTTCGTCGTAGTAGCTCCTGTCGGTGACGCCAAGTTCTGGATAATTTGCCACATCGCCCACATAAACCATACCGTACTGAGTGTCATAGAATCCCGTAGCCTGATCATCCACCACGATATTGCCTTCTCCGTCCATGGTGAACGTGAAGCCGCGGTCGCTGTATGCCCATGGAGCAATCTTGAACTTGGTGGGGTCTTCATTAGCCACATAGAGCGTAACTCCCGGATCCACCTGGTTCTCCTCGGCGGTACCGAAGAAGAGAGCGTAATAGTAGTCACCGGTGTTGATAGCCTTCCATGTGACAGCAGCGGCAGCCTTGCATGTGAACTGCAGATAATAGAAACCAGTGGTATTGCCTTCAGAGTCGTATCCCACGGCAACAAGGGTGTATTTGCCCTCTCTCGGCACGGACACAGCCTTATGTCCGCCCTCTGAAGTCTCAGTGGAAGCCGTTGCACCTGATACAATAGACTGTGCAGCAACATTCGCGTCTTTCTCCTGCATTGAACCGTCGAAGACAGCATACTTAACCTTTGCCACATCCGCACCCAATGCGAACATAAACACCTGTCCATATACATTATCATTTGCGTAAGAAGCCACATCTGTGATGGTAATCGTGTAATCACCAATCACATATCCCGGAAGCTGAACCACCTCGGGACCGTAACCTATACATCCCTCAGCCACGAAATAAGCCATATTGAGGGTAATCTGTCCCTTTGTAGTGTCATATCCCTGAGGGAAATAGTCGTAGGTGACATCCTGTCCTGCAACGTCCTTCCAATAGTAATATGAGTCCATCACAGATATTGGACCATAGGTGGGATGGGTGTCTCCCGTCCATGTCTTGGCACAAGTGAATCTATCTGTGTTTCTGTCCCAGTTGACCACAAGGTCACACTCATTATACCATGCCTTGAAGAGCAACTGTGCCTGAGATCGATCGTCGAGCGACTCGCGATAGTGCACTGGCTGATAGTAAGAGCCAAAGCCTAAGGCAGTGTAATTATATACAGGCAGAGTACCGTTGCATATCAGCTTTGTATCCACATATCCTCCAGCACCATATTCGGCAAAAGCAGCCTCCCACTGCTCGAATGTGGTGATGCCATCGGGATATTTCCATCCAAACGGTTCCCATTCTGTCCAAGGAGAGAACATAATCTTGACTGTGGTAGAGTCGCTGCCATAGATGGTAGTTTCGTCCTTCAGTCTCAACGAGATAGGATAAACGGTGTTATTCTTCAGAGAAGCGAAGTCGAAAGAGATTGTGAGTTTGGCAACGTCCTCGCCGTCGGCAAACGACACGCTCGACGGAATGGTGAATATACCTGTCTCATCGGCTGCATCCACGTTCACGGTGATTGCTCCCGCAGTCTTTACGCGTCGCACCTCCACATCCACACTGTTCTGCCCTTCGTCGATATTGAACTCAGTTGTCATATCCGAAGAGAAATAAACCTGTGCATTGTCGGGCTTGCCCACCATCTGATAGTCATCAGAGGAGCAAGAAGCCAGACCGATGACGGCAAGCAGCGCCGTCAACGCCATTGTTATGGATTTGTATGTTGTTTTCATCTTGCTTGATATTTATGGGTTAATAATTAGCAGGAGCGTATATACCCATCTGCGCCGTGCTCACGTCGATGCACATTGTGGGGTCGGGATTGTTCTGGTCCTTCACCGCCTTGTTCACTTGTGCCTCGGCATTGGGGATGACATAGTTCCAGTTGGGTTTCATGCCTTGCGCGTTAATATAATATATGTTCGCGGGCGCGTTAGTGCCCTGATAGTACTGCATCACTCCTGGCTGTATGCGCTTGGCTGAGGGGAAGGCGTTGCCCTCGCCCCAGAACTCGATTCTCATCTGGTCGAGCACAGCCAACTGCATGTCCCTGAGGTTGTCAACAACCTTGTTGTAGGCAGGGTCGCGGTATGTCCTTACCCAGTTGTTGAGCAAGTCCATTCCCTCAAACAATGTCTTCGACATACCGGCAGCCTCAGCCCTAATGAGATACATCTCCTCAAGGCGCATGAATGGTACGTCGGTGGCAGCACCCACAGAATAGGTCTTGGTGTCGCCACTGGCGCAGCGGAACTTCAGTGCGAGATAGTCGGGAGCACTGGCTATGAAGTCCTCGTCGCGTGCAGTCTGGTAGTCACCCTTCTTGCGGGCGGGGTCGAGGAACTGCTTGCGGCGGTAGTCGTTCACACCCATCTTGTCATACAGTGAGCGGTCGATTATAGGCTGTGTGAGCTTGGAATAACCCCACTCTGCCTCTCCCGAAAGCATACCGGCGAGGTTGCTCAGGTTGTTAAGGTTCTCGGCTGAATAGTGACCGTACCACATCCATCCGCTTGTAGCCATGGCAAAAGCGGTGTTTGCGTTTGTCAGCTCACTCTTGCTCATCATCTCCGCTCCTTGCTTCTCGGCAGTCTCGATGGCGAGATTGGCATAGTTGTATGCCTCTTCATAGTTCTCGTCCCAAAGATAAACCTTTGCCTTCAAACCATATACGACGGCGAGGTCGGGAGCGGTGTGAACGGTGGTAGTATAACCGGTGTTCTTGAATATCTCCTCAGCCTTGTCAAGGTCGGAGAGTATGAACTTCATCATCTCCTCATGTGAAACACGGGGATTGTTTGCAGACTCCTTCTCGGTGGTCTCCTCTGTGACGATGGGCACTGTGAGTCCGAGCACCTTTGAGCAGTCGGTGTAGATGTTAGCCTTGGGTTCGTAGGTCACCATCAGCATATAGTAGTCGAATGCACGACAGGCATACGCCATTGCAGCATAGTTGTCATCCGTCTTTGATGGATTGTCCATTGCCTTGTATGCACGGATAACGTCATTGGCCGACTTCACGTACATATACAGCGTTCGCCAGGGCAGATAGGCATAATAGCCTGTTGTACCCATGTTTTCGTTCATGCAGTTGTATGCCCTGAACCAGTCATATCCCGAGTTACTTCCTCCGGGATACATGTCGCCCATCATCTGGGTGAAGGCAATCATAAACATAGGATATGACATGTCGCTCTCGTGGGTATTAGACCCATATACGAGATACCCTTGGGTCATCTGTGTGGAGATACCGTTAACTGCACTCTCCAGTCCGGCATCTACAATCTGGTCTTCGGTAACTGAACCGTCCGCGGGCGAGGTTTCTTCAATACATCCCGTGACGGTAAGCAGCATAGATGCCGCCAAAGACAGTCCGTATATCTTGTTTTTATTTAATATCTTCATATTTCTTAATTCCTAATTTCTAATTCCTCATTCCTAATTAAAATTGCACCGTCAGTCCTCCCGAGATTGTTCTCATCGGAGAATAAGTTGTTGAATTGGATGCTGAACTGTAAGAGAGGCGCGGGTCGAATCCCTTGCGTGCAGAGAAATACACTACATTCTCACATGCCATATATACTCTCAGGCTATTGAGCATCAGTTTCTTGGCTATTGATGTTGGGAAGGTGTAGCCGAAGTTGATGTTGTTGATGTTCAGATAGCTCGACGATGTGAGGAAGCGGGTTGACGTGCCTGAAGAATAGAGGTCGCCATACTGGAATCTTGGGATGCTTGAACCCGTGTTCTCTGGAGTCCAGGCATCAAGCAAGTCCTTGTGGAAATTACGTCCGCCAAGTGAACTTGATGGGCTTGACATAAACGAGGCATAGCTTGCGTCGATGGTCTTGCCGCCAAGCTGGTAGGTGCAGTTGACAGAAAGGTCGAAACCGTAGAACCTTAAAGTTGTTCCGAATCCACCCTGCCACTTTGGCACAGTGCTTTCCTCGGTTATATAGTAGTCAGCCTCGGCATACGAGGTTGTCTTCTCGCGACCTGTCCAGATGGGATAGCCTTTGTCGTCGAGCACGAGGTTGTTGTTGGCGTCAAGCTGGTAGGTATTCTTCCACCACATCGACTCACCCGTCTCGGGGTTCACACCTGCATAGTCCTTGATGTTCCAGGTATAAATCGACTGTCCCTCGGCAATGAAGAAGCTGCCGCTTGAATATCCGTCGATTCTCTTGCCGTCGGTGGTATAATAATAAGAGGTTTTATGCTCATCATCCAGCTTTGAGATACGGTTCTTGATGGTAGAGAGGTTGACGTTGAAGTCCCATCTCAGGTTGCGGCGGTTGAGGATATTGAGCTGCAGGTCGATTTCAAGACCAGAGTTGTAGAGGTCGCCCAGGTTGGCGTAATATCCTGTATATCCGATAGATGGAGCTGTGGTATATGCCATGAGCATGTCGGTGGTGGTGCGGCGATAGAACTCGATGCTACCGCTGAGACGCTTGAAGATGTCAAACTCGATACCGGCATTGAAGTTGGTCTGGGTCTCCCATGTGATGTCCTTGTTACCCTTGGATGCGAACGAGATACCCACCTTGTCGTTGGAGTTGACGATGCTGTACATGTCGGAATACAGGAAGTTGTTGATGTTGTCGTTACCCTGCGAACCGATAGATGCCTTCACCTTCAGCATGTCAATCCATGAAGACTTGAACCAATTCTCCTTTGAGAGAATCCACGCTCCACCTACTGACCAGAACGAGCCCCAACGATGGTCGGGATGGAAACGGCTTGAAGCGTCGCGGCGGAACGATGCCGAACCGAAGATACGTCCGTCGTAGTCATACTGCACCCTTCCGAGATAACCCTCGTTGTTGTATCTCTGGTTGTATGAACCGGCGTTCTTGCCGTCAACGATTGCCTCGTTGAGTTCTGAGCTTGTTGAAGAGAAGATGTTTGTCTTGGTGGCAGACAGCACGTATGCACGGCTGTCATAGTATTCGTGACCCACCATCACGTTGAGGTTGTGCATCTCGCCGATGGTGGTGGTATAGTTGAGAATCTGCTGGAGGTTGTAGTTCGCTGTACGGGCATGTGACTTCATGATATATCCGCCCATGGAGTCAAACTGTCCGTAGTATTTGTTATATACGCCCGTACTGCGGCTTTCGTCGAGGTTGTATGTTCCGTTTACAGTAAGAGTAAGTCCCTCCATAAAAGTGATGTCGGCAAATCCGTTGAGCGAATAGGCGTTACCCTCGGCATTGCGCTTGTTGAGCAGCACTTCCATCAGGGGGTTGGCATCGGGCATAAAGGGACGGTCGCAACCTGCGTTCATTCCGTTACCGTAGTCGAAAATCCTGTAGCCATTATCGTCCACCATGATTGAACCGTCGGCATTGCGCAGGTAAAGCGGATAGATGGGTGCTATCTGCGAGGTGAACGCCCAGATATTACCTGTAGAAGAAGTTGAACCGTTGTCGCTCAGTGAGTTGCTGTCATATCTTGCGAATGACATGTTGGCTCCCACCTTTGCCCATTTCTTCACTTGGTAATCGGCGCGCATACGGGCTGAGAGACGCTTGTAGTCGCTGTTATATGAAATACCCTGGTTGTCGAGATAACCGAGAGAGACATAGAACGTTGAACGGTCGGTAGAGCCGTTGAACGAGAGGTTGTATTCCTGACGGAGTCCGTTGCGGGTTCCCTCGTCCTCCCAGTCGTCGGGAGTGAGCAGATACTGCTGTCCCTTGTATGTCACCACATTGCCGAGAGTGGCATTTGGGTTAAGCCTGCCGTCGGAACCAATCAGATACTGACCTTCGGGGATGTTCCAGATGTTATATCCAAGACCACCCTGGTCGGAGCTGCCTGTGAGCACACTGTTGGCACTTGCCCATGCCTGTGAGGCTGACTGTCCGCTGGATATATAGCTGTTCTTCAGTGCCTCATACTGCATCTCGTAATATTGTGCAGGATTAGTCACCACGTCATAGTGTTGCAGGGCACGGCTGTTGCTACCCCACTTTGCATCGAAGGTGATGATGGCATCCTGACCTTTCTTGGCCTGCTTGGTGGTGATGATAATCACACCGTTGGCACCACGGGCACCGTAAAGAGCAGACGAAGCAGCGTCCTTGAGAACTGTCATGCTCTCAACATCGCTTGGGTTGATGTTGTTGATGTCTCCACTGTAGGGAGCGCCATCCACGATAACAAGAGGATTAAGACCCGCATTCAGCGAGCTGAATCCACGCACACGGATTGTGGGTGAAGAACCTGGACCTCCATTGGAAGAAGTAAGAGTTACGCCGGCAACAGCACCAGCAAGTGCGGAGGTGACATCCGACACCTGCGACTGCTCAAGTTTCTCGGAATTGACAACCTTGGCAGAACCGGTGAAGGCAGACTTCTTGGCCTTACCGAATGCCACGACCATCACTTCCTCAAGGCTGTGCTGGTCGGGATCCATTACAACCTTCATGTTGGCTGCCGCGTTTTTCTTGGTAGTTAACATACCGATGTAGGAGAACTCCAACATCGCATTAGATTTCTGGACTTCAAGTGTGAAATGTCCATTGACGTCTGTGACTGTTCCCGTGTTTGTACCCACGATTTTGACGGAGGCACCGATAAGCGGTTCCCCGTCCTCACTGGAAATCACGGTACCAGACACTTTTGTTTGTGCCATGACCATTCCTATACCCAGGAACAGGCATGCCAAAAGCATTTGGATTCTTTTTTTCATAATATTATTAGACCTAAATATATATATATTCAAAATTGACCGCAAAATTAATCAATTTTAGCCAATTAGCAAAGGTTTTTCACAAGAAATATAGTTTTTTGTCACTCTTTTGTAAAATTAACGAAGTCGGACTATGAATAAAGTATTCGTTGAATTTAAACTATAAGCCTTGAATTTGAACACAAAGACACAAAGGAACAAAGTTTTTTCTTCAGATACAAAGATAACAAGCGACTTAAAAGTCGCCACAAAGCCTTGCGGTAGAAAAAACTTTGTGGATTGAACAGTTGAAATGAACACCATGAAAGGGCAACGAGCACATAGCCCAGGGCAAAGCGAAGCGACACCCTGGGTTTGTATAACGAGGGTATCTAACGCCCTGAAAGGGCAAAAGCGCAATTTCAGCAATGAATAACGCTTTTGCCCTTTCAGGGCGATTTAGCACAATAACATCAAAACCCAGGGCGTTGCCCTGGGCTATGCGCTTTTGGGCTTTCAGCCCGTGTCCTCAAACATACAAGTAGTTAAACTCCTTGACTCTGTGTTTCACAAAAAAATCTGCAACTCTGCGTTTCACAAAAAAATCTGCAACTCTGTGTTTCACAAAAAAATCTGCAACTCTGTGTTTCACAAAAAAACTCTGTAACTCTGCGTTTCACAAAAGACTCCGTAACTCCGTGTTTCACAAAAAACTCTGTAACTCCGTGGCTCTGTGTTTCACAAAAAACTCTACCACGTCCAGCTCTGGGTATAGGTGTTAGCCTCCACCTTGTTTTCTATGTCGTCGGGGAGATTGCAGAAGAAGTCTATGCCTGTCATCTCTTCCAATCGGTCGATACTCATCACATAGTCTCTGAGGTCGTCTCCAGAATGGTCAACATTGATGTTCTCTGCCCAAAAGGCTATGGCCTTATATCCTTCGGCGTTCTTGTAAAGGATAGCCATATAGAAATACTTCGGCACTATCAGCTTGTCCTTCACACGCTCGATGATATTCGCCTCGTCGTCTATCGTGCCGCCCTTGCATACGTACATCGTGTCGGTGGCAGGCGAGTTGGCAATCCATTTTCTCATTCTGTCCTCCATCTTAGCCCACAGTTTCTGGTTGAACTGCGGATACTGTGGCTGCATGTTGGTGAGATAGAAGGTCTGCTTGTTTGCCGCGGTGGAATACTGGCGGTCGGCAGACGGACAGATATGTCCGTGGTCGTAGCCCGAACTTCTGAAATAGTCCTGGTCCCAATACATTGTGAGTCCTGTTTTTGCCTCGATGGCCTGCAGGTCCTCGTCAAAAGGATATTGGGGATTGCCCTCATATCGTCCGGCATTACCCGTATATCCCTTGTACATCTGATAGCACGACCAACGTTGCGACATCTTCTCATAGTCCCATTCGGTGCAGAAGTTGAGTCCGTATGCATCATCAGTCTTATGCACGATAACTATGCTTTTGCCGCCCTTGAGCCTTGGAAACTCTAACCTTGCCACCTCAGGCTGCATACCGTCATAGTTCTTATTGGCATTCAGAACCTTTTGGTTATTACCACCGCCCTGGATATCATCATCGTCAGAGTCACAAGCCGCCACCATGAATATGGCGGCGGCGAGCAGTGTATAGATTTTAAATATCTTCATTAAATACAATAAAATCTCTTATTTCAGATTATTTGATGACCTTCTTGCCATTAACGATATTGATGCCCTTGGCGAGCTTGCTCATGCGCTGACCTGCGAGGTTGTAGATAACGCTATCAGCGTTGGTCTCAGCGGAAATTGAAGAGATCGCAGTGACACCATTAAGCGAGCAGATGCTTGAACCAGTTGTCATCTCTTTAGTGCCATTGTAATCAACCAACTTACCATAGACGATTACCTTATCACCAACCTTTATCTGGTCTTCAGCTGTAAATTTCTCGCCATCAAGGAAATAGCCTCTGAATATCTGCAAATCATCAGAAGTATATTCATTTCCATCACCAATCCAATATGTTGCATTTCCATATTGTGTACTTACCTCCTTAATCTTTGTAATAGTACCTATAACATAAACCCTAGTATCCAATCCCTGACCTGCAGTAATGATTTCATTAGCTTTAGCAACGGTATATGCAGTTTCAGGAGTGTTTGCAATGTCAACCGATGGGTCAGGAGCTGCTTTTACGGTAAGTTTGTATGAAACTGAACCAGCCTCAAACTCATCATTACCAGCAAATTCTGCAGTGATATTTGCTGTACCGGCAGCTACGAGAGTGATATTTCCTTCTGCGTCAATAGTTGCAACTTCTGTATTATCGCTGCTATATGCAACTGCGAGATTATTCTCATTAGAAAGAGTTGGGAAAACATTGTCTTCACTGCCAATAGTCACCTCACGGGAAGCAGTTCCCCAAGAAAGTCCCGGAGCTTTCTTAGAGACACCAAAGAACAGCTCAGCATTGTCGAAACGGATATTTGAAGATGAAGAGTTGCTAAATACAATTGTTACCGACCCAGTTCCGCTTGATACAGAAACCGGATATGAATAATCAGAACCGGAAGCCACTTTTTCGCCAATTGTCGCATCAGAAGAAGTTACTTCAAGAGTGCTTTTGTTAGCCTTAAACCTCAATGTCATCTCACCACTATTGCCATTCATGGGAATAGTAACAGTGAAAGAACCCCCAGTCTTGCTTATAAGCAGTTCTGGAGCATCGCCACCTGCCAATTTTTCGTTGTAAATCTTTGTTGTACTTTTACCATCGACACAAACATAACTGTAAGTTCCACCTGCAGGAACATCATTAGCAGCATAAGAACCAAAATCCTCTGTCCAAAGAGTTGTTTTCTGTGCAAATGCACTTCCACATATGAGCAGCAAAAGGCTCAGAAATGAATAACGTAAAGTTTTAATCATAATTGTAGAATTTAAATTTGTTAATAATGTATTTATTCTTCGTATGTAATTACAATGGACTTCGCACGCAACTGGCTTGGTGCACCAGTTGTTGTTGATACATTTGTGAGAGTGACCTTTGAGCTATTGATAGCGGAAACCAAGAGGTCATCACCACTGATTGATACTGAACCTGTATCGGCTGAAATATCACCACTGGCATTGTATAGAGTACCGTTGTAGTTGTCGCAGGTTATCTTGATTGACACAATCTTCTTCGACGAATTGATAACGACACTGTTCTTGGGATACATACGCACAGCATTACCAGTAGTGTAATACTTTGGACCATTTGTATTGCCACCTGCATCAAATGATAGTGTAGTACCATCAGTAAGTGTGACTACATCCATTGCAGTCTGGTTATCCCATCCGAAATCAGCAAATGTTACAGAAAGAGAATTTCCGCTTACCTCACCGCCAGGATTGTCGTCACCGCCACCCGGTTCATCACCGCCGCCAGTATAGTTGCACTTCAATGAATAAAGATAAGCATCGCCCTGAACTGTCTCTGGTGTATTGCCCATATAGTTGGTCACTGATCCATAAACGACTACCTCATCGCCTACGTGGATCTGCTCCTTGCCCTCGGTGTATTTCTCATTGTTAAGATATAGAGCACGGAAGACATAGAACTGATTGTTGGAAGTGCCATCATCAGAGATGTAGAACGTTCCATTGCCAAATTGTGCGCCATACTCTTCCTTAATGCTCGACACAATACCCTTGATATACACTTTCTTAGAAGAGGTTTCACCACTTGCAAGTGAAGAAGCGTAAGCATTTGCTGCAACACTGTTATACGGATCGTCAAGTGTTCCGCTACCCTTTGCCTCGCCCTGATGCTCGTCGGGAGTATCGCCGCCAGCATCTTCAGTCACTCCATTGAGTGAATACAGATAAGCATTGCCCTGAGAGGTCTCGGCGGTATTGCCGTAGTAATAAATCACCTTGCCATAGATAACCACCTCGTCGCCCACTTGTATCTGGGTCTTGCCGCTCGTGTATTTCTTGTTGCCAAGATAGAGCGCACGCCATACCTTGAAGGTATTGCTGTTTGAACCGTCATTGGAGATCGTGAATGAGCCATTGCCATATTGAGTGCTATATTCCTCCTCGATGCTGACAATCTTACCTTTTATATATATATTCTCGGTAGATTCGGTGTCAGCACCAAGTTGCTTGCAATAGTTGATTGCGGCAATACAGTCATAAGGGTCAAGAAGTGTTCCGGCACCAGAGCCTTGGAGTTCTTCCTCACCACCTTCACCGCCTGTTCCCGGCTTTTCGGGGATATTGTATGGTTCGGGCACGTCCTCGCAGCTTGTGAGCGAGAAGACTGCCATTGTAATCGCGAATAATGAATAAAAAAGCTTTTTCATATCTATTGTCGTTATTTTTGTTTATACTTTAGTTATTTCTTTACTACGTCGGACTCTGTGCGCAGATATATCTGCCAGTCTGAGCCATAGCGTGTGAATATTCCCGTTATGTCGAGTGTGCCTTCGGGTATGGGAGAATTGGCAAAGTCGGCGTATGTACTTGTGCGGACATATATGCCTTTAAGCCCGGAAATGCTCTGATTTACTTCGGTCTGTGTTCCCGAAGCGTCAGCCTCAGCTGCCCAAACGCCTTTGCCGCCATTAAGCATCTTAACATCCTTGATAACCATCAGTCTTCCCACGTTCTCACTCATATAATTGGAGTCCTTGACCTTACTAACGTCAAACTCAATGGGTTTAATCTTCGAGGCATCGGGCGCACCGAGCAACTTGAAGCTCTGGTTCCACAAGGCACGACTTATACGACCTACGCTCGTCTTACCCGCCGAACTGATATAATACACTCCCAACTGAGGCTGATAACCGTAGGTTCCTATCCACAGTTTGCTCAGGTCAACGAGAATCTCCTGACCTACAGGAAGATATGCAAACAATCCACCCACGCCAACGCTGATGATGATAGCACCTGTGCCATCGTCGATAACCACCTTGGAATAGATATTTCCCTCAATGTCATTGCCAAGTACACGACCCTTAATCTTCAGGTCCTTGCCTATCTCGGTCAAGCCAAACTGCTGGTTGAGAGTGGATTTATACATGTCCTTGAGTTCCTTGATAGTCACCACGTTGGTTTCCTCCAAGGCATTGTTGCCGAAGGTGTCGGCAGTGGTCTTTCCCGGATTGTCCCAATCGCCGTCCTTACATCCTGTGACGATGCAACAGAGGCAGGCCAATATTATATATGTTATCTTCTTCATATTCATAGCGTTATTAGAATCTGTAAGTTATGTTGAGCATTCCGTTAATTCCGTAGGCATAGAACTTCTTTGGGTTCAGCGAGAACGAATATCCGCGCGAGTTGCCAGAACCAGTCAAGTCGCTGCGGCTCTGCTCATATCCTCCTGTGCAGATATTGCGGTTGTTGAGGATATTGGTCAGGGTGAGGTTAATTGAGAGCTGACCCTTCTTCATTCGGATGAGCTTGCCTATGCTTGCGTCAAGCATAAAGCCTCCGTTGCCTTCTGTTTGCGGGAGGATATTATAATTACCCTCGTTATCTGCATTACCTAAACTTTCAATCACCTTGCCATATCTGTGATATACAGAAGGACTGAGATAGATGCGGTCGTAATAGTTGCCGCTCAAGTCGAGGAACCAACCCTTCTGGCTATAGCTGAGCGTGAGGCTCTGTGCCAAAAGCGGTGTGCCCGACTCACGGAATCCATTCAGATAGCAGATGTCATCGCCGTAGGTTCCACTCGTCGAGAGCATATAGCGTACTGTCGGGTCGCTGGCATATTTTGCCTCGCTGACAGTACCGATGGCCTTGATGTTGAAGGCGGATGTAATCTTGAAGTTCAGTCCGTACTCCACTCCATAGTATTCCTTCTCGATGTCGGTGAGAGAAACGTAAGAGAACGAGTTCTCGTCGTCGAAATAGAAGCACTGCCACTCTGTTGCGTCCTTTATGCGTGAATAATAGGCATTCACGTTGGCACGCAACCAAGATGTGTTGAGCTGATAACCCACCTCGGCCGAGAACACCTTCTCGTTCTTCAGGTTGGTGACGAAGTCGTTGTTGATTTCGGGTGAAGCGAAGGCAGTAGAGGCAGTGGGTGTGCGCCATTCATATCCCGCACCGAGCTGTAAGACATGTCCCTTGCCGAGGTTGACCGTGATGCCGGCCTTGCCGCCGCCGTCGAGGAAGTGCGCCGTACCGCTCTTGCCGTAGGAGTTGTCCTTGGCAAGTCCGTTGCGCATCTTACCATCGCGCTGCATCTGAGTGCCGCCCACACGTCCGCTGATATATCCGTGCATACCGGCGAATGTGCCGCTGTAAGTAGCCCAGAAGTCAGCCTTGTCAACGAGGATGTTATAGTCATATCCGAACTTGTCGCCCTCCTTCACCACGGCATTCGGATTGTTGAGGTCATACTGTATCTCCTCGGAGTTCTTGTCGTATGTGCCGAGGGCATAGTAGTTGAGGTTGTGGAACTGTGTGGCTCCAAGCAGGTCGTCCATCGTCTGATAGTGCATACCCTTGGTGGTGCCGAGGTTAAGTCCCATCACGAGCTTCGACTTCTCCGTCAGGTTCATGTCGAGAGTGGATGACAGCTTGACGTCCAACTGGTTGTTGTGCTTTGCCTGAATGTAGTACATAGCATCAGCCCCCTGCTGGCTTGCTCCCACGTTGGCGGCATATAGGCGGTCGAAGTCAATCTGGCGGTTAGCCTTGTTGGACGAGAGATAATCGTATGCCGTCTGCCATGCGTTCCAAGCCGACTCGGTGCGATAGCTCAAGTCGTTCTCGTTCCACACATTGAAGTAGCTGCTTGGCAGCACCTTCCAGTAGTCGGGATGGGGATTGTCGCTGTTGTTATAACTAAGCTTCGTGCTCTTATACATACTGTACTTGCCCGTGAGTGAGGTTGTCAACTTCATGTCGTTATTGATTTTCCAGTCCCATGTGAGCAATGCAGTAGGCGTGAAGTCGTTGACCACGCGTGAGTTACGTTTCTTTCCGTTCTGGTATCCCCAATAAGGGTTGTAGTATCTGTCGTTTGCAATCCAGTACATCTCATCAGTGGATGCACCCTGCGACGCCCTCTCCGTGGGATTGCCCCAGGTGGCAAACGATATCGAGTGATTTCCTGTCACCTTCTCAATGCCCAAGAAGTAAGACAGTGAGTTATAGAACGTGCCCTCAACATATCCCTGGTCAGCCCAACGGTAGGTTAATGCTCCTGCCACTGCCCAGCCTTTCTCATTCAGGCCGCTGCTATAGCTGTACATGCCGCGAAGTGTGTAGTTGCGGTTGGCAACACTCACTGCCGCCTTGTTGCCTATTGGCATTGCCGAGGCGCGGAAGTTATAATTATTAGAACCGCCCATCGCCGACATTGAGAAGTTGTTAGGCTCAAACGGGAGGGCATATTCGCCGCTTCGGGTCTGGTTGTTAAGACCTCCAACCATCGAGAAGCGGAACTGTCCCGACTCAGCGTCGTTCATCAGTGCCCCGTTGATATAAACGTCATTGTATTTCTGGTTGAATCCCCTGTATCGGAACCTCACTGGACTGAACAGGTATCCAACCTCATTGGCATAGATATTGCTGTTGGAGTTGATGACGGTGACGTTCTGCGACATGTCGTCATCCTCTCCCAACTGCGACTCGGTGAAAGTAAATGCCGCCTCGCTGTTGTCATTGTCATTGCCGTTTTTCTTGTCCTCGGTCTGTGCCATGGCTTTTCCAAAGCACGCCAAGACAAACACGGATAATATTAACTTTTTCTTCATAAAAGAGGTTATAAAATGTATTTCTTGGCGCAAAGTTACTCTTTTATTTCATAAAAAAGAAGTTTTTCTTAATAAAAATTTGTTTCAACTTGTTTTTTTTCATATTTTTTTGCGATATTTGCACTGAATTTCATAAATAGTCTATGTATATATAATATAATAAGGTATAAGAATTATGAGGAATCTATTCATCACGCTATTGCTCGTCGTGGCAACGACGGCAGTGGCACAAGAGAAAAAGATCGGAGTTTACGGTGTGGGATTCTACAATCTCGAAAACCTCTTCGACACATGTCATGACGAGGGGAAGAACGATTATGAATACCTCGCCAACGGCACCAACAAATGGAACGCAATGAAGTATGAGAGCAAGCTCGCCAACATGTCGAAGGTGCTTGCCGAGATGGGAACCGACCTGCTGAAGAACATCGGTTGTGCCATCATCGGAGTGAGCGAGGTGGAAAACGCCCGCGCCTTGAGTGACCTCGTTGCCCAACCGGCATTGGCGGCACGCAACTTCAAGTTCTGCCATGTCGAAGGTCCCGACAAGCGTGGAGTGGATTGTGGATTGTTGTATAATCCCCGCTTCTTTGAGCCAAAAGACGTGAAGCTCTATCCTTACGTACAGAAATTGGAGAAGGACAGCGGTTTCGTCACCCGCGGCTTCCTCACTGTCAAGGGTTCTCTTGCAGGCGATGACATAGCGGTGATTGTATGCCATTTGCCAAGTCGTGCCGCCACATCGTTTTACAGGGAACTGGGAGCCGAACAAATGAGACACCTGAAGGACTCGCTCATTGCCGCGGAGCCTAACCTGAAGGTTATTGTGATGGGCGACATGAACGACGACCCCATGGATCCCTCGATGGCAAAGTCACTCAGGGCAAGGAAAAAGATTGCTGACGTAAAGTCGGGCGACATGTTCAATCCTTGGTGGAAGACATTGGCTGACGGCAACGGAACTATCAAATACGACGGTGGTTACAATCTCTTCGACCAGATTATCCTCTCCCCCCAACTGCTGAACCCCGAGGGCAAGAAGGACTTCAGCACATTGAAATACGTGAAACACCAGATTTTCTCCCGTGAATATATGCTTCAGCAGGAGGGCAAGTTCAAGGGTTATCCCAAGCGAACCTTCTCCGGAGGAGTATGGCTAAACGGCTTCAGCGACCACCTTCCCTCTATCGTCTATTTAGCTAAAGAGCTATAATATACAAAAAGATTAATAACCTTACAGCGATAACATTATTATTCTTATCGCCGTAAGGTTATTAATCTTATTTCAAATGCAATATATTACATAAGAAACATTAACTGGGTTTATCACCAAGCGTATTTGTTATCATATCAAATTCTTGGATTATCTCATTAATTCTGGGATTATCGTACCTAACAATTATTGCAGCAAAATTCATTATTCCCTCAGCTAGAATCTCTACTGTTTTTAAATAATACAAATGATGTTCAGAATATTGCTGAAACCAGCGAATAAATAATCTATTTCTCATAGCTTGCTTTCCATCACCGGTTTCACATATATACAACAATATATCATTGTTAACCCTAAAAAAAGATTCTAATATGTAAAGTATTGTCAACTTTAATTTTGAATCGTTCGGAGAAGCGACATTACTAAGATTTGTTATAAGGAACTGGTATGCTCCAGAATCCCAAATGGTATCATCCTCCATAAAACTGATTTTATATACAATTCCGTAATCAGTTTTAAAAAGGTAAGATTCATCCTTTTCCCATATTGTATAAGGAATATTAAGATTGATTTCGGAAAGATTTAACCTATTCATGAAATAACCACATTGATTTGGTTCTTTTGCATTTCCTCAAACTCTCTTCTCGCATCTTCTTCAAATTTGCGTTTCCTTTCTACAGCCCTTTTAAAAGCGGCAATATACTCTTCTTTTGTTTTCAAATTAAATGCTGCCATATTCTTAACTTTTTTGAGTGCAAAGGTACTATTATTATTCAAATAATACAAGAAAAAAAGAAAAAAATAACGTTAAATCAATAAAAATCGGCGGCATCAATCCAAATATGGGTATGATACCACCGATAATTTTTATTATAATACTATTACTCAGCTTTCTTAACACCGAAGCAAACGGCGTTCTTGCCTTGCGGAGCATCCTTATATGATGTCTTGATGGTCACTACGGTGATTGTGTCACCAACAGCGATTCCATTATCCTTGATGAAATACTGCTTGTTTTCACCAGTCCAATCACCATATACACCATAGAGATAAACCTTCTCGCCATTCTCATCCTCGATATACACGTTGCCATACTTGTCGTTGGCAATCTCGGTAATCTTACCAGTGAGGACATACAACTTGTCGTTGTCATCAGCAGCGGCATTGAAGTCTGCAAGTGAGATAGGCTCGGCAGAAGCGCAAAGCTCGTCTATAGTAGCATTAGTCATCTGGGGATTGCCCTTATATTCGGCATGAGGACCAACGATGTTAACAACATCACCTTCCTTTACAGGGAAGTCGCTGTAGTTGGTAGTACCGTAAACATAAACCTCACCAGTATAATCCTGAACGTAGATATTACCATACTTAGTATTAGCCACCTTAGTCACAAGACCTATGATACGATACTGAGCATCTCCCACAGGCTTTGCATTAAACTCGGCACATGTTACAGGGGCAATTGCACCTTCCTGAGAGAATGAATAAGTCACCTCGGATGAATTATTAGAAGTAGAAGATGTAAAGACTATAGAACCAGAACGAGCCCCACCGTCATTTGGCAACACATTAAATGTGAAGACACACGTGTCAGCCGGATTCTTCTCCAATTTGGTAGGTACACCTGCAATGAACTTGGAAGACTTGTATTCTACCATTCCTTTACTGTCTTCAGGTATTGAGAAATAAGCTCCACTACCCTTATAGGCTACCTTCACAGAGAATTCACCACCTTCCTTGGCTATACCCTTTGTCTCAGCAACTCCGTCAATCTTAATAAGTGACTTAACAATCTTTACCACAGTGACGTTAACCATCTCAATAGTGGTTCCGTATGTACTGCGTGGACCTTCAATGGTAATGACATCACCTATCTCTATACCAAGAGAGCTGAAATTCTTCTCTGCTCCATTCTTGTCAAGAGTGCCGTAAACATACACCTCACCAGTACCGTCATTTACATACATGTTTCCGTATGTAGTATTGGCAATGGCAGTTACAGTACCACTCACACGATAGTTCTTGCCATCAAGACCTTGCTCATTGAAATATGCACAAGAGACAGTCTCTGGGTCGAATGTACCCTGGCGCACCTTAAGATGCTGACGGGTATAACCAATCTCGATAATAATTTCAGTCTCGTGACCACCGTCAGAAGCAGGGGCAGTAAAGGTAATCTCACTCTCGCCGGCATCTCCCGACAGTTTTGAGATAGAGCACCACAAGTCCTTATATACAGGTTCGCCTGTATTCTTGTCCGTGCCACTCAAGTACTGAGTTTTACCCGTTGACTCATTGACAATCAGGTCTTTCATCTTCCAAGCCTGATTGGCGTTGATAGTCACCTTAGCCTGACCTCCAGCAGAAGGAATAGACACGTATGTCTGAGACACGCCAATTTCGCCAAGTGAGCCGAGAGCGTCGTCATCCTTGGAGCATCCAGTGAATACCAAAGCTGCAAGGACAGTCAAAAACAAATATTTTATTCTAATCATAATTACGCTACTAATAAATTAATTGAATATGTACTTAATACCAACAGATGCATACCAGCACTGTCCAACAGCATGGTTATAAACCCATTTTTCTGTGGATGGAGCCACTGCCGCTGGTGTAGAGAATGTAGGATAGCCCTCTGCATCTGTGCCCTCATACTTGAGGATTCGTCCCGAGTTAAGCTTAGAATTCATATACTTGGCAACACCCCATTTAGAGTTGAACAGATTAAGGATATTCTTTATGTCGCAGCTAAGCTGCAATGTGTGCTTTGTCTTACCTACATTGACAGAGAAATCATGCTTGTAGCTTACATCCACACGATGAACCCAAGGATTATATACACTGTAAGCCTCAGCATATTCGCCCTGATGCTTGCTCAAGTAGCTGTCGCTATGCACATAATCCATAAAGCGCTTCTGGTCATCATCACTTACAAATCGGAACTCGCCATTCTTCACCTGCTCGTCGGTCGGTATATACAGGGCGTCATAGCTATAACCGTCGCCATTCATGTCATTTGCGAGCATATATGAATAATTGTATCCACCCTGATATGTCTCATAGATAATATTCAAGTGGTTGCCGTGCTTGTCATTATGCGATGCATGAAGTACAAAACGGTTGGGAGTGTTATTGATGGCGTTGTGGAGACGGATATGATTAGGTCCCTCCGATGTAGGCACGTATGTGAAGGCTGACTCAGCAGCAGAACCAGGCATACTTGTCACTTCCTTCTTCACCGAATGAGTATAAGCAGCCATAATATTGAGAGTCTCGATAGGACGGATATTCAACTGCAAACTTGCCTGCCAAGCATATCCGCGGCTTGTGTTCTCAAGAACGAACGCCTTGGTGTTTGTGCGGAATGTCTCGGGGAATACAGGACGGTTGTCAGCACCATTGAATCTGGTATATCCCTCAACGGGGAGCATACTCCAGTCGCTGATACATACATCATTGATCATCTTGTTGTAGATAACCTCACCTGTTACAGAGAACGGGAACGATGTAGGCAACTGATAGTCAATGGCAATAGATGACTTCCACACTTGTGGCATCTTGAAATTGGGGTCAACGGCAGAAATCGAAGACGGTTTGGCACCTGTCTCTGGAGTGATGTCATTGGGGAATCCCATATCAATCAACTTCTGGCGGAAAGCAGGAGTGTTATATACAAAACCATTACCCGAGAATGCAGACAGCACCTCGTTCATGTCAGCATACTTCTCCTTAACGGCAGCGGGGAGGTTGGCATACTTCGAACTTGGGCCGAGCTGTGCCTGATACTGCACCATACCACTGTTGGTAGGCATATTAGTGAAGAACACCAATGGCAAACGTCCTGAGAACAATCCCGTACCTCCACGCACCTTCAATGTCTTGTCGCCAAGCACATCATAGCTAAAACCAATACGTGGTGAAACAATCAGTTTGGTAGTAGGCCATTTGCCGGTATCGATATTCCTGCCATTGTAGTCAAGGTCATAAATGGCATTATTGCGCATCAAGTCGTCGTTATTGAAGAATAAGGCGTCAAAACGCAATCCTGCTGTGAGCTTAAGTCTCTCATCCACATTCCACTCGTCCTGCACGTATGCGCCTAACTTGTTGAAAGCCACACGTGATACGGGGTTTGTCTCATCACCATAACCATAGGTCAGACATACCACCTCTGGTGTACGCTGATTGAGGAAATCATCCATGCTCTTATAACGATAGTATCCTGTACCATTACGCATATAGGCATTGTCAGCCATCTGATGTTCATAGCTGAGTCCACCCATTATCTTGTGGTTGCCATTATACCATGTCACATCATCCTTGATATTCCATGTTGTATTGTGAACAGCATTGTTATATGTGAACAACTCATATCCGAGTGATATATACGGTGTGTTTGTTCCCGTACCATCCATAATGTCTATGAACGGGAAATCAGAAGAGTTTGTATCACGGATATCGTCAGCCTTGGTATAAGTAAACAAGAACTGGTTGGAAATATTGTTACCGAAACGGCTGTTAAGGTCAATTGAGCCAGAATATACCTTGTTGTTAACTGAATACATCGAATTGGCGTATGACATACCATACAAAGATGTACGGCCGAAAGCAGAACGTGTACCACCATCCATGGACGAAGAGTTAGGTCCATTCCAGTTGGTATTATTGGTGTAATTATATCTCACTGCGAGGTGATGGTCATTGCTGATATTCCAGTCTATACGACCAAGAATCTTGGTATTCTTCTCATCAGCGGGGAAGCTGTCAAAAGAACCTGTGTCATAACCATATTTGTCCTTGGCAAAGTCAGACACAATCTGCATGTCCTGAACAGAAGCGTATGAGAGGTATGCCTCTTCATCACCAACACCATTCTCCGATGCGCGCCAGCGTACAGGCACTGTAGGAGACTTCTGGAACTCGGCATTAGCGAAGAAGAACAATTTATCCTTGATGATAGGGCCACCGAGTGTAAATCCGTAAGTTGTCTGACGGTCACGGTCACGCGCTCCTGACACCTGCTCACCGTCAACAGTATCACCACGCATGTTTTCATTGCGATGGAAGATATATGCAGAACCCTTGAAAGTGTTTGTACCCGACTTTGTAACTGCATTGATAGCACCACCAATGAAGTTCGTCTGTCGAACATCGTATGGAGAGATAACCACCTGCATTTCCTCGATAGCCTCGATAGATATAGGATTACCACCACCAGGAAGACCTGAGTTCAAACCAAAGTTGTTGTTGAAATTAGCACCGTCAACAGTGAAGTTGGCAGTACGTCCGTCAGAGCCTTGGAATGTCATTCCGTTACCTCCATAAGGAGAGAGTCGAGTCATGTCAGTGATTGAACGGCTCACTGTGGGCACAGCAGCCATCTGAGCACTTGTGATGTTAGTTGTAGCACCCATCTTCTCGATATTGAGCTTTGTGGCCTTACCCTGCACCACAACCTCGCCGAGCACCTGGGTGTCCTCGTTCATTGTGGTGTTGAGGTTGTAAGTCTCACCAAGCTGGAGCACTACATCCTTCACCTTCTTGGTCTCGTAACCAATGTAGCTGATGGTGACCTCGTAAGGACCGCCAGAACGCATACCATTGATGTTAAACTGACCTTTAGTGTTTGTTACTGCTACGTAGCGTGTGCCCGAAGGTGTGTGGACGGCTTCGATGGTAGCTCCGATAACGTCCTCGTTATCCGCCTTCACCTTACCGGACATGCCTGACGTAGTTACCTGTGCCACTGCTGATGAAATCATCAGCATCATTGCGGCAATCATAACATACAGTTTCTTCTGCATAAAAAACAATACTTATTAGTTAAAATTAAGCCATATAGGACACTTATTGCCCTATTTTATGATTTTCGCTGCAAAATTAACTAAAATTTCCGATATACGTGTTACAAAATTGTTAAAAATGATGTTTTATACAGAAAAAATGCTATGAGTCAATGTTTTTATGTCATTTCCTGCTCAATTTGCCTGTTTTGAGGAATGACTTATACACTGACATCTTTACCGAATTGCTTGAATGGTCGAACAATACGGAGGGATTAAGCCGAGTGCCGTTGAGATGCAACTCGAAATGAAGATGGGCAGTGGTGGCACGTCCTGTCTGTCCCGTCAGGGCTATCACCTGACCTGCCTTCACCTTTTCGCCTACCTGCACAAGGTTCTTGGAATTATGGCTATACCACGTTTCAAGTCCTTTCTCATGTCTGATTTTTATGAGATTGCCGTATGCGGCATACTTCTGCGACATTATCACCTCACCATCAAATGCGGCAAGGATATTGTCGTTGGGTGTGGTCTTGATGTCAACGCCCGAATGTGTTCGTCCACCCCTGCGCCCGTATGCACTGATCACCTTGGCTCCGGGAAGTGGATAAAATGCTATTTCCCTGTTGGGGTCATTCTGTTTCTCGTTTCCTCCCATAACGCTCACATCCACATTGCTGCCCTTACGTTTGCACAACAGGGTGCGGCGTGTGAGCTTGTGACTCTTGGGCATCACGATAATCTCGGGATTTACCTTGCCTCCGTTCACCATTATATAAAAGTTAAGGAAAGTGCGACCGTCGTCACCTCCGACGATAGCGATGGTCTGTCCTGCCTTTACCTTGTCACCTACTTTCACAAGATTCTCGGCATTCTTGGCATATACAGTCTCAAGACCGTTGTTATGTCTTACGACAATCACATTGCCATGACCTGAGATATGGCGCGAAAGGCGCACCACTCCATCAAACATCGCTTTCACGGCATCTCCCTTCTTGGTGGATATTTCCATCTCATTGCCGCTTTTTATTTCAGCTTTTCCCACTGGCAAGGGGAACGAATAATCCGATTTGCGGTATCCGCCGAAGTCTATGGAGAACGCCTCGGAATGGTCGAACAGTCCGGGTGTGGCAATACTTATCTGCTGCCTTTCAAGGGCAGTAAATTCATCTTCTGTCGCCGATGTCATAATCAATATGCAGGCAACAACGGTTAATAGGTATTTAAATTTCATTTTTCATTATAACAAATATAATTTTAACACAAAGACACGAAGATACAAAGTATTTTTTCGCTGTCGGAAGATACAATGAGCAGCAAAGCTGCTTTTAACAAAGTCCACAATGTTCCTCATCTGCAAGGCTTAGTGGCGACTTTTAAGTCGCTTGTCACCTTTGTATCCCCAAAAAGACCTTTGTTCCTTTGTCCCTTTGTGTTTAAAAAGATTCTTCATTTAACAAAGCCCCCGTGAATATCCTTCCGCTATTTATTCCTTGCTTTCTTGCGGAGAAATAGTCTTGGTTGTCAGCCACGGTGCAGATATTGCTCACTTCGATGTTCTCAGCCTTCACTCCCATCCTCACCAACTGCTGGCGGTTGCACTCCTTGAGGTCTATATGCCACTTGGTCTGCCATTTGGCTATGGTGTCCATATCAAATCCAGCCTCGGCAAACTCTTGATACACCTCCTGACCCACCTCGAAGTTGTCGAGAGATATACCCGGTCCAATCACGCAGTGCAGGTCTTCAGCCTTGGTATGATATGTCAGAGCCATCGCCTTTATTGCCTTCTCGGCAATTCTCGCCACAGTTCCCCGCCATCCGGCATGCACTGTCGCCACGGCATGGTGCTCGGGGTCATATATAATAATAGGTATGCAGTCGGCAGTAGATACTCCTATACATATTCCGCTCACGTCGGTCATCACGGCATCCACTCCTTCGAGTATCATCTTGCGGATATTCTCAGGAAGATGCACGAAATCCTCGGCGATTTGCCTCACTGTCGTACCGTGAGTCTGATGCGGCATCACGAGATGGGCCTCATCAATGCCAAGTTCCTCGCATAACAAGCGGCGGTTGGCTGCAATGTCGGCAGCATCGTCGCCGCAATATTCATTGATGTTGAAAGAAGAGTATTCGCCCTTGCTCGTGCCGCCATGACGGGTGGTGGAGAAGAAGCAGCCCCCCTCCAAAGCATACCTACTTATCATCGTCTCCTTCTTCGTATTCATACTCGAAGTCATCGATGTCCTCAACGTCCTCTATATCGTCAACATACTCAATGTCTTCATCTTCGCCCTCTGCTGCCATTTCAGCCGCAAATCGCGACATATCCTTATCCCTATGCACAATCACGTCTTCTTGCGTTATGCTCTGCAGTTTGTTGCTCTCGCTGTTGAGTTCCTGCCAAAGGATGTCCTTCAGTTCGATGAGTCCCATGTTTGCCACCGATGATATGAACACCACGGGAAGGTCGTCGGGCAGTGTCTCGCGCAGCATCTCGATGAGTTCTTCATCGAGCAAGTCACACTTTGTTACGGCAAGCACCCTGTGCTTGTCGAGCATGTCGGGATTGAAGTTGCGCAGTTCGTTGAGCAATATCTCATATTCCTTCTTGATGTCGTCGGTGTCGCCTGGCACCATGAAGAGCAACAGTGAGTTGCGCTCAATATGGCGCAGAAATCTGAGTCCGAGTCCCTTACCCTCGCTTGCTCCCTCAATGATTCCGGGGATGTCAGCCATCACAAACGACTTGTGGTCGCGATATTCCACAATGCCGAGCGACGGTTCAAGAGTGGTGAAGGGATAGTTGGCAATCTTCGGGCGCGCACTTGACAACGACGATAGCAATGTCGATTTGCCCGCATTGGGGAATCCCACAAGACCTACGTCGGCCAAGAGTTTCAGTTCGAGGATTATGGTCATCTCCTGCATAGGCTCACCCGGTTGTGCATAGCGCGGTGCCTGGTTGGTGGCAGTGCGGAACTGGAAATTGCCCAGTCCACCTCGTCCGCCCTTGAGCAGCAGCACCTCCTGTCCGTCGTAAGCGACATCACAGATATACTTTCCCGTCTCGGCATTATACACCACCGTACCGCAAGGCACGTCGATATAAACGTCCTTGCCGTCGGTGCCGTGACACTTGTCACGCCCTCCGTTGCCTCCATGTTCAGCAAACACGTGGCGCTCATATTTCAGGTGGAGCAGCGTCCAGTAGTTATGGTTGCCGCGGAGATATATGCTTCCGCCCTTTCCACCGTCACCGCCGTCAGGTCCGCCGTTGGGGTTGTATTTCACATGCCTAAGGTGCATACTTCCCCTTCCGCCCTTTCCCGAGCGGCAATATATCTTAACGTAATCTACGAAATTGGATACAGCCATTCTTAATTAATTATGCACCAACGTTCCGATGTTCTCTCCGTCCATCACCTTCTTGAGATTTCCCACGATGTCCATATTGAACACATAGATGGGCAGGTTGTTCTCCTTGCACATGGTTGTTGCGGTGAGGTCCATCACCTTCAGTCCGCGGGTGTAAATCTCGTCGTATGTGATGTCGCTGAACTTTGTTGCCGTCGGGTCTTTCTCTGGGTCGGCGGTATAGATACCGTCCACACGGGTGCCCTTCAGCATCACATCGGCCTCAATCTCTATGCCGCGGAGCGAAGAACCGGTATCGGTTGTGAAATAAGGGCTGCCCGTTCCTGCGGAGAAGATACAAACATATCCAGCCTCCATAGCCTCGATAGCCTTCCACTTGGTATAGAATTCGCCTATAGGCTCCATACGTATTGCAGTCAGCACCTTGGTTTTCACGCCGATGGCACCAAGAGCCGAACTAAGAGCGAGCGAATTGATAACAGTGGCGCACATGCCCATCTGGTCGCCCTTCACACGGTCGAATCCCTTCTGCGAACCGCTCAGTCCGCGGAAGATATTACCTCCACCGATAACGATACCAATCTGCACACCCATCTCGCTCACTTCCTTAATCTGGCGTGCATAGTCAGCCAGACGCTCAGGGTCAATTCCGAAGTTTTGCTTGCCCATCAGGCTCTCGCCGCTGAGCTTAAGAAGAATTCTATTATACCTTGCCATAATCTAATTATTTTCTCATTAACGTTAATATGATGTGCAAATGTACGCATTTTCCCCGAAATGGCAAAATATTTTAGCATACTTTAAAGATAGTGATAAAAACATCGTATTTTTTAATGGTTTTGGTATCATTCTCAAGTGTCGGAAATATTAAGATGTTTTATTTCTTCTATACTTATCTTTGTCATTGCCGCTATCTGTTCATCCGGGATTCCTGCAGTCTTCATCGCCTTGGCGGAAACCAGTAAAGCAGCGCGCTGCTCCTCCAACTGAGCGGACTGTTCCTCCAACTGAGCGGACTGTTCCTCCAACTGAGCGGACTGTTCCTCCAACTGAGCATCTTGCTCGGCTATTCGCTGGTCGCGCTTCATGATGGCAGTGTCACGGGTTTCAATGGCTGAGAAATACTCATCCTCAACATTCATGTCCTGACGTAACTTCGCATCAGATGCGGCAGCAAGAAGACGATGCAGGATATGCAACATCTCGACATCCCCGTCGTATGCCGAATCATCTATCTTAAGCACTTGACGGTTCTTACCGTCCTTGTTCGTCTGGTCAAACACACTCAACACCTCTACAAGGCGGTTGTTAACACGACCATGCAGAAGTGGTATCTGAACAATTATGCTGTCATGAACAAGACTCTCCACAAACGGGTCTGGTATTCCCTTGGTCACCTCATTGCCGTCATAGTCGTATGACTTGTGTCTTACATAGAGTACCGGTTCCTCGATATCCCCTACCCTATGACCAAGCAGATACACGGTTATCATCGGTATGCCATATCCGTTTGGGTTGTCATCCTTAAGGATGTTGTCAGGATTAGCATACTGCGTACCCAAATACTGACGGAAACGCAACGTCTCCGTCTCAAGCCAAGTCTTCTGAAGCTCAATCAGCACTAACTTAAGGCTACCATCATCCTGGCGCACCTTTGCACCAAAGTCTATGCGGAACATCGAGATCTTGTCACGTGTGCCGTTGGTATATTCATGCTTACGCATGTCAACCTCAACCACTTCGCGCTGCAAAAGAGCCGAAAGCACTGTCTTGGCCACACGGTTGTCTTCCATCAGATATTTGAAAACCGAATCGTAAATTGGGTTTGCTACACTTATTATCATAGTCGTATTCTCTTTTTTATGGCTGCAAAATTAAATAATTAATATGATATCTCCAAATAATTGAGGGAAAACCTTACCCCATCCTTTCTATTTTACATGTATGCAGTTTCGTTTCCTTGTCGTAGTTTATCCCCACGAGCAGTATCTCGCCACTATATTCAGCTAATTTTGCGGGATATTCCTTGCGCTTTATCTGGTCAATGGCAGTGTCGGCTGAGTGGTTGAACTTCAGCTCTATGACGAGGGCGGGCTTGCTGACGTTGCGGCGCGGAATCATCACGAGATCGGCATAGCCCTTGCCTGTGGCATACTCGCGATGTATGACATACTCGTTCTTCGCCCATATATATGCTACGGACAGAACGCAGGCAAGCGAGTTCTCGTCGTTATAGGCGAGGATGCTCGTGTTCTCGTCATGCGCAAGGTCGATGGCGCGTGCCACGGCTTGCTCGTTGCCCGAAATAGTGGCGGCGAGAAGATTCCTCGACGCAACAATCGTATCTGCAAGGCGTGTCCAGGATGTATCTTCCACAGCATTCAATAATTCATCAGCAACCTCCTTGTTCGGGATATAACATTCTTGGTTATCAAAATCGTATGCCAAATAACCAAGATGTATAAGCACAGTGAGGACATCATTCTTGCTCCTCACGATGTGCATGTCGTTCTGAAATTTTGAGGTGTTGACATACACACGCTCACCCGACAGCATACGTATAATATCGTCCTTCAGTCCGTCATAATTCATCTGAATATAAGTAATGACAGAGTCGTAGGCTCCCGTGGTTGTCCAGTAGCTTTTGCACACTCCACGCTGTAAGGCTTTCATGACAGAATATGGGTTGTATATGGATTTCTCACTGCCGATGGTATATCCGTCATACCACATCTTGAGTTCTTCCATAGATGCGTTGTGCTGCCTCGCCAAAGCCTGCACCTCATCCTTAGTGAATCCAAAACACGGGGCAAGATATGCGGGGTCTATCATCGAGTATTCGTTGAAATTATTCAATGCCGACTCCGTATTATACCTTTTGATGGGTAGGATGCCAGTGAGGTATGCTCCCGCGAAGACATCATTTGACCCTGACCCCTTGAAGAGACGGCGAAGCAGGTCAACATAAGATGTCGTGATGTATTCATCAGTTCCCATCTCACGCAGGATGGCATCCCACTCGTCGATAATCATCACAAAGCGGTTGCCGGTGCTCTCACTTATGCTATAGAGGACATCCATAAGGTCAGCCCGCTCCTTTACCTTTGTTTCGGGAAAGACGTCCAACACCTCATCCATGATTTCATGCTGAATGAGTCTCACAATCTCACTCTCACCCCTGAATTTAGTGGTGAAGTCGCTCATGTCAACATTGATGACATAGTACTTGTTAAGATACTCCTCGAAAGAATCGTCCTTCTCCGCTACCAATCCACAGAAAAGCTCGCGCGAGTCGCACGACTTGTCGTAGTAGGCACACAGCATCTTTGCCGCCATCGACTTGCCAAAGCGTCGGCTGCGGGTCACGCAACTATAGCGGCTCTCGGTGTTGAGAGTGGCATTGATTAACGGAATCAGCGAAGTCTTGTCAACATATTCACTGTTCACAATATCACGAAACCCATTATTACCTTTATTTATATATGTACCCATAATCATCGAGTTATCACAGGAGAGATAAGCCTGCAACTGTGTGCAAAGATACGATTCTTTTGCCTAACATCCAAACTTTATTCAACCTTTTTCTCAGATTTGCGACTTTTTAACAGAATAATCTGAGTTACATTCTGTTCCGCCTTGGATTATCACACTATCCAGGTAGTCATCACACGCTAACAAAACAAGTCGTCCATCTTAACCTCCTTCTGCACTATCCCGCCATGCTTGTCACGGACTATGCCGTAGGTGGTTTTATTTTGTGGTCTTTATCCGAGTCACAACACTTTTCAGTCCGTCGGAACTGGCTGAAAGGCTTATGGTGCCTGACTTTTGCCCACTCCTAACAACTACCAACAACTCGCCTTTCCATGCCTTCCACTCCTTGGAGGTAAAGGGAGTGAGGTCGGTAATGTCGGCATTGCCGATTGCCTGTATCTCTCCGGAGCCCTTGATGGAAAAGCGGATGAGGTGGGAGGCATTGGGCACTCTCCTGCCCTCCTTGTCAACTACTTCTACCCGTACAAAAGACAAGTCCTGACCATCTGCCCTTAATGCTCTTTCTTGGGTTGTCATCTTGATTGCGTATGGTTTTCCCGACGTTGTAAGTAATGTCGTTTCACATTCCCTTCCATTGTCAACACCTACGGCTTTCAGTGTGCCTGACTTATATGGAAGGGTGAACACTGCCTTGAACTCAGATGACCTGTCTGTAGGTTTTTCGCCTATCAGCTGTTCGTTGAGATAGAGGCGTACACTCGGATAGCGCGAACAAACAACAACGTCGATGTCGCGTCCTTCCCATCCCTCCCAGTTCCAACTCTCCCATGAGGGATGCACTGCCCACAGGCCTGCCGTGATTTTTCCCTTACCGTACCAGCCGTGAGGCTCGCGCACAGCCATATACAGGCGTTCGTCTCCTTGCCAAAGCATATTGCGATAATGCCCAATCGGCTTAAGACGACCCGTCAAGTCGATGTCACCGCAATAGGCGGCATGCCATGGGAAGAGCGGACGCTCCCAATGCTCGCCCGGAGTGTCGCCCTCATACCAATAGCGTCCTATACACGATTCTCCAAGATAGTCGATGGAAGTCCACACGAAATCACCAATAATATATTGATGGTCAGTAGCCATTGCCCAGTTGCTGAAAGCGTCGCGCGGATATGACTCGGTCTGCATCATCACCCTCGACGGAATGCGCTTATGGTCATCCTCCGCCTTATGAATCAGATAGTTATAACCCGTAATGTCCATCTCGGCAGCCAATGGGTCGTATATCTCCCAATCGTCATCCCATGAGGCGAGAGCCGATGTTAGATGCCCGAACCGCTATACCATCGGCAGTTCTTCTGCTTGGAGTTGTCAGCCTTCACAGTGATGTCATTCTTTCCCGTCTTCACCAATTCGGTTATGTCACACCAAAACGACGAGTAGCCGTAAGGATGTCCACCTGCCACCTTGCCGTTTACCCTCACCTCGGAGTCTTGATATACTCCCTCGTAAAACAGCCAGAGTTTCTTGCCTTCGTAATCCTTAGTAAGATTCAGCACCTTATTATATATGCCAACCCCTGCAGGATAATATCCACCGTCATTGCCAGCGGGAGCGTCACGGTCGATAGCCATCCTCGCACTCCAGTCATGGGGCAAGCATACCGTCTGCTTGTCATTAAACACCCAGCCATTGTCAATCAGCTGTTTTCTCTTTACGTTGCCCTCCGCCGGCAAATTTGCGACAAACGACAACAACAATGTAATGATAATAATTCTCTTGTAAAGCATAATATGATGAATAATCGTTTTAGGGCTACAAATATACGAAGAATAATCCAAATATCTCCAATAATATCACATTTATTTGATTATTTAACATATCTGAATATTTAGAGCACAAACGCGATGTATTGTTTCGTTAAGGATGAGTGACAGAATGTTATTGCCAACTGTTTTTTTCGTCACTTATACAATATGTCAATCATCCGAAACATTAAAAATCATTTTTTTTGTTTTGTTTATGTTTAGAATTAATTATTGGTTTATGTTATAACATTCTTGGACATCACCATCAGCACAAAATTGATGTGTTTTTATATAAAAAACATTAAATATCAGTCGATTGTTTGTTTATTGCGATAATAATTATTATCTTTGCAATAAAATTATTGAGCAATATGGCAAACAAGATGATAACAAATCCGTTTATAGTCGGCAAATATCTGTCAGACGAGTATTTCTGTGACCGTATTGAGGAAACAGACTTCCTTGTAAAACAGATAGTCAACGGCAGAAATGTAGCCCTGATTTCCACAAGGAGAATGGGGAAAACGGAACTCATACACCACTGTATGAGACAGCCAGGCATTGCCGACAACTATATTTCGATATTTGTGGATATATACGCCACTACATCATTGGCGGAATTCGTTTATCAGCTCGGCAAGGCTGTTTATGAGAAACTCGCACCTAAATCAGATATATGGAAGCAGAGGTTCTTCAGTGTAGTCAGCTCGCTCCGTATGGGATTCAAGCTCGACCCTATGACCGGGGAGCCAGGGTTTGACATTGGACTTGGTGACATAAAAACTCCACAAACCACTCTTGACGAGATATTCAATTACCTTGAACAGGCAGAAAAACCCTGCATCGTTGCCATCGACGAATTTCAGCAGATAGGCAATTATGATGAGAAAAACACTGAGGCCATGCTGCGTACACTCATACAGAGATGCACCAACACCACATTCATCTTCGCAGGGAGCAAACGGCATGTTATGGCAAATATGTTCACCTCTCCATCAAAACCTTTTTATCAAAGTTCTATAACCATGGGTCTCAACCCTATTCCATTGGATACTTATTGCCAATTTGCCGCAAGGATGTTCAGACTTGGGGAAAGAAGCATCGACGAGGATGTTGTAAGGAGTGTCTATGAGGACTATAATGGTTGCACATGGTTTATGCAGATGATGATGAACGAACTGTTTGCATTGACCCCCATGGGAGAGAAATGCGTGAAGGATATGTTGCCTCAGGCAAAGCGGGGCATAATCCTTAGTCAGGAGCAAACTTACAAGGAGACGCTCTCGCAAATGGCTCCTCGCCAGAAGATGCTTCTTCAGGCAATAGCGCGTGACAAAGAGGCAAGGAACATCACGAGCCAGGAATTCATCTCTCGCCATAGTCTGCCGTCTGCAAGTTCAGTGCAGTCGGCTGCCAAGGGACTACTTTCCTTAGACATGATCACCAAGGATGACAACGTTTATCGCATCTACGACTATTTCTTCTCCGAATGGTTGGCTAAAGTATATTAAGAGTTATGATTTTTATTCAACACTCACAGGAGAGATAAGCCTGCAACTGTGTGCAAAAATCACACTATCAGATACATCTTCGTGTGGGCAGTGGAGATGTCGTTGAGAAAGCCCTTGGCACAGAGCGAGGTGAGGTCCTTGCGGGCAGTGTAGTCGGTGGCACCGGTGTACATGCGATAGAGGGATATGGTGACGGGAATCTGCGATACCGGTTTATTGAGATTGTCGCTGTCCTTGAGTATCTGCGCCAAGAACACGCGCCACCTGATGGTGGTGGTGGAAACTCTGCTGCCGTGGTCCTTCACCTGATGAATGCTCTGTCTCTCCACATTGCGCCTCACCCTCTTGGCGACATTAAATCTCACGCCCTTGAATTTCACGTCCTGTGTGCGCACGTCGTCAAAGTCCTTTGCTTCGGGCTTGTCGATACCAAGACGCAGCGAGAATGTGCCAAGGCGGTCGAGACTCACGATATAGCCCTCGGCAAGGCGGTCGGAGATGATGCGGAAGGCATCGTCGATAACACTTGGCGCGATTGAGCCATAGCGCTCGCGGAGCTTGTCGGCGAGGTCACCGGCGGTAAAAGGACGGGTATTCACTTGTTGGGGATAGATGTTGCCTGTCAACTGTGACTTTAGGAATTTTATGTATATCATTGTATGTCTATTTTTATAGTTAATCAATGAAACTGTTTTTGATAGTTGCCTGGATATTGTCGGATAGTTGGCGGATATTTGTTTGGTAGTTAGCAAAACCGGATTTGCCAACTACCAATGCGCCAACTACACTGCGAGGGACACCTTACGATACAAGCCGTTCTTTACCCTGGTCGCCACCCTGAATCTTGTCAGGAAACTGCCTATCATGTTCTCGGCAGTACGGCGTGGGATATTCCGGCTGGATGTGTATTCTATTACATCCTTGGTAGTGAATTCCTCACTCATTGCATCGAACACTGCACGCTGCACGTCACTCATGCCGCTCACACGGATGTCCTGTTGTGGCTCCTCATGTCGCAACAGCGTGGCATACACCATTGCAGTGTGGGCAACGAGTACGTTCACAAGTTCCATCGCCGTGTTGAAGTCGCGGTTGTCGCACTCCACTCTCTCCGCACTGCCCCACTCCACCGTCTCATCGCCCACAGAGCGCAACACGGTGAGAATCATTGCGATGCGGAAACACACGAGTCCGAGACGGCGCACACTTGCCACCATATCGTCGCCAATCTGGTTGGCCTGTTCCGACTGCAACTCCATGAAGAAGGCATTGAAGCGGCGTCTTTGAGTAGTTGTGAGACGGAACTTCACGGGACACGTCTTTCTCGACTTCATCAGATGATATACTGGAAGATACTGCTCGCCAAGTTTGCGGATGACATCGTCGATGACAACCTCATCATCACGGAACACGTCGTGCCACTCCACCCTGCGGTCAATCTTATAGAAGATGAAACGCGAGAAGAGTCCGTTTTCGGCATCCGGCACAAGGTTCACCACCTGATTGGGAGTGCCCGTGAGCATCACAGCCCATCGCGGTTCCTGGATATCCACGTGCTCATTGTCCTTGCGGCGGTTATACACTATCGGTTCATGGTGGAAGGCGGCACGCAGTCCGGTGGAGTAGTCGCCATAGTCGCTGCGCATGGTGGTTGCCATCACGTCGCCCTCAGTCTCGAAGGTGAGACCCTCGCCACCATTGTCATTGAGAGCCTGATAGGTGGCGGTGGAAGACGAGTTGGCAGGGACGAACAGCGAGCGGAATGGTGGTTCCTGCGGTTGGTCGGCGGGGTTCGCCCTGCGTCCGAGAGCTTGATACTCAGCCATCTGAGCCTTATAGTCAGCCAACTCGCGAAGATTAGCCGCACGTATCTCCGCCTGTATCGGTTCGACAAACTTCATGCAGGCTGCAAGTCGTCCCTTCGACGATGCGGGCGGAGCCACTATGCAGCCATATAGCGGGGCATACACACGGCGGCGGTCATACACTCCGCATATCCCGGGCATGGCTCCCGAGGCGGCAACAATCATTCCGATTAACATCATGTCGGCCTCCTGCAGGTTGTCGCAACTCTCCACGAGTCGCTGCACTACAGGTGGCAGGTCGTCATGTGAAACCTTATCGAGGAAGGTGTCCATTTCCACCTGTTCCACCTGTTCCACCTGTTCCACCGTTTCCACCTGTTCCGCAACTTCCACCTGTTCCACCATCCTTGCGGAAACGTTCACACCGGCATCCTTTGCCATCTGGAACAGGGTTGCCACAGTGACTCCTCCGGGACGGTCGGAACTCTTGAGACAGGCATCATACTGTCGGTTACATTCAGCCTCATTATACTGAGGGTTCATCGCACTCAGGCGGTGATACATCGCCCGTCCTGCCTCGCCCCTGCCGTCGGCAAGGGCAAAGCCAAGACGAAGCCAATTGTCATAGCCCACGGTGATGTCGCGTCCGTTGGCAATGATACGATCTACCACTGTTTCGACATCGATACCGACGCCAGCCCACAGTTGGGGGTTAAAAATACTCTTTGTAAATGACATAATATAATTAAGGTGTTAGTTATTGTTTGACATATTGATATAGCATTCGGGATCGTGAGGCAGGAAGCAAGCCCTCGACTCATTGGCGCACTTGACATCGGTCTCAAGATGATAGCGCGACGAGAGATAGTTGCTCACTGAGTGGAACCACTCGCGATGGGGAGCCTCACGGGTGTCAATCTCCACAACCCACTTCACCCCGTCGCCCGAAGGCGATGTGAAGAGCAGGCGGGTGGCAAGCAGCGAGTCGGCAATGAGCGTGCGCCTCAATGCCGCCACATCCTCCACATGGTCGAAGTCGAGGCAGAGCAACTGCGAGTGGCTCACCATGTCGGCATCGCTGCAGCGGTTGAACACTCCCGAGAAGGTGACATAGTCGAAGGCTCGCGACTTGTATTTCCTCGCCTCTGCGGCATCCTTGATTGAGCGCAGACGGAGCGTGCGTTGCTCCGCCTGTCCAATCGTTACATACTGATAGACATCCTCCAGACCCATGGTCCGCTCGGGTGTCTTGTTCCATACCGGGGAATGGAAAAAGCTGAAAGCATTGTTTACCATGTACTTATTAAATTTAAGTTTATAAAACAGTTACAGCGGAACCCCAGAATCGGAATTCCGCTGCAAAGATATAAAACATGAGGTATGGAATGCAATAGCTATCCCTACTTTCCACACCCTTATTCCCCGGGATTTTTATATGATTTTAATATTTCGGCATAGTCCTTGCGGGGATAAATGTCCTTTTCCGCCGATTTTGACACCCTTACACCCACCTTGAGTTTAGAACCTAATTCCTGCAATATACCATTCACCTCGGCACAAGCCTCACCATGGTCGGCCGAACGAAGATAGAATTGGGTGTCAGACAACATCTTTTGCACCCCCTTGTAGTTGGATATGTGAAGGAGATTGGATATAAGGATAGACGCTGCCGCCTTGTTATTTGTAATATCGGCACCAATCGACCTAAGCATGTATTTAATGATACCAAGCTGCATCTTTCTCTTGTAGAATCGTCCGTCCCCGTCGCCGTCAGTCCCTTCCTCAGGTAAATCATTATATACATGAACATCATTCAGTTCTCCCTCCAAATCCACTATGCGCATCTTCAGTTGCCTGATTTCCTCATGCGCCTTCACGAGCTCTTCCCTAACGGTCTCCTCCGGCATTTTATTGATTCTTTGAAGTTCGGCTTCGCTCTCGTCGTGAGGCGGAAGTGCCGCTATCATCTTCTGAAGCACAGCAAGCCTCTCCTCGGTACATATCTTATCTTTGAAATTGTCGAAAAGACGTGGCAGGATATACTTCTTGTATATACGTTGGTCGCGAAAACGATAATAGAGGATAATATACATAAAGAACGAAATCATCATATTATGCATAGGGCAGTTCGTCTCCTTGATATCAATATTGAACTCTTCAATAAAGCCTGCCTTATCATATAGATGAGGTGCCATTGAATAGATTTTTTTTGATGGATTCTTGTCATGAACAAGTGTCATCAACTGTTCTTTCACTATTAAAAACATAAAGCCTTTTATAAGCTGCCTCATAAATTCATCCTTCATATCCTCAGGCAAATCTTCCGGATATGGAAAACCAGCAATCAACCCTTTTACTAATAGCAGCATATTGTCGAATGCCTTCCCCAACGCCAATTTTTTCCAAACATTGTCATATAATATATCATATTCCTCTTGAGTGATGATATCAAAATCATCAAACATACCTTCCATTATTTCAAGTTCCATATAATCAGTATTTTAGAATGTTATTATTGTATTGTCTTCATGCGTTTCCACCACCACCACCAACCTTGCGGAAGTTGCGGAACAGGTGGAAACTATAGCGCCAATGCATAATATTACGGGGCGGAAGTGAAGAAAACTTTTACTTCAAATTTTCTATTTTACAAGTATGCAGCTTCGTCTCCTTGTCGTAGTTTATCCCCACGAGCAGTATCTCGCCCGAGTATTCAGCCAACTTCGCGGGATATTCCTTGCGTTTTATCTGGTCAATGGCGGTGTCTGCGGAATGGTTAAACTTCAGTTCAATGACGAGGGCGGGCTTGTTGACATTGCGGCGCGGTATCATCACGAGGTCGGCATAGCCCTTGCCTGTGGCATACTCGCGATGGATGACATACTCGTTCTTCGCCCAGATATAGGCTACGGACAGAACGCAGGCGAGCGAGTTCTCGTCGTTATAGGAGAGGATGCTCGTGTTCTCGTCATGGGCAAGGTCGATGGCACGTGCCACGGCTTGCTCATTGCCGGAGATGGTGGAGGCGAGAAGATTCTTGGAATTCTGTATCGTCTTTATCAAAGGTTCCCAGGATGTGGCCTTAATGGCATTGTTCATTTCGTCAGCTACCTCCTTGTTCGGGATATAACACTCTTGGTTTTCATAGTCGTATGCCAAATAGCCGAGATGGATAAGCACTGTGAGAACATCGTTCTTACTCCTCACGATGTGCATGTCATTAAGGAACTCTGTAGTGTCAACACCGACGTGCTCCCCTGCCAACATACGGATAATGTCGTCCTTCAGTCCGTCAAAATTCATCTGTATATATGTAATGACTGAGTCGTAGGCACCAGTTGTTGTCCAATAACTGCAATACTCTTCATCATCTATTGCCCTCATTACGGAATATGGATTGAACATGTGAGAGGCCTTGCCTATGCGATAACCGTCATACCAGCGCTTCATCTCCGTCATGTCCATTCCGTGTTCCGCGCATAGTGCCTCAACTTCATCACTGGTAAAACCAAGGGCACTTGACATTTTGCCGGGACGTATCATAGAATATTCGCGGAAGTTGTTCAATGCCGACTCGGTGTTATACCTTTTTATTGGCAGTATGCCGGTGAGGTATGCTCCTGCGAAGACCTTGTCTGAATCCTGGGTCTTGAACAAACGGCGAAGCAACATCACATACTCGTCCAAAATGGTCGGAGTAACCGTTTCCGGGTCGCCTTTCATCTTCTGCCGTCCGGGGAACTCACGACAGATGGCATCCCACTCGTCGATGATGAAGAAGAATTTCTCGCCCGTAGTGGCATGGATAGCAGAGAGTGTTTCCATAAGATCAGCGTCTTCCCCATATTTCACATCGGGAAAAACATTCTTTAACTCCATAATTATTTTATCCTGAATATTGCGCACGATATTCACACGCATCTCAGGACGTGCAGTGAACGAAGTCACGTCAAGATAGAGCACATTGTATTTGTTTAAGTATGTCTCGAACGACTTGTCTTCCTCTGCCTTCAAGCCTCGGAACAGCTCACGCGAGTTGCACGACTTGTCGTAGTAGGCGCATAGCATCTTTGCCGCCATCGACTTGCCGAAGCGGCGGCTGCGGGTGACGCAGCTATAGCGGCGCTCGGTGTTGAGAGTGGCATTGACTAACGGTATCAGTGAAGTCTTGTCAACATATTCACTGTTCACGATATCACGAAACTCACTATTACCTTTATTTATATATGTACCCATAATCTTTTGACAATCACAGGAGAGATAAGCCTGCAACTGTGTGCAAAGATACAATTCTTTTGCCTAATGTCCAAACTTTATTCGCCCTTTTTCTCATATTTGCGACTTTTTAACAAAATAATCTATTATCACTGTCCTTCATCATCTGTACAAGAATCACAAGCCACATTGTACAGGCTAATCCACATGATTTTGCAGGTAACCCCTATCTCATCTAAAGATAGGCGGCATCTCAACAATAAAAATAAAAGTTAAATATGGTTGCAATTTGCAATTCTTATCTTTGCAAATTGTGTATTGTCTTCGATTTGCACTATCTTTGCAGCCGAATTACGAGAATATGGCAGCATAGCATGAAAGAAAGAGAGAGAAAAAAGAAACGATTCGAGATGATATGGCGTGAGAATTTCTAGCGTCTGTATCATGTTGCATACGATTTCTTGCAAGACGAAGAGGCAAGCCGCGATGTAGTAAGTGAGGTGTTCACCAAGGCATGGCAAATATGGGACGAGATACAACCCGAAACTATTAAGGGATATCTGTTCATATGCGTGCGCAACTCATGCTATAACCGACTGCGCGAGCAAGGGGCACACGACCGCTATGCCGACTACGTGAAGCATTTCTACGACAATGCCGATTATAACCATATTGATGAAAATGACGAAAGAATAACCGCCCTCAACAGAATTGTGGAACAATTGCCACCAAAGACACAATTCGTGCTTCGCCAATGCTACTACGAGGAACATACATACAAGGAAGTCGGCGATATGTTGGGTATGTCGTCAGATGGAGTAAAAAAGCACATTGTCAAGGCATTCTCAATCCTAAGGGAGCACTTTAATGTTAAAAAAAGATAGTAATGTACCCAAAAATTCGATAACCGTGTATTACTTATAAAACGAACGCTATGAAAGAAGACAATAACTCTGATATGGCAAATTTGGATATGCATATGCCGACAGAAGATGAGCAAATGCAGCTGAAAATGGCTTTGGGACGCGCCTCGCGTCCAGAACCAAATATTGATGCCGAATGGAACAAATTCATCGGTAGCAAATCATCGTCAGCCATTATCAAACGTATGGCATGGTTGGGGGCAGTTGCGGCCGTGGCTTTAGTGGTATTCCTATTGACCCAGCCCCTAATTCCCAATGAGCGTGAAGATGCTTACGTGGCAATAGGTGGCCCCCGAAAACAGGTGACCATCGAAACGGCGGGCAACGCACCTGTTGTGATTAGGACCAAACACCTTGATTTCTCACAGACAAATGCCGATATAGAAACCACCGCACAAAAGGAAATTGAAAAGACAAGCATTGCGACATCGCGCGGAATGGACTTCGGGCTCACGCTTCCCGACGGCACTGAGGTGTGGCTCAATGCCGAAAGCCGCATCACCTTCCCTAACGAGTTCTCCTCCGCACAGAGGGAGGTGGAGATTGAAGGCGAGGCATATTTCGATGTTGTCAAGGATGATAAGCACCCGTTTATCGTACATACAAAATATTTCACCACCAAGGTGCTCGGCACATCATTCGACGTGAAGGCCTACCGCAAGGAAAAGGCACACGTGATACTGGTGAGTGGCAAGGTGGAAGTGACATCCGACGATAAACATAAGCAGACATTGTCGATGGGCGAGATGGCAAGCTTCGGAAATGACGGCCAGATGCAGAAAACGAATGTTGACACCTATTCTTATATACAATGGAAGGACGGTTTTTTCTATTTCGACCGCACTCCCCTCGGCGACATCATGCGGGAACTCGGACGATGGTATGACATAAACATAGTATTTGAAGAGCCTTCGCTAATGAATGTGCAACTGCATTTTGTGGCGGAAAAAAGCCAAAGCATCAACGAAATAGTGAAAAGCCTTGATGCCGTGACACCAGGGAAAGTGACATTGGGAGACAATGAGATAACAATAGAAAAATAAAAAAAAAGAACTATTTCAGTACCCGATTGCTTTCGAATTGTGTATTTATCATTGAATACACTATAAAAATGTAACTAAAATATGTAAAAATTATGAGAAAGAAAGCAATCGAATCGCTTCTCGTCATTGTGCTTTCACTTGTAGTTAGCGTGACTTATGCCGCAGGCGACAAGGGAAAAGACATCACGCTGAAGTGCCGCGACATGCAGCTGACCGAAGCTCTGCGACAAGTGGAGCGGCAGTCGGGCTACTACAAAATCAACTACAACTATGATGAGTTGAGCAAACACAAAGTAACTGCCAACATCGTGAAGAAACCAGCGCCTGTGGCTGTTGACATGTTACTCAATGGACTGCCATTTCAGGCTGAAGTGAAAGACAGGTTCATCAACATCACCAAGGAGCAGAAATATTACGTCATCAACAACGACGTATTTACTGCCAAGGGAAGGGTGACCGACCAGACTGGCGAACCGCTCATTGGCGTGACAGTCAAGGTAAAGGATATGCTCATTGGAGCTGCCACCGACGCTGACGGACGTTTCTCAATCCCTGGAGTAAGTGAGAACTCGTATCTTACTTTTTCATATATCGGCATGAAAACCCTTGAGAGAAAGGCTTCCAAAAATTTCATAGAGATTATTCTCGATGATGAGGGAAACATCATGAAAGACGTTGTCGTAACCGGTATTTTCCGTAAGGCGAAAGAGAGCTACACTGGTTCTGTGTCAACCATTTCCTCAGAACAGCTGAAGCAATTTCGTGGTCAAAACTTATTACAGTCCCTGAAGAATGCCGATGCCTCTATAAACTTCGCCATCGACAACCTCAACGGCTCAAACCCCAACAACCTGCCCAACATAAACATTCGAGGCAACTCGTCGCTGCCAATGAGCGTGGAGGAGTTCAACGCCGGACAGCAGAACAATCCGAACACTCCACTCGTAATAATGGACGGATTTGAAATCTCCCTGCAAAAGCTCATGGACTACAACGACGAGGAGATTGAGAGCATCAACATCCTGAAAGATGCAGCAGCAACTGCCATCTACGGTTCGCGTGGAGCCAACGGCGTAATAGTTGTAGTGTCAAAGCGTCCGGCTCCGGGACAACTGAAGGTGAACCTCGAGATGGGTCTTCAGCTCGAAGTGCCCGACCTCACGAGCTACCATCTGCTCAACGCCGCCGACAAGCTCGAACTGGAGCGCAAGGCAGGACTCTACAACCGCGACTGGTCGGCAACATTGCAAAACGAGTCGCTGCTGAAGGAGGCCTACAACGAACGTCTGCGCCAAGTGCTTAACGGCGTCGATACAGACTGGATGTCGAAACCGCTACGCACAGGAGTGGGACAACGCTACAACCTCCGTCTCGAAGGCGGAAGCGAAGAGTTCCGCTGGAGTGCCGACGCACAGTACAACGACGTAGAAGGAGCTATGAAAGGCTCTCACCGCCGCACCTTCAACGGGGCCATCACTTTATTGTATATATACAAGAACCTTACGTTCAGAAACTATACCTCTGTGGGCATCAACGCCAGTCAGGAGAGCCCATACGGCTCGTTCAGCACCTATGTTGACCAGCAGCCATACAACGACCCCCATGACAAGGAAGGTAACCTGCGCAAGTTCTTCGACCCCTTCTATGCATGGGCCTCGAAGCCTGAGAATCCGCTCTACAACGCCTCGCTCGGCTCGTTTGACAAGAGCAGCTATCAGGAGCTGACAAACAACTTTGCCGTTGACTGGAACATTCTGCCCGAACTGACGCTGCGCGGACAATTCGGCATATCCAAGACCGACAGCGAGACCAACCGCTTCCTCTCGCCCGAGGACACATATTTCTCAAACTCAAGCACAGGCTCTGAATATCAGACCGGGGCAGGTTTCCTGCGTCGCGGACTCTATCGCTACGGCAACGGCGACAACCTCTCCATCAGCGCCGACGTCACACTCTCTTACAACAAGGTGTTCAACGACGTCCACTCTCTCTACGCCGGTCTGAACTGGAGCATGCGCACCTATGACTACGACAATTTCAACATCGCCCTCGAAGGTTTCTCTAACGAGTCGATGAACAACATTGCCGACGCACGCCAATATGCTCAGAACGAGATGCCAAGCGGCTACAACAACAAGACACGCCAGTTTGGCATTACGGGCAACGTCAACTATACCTACAACAGTCTCTACTACGTTGACTTCTCATACCGCATGGACGGCAACTCATCATACGGCAGCGACAAAAAATATGCGCCGTTCTGGAGTGCCGGCATCGGCTGGAACCTGCACAACGAGAAGTTTCTGAAGAACAACGGTATCGTAAACATGCTGCGCCTGAAAGCATCATACGGTGAGACCGGTGCCGCATCGGGCGCACTGGAAACCGACGCCTACACATACTATAAAGCCATTAACGACAACCGCTACATGAACTGGACGGGTGCCGCACTCGGAGGATTCGGCAACCCCGACCTCTCATGGCAGACCACAAAGGAGATGAACATCGGCACTGAGTTCGGACTGTTCGACAACCGCATCAAGGGTTCGTTTGAATACTACACTAAGAAAACAAACAATCTGCTTTCTTCAATGGACCTGCCTCTTTCGATGGGTTTCCCTTCTTATCGTGCCAATATTGGCGAGGTGGAGAACAATGGCTGGGAGGCTGCACTTCAGGGCTTCATCATTCGAGACCAAAAGCGCAAACTAAACTGGATGATTGGCGCACAACTCGTGTATAACAAAAACGAGATCACCAAACTCTCACAGGCCATCAAGGAACAAACAGAGGCATACATGTCAAGCGATGCCACCGACGAAGACGCATCGGGCATTCAGAACCTTTTCTATGAAGGTCGCCCTCAGAACGCCATCTACGCCGTGAAGTCACTTGGCATCGACCCCAGTACCGGTAAGGAAATCTATCTCGACAAAAACGGAAACATCGCCGACACATGGCGTGCCACCGACAAGGTGTATTGCGGCAGTGCCGACCCGAAATACCGCGGCAACCTCAACACCATGCTACAATGGGGCGACTTCACGCTCTCTGCCTCTTTCGGCTACTATTGGGGCGGCAAGGTGTATAACTCCACATTGCGCGACCGCGTTGAGGTGACCATCAACGACATTCAGAACAAGAACGTTGACGAGCGAGTGCTCAGCAGCCGTTGGTATGAGGCTGGCGACGTGGTGTTCTTCAAGAAACTCTCCACCGCTTCATCAAAAGCCACCTCACGCTATGTCATGGACAACAACGTGCTGGAGCTGCAGAGCGTAAGCCTTCAGTACAAGCTAAAGCACCCTTGGCTGCTGAAGACCTTCCACCTAAACAGTGCCATCATCGGCATCAACATGAACGACCTCGTCCACTGGGGCTCGGTGAAAATGGAACGAGGCATAAGCTATCCATACGCACGCAACATCCAGGCGAGCGTGAAGCTACTTTTCTAAATGAAAATAAACAACAATAATTATGAAGACAACGAAATATATTATAATGATGTTTGCCATCGCATTGTTTGCCACATCGTGCGACGACTGGCTCGACGTGCGAGGCGAGAACATCTCGAAGGAAGACGACCAGTTTGAAAACTATAAGGGCTTCCGCGACGCGCTCATCGGATGCTATATGGCAATGGGCGAGACCGACGCTTACGGACAGCGTTTGACAATGACCAACATCGAGTCGATGGCCAACCTGTGGTATATGGCTGACAGCTATGAGAACAGCTATCCTGAGAAATACCAGCTCAGCCACCACAAATATGCCGACGACAACGCTCGTCCGGCTGTAAAGGCCATCTATGCCAAGCTCTACAACATAGTGGCTTCGGCCAACGTGCTGCTGAAAAACATAGACGAGAAGGGCGGCAATGTGGCCGAAAAGACGGCAATGAAGATGGTTGAAGGCGAGGCTTACGCCATTCGTGCCTACTGCCAGTTTGACCTGCTGCGACTGTTCGGACAGCTGCCCAAGGGCGGAACTAAACAGGTGTCACTACCCTACTCGTTCACCACTGGCATTTCCGAATATCCCACGTTCTACTCATTCAACGATTACGTGGCCCTGCTGAAGAAGGACATCGAGAAGGCCGAGACGCTGCTGAAGGACAATGACCCCATATTCTCGCAGACATTCACACAGCTCAACAACACTTACGACACTGAAGATGATTTTCTCTGTTACCGCCAGTCGCGCCTGAACTATTGGGCAGTACGAGCACTCCACGCTCGCATAGCCCTTTACCTTGGCGACAACACAGAGGCTAACACCATTGCCAACGAGATAATAACAGCCAACGGAGCCGACGGCAACCGACTGATGAAGCTCAGCGGAACATCAGATCTCACCAACGGCTACAACGGCCTACCCTCGGAGTGCCTGTTCTACCTGAGCAAATACGACGTCAACAGCTATGCCAACAATACACTCATAGGCGGGCGTGTAACGCAAGCAAAAGACGAAAACTACTTCGTTTCGTCTGATATGCTCAACCAACTCTACGCTTCGATTCCCGGCAGCCAGGCATCACACAACCGATACCTCTACCAGTGGAACCGGTCTACCAAAAACCCCTCTGCCATTATTTGTCCCACAACAAAGAAATATTGGTATGACGAAAATAACGCTAACAGCAGCTATCTCGTGACAAAATATCAGATAATTCCCATGCTGCGCATGTCAGAGATTTATCTCATTGCCATCGAGACGAGCAACGACCTTGCACAAGCCCAGAAACTCTACGACGAGTACATGAGCGAGTGCCAGTTCACACTCTACGAGCCTTTCGCATCGCTCGATGCCGCAAAGGCCGAAGTGGTCAACGAATACCGCCGCGAATTTTTCGCAGAAGGTCAAATGTTCTACTGCTACAAGCGCAATGCAGCAAAGAACATGATGTTCACCAACGACGTGATTAACGAAGAAGACTACATTCTTCCACTTCCGTCAACTGAAATAGAAAAATAAAAGATTATTCACATGAAAAAACAGATAATTCTATCATTCATCGTAGCCGCAGGGCTTGCTTCCTGCGAGAAAGACCTTGAGATGTACAGCGAGCCGACGTGCCGCCTCAACTTCTACTACGACATCGACGAGACAGGCGACTACAAGCCTGAAATGGGACGTTCGGCTTACTCGTTCGTCTATGGCGACCCCAACCGCATTCTGGACACCGTTTGGGTGGAAGTAGAGTCGATGGGTTTCGTGAGTGACAAAGACCGCGCCATCAGCCTCGAACAGGCCGACAGCGCAGGAGTGGAAAACGCAGTGGCTGGCAAGCACTACGTGGCATTCAACGACCCGCAGTTGGCGCAACTCTATGTCATGCCGGCAGGCAAGGCACGAACCAAGCTGCCCATCGTGATGCTGCGCGACGTCAGCCTGAAGGAGAAGACGGTTGTGCTCCGCTACCGCATCAAGCCCAACGAAAACTTCGTCAACGGCTACAACCAGTACATCGAGCGTTCGCTGACATTCACCGACCAACTGTCGGAACCGGCGAAGTGGACCTATCAATATCCGTATGGGGACAAATGGACTGTCAGCTTCGCCGACTATTTCGGCGACTACGGACTTGTTAAGCACCAGTTCCTTATTGGCGAGACGGGCGACAAATGGGACGACGAATACATCGACAAACTCATGACCGGCGACTCAAGCTATCTGGAATACATGATGAGAAAAATGGCAAGACGACTTCGTGAGGTCAACGCCGAGCGCGCTGCACAAGGACTTGACCCGCTGACCGAAGCCGACGGAACACCAGTGGAGATTTATGACCCGTACGCTTAATGGAGATTGAAAGTTGAAAAAAATAATCAGTATGAAAAAGAAAATATTATATTCCGTAGCCTTGGCTTTGACCATGACGCTGACAGGCTGTTTCGACGACGACAGCACTTCAGCCACCGACAACATCGCCGCAACCACCATCGAAGGCATCGAAAGCTCTTATGTCAAAACGGCATACGTGGGAGAGCACCTTGTGATAACCCCCGACGTTAAGGCGAGCTTCCCCGAAGGGCAGCTAACATACACATGGATGCTGCTCGACAGCAACACCGGCTCAACCGACAAAAACGGCAACACCATCGAGCCGACAATCATCGGCAGCGAGAAAAACCTCGACTACGATGTGCAGCTCTCGCCCGGAATCTACCAACTGCGACTGGCCGTTGCCGACAAGGAAAGCGGCTACACAGCCTACGCCAAGACGTCGCTCACCGTGCGCACGCTTTTCTCACAGGCCTTCTACATACTGAAGGAAACAGCCGAAGGAAACACCGAGGTTGACCTGCTGACACTTGACGGACAGAAGGGCGACAACCTGCTTACACAGGTCAACGGCGCTCCGCTGCAAGGCAAGCCGCTGACGCTCTATCCAAACTACGACAAGTATTACATCAACCCCGACAACGACGAGATAGAAGCCAGCAACGCCATCATGGTCACCACCGACCGCCACAACATTTCGTTCTTCCGCACGTCTGACTTCAAGGAAATATTCAACCGCGACAACATCATGTTCGACGCAATGGATGCCAACGAGCAACCCTACGGCACTTTCCTTACGAGTATGGGCAATACCATCATGATAACCTCAACAGGCATCTATTCCGCCATTGCAAAGAGCAACTACACCTCGCCCACAAGCGGACAGTGCGGATTGCCACTGAGCGAGTGTGGCGGCAGCAAGCACTTTTTTACCGACCCGATCAACTACGGCGGAGGAGTTCTTTGGGATGCCACGTCGCACAGCCTCATGGCCTTCGACTACAACATGACTGCCTCTCCACTACTCTACGACGACTTGACAGGTGAGGACGAAACACAAAACCTCACCTCGTTCGACTGCCTCCACTGCGGTTTCAACTGCCTGGCAGGCTCGTCTGTGGGTACTTTCGTGCTGGCAGACAACGCCACCGGCAACCGCTATCTTTATCTCGTGTCATCGACGTTCTTCGGTTGCTCGCTCCAAAACCGGATACTTCTGCCTAAAGACAGCCATGCCGCCACCGCCACTGCCTACAGCACCAACGGCGTGAGCGCGTCATATCTCTACTGCCTCGACAATGGCAAGGTGTATGCCGCCGTGATGAACGACGGCGACTATGCCGAATCGCTTCTGAAGTTTGAAGGCATCGGAAGCGACGAAAAGGTTGTATATGTCACCAACCAGTTTTGGAACTCTACATCGAACGGCAGCCAAAAGTTCGACTATCTCGTAGTGGCAACACAAAGTGGCGCCAACTACAAGCTGCGCTTCTATGAAACCAACGGTGGCGCACCTGTTGGTCAACCGGTGCACACCGCCGAAGGCGAAGGCTATGTGAAGAGCGTGCGATTCCAAAACGACAGCTTCAGCACCTTCGACTGGTATTCCCAGAACGTGTTCAGCATTAATGACTAAACAAAACATGTTTGATAGAAGATTAGTAAATAATAATTAAATGAATAAAGACATGAAAAAAATATTGTTCTCTCTCATCGGTCTATGGCTGAGTATCGCAGCAACAGCGCAGACCGACTTCCGCCACATCACGTTCAGTGAGGCTAAGGCAGCAGCAAAGGCAGAAGGCAAACTCATGTTCATCGACTTCTACACCCAGTGGTGCGGACCCTGCAAGCACATGGCCACCACAGTGTTCCCGCAGAAGAAGGTGGGCGACTTCATCAACCCCAAGTTCGTATGCATAAAGATAGATGCCGAAAAGGGCGAGGGGAAAGACTTGGCAAAGACATACAAGGTGAAGGCCTATCCCACATTCATCATCACCGATGCCGACGGCACGGAAAAAGGCCGCTTTCTTGGCATGATGGACGAAGATAAACTGATGATTGAAATTGAACGAATAAGCGACCCAAACAAGTCGCCGGAGCGCATCAAGCAGCGTTATGCCGAGGGCGAACGCACGGCTGAACTCATGTCAGCCTATGCAGCCGTCATTGTAGATGATGCCATGGAAACACGCAGCCAAAGCAAGATCATTGCCGCTAAGGAGAAGGCCGACAGCCTCGTTCAAGCCTACTTCAAAGCACTGTCAGACGACGAAAGGGTTAAGCCGGAAAACATGTTCGTATATAGAAAACATACGTTTAACCCTAACGACGCATCGACACAGTTCATTCTGAAAAACCTCTCAAAGTTTCCCGAGTCGATGCGTCACGACATCGACAGCATTTCGCGCTTTGTGTTCGACTATGCCATATATCGCTGGATTGGCGACGAACGTAAGCTCGATAAGGCTGAATACGACTACGTGAAAGCCACTGTGAAGAAGATGGGTTATAACAAGGACAAGCACTTCGACGCTGCATATGCCTTCATAGAGGAGTATGCCAAGGGCGACAAACTGGCATTCATCGACTTCTGCGCAGCCAACTTCACTAAGCTCGACAATATGCAGAAAATTTATCTCACTCAAACCTACGGAGAGCGGTTTGCCGACGAGAGTGACGAAACGAAAAAGAAGGCTGCCCGATTCCTCCGCAACCAACTGCCCGACATGGAGCTTGACAACATGTATTTCACCATGATTCAAATAAGAGACCTCGAAAAGAGCAAGCATTGAAGTTTACTCTAAAAGAATAATTATTCACAAACAACCACTTTTAAAAACTTAGCCGCCGGACTCCGTAAGGAATCTGGCGGCCTTCGTATTTCATACTATTTCCTAAAAAAGTGGCAATATATGCGATAGTGGTGCGAATCCATTCTATCTTACAGATATACAGGCATTCTGATGCCACAAGGACAGGCATACTGCTACAGCAATAACAGCGCAGAGATATCATCTATGATGAAGTCGGCACCTGACTCAACAAGTTCCTCGCGGGTGGCATTGCCATAGGTTACGCCACAGGTGGTGCAGCCTGCTCCCTTGCCCATAAGGATATCCACGGGCATGTCGCCGACAACTAAGGTATCGGTGGCATTGATGTTAAGCTTTTCGAGTGTCATGAGGACTGGCTCGGGGTCGGGCTTGTGCCTGCTCACGCTGTCGGCTCCAAGCAGGAGGTCGAAATACTTGATGATACCCATCGAGGTGAGCAGGTCGCGCAGTGATTCCACTCCGCGTGATGTCGCCACACTCATGCGGATGCCTTTTTTAGTCATGCGCTCCAAGGTCTCTGCCACATGAGGGAACATCTGCGGCGGCATCAAGTCCTTGTTTATCTCGAATTGGCGATGATAAAACTCAACACATCTGCCGATGACTTCCTCGGAAACATCGGGCAGGAGACTGCGGAAACAACCGGCCAACGGCAGACCTATAGTAGAGGCACAGGAATCCCCGTCTTTATGGGGGAGTCCCTGTGCCTCAAGTGTCTGCTGCATTGTGACTACGATATTGCGACGTGTGTCACCAAGTGTCCCGTCGAAATCAAATATAATCAGTTTGAAATGCATCAAAATTGATTAATTACAATGAATCGATAACCTTGCAAACGTCGGCGAAGATTTCCTCAAGCTCTCCATAGCTCTTGACATAGTGGTGGAGTCCCTCGGCCTTGTACCAGTCGATGAGGGGAGCTGTCTGGGTGTTATACACGGCGAGACGCTTGTTGATGGTTTCCTCGTTGTCGTCGCTGCGTCCCTGCTCCTTGCCACGGTTGAGAAGGCGTGCCATGAGGATGTCCTCGGGAGCATAAAGCTCAATCATGGCGGCCACACAGTGTCCGCGCTCTGCCAGCATCTTCTTCAGAGCCTCTGCCTGCGGGATGGTGCGGGGGAATCCGTCGAAGATAACGCCCTTATGCTCCTTGCCGAAACTGTCATAAACGTTGGCAAGGATGTCGATCATCAGTTCGTCGGGGATGAGCTGTCCCTTGTCGATGTAGGCCTTGGCGGTCTTGCCAAGCTCGGTTCCGTTCTTGATTTCGCTGCGCAGCACGTCTCCTGTAGAGATATGCTCGAAACCATACTTCTTAATCAATAAGTCGCTCTGCGTGCCCTTGCCTGAGCCCGGGGCACCAAAAATTACAATATTCTTCATCTCTCTTTTAAATATTTTAATTCTTTAATTCTTAATTCTTAATTCTTAATATATAAAACACAGAGTCACGGAGTAACAGAGTTGTTATTATTTATTTTGAACACAAAGACACAAAGATACAAGGTTCTCTTTTTCCGCAGAATGAAGATACAGAGAGCAGCAAAGCTGCTTACAAAGTCCACAAAGTTTTCACTGTGTCTTTGTGTTTTAATTATACATGCGAAACTTTAATTCTTTAATATTTTAATTCTTTAATTCTTTAAAGACAAAATATCCCTCAGCCCGCGTGCCTGCTGGTCGTAATCGAGACCGTAGCCGATGATGAAATCATTGGGAATCTCGAACGCCACATATTTGATGTCGAGGTCTTCCTTAAGACGGTCGGGCTTGAAGAGCAGGGTACACAGTTCCACAGATGCGGGATGACGTGTGCCGAGCGACTCCATCATGCGCTTCATCGTGGTGCCCGTCTCTATGATGTCCTCGAGAATTATGATGTGACGTCCGCACAGGTCCTCGTTGATGCCAATCACTTCCTTGACATTCCCGGTGGACATTGTGCCCTGATAGCTTGCGAGCTTCACAAACGAAATCTCACACGGCACGGTCATCCCGCGCACCAGGTCGGCGGCGAAGACAAACGAACCGTTGAGCACCGCAAGGAAGAGCGGATTCTTGTCAGAATAGTCGCTGCTGATCTCCTCAGCAAGCTCTTTCACACGCTTGAGAATTGTCTCTTCAGGAATGGACGTAACGAACGTCTTATCCTTGATTTTTACCTCTTTTGTTGCCATTATACTGCCATTTTACAAATTTTGTCGCAAAATTACTAAAAAAATTGCAGAAAAGCATCATCTATTAATATAAATTTTGTATTTTTGCACGTATGAAGATATTTACGAGCGCCCAGATACACGATCTGGACAAGTTTACGATAGAAAATGAGCCGATAAAATCTATCGACCTCATGGAACGTGCGGCAAGGGCACTTACCCATGCCATTGCCACCAAGTGGGACAACTCAACGCCCATTGTGGTGTTCGCCGGACCGGGAAACAACGGCGGCGACGCATTGGCGGTGGCAAGGATGCTAGCGGAACAGGACTATCAGGTGGACGTGTGGCTGTTTAACATCACCGGTCACCTGTCTAATGACTGCGACTTGAACAGACAGCGCCTCAAGGAGTGCAAGAAGCTGCACTCGATGACAATGGTGACACAGGAGTTTGACCCTCCCGCACTTGAAAAGGACATACTCGTGGTTGACGGACTCTTCGGCTCGGGACTCAACAAACCGCTCGCAGGGGGATTCGCATCATTAGTGAAATACATCAACGCATCGCCAGCACAGGTGGTGAGCATCGACGTGCCATCGGGACTCATGACCGAGGACAACGCATACAACGTAAGGGCAAATATCATCAAGGCCGACCTGACCCTCACGCTGCAGCAACCCAAACTGTCGTTTCTCTTCCCCGAGAACCAGGAGTTCATCGGCGAGGTGCGCACCCTGGACATCAGGATAAGCAGCGAGGGCATTGCAAAAACGGATGCCCACTACACAATAATAGAGGAAAGCGACATCAGACGACTGCTGAAACCGCGTCACGCCTTTGCCCACAAGGGCACAATGGGACATGCGCTCATCATAGCGGGAAGCTATGGTATGGCGGGAGCGGCAATGCTCGCCACAAAGGCTTGCCTGAGAAGCGGTGCGGGAAAGGTGACTGTATATACTCCGCGCCAAAACGTGATGATGATGCAGGTGGCGGTGCCCGAGGCGGTCATCATGGTGGGCGAGGAAACATTTTTCGGAGAAGCCGTTGACACTTCTGACTATCAGGCATTGGGCATAGGACCAGGACTGGGACAGACTGATGCCACGGCAATAGCACTCATAGCACAGCTGAGACGCACGCAATGCCCGCTTGTAGTGGATGCCGATGCCATCAACATTCTCGCCAACCGCAGGGCATGGCTGCAGCAACTGCCCAAGGGCATAATTCTCACTCCACATCCCAAGGAGTTCGACCGGCTGCAGGGAGGATGCAGCGACACCTACGAGAGACTGTCGAAGGCTTTGGACTTGGCAGAAAGACTACACGGATATGTTATAGTGAAAGGCCATTACTCTGCACTGTGCCTGCCCAACGGACACATTCTCTTCTGCCCAACGGGAAACGCAGGAATGGCTACAGCCGGAAGCGGCGACGTGCTCACGGGAATACTCACGGCACTATTGGCGCGCGGATACAACCAGACCGAGGCTTGCGCATTAGGCATGTATCTGCACGGACTGGCGGGTGACCTCGCCGCCGAGGAACTTGGACAGGAGAGCCTCATTGCAAGCGACATCATCGCATATCTGCCGAAGGCATTCAAGAGACTGGAAGATTAAATAACAAAAAGAATATATATGAGAAAATCAATATTGGCTTTGCTGATTATGGCAAGCGGCGCAGCTTTTGCGCAAACTCAAGTAAGTGAATATCACCCCGGGATGACAGCCGAGGGAGCGGTGTATTATCTGCCCAAGAGCACCATACAAGTGAGGGTGAAGGTGGAAAAAACCACTTATACGCCTGGGGAATTCTGCAAGTATGCCGACAAATACCTCAGACTGGGCAAGGTGGACGAGACAAGCCACTCTACATATAAAATAATCAGCACCGACATCACCTCATACGGCGAGGCTGACAAGAACAAGGCTTTCACAGTGAAGGTGAATCCCAAGACCGCGGTGTGCAACCTCCGGTTAGCCGAGGACGGCAGACTACTCGCCGTGAATACCGATGCCCCCAAGGAAAAAGCATTGCCAAAGCCTTTCGTTGCAGCTGCCAAGCCTGCACCGATAGACCCGCGAAGTTTCCTGAATCAGGAAATTCTCGCAGCTGGCAGCGTGATGAAGATGGCAGAATTGGTTGCTGGCGAGATATACGACATACGCGAAAGCCGAAACGCCCTCATCAAGGGCGAGGCCGACTTTATGCCGAAAGACGGCGAACAGCTGAAACTGATGTTGGCACAGCTGGAACAACAGGACAAGGTGTTGTCAAGCATGTTCACCGGTACTATCAGCAAGGACACCACGGAAACTGTGCTCACACTGACACCAGAAAAGGAAATCGACAAAATGGTGCTCTTCCGCATGTCGGCGAAACTCGGACTGCTCGACAGCGACGATATGGCGGGCTCACCTTATTATATATATATAAAGGACCTGAAAACCCTGCCTAAGGAAGACAATATCGACCCGAAGGCCCTAAAGGCTAAGGAGAAAGCTGAGCAGAACGCCCGGGAAAAGGGCAACTGCCTGTACGTAAATGTTCCGAGCAAGATGCTTGTGACACTTGCCAATGGCAACAAGAAGGTGACTGAATACGAAACCACCGCCGGACAGTTCGGAAGGGTGGAACTGATCAGCGGTGATCTCTTCAACAAGCACTTCACAACGCGTCTTACGCTAAATCCCGAGTCGGGAGCAGTAGAGCATCTGACGGCGGAAGAGCCGAAGTAATATATACTCTAATTCTTGGGGGAGTTAAGGGAGTTAAGGGAGTTAAAGACGAATGTTTTAGCCTCATTACTACGTTAACTGAAGCGAGAAGACTATTGTCTTTAACTCCTTTAACTCCCTATTTAACTCCTTTAACTCCCTAAACTACTTATTCAGTTTCCAAACACAGCCGTCCTTGGTGTCCTTCACCTCGAAGCCGGCTTCTTTCAGGGCATCGCGAATCTCATCGCAGGTGGCCCAGTCCTTGTTTGACCTCGCCTTGGCACGCAACTGCAGCACCATATCCACTACCTTGCCGTAGGCTGCCTCGCGCTCGTCGTTGGTACCCGACTTGTCGGCACGCAGACCGAGGATGTCGAAGCTGAAGAGCTGCATAACCTGACGAAGCTCGTCGAGGTCGGCGGATGATATCTTTGCCTTGTGGTCAACAAGCACGTTCACAAGATGGCATGCCTCGAAGAGATGACTGATGACTATCTGTGTCTGCAGGTCATCGTTCATGGCGTCATAGCACTTCTGGCGAAGCTCAGACACGAACTTCGCTGTGGCATCGTCGCTCTTGTCGGCGGGCTGCACACGCTCGATGTCGGCGAGTCCGTTCATCAGTCGGGTGAGTCCCTTCTCGCTGGCTATCAGTGCGTCGTTGGAGAAATCCACCGTGCCGCGATAGTGTGCCGAGAGGATGAAGAAACGGATGGTCATCGGCGAGAACGCCTGCTGGAGCGACTCGTGGTTGCCGGTGAAGAACTGTTCGAGGGTGATGAAGTTGCCGAGCGACTTGCCCATCTTCTGTCCGTTGATGGTTATCATGTTGTTGTGCATCCAGTATTTCACCATCTCGTCGCCCTGGCTTGCCACAGCCTGTGCTATCTCGCACTCATGATGCGGGAACACGAGGTCCATGCCGCCTCCGTGGATGTCGAAGTGGTTGCCGAGATACTTGCGGCCCATTGCCGTACACTCGCAGTGCCATCCGGGGAATCCGTCGCTCCATGGACTTGGCCAGCGCATGATATGCTCTGCCGAAGCCTTCTTCCACAGGGCGAAGTCCACCTGGTTGCGCTTCTCCCCCACTCCGTCAAGCTCGCGGCTGTTGTTGATGACATCGTCGAGGTTGCGTCCCGAGAGTATGCCGTACTTGTGGTCCTTGTTATACTTCTCTATGTCGAAATACACCGAACCGTTGCTCTCATAGGCATATCCGTTGGCGATTATCTCCTTCACTAACTCTTCCTGCTCGATGATGTGTCCCGTGGCATGCGGCTCGATGCTCGGCGGAAGAACGTTGAGTGCCTCCATGGCATGATGATAGCGGTTGGTGTAATACTGCGCTATCTCCATCGGCTCAAGCTGCTCCAGGCGTGCCTTCTTCTCAATCTTGTCGTCGCCTTCGTCGGCATCATGCTCAAGATGTCCCACGTCGGTGATGTTGCGCACATAGCGCACCTTATATCCCAAATGCTTGAGATAACGGAAGAGGATGTCAAACGTGATGGCAGGACGGGCATGTCCTAAGTGCGGATCGCCATACACAGTGGGACCGCACACATACATACCTACATTGGGCGAATGTATAGGCTCGAAACGCTCCTTTTTCCTGTGGAGCGTATTGTAAATCAAAAGTGTCTGTTCCATTGTCATTAATATTTTTACCGCAAAAGTACAAACATTTTCTCTTTTTACCAAATATCTGTAGGTTTTTTCTGTCTTTTTTCGCATTTTCCTTCGTTATTTTATATAATTGGAGTATCTTTGTGGGCAAAAAACGACAATTGACATGATTTCATTTGACAACGACTACAGCAACGGAGCACATCCAAAAGTGCTCCAGAAATTGGTTGAGACCAACGACCTGCGCACTCAGCCTTACGGGGCTGACGAGTGTTGCATGAGGGCAAAGGAACTGATCAAGAAGGTGTGCGAGGACGACGAGGCTAATGTCTTCTTCCTCACCGGCGGCACGCAGACCAATGCCACAGTGATTGACTCCATGCTCTACCAGTATGAGGGTGTGATTGCCGTCGATACGGGTCACATCAACGTGCACGAGGCGGGAGCCATAGAATTCACCGAGCACAAGATTATCGTCATTCCGAGCCATGAGGGCAAGATGCACGCCCGGGACCTAAGGAAGTATCTCGACGACTTCATGCACGACGGCAGCAATGCCCACTGCGTGTATCCCGGTTGCGTGTATATCACCTTTCCCACTGAGCTTGGCACTCTCTACAAGGCTTCGGAGATTGCAGAGATATACGAAGTGTGCAAGGAATACGACATCATGCTATATGTTGACGGTGCGCGCATGGGCTACGGTCTGATGTCGGAGGGCAACGACATAACCCTGCCTTTCCTCGCCCGCCACTGCGACGTGTTCTATATCGGCGGCACAAAGATTGGCGCGCTCTGCGGCGAGGCTGTGGTGTTCACCCACAACAATGCCCACCGTCATTTCTTCAGCATACAGAAGCAGCACGGCGCGGTGATTGCCAAGGGCAGGCTTATAGGCGCGCAGTTCGAGGCTCTCTTCACCGACAATCTCTACTTCGACATCTCGCGTCATGCCATAGATATGGCGATGAGGGTGAAGGAGATGTTCCGTGCCAAGGGCTACCGCTTCTATCTCGACTCGCCCTCCAACCAACAGTTTGTGGTGATGACAAGGGAGCAGGCCGACGCCCTCGCCAAGAACATCCAGTTCACCTACTTCGGACAGACCGACACCGGCGACGTAATAGCCAGATTCGTCACCAGCTGGTCAACCACAGAGGAGGAACTGAAGGAACTGGAGAAACATATTTAAATGAAGAGTGAAGAATGAAGAATGAAGAATGGCTGCGCAAACCGAACGCAGAGCCGAGCTTGCTCGAGCTATGCTGAGGTGAAGCCAGCCATCGACGAAGTCAATGAAGAATGAAACTAAGCCGTGTCTATCCGTGCCTTTAAAAAAATAAAATCCGCCGAGTTCCAAAAAAGAACCCCGGCGGATTTATTGTTATTATATTCAAAGGGGATAGGCAAAGCCTTATTCAGACTTGCCCTCCTCGGAATACTCAATCACATTCTTGCGGTTGGCCTGGATGCGGTTGTACTCTTCCTTGCTGCCAACAATGAGCTTCTCGAACTCACGCAGACCGGTTCCGGCGGGAATCAAGTGACCGCAGATAACGTTCTCCTTCATACCCTCAAGCCTGTCAACCTTGCCACGGATAGCAGACTCGTTGAGCACCTTGGTGGTCTCCTGGAACGAAGCTGCCGACATGAAGCTCTTGGTCTGAAGGGCAGCACGGGTGATACCCTGAAGAATCTGGGTGGATGTTGCAGGAACGGCATCACGCACCTTCACAAGACGCAAGTCCTTACGCTTGAGCTGTGAGTTCTCGTCGCGCAGACGGCGAACCGTGACAATCTGTCCCTTCTGAAGGCTCTGGCTGTCACCGGCATCGATGACTACCTTCTTGCCCCAGATACGGTCGTTCTCATCGGCGAAGTCGAGCTTGTCAACAACCTCCTGCTCCAGGAACGATGTGTCGCCCGGGTCATTGATCTGAACCTTGCGCATCATCTGACGCACGATAATCTCGAAGTGCTTGTCGTTAATCTTCACACCCTGCAGACGATACACGTCCTGAACCTCATTCACGATATACTCCTGAACGGCAGTAGGACCCTTGATGGCAAGGATGTCGTTGGGAGTGATGACACCGTCGGACAGAGGTGTTCCGGCACGCACGGCATCGTGCTCCTGAACGAGGATCTGCTTTGACAGCGACACGAGATACTTGCGCTGCTCGCCGGTCTTGGAGGTGACGATAATCTCACGGTTACCACGCTTAACCTTACCCATTGAAACCTCACCGTCGATTTCTGACACGACAGCAGGGTTGGACGGGTTGCGAGCCTCGAAGAGCTCGGTGACACGGGGAAGACCTCCGGTGATGTCACCACCCTTGACGGCTGCACGTGGAATCTTGACGAGAGTCTCACCGGTCTTGACGGTCTGTCCGTCCTCTACTACGATGTGACCTCCCACGGGGAAGTTGTATGTACCAATCTTGTCGCCGTTGGCATCGAGAACATCACAGGTAGGAACAAGGTTGCGGTCCTTTGACTCGGTGATAATCTTCTCGGTCAATCCGGTAGTATCGTCGGTTTCGGCACGATATGTAACACCTTCCTTAACGTCGTTGAACTTCAGCGTACCGGCATACTCGGTTACGATGACGGCGTTGAACGGGTCCCACTGGGCAATCTTCTCGCCCTTATCCACTACATCGCCATTCTTGTGATAGAGTGAAGAACCATAGGGCACGTTCATGGTAGAAAGGATGATACCCGTGTTCGGGTCAACGAAACGCACTTCACCCAGACGGCTGACTACCATCTCGCACTTCTTGCCGTCCTCGTCGAACGGAACAGTGCGCAACTCCTCAAACTCAAGCTTGCTCGGGTTCTTGGCGAAGATGGCGGCATTGGCGGCTGCGTTGGCAGCCACACCACCGGCGTGGAACGTACGGAGCGTAAGCTGGGTTCCCGGCTCACCGATGGCCTGAGCTGCAATCACACCTACAGCCTCGCCCTTCTGAACCATCTTGCGGGTGGCAAGGTTGCGGCCGTAGCACTTCATGCAGACTCCGTGCTTGCTCTCGCAGGTGAGCACCGAACGGATCTCGACGCTCTCAATAGGAGACTCCTCGATTTCCTGTGCCACCTTTTCGGTTATCTCCTCACCGGCAGCCACTATCAGATGGCCTGTGGTGGGATGGATGATATCGTGTACTGACACACGTCCCAAGATACGCTCCGAGAGGGTTGAAATCACCTCGTCGCCGTTCTTCAGGGCGGTGCATACGAGTCCGCGGAGAGTGCCGCAGTCTTCCTCGTTGATGATCACGTCGTGGGAAACATCCACGAGACGACGTGTGAGGTAACCTGCGTCGGCTGTCTTCATGGCGGTGTCGGCAAGACCCTTACGGGCACCGTGGGTAGAGATAAAGTACTCAAGCACCGACATTCCCTCCTTGAAGTTGGACAGAATCGGGTTCTCGATAATCTGCGCTCCCTCGGCTCCTGCCTTCTGGGGCTTCGCCATAAGTCCACGCATACCCGAAAGCTGACGGATCTGGTCCTTAGAACCACGGGCTCCGGAGTCGAGCATCATAAACACGGCGTTGAATCCCTGGTCGGCCTCGGTCATCTCCTTCATCAGCACGTTGCCAAGGTCGTTGTTGACGTGTGTCCAGGTATCGATTACCTGGTTGTAACGCTCGGTGTCGGTGATGAATCCCATGTTATAGTTCTCGGTAATCTGGCGCACTTCCTCGTTACCCTTCTCCACGAGGGCTTTCTTCTCCTCGGGGATAATGATGTCGTCGAGGTTGAACGAAAGTCCGGCAAGGTAAGCCATGCGGTAACCGAGGTTCTTGATACCGTCGAGGAACTCGCAAGCCTCTGCGAAACCTACGTTCTTGATCACGTCGGCAATGATGTCGCGGAGACTCTTCTTGGATATTACCTTATTTACATATCCCACCTGCGGGGGAACGATGCCGTTGACGATGACACGTCCCACGGATGTCTCCACGAGGTGCTTCCAGGGATTGCCGTCCTCGTCGATGTCATCAACCATCACCTTCACCTGTGCGTGGAGGTCGCAGCGATGCTCGTTATGTGCGATGATGGCTTCCTCGGGACCGTAGAATGTGAGTCCCTCGCCCTTTGCACCCGGGCGGATCTTTGTGATATAATAGAGTCCAAGCACCATGTCCTGTGAAGGCACGGTGATAGGAGCGCCATTGGCGGGGTTGAGGATGTTGTGGCTCTGGAGCATCAGTATCTGTGCCTCGAGCACTGCCTCGTTGCTCAACGGGAGATGGACAGCCATCTGGTCACCGTCGAAGTCGGCGTTGAATGCAGTACATGCCAACGGGTGGAGCTGGATGGCCTTACCCTCGATGAGCTTGGGCTGGAACGCCTGGATACCGAGACGGTGAAGTGTCGGCGCACGGTTGAGCATCACGGGATGACCCTTCATCACATTCTCAAGGATATCCCAGATAACCGGCTCACGGCGATCGACAATCTTCTTCGCGCTCTTCACGGTCTTCACGATACCGCGCTCGATGAGCTTGCGGATGATGAACGGCTTGTAAAGCTCTGCCGCCATCAGCTTGGGCAGACCGCACTCGCCCATCTTCAGCTCAGGACCAACAACGATAACCGAACGTGCTGAATAGTCAACACGCTTACCGAGCAGGTTCTGACGGAAACGTCCCGACTTACCCTTCAGCGAGTCGCTGAGTGACTTCAGCGGGCGGTTGCTCTCGCTCTTCACTGCGCTGCTCTTGCGCGAGTTGTCGAACAGGCTATCCACTGCCTCCTGGAGCATACGCTTCTCATTACGGAGAATAACTTCGGGAGCCTTGATTTCGACGAGTCTCTTCAGACGGTTGTTACGTATGATGACGCGACGATAGAGGTCGTTGAGGTCGGATGTGGCGAAACGTCCACCATCCAGTGGCACGAGCGGACGAAGCTCCGGCGGTGTCACGGGCAGTATCTTCATGATCATCCACTCGGGACGGTTAACCTCACGGCTCGAACGGAATGCCTCCACAACCTGCAGGCGCTTCAGGGCCTCGTTCTTGCGCTGCTGCGATGAGTCGCTGTTGGCGCGGTCACGCAGTTCGTATGACAATGAGTCGAGGTCGAGCTTGATAAGGAGCTCATAAATGGCCTCGGCACCCATCTTGGCGATGAACTTGTTGGGGTCGGTGTCGTCGAGATACTCATTTTCATATCCCACATGTGTCTCAATGAGTTCATTGTACTCATCCTCCGACAACAGGTCATACATATTGGAGCCAAGCAGGTCGTTGCCTTCCGAGTCCTTCTTGCCGGCAAGCACACCGGGCTGGATCACTACATAACGCTCATAATAGATAATGGCGTCCAGTTTCTTTGTGGGCATTCCGAGCAGATAACCGATCTTGTTGGGCAATGAGCGGAAATACCATATATGTGCCACGGGCACCACAAGCTCGATATGTCCCGAACGCTCGCGGCGCACTTTCTTCTCGGTTACTTCCACACCGCATCGGTCGCAGACGATACCCTTGTAGCGGATGCGCTTGTACTTTCCGCAGGCGCACTCATAGTCCTTCTGGGGACCGAAGATGCGCTCGCAGAACAATCCGTCGCGCTCCGGCTTGTAGGTACGGTAGTTGATGGTCTCCGGCTTGGTTACCTCACCGAACGAATTCTCCAGGATTTCCTCCGGCGATGCCAGACTGATGGTAATCTTGGTGAAATTATTCTTTACTTTTGTATCTTTCTTAAAAGCCATATTCTTTTATATTTAATCCAACTTGATACTTAGTCCAAGTCCCTTAAGCTCGTGCAGGAGCACGTTGAGAGACTCGGGGATTCCCGGTGTAGGCATTGGCTCGCCCTTAACGATTGCCTCGTAGGCCTTGCTGCGGCCCACGACATCGTCGGACTTGATGGTAAGAATCTCCTGAAGGACATGGCTTGCACCGAATGCCTCAAGAGCCCAAACCTCCATCTCTCCGAAACGCTGTCCACCAAACTGCGCCTTACCTCCAAGGGGCTGCTGGGTGATGAGTGAGTACGGACCGATTGAACGGGCGTGCATCTTGTCCTCAACCATGTGACCGAGCTTGAGGAAGTAGGTGACTCCCACTGTGGCTGGCTGGTCGAAACGCTCTCCGGTCTCACCGTCATACAGATAGGTTGAGCAGAGATGCGGCAGGCCTGCCTTGTCGGTCCACTCGGCGAGGTCTTCAAGCTTGGCTCCGTCGAAGATCGGGGTTGCGAACTTCACGCCGAGCTTGCGTCCGGCAGCACCGAGGATTGCCTCGAAAATCTGTCCGAGGTTCATACGCGAAGGCACACCCAGAGGGTTAAGTACCAAATCGACAGGACGTCCGTCGGCGAGGAAAGGCATATCCTCCTGGCGTACTATCTTGGAGACGATACCCTTGTTACCGTGGCGTCCAGCGAGCTTGTCGCCCACGCTGATCTTACGCTTCTTGGCAACATATACCTTTGCCATCTGCAGAATGCCCGAGGGCAGCTCGTCACCGATGGTGATGGCAAACTTCTTGCGCTTCATCTCGGCATCCAGCAGCTTGTACTTCTTCATATAGTTGATAATCAGCTTGGATATCAGCTCGTTCTTATGATCGTCGGATGTCCATGTGCTGATATGCACGTCGCCATACTCCAGGTTGCTCAGGTTGGTGGCGGTGAAATTGCTGCCCTTGGTGATTACCTCGGCTCCGGTGTAGTCCTTGACTCCCTGCGACACCTCACCCTCGGTGAGTTCTAACAGCTTGTCGATGAGGATTTCCTTCAAATCCTCCACCTTTGCCTGATATTCCTCGTCTATCTTGGCAAGCGTGATCTTGTCCTGCATCTTGCTCTGGCGGGTCTTGATGGCACGCTTGAAGAGTTTCTTGTCGATGATGACACCGGTAAGCGATGGATTGGCCTTGAGTGAGGAGTCCTTCACGTCGCCGGCCTTGTCGCCGAAGATGGCGCGGAGAAGCTTCTCCTCGGGTGAGGGGTCGCTCTCGCCCTTTGGCGAAATCTTACCGATAAGGATGTCTCCCGGTTCTACACGGGCTCCCACACGGATGATACCGTTCTCGTCGAGGTCCTTGGTTGCCTCCTCACTCACATTGGGGATATCGGCAGTGAACTCCTCGACACCGCGCTTTGTCTCGCGCACGTCAAGTGAATATTCATCCACATGTACAGATGTCAGTATGTCCTCACGCACCACGCGCTCGTTGAGCACGATGGCATCCTCATAGTTGTAACCCTTCCACGGCATGTAGGCAACGAGAAGGTTGCGTCCCAATGCCAACTCGCCGTCCTCGGTGGCATAACCCTCGGTGAGGATGTCTCCAGCCTTCACTCTCTGTCCCTTGTTGCAGATAGGACGGAGGTCGATGGTCATGTTCTGGTTGGTGCGGCGGAATTTCGGTATGCGGTATTCCTTCAATGCCGGCTCGAAGCTTACGAACTCCTCGTCGTCGGTGCGGTCATATAAAATACGTATAGTAGTTGAGTCAACATACTCGATGACTCCCTCGCCCTCGGCGGTAATCATAGTGCGAGAATCCTCGCACACCTGCTTCTCGATACCGGTACCTACGATAGGAGCCTCGTTGTGGAGCAATGGAACGGCCTGGCGCATCATGTTTGAACCCATGAGCGCACGGTGGGCGTCGTCATGCTCGAGGAACGGAATCAGGGATGCCGCAATAGAAGCAATCTGCTGGGGCGACACGTCGATGAGATCCACCTGCTGTGGAGGCACAACGGGGAAGTCGGCGTCCTGACGGCACTTAACGACATCGCGGATGAATGTACCGTCGTCATTCAGCGGGGCATTACCCTGACCGATGATGTGGTCTTCCTCCTCCTCGGCTGTCAGATACACCACCTCGTCGTTGTTGAGGTTGGCAATACCGTTCTCCACCTTTCTATAAGGTGTCTCAATGAATCCCAAGTGGTCAATCTTGGCATATACGCAGAGAGAAGAGATAAGTCCGATGTTAGGACCCTCAGGGCTCTCGATAGGACACAGACGACCATAGTGGGTATAGTGTACGTCACGCACCTCGAATCCGGCACGCTCACGCGACAGACCGCCAGGACCGAGGGCTGACAGACGGCGCTTGTGGGTAACCTCTGCCAGAGGGTTGGTCTGGTCCATGAACTGCGACAGCGGGTTGGTGCCGAAGAACGAGTTGATGACACTTGATATTGTCTTTGCATTAATAAGGTCTGTCGGGGTGAACACTTCATTGTCGCGCACGTTCATACGCTCGCGGATGGTGCGGTTCATACGGGCAAGACCTATTGAGAACTGGTTGCTCAGCTGCTCACCCACAGTGCGCACACGGCGGTTTGACAGGTGGTCGATATCATCGACGGCAGCCTTTGAGTTAATCAGCTGGATGAGATACTTGATAATCTCGATTATATCTTCCTTGGTCAGGACTCTCACGTCCATGTCGGTGTTGAGTCCCAACTTCTTGTTTATTCTGTAGCGACCCACGTCTCCCAAGTCATAACGCTTGTCGGAGAAGAAGAGGTTCTGGATAACTTCGCGTGCACTTGCATCGTCGGCAGGCTCGGCATTTCTCAGTTGGCGATAGATGTGAACCACTGCCTCCTTCTCTGAGTTTGACGGGTCTTTCTGCAACGTATTGAAGATGATTGAATAATCCTGGGCCGTGGTCTCATCCTTCTGAATGAGGATGGTGGATGCATTGCTCTCGAGGATCTGAATCATGTTGTCCTCAGTAATCTCCTCGCGGTCCATGATAACCTCATTACGCTCGATTGATACAACCTCGCCGGTATCCTCATCCACGAAGTCCTCGTTCCAGCTCTTCAGCACACGGGCTGCAAGACGCTTGCCAATACACTTCTTCAGGTTGGACTTGGTGACTTTCACCTCCTCGGCAAGTTCGAAGATTGAGAGGATATCCTTGTCCGACTCAAAACCGATGGCACGCAGAAGAGTTGTCACGGGCAACTTCTTCTTACGGTCGATATAGGCATACATCACATTGTTGATGTCGGTGGCAAACTCAATCCATGAACCCTTGAACGGGATGATACGTGCAGAATAAAGCAACGAACCGTTGGCATGCACACTCTGGCCGAAGAACACGCCGGGTGAGCGGTGCAACTGAGACACGACAACACGCTCGGCACCGTTGATGACGAATGTGCCATTGTCGGTCATATAAGGAATAGGACCGAGGAACACATCCTGAATAACAGTACCAAAGTCTTCATGATCCGGGTCGGTGCAATACAGCTTTAGCTTGGCCTTGAGGGGTACACTGTATGTAAGACCACGCTCGAGACACTCTTCGATGGTGTAACGGGGCGGGTCGATGTAGTAATCCAAGAACTCAAGAACGAAATTGTTACGTGTGTCGGTTATAGGGAAGTTCTCTGAGAACACCTTAAACAAACCGTCATTCTTGCGTTCTTCAGGCGGGGTGTCCAACTGCAGGAAGTCCTTGAATGACTTTAATTGCACATCGAGGAAATCCGGAAACGGCATCGGATTCTTGATGCTGCCAAAGTTTACTCTGTTGTCTATTACTTTTGAAGCCATAAAAAATTATTGTTGTCTCTTGTTCGTATAGTGCCAAATAGCACTGTAGGGGCGTGTCGTTAGACACAAAAAGGTTAAGAACCTCCTACTTAGAGGTTCTTAACCAAATAAAAATCGTATGACGCTTTAATTACTTAAGCTCAACTACGGCACCAGCAGCCTCGATAGTCTTCTTGAGGTTCTCTGCCTCGTCCTTAGACAGGCCTTCCTTCAGTGTTGAAGGAGCACCGTCAACAAGGTCCTTAGCTTCCTTCAGACCAAGACCGCAAGCTTCCTTAACAGCCTTTACAACCTGCAGCTTAGCTGAACCGGCCTCCTTCAGAACAACGTCGAAAGAAGTCTTCTCCTCAGCTGCGGCGGGAGCGCCAGCAGCAGGACCTGCAGCAACAGCAACAGCTGCAGCAGCGGGCTCAATTCCATACTCGTCCTTCAGGACTGTTGCCAACTCGTTTACTTCCTTTACTGTAAGATTTACTAACTCTTCAGCGAGTGCTTTAATATCTGCCATTTTTATTTAATTTTTTATTGTTTTTTTATTTATACTTATTTGACTTTATAATTTTTAATTCGGATGAATCCAAATTACTCAGGACGCTCGCCTAAAGTCTTCAGCACACCATGGATAGTGTTTGCGCCTGATTGGAGAGCAGAAACAACGTTCTTGACAGGTGACTGCAGCAATGCCACAACATCTGCGATAAGCTCGTTCTTGCTCTTGAGAGCTGCAAGCTCGTCAAGTTTGTCTGCACCTACGAAGAAGCTTTCCTCTGCGTATGCAGCCTTCAGTGAAGGAACTCCTTCCTTGGTATATTCCTTGAGAAGCTTTGCGGGAACATTTGCCGTGTTGGTGAACATGACGGCGGTGTTGCCCTTGAGAGAATCATAAAGAGGAGAGAAGTCAATCTCAGATGCCTCGAATGCCTTGTGAAGCAAGGTGTTCTTGACAACGAGAAGCTTAATCTCGCTCTTGAAGCACTTACGACGGAGAACGCTTGTCTTCTCAGCATTCAGTCCGGCAAGGTCTGCCAGATAGAAGTGAGGATAAGCCTTTAGCATTTCTCCGAGTTCTACGATAATTGTATCTTTTACTTCCTTTTTCATTTTACTAAACTTTTAACGAGTTATTCAACTGATTTAGGATCTACTTTGATACCCTTACTCATAGTGCTTGAGATAAAGATACTCTTCATATATGTACCCTTAGCAGCTGAAGGCTTCAGCTTCACGATGGTCTGGATAAACTCCTTCGCATTCTCGTAAATCTGCTGCGGGGTGAATGAAACCTTACCGATTGAGGCGTGTACAATACCAGCCTTGTCAACCTTAAAGTCAATCTTACCCTGCTTAACTTCCCTAACTGCCTTGGCAACATCCATAGTTACAGTACCACTCTTCGGGTTCGGCATAAGTCCACGAGGACCAAGCACGCGACCGAGAGGTCCGATCTTACCCATGCATGAGGGCATAGTGATGATGACGTCAACGTCAGTCCAACCGCCCTTTATCTTCTCGATATACTCATCGAGACCTACATAGTCGGCACCAGCTTCCTTAGCGGCAGCCTCAGCATCCGCTGTACAGAGGCAGAGAACACGTGTAACCTTACCAGTTCCGTTAGGCAGTGATACGACACCGCGAACCATCTGGTTGGCTTTACGTGGGTCAACGCCCAAGCGTACATCGATATCGAGCGAAGCGTCAAACTTGGTCGTGGTGATTTCCTTGACCAACTCTGCAGCCTCCTTCAAAGAGTATGCTTTCCCTGCTTCAACCTTGTCAGCTACCAACTTTTGATTTTTTGTCAGTTTACTCATTTCTTAATTGAAGTTTTAAATTATAGTTCAGGGAAGTCCCCTTTTACACTGATACCCATACTTCTTGCAGTACCTGCAATCAGCTTCATGGCTGACTCAATGGTAAAGCAGTTCAAATCACTCATCTTGTCCTCGGCAATGGCCTTTACCTGATCCCATGTGACAGAAGCTACCTTCTGACGGTTGGGCTGGGCACTACCGCTCTTAACCTTGGCAGCCTCCTTCAGCTGAACAGCTGCGGGAGGAGTCTTGATGACAAAACTGAATGACTTGTCGTTGTAATAAGTGATAACAACAGGAAGAATCTTACCTGCCTTATCCTGGGTTCTGGCGTTGAACTCCTTGCAGAATCCCATGATGTTGATACCCTTGGAACCCAATGCAGGGCCTACGGGTGGTGAGGGATTCGCAGCGCCACCTTTAATCTGTAATTTGATTAATCCAGCAACTTCTTTAGCCATTTCTTTTTTTAATATTAAATGATTTGAATTGTGTCAAAGGATAGCTCCCTGACAAATTATGCGGAACTCAAGGCATCGTAACAAATACCTATCCTTCCTTTTCGACTTGCGTAAAACCAAGCTCTAACGGTGTTTTACGTCCGAAGATCTTGACCATTACCTTCAGCTTACGCTTCTCGGCATTCACCTCCTCGATAATACCGTCGAAACCGCTGAACGGTCCCTCTGTTACCTTGACTGTCTCGTTGACTGAATAGGGAACGTTCACTTCAACATTCTCTATGATAGTCTCCTCGGCAGTACCAATAATGCGATTGATTTCACTTTGCCTTACTGGAGTTGGATTATCCAAACCTCCTAAGAATCCCAGAACATTAGGCATAAAACGCAACGTATGAGCAACCTCTCCATGCAGGTTAGCCTCAATAAGGACATAACCTGGAAGGAAAAGCTTCTCCTTGATGACGCGCTTGCCATTACGAAGCATGGCATACTTCTCAGTGGGCAGAAGAATCTGTCCTACATAAGGACGCAACTTGTCATTCACTTTCAAAGCTGCTTCAATATATTCCTTGACTTTTGCTTCCTTTCCACTGACAGCACGTAATACGTACCATTTCATTCCTTTCTCTGACATCTCAATAGAGTTTTTTTTAATTTGGATAAATCGAACTCATGACAAACTTGAATACCAAATCCATTGCCCACACAACCAATGCAATGACAAGGGAAGCAGATAAAACAACCACTGCACTGTGTGTAAGCTCGGCACGAGATGGCCATGTAGTCTTATGCGCAAGTTCATCGAAACATGCCTTGCAATAATTTACGAATTTCTTAAACATATCGCTTTCTATTTAGCACGGGAAGGAGGACTCGAACCCACGACCCTCGGTTTTGGAGACCGATGCTCTACCAACTGAGCTATTCCCGTAAAAGAGGTTCCCATAATGTTTCATACGGGAACCTTGATGTGTTTATCTATTACTAATGATTAGTCTTCGATAATCTCAGTAATCTGACCGGCACCTACCGTACGACCACCCTCGCGGATAGCGAAACGGAGACCAACGTTCAAGGCAACAGCGTAGATAAGATCTACAGTGATTGTAACGTTGTCGCCAGGCATTACCATCTCAACACCCTCCGGCAGAGTGATCTCACCGGTGCAGTCCATAGTGCGGAGATAGAACTGAGGACGATACTTGTTTCCGAATGGAGTGTGACGACCACCCTCTTCCTTCTTCAGAACGTAGATCTGAGCCTTGAACTTCTTGAAAGGCTTGATCTGTCCAGGATGACAGAGCACCATACCACGCTTGATTTCCTTCTTGTCGATACCACGGAGGAGAAGACCTACGTTATCACCGGCCTGACCCTCATCGAGCAGCTTGCGGAACATCTCAACGCCAGTAACAACTGACTTCTTGTCCTCACCAAGACCGAGGAGCTCTACCTCATCACCTACGTGGATAACACCAGTCTCGATACGACCTGTTGCTACAGTACCACGACCTGTGATTGAGAACACGTCCTCAACAGGCATAAGGAATGGCTTGTCGGTGTCGCGCGGAGGAAGTGGAATCCATGTATCAACAGCTTCCATAAGCTCCATTACCTTCTCTACCCACTTGTCAACCCCGTTAAGAGCACCAAGGGCAGAACCGCGGATGATAGGAGTATTGTCGCCATCGTACTCGTACTGATCGAGCAGCTCGCGCATTTCCATCTCAACGAGCTCGAGCATTTCCTCATCCTCAACCATATCGCACTTGTTCAGGAACACAACCAGCTTAGGAACGTTCACCTGACGAGCGAGAAGCACGTGCTCACGTGTCTGAGGCATAGGACCATCAGTAGCGGCTACTACGATAATAGCACCGTCCATCTGAGCAGCACCAGTAACCATGTTCTTCACATAGTCAGCGTGTCCCGGGCAGTCCACGTGTGCGTAGTGGCGGTTTGCAGTCTCATACTCGATATGAGCAGTGTTGATGGTGATACCACGCTCTTTCTCTTCAGGAGCGTTGTCAATCTGATCGAAAGACTTAACTTCCTCGCTACCGAAGCCCTTCTCGTGAAGAACCTTAGAGATGGCAGCTGTAAGAGTAGTCTTACCGTGGTCAACGTGACCAATTGTACCAATGTTTACGTGCGGTTTGGTACGGACAAATGTCTCTTTTGCCATAGCTTTTCTTGTTTATTTAATTTTAATGAATAATCTCTTGCTTAATTTTAATTTCGATTGAGCTGTATCTGAGAGTTGAACTCAGGACCTCTTCCTTACCAAGGAAGTGCTCTACCACTGAGCTAATACAGCAGAGAAAGAGCGGAAAACGGGGCTCAAACCCGCGACCCCCAGCTTGGAAGGCTAGTGCTCTATCGACTGAGCTATTTCCGCTTGTCTCGACTTTTTAAAGTGGGTGGTGATGGATTCGAACCACCGAAGGCATCGCCAGCAGATTTACAGTCTGCCCCATTTGGCCACTCTGGTAACCACCCTTACTTTTTTGTCTCAGTGCATTTCCTGCCACTCCCTTCAGTTGAGCCTCTTGTCGGATTCGAACCAACGACCCCGAGATTACAAATCACGTGCTCTGGCCAACTGAGCTAAAGAGGCTTTCTTTATGCACCCGCATCCCGACTCTTGCTGTCTCGATAAGACTTATTATCGGATTGCGGGTGCAAAGGTACGAATAATTTTTGAATTACCAAAATTTTTCGGCACTTTTTTTAATAATTTCTCGATTTTTCTTTAAATTTCTGCAGTTTTACCCTCATTGAGTCCACTGAGAGGTCGATTGCCTCCTCAAAAGTGTCACTTGTCTTCTCCACGAAAAGGGTTGTGCCAGGAGCCGTAACGGACAGGCTTACTTCCTTGTTTTGGGCCGTGGCGGGCTTAACCACCTTTAATTGCACCTCTACTTTCTGAATATCGTCTAATGATTTTTCCAACTTGGCGACTTTCTTCTCGATGAACGCCTGTAACTTCTCGGTAGCGTCAAAATGAATTGACTGAATTTTAATTTCCATATAAACCTCCGTCTTTTAAGGGTTATGCCCGTGGATGGGCTTGTTTATAAATTCGCTTTAACTGCTCGAACGTGGTGTGAGTGTAAATCTCGGTTGTCGAAATCTTCTCATGCCCGAGCAGCTTCTTAACACTCTCTATTCCGGCGCCGTTGTTGAGCATCGCCGTTGCGAACGAATGTCTCAGCACGTGCGGCGAGCGCTTTTTCTGGGTTGTCACCTTTGAGAGATTGTCCTTGACGATCACTCTCACTTGCTCCGGAGTCATCCTCCTAAGCCTGTTGTCAACAAGGAGCGGACCGCTTGATGTCCCCGAGAATCCCTCACGGGCTACAAGGTATTTCTGCAGGTCTTGTTTCAACTCCTCACCGAAAGGCACTACCCTTTCCTTGTTTCCCTTTCCCCTTACCTTTATATAATTATCTGTCATATCCACCGAGGAAACATCCATTCCCGTAAGTTCCGACACCCGGACACCGGTATGATATAATAATATAATAATGGTACGCGCGCGAAGACCGGCGAAATTGTCCTCCCACATCTCCTCACTGTCCAGAAGCCGGTTCATGTCCTTCTCCTTGACGAATGTCGGAAGTGGCTTTGTTTTCTTCGGACCCACTATTGCGTGGGCGGGATCCTTCTCCACGAGATGCCTGGACAATGCGAATCTGAACATGCTTCTCACTGCACTCAGCCTTCTGTTGACCGAAGTTGCCGCATGTCCGCTGTCCATCATGCTTTCCATCCAGTCGCGGATAAGGTCGGAGTCCACTGACTCCCAGGAAATCTGGCTGTCCTTGGCTTTGAAGAACGACTCAAACATTCTCAAGTCATCCTCGTATTCCTGCACCGTTCGCGGACTCCTGTTCCGCTCGTAGCGCATGTATTCCAAGAACTTATCTACCATCATAGCGCTGCTATATCTGTTTCACGCAGCGAATTTACGAAATAAAATCCAAACTACCAAATTTTTTAGGATTTTTTTGTATTATTCCTCGGCAGCTCTGAGTTTCTGCACATAAATAGCGTGCTCCATCTTCAGCCTCTTGAGTACAGATGGCTTGTCGAACTGCTGACGTGCGCGGAGTTCCTTAACGACACCTGTCTTCTCAAACTTTCTCTTGAACTTCTTGAGGGCCTTCTCGATGTTTTCGCCTTCTTTTACTGGTACAATAATCATTGTTTTTTGCTTTTAAAATTTTAATTAAACATGTTAACTTATGGACCAAGTCCATTTTTTGCGGGTGCAAAGTTACTGATTATTTGCGAGATAAGCAAGTTTTTTCCCGAATTTTTAATAAATAAAGGGCAGTTTTTCATCAAACTGCCCTTTTTTCATATCAATATTAAACATTTAATTAAAAAAAATCAACTAAGCATTGTTAAGAATCACAGATTATGCAACCCTTTAGCGATACAGTCCGAAGACGAAGTTGCTCAGTACAAGTTTACCACGGGTCTTTCCGTCTGAGGTCTTCACAATGATTGTCACAGTGTGTGGCAGACCGTCAAGCAGTTCCAAAGGAATGATGAAACGGATGGTGTAAGAGTGCATCAGGGCATCGCTGATGGGAAGGTCGCTGAGTGACACGCCAGTGAAGCTTGAGTTAGTGAACTTCTTTGTACCGCCAGTGTATTCTGCCATGCGCCAGGGATACTCGATATAATTCTTGGACTCGGTATATGAGGTGTACGTATCGCTATATACACTGTGGATTGTACCATACTGAGACGGCCAGTTCTGCTGTGAAGCAAAGAACTCAACACTCCAACCGGACTTGTAGTTTGGCTGGTTTGGCTCATCAGTGAAGTTGACATAAGTACGGTTGGCACCAGTACGGAAACTGAAATTTTTGTTGGCATACTGGATGGCACACGAGCCACATTCAGCGTAACTGTTGTAGTATGCGCTGGCTGCCGACTGCAATGTGGAAGCGTCGCTACCTCCGAAATGATAGGTGCGGGATGTTCCTGAACCATTGCTGTTGAGGTATGTGCTCAGTTCTGAAGCAGTACAAATATTGCGTGCTCCCGAGAGTGTACCGTCATAACCCACAACGGCAAACCTTACGTCGAGACCGGCCTTGTCGAGCTCATTTGCCCAGTCAAGAATGTCGCGGGCAAGAGCGTCTGCCTCTTCGTACATACTTCCCGAGTTATCCACCGAGAAGACGATGTCATTCTTCATGCGAATGGTATTGTCCTCAAGGTTGATGACAATAATTCCCTTGTTTTGTCCGTCAACATCTACCCACACGTTCTGGTCATTCAGTCCTGTACCGAACAACTTGAGCCAGTTGCCGTCAACGTCGGTAATACCTGACACTGACATTGAGTAAACGCAGTTGCCCCATTCGTCGATTGTGAATTCTCCACCAGGATAAGGTATTGGGATGTTGGGATCCTGCACGTCGGGGATAGGTGTGGTTGGGTCCTCAGGAATATCTCCGCGCTCTCCTGAAGTTAGTTGGAACCTGATTACGGTTCCGTCGATAAGCACCATATAGAAATAGTTGCCCTCAACATACACACGCTGGAAGAACTGTGTGCACTGACATTCATTTACAGTGACAAAGTTGCCACCCTCATTATATACGTATATCCATGTGATACCGTTGTTGAGAGAATACTGCAGACGGTTCTGGTAGTCAATGCGGAATATTGGCTGCACACCAGAGCAGCTGATTTTGTTGTTGTAGTCGTCATAGAGCCAGTTCTCAACACCGTCAACGGTGACTGTCCAATAATAAATGCCGTCAACATCTATCTTGACACCGATTATGGGAGCTGAGGAATTCCCGTTGACACCGCTTGCGGGATAACCAGTGTCCTTGTTGCCAATCCACCAGTTGCCATTCTCGCCGATATGTGGCGTGATACCGTCGATACCAGCCGCCCTTACTCCGGTGTCCTTGTTGCCAATCCACCAGTTGCCGTTTTCGCCAATGTAAGGACTTGCCGCAACTGCCTGCACGCCGGTATCCACCTGACCGAACCACCAGTTGCCGTTTTCGCCGATTGAAGGTGTCTGACCCACTGCCATCACGCCGGTGTTCTTGCCGTTAATCCACCAATAGCCGTCAATGATGACTGGAGTTGCACCGTCGTGACCCTTGGCCTGTACTCCGGTGTCCTTTCCATTAATCCACCAATTACCATTTTCGCCGATTTGTGGTGTAGCACCATCTACACCAATAGCCTTGATACCGGTGTCTTCTCCATTAATCCACCAGTTACCATTTTCCCCAATCATTGGAGTGGCACCGTCCTTTATCGTAATGGTCTTGCCATCACTGAAGGTAAGCACATAACCTATTGAGGTCTGCTTGTAGTCAACAAGTCTCACGTTGCTCTGAAGCTCGGTAAGCACAGTTCTCATTGAACCCACATTCTGGTTGAGTTCAGACAGGGCTTGCTCCACTGCTGTCAAACGGTTATCCAGGTCATGCACCTGGTTCCAAAGGTCTGTATCGTCATACTTACATCCTATCAGTGTAAGTGTGAACGACAACGCGATAATAGATAAAAATTTAATTTTCATAATGTTGCCCTGATGTGTGTCGGGCGCAACTTCTTGTTATTAACTAGTTATTTACAACACACAAGTGATATTTTAATCACATGTTTAATATTCCCGCTGCAAAATTACTAATTATTTTAGACAAATGCAAATCTTTTTGCATTTTTTATTTGTGTAGTGATAAAAAAAGCAGGCCTAATCTCACGATCCGGCCTGCAGCGTTGTTTAACCTTAAAATTTATGTAAAAGTATCTTTTGCTAGAAAACTAAACTTCAAATTAGAGGTTGGGGTTGATCTCGTTCCACTTGTCAACAGGAGGAACGATGTTCAATGTAACCAACTCGTCGCGCATCTTGCAGAGGTGAGCGTAGCTTGCGTCGAGCAGAGCCATCTCCTCGGCAGTTCCCTCGGGCATCTTGTAAGAGCAGCCGTTGGTGTCGAGAGTTGTGTCCATAGCCATCATGATGTTCTGGTACTTCTCGTTCTTCACGTATGTACCTGCTGGCCATGCGAAAGGCTCGCCACCCATGACGGCACGAATCATCTCTACAGAGCAGTAGGCAGGACTCTGCCATGAGCTGCGTCCGCGAAGCTGGATAATCTTTGCACCACCCTGCACAACATCAGTGCGGAGCTTCTCCCACTCTTCCTGAGGAAGTGCGTCGGTACCGATGATATCGCAAAGGGGCTTGCCCTGGATCTTCACCTTGCTGCCGAACACTGCCATCTGCTCGCCGTGTCCACCGAAGGTGCGGCAACCTGTAACTTCGTCGCTCTTAACACCGAACTTCTTGCAAAGCTCGCTGCGCAGACGGGTTGAGTCGAGGGCTGCGAGGGTTGTAACCTGTGAAGGCTTCAATCCTGAGTAAAGCAGGGTTACGAGACCAGTGAGGTCGGCAGGGTTGAAGATAACAACCACGTGCTTCACGTCGGGGCAATACTTCTTGATGTTCTGGCCCAGTTCCTCGGCAATCTTGCAGTTGCCGGCGAGGAGGTCCTCGCGGGTCATGCCGGCCTTGCGGGGAGCGCCGCCGGAAGAAATGATATACTTAGCGTCCTTGAAAGCCTCGGCCACGTCGGTAGTGGCAGTGAGGTTCACACTGTCATATCCGCAGTGGAACATCTCTTCCATCACACCCTCCATGCCGGGAGCATAAACGTCGTAGAGACATACGTTAGGAGTCAGCTTCATAGTCAAAGCTGTCTGAACCATTGTTGAACCAATAGCGCCGCCGGCGCCTACAATCACCAATTTGTCTTCAGTTAAAAATGCCATAATATATTTCGTTTTTTATTTAAATTCCAGTGCAAAGATACTAAAAATATGAATATGTCGGCAATCTTTTTTAAATTTTTAATTCTTTTTTGCCCATTTATTTGTTTATTTCATATAAAAAGGCTAACTTTGCCATGTCAAAATGTCAAAACTATGGATTCTAATATAATTATTAAGCGTATTGAGGAACTGAGAGAGTTGATGAGGAGGGAGGGCATGGACGCCTTTATCTTCCCGAGTACTGACCCGCACAACGGCGAATATGTGCCCGACCACTGGAAGGGAAGGGAGTTCATAAGCGGATTCAACGGGTCGGCGGGCACGGCTGTGGTCACCATGGACGACGCCGCCCTGTGGACTGACTCGCGATATTTCCTTGCAGCCGAGGAACAGTTGGCGGGAACGGGATTCCGCCTTATGAAACTCAAGATAGAGGGAACGCCCACCATTGCACAATGGCTTGGAAGGAAACTCGCCGCGAGCGGGGGAACTGTGGTCGGTATCGACGGCATGGTGAACTCGGTGGACACGGTGGAGTTGCTTGCCGCCGAACTCAGGGCTGAGGGAGGAATCACCCTGCGCACCAACTTCGACCCCTTGGACAAGATATGGAAAGACCGACCCGCCATTCCGCTTGACTTCGCAGTGGTGCATCCGCTGAAATATGCAGGCGAGAGCGCCGAGAACAAGATTGCCCGCATACGACAGGCCTTGCACAAGAGGCATGTGGAGGGTATACTGATTTCCGCTCTCGACGACATCGCATGGACTCTCAACCTGAGAGGCACCGACACCCATTGCAACCCCGTGGTGGTGTCTTATCTGCTGATTTCGCAGGACAAGGTCACGCTCTTTATCAATCCCATAAAGCTGACCGAGGATGTGAGAGACTATCTCACGTCCATAGGTGTGTCAACCGATGCTTATGAAAATGTTGGTAAGGGATTGTTGAAATATTCGGGATATAATATCCTGATGGACCCCAACGAGACTTCCTACACCTTATATAATATATATGGCGACCGCCCCAAGGTGATGGCTCCCTCTCCCGTGCCATCGATGAAGGCGGTGAAGAACGCCGTGGAGATACGCGGATACCGCGAGGCGATGGTGCGCGACGGAGTGGCGATGGTGAAGTTCCTGCGCTGGCTTGTGCCCGCAGTGGAGGACGGCGGAGTGACTGAAAGGCTTGTGGATGAGGAACTGACATCCTTCAGGATGGAACAGGCCCTGTTTAAGGACATCTCATTCGACACAATCGCGGGATACGGGCCTCACGCCGCTATAGTGCATTATGAAGCCACGGCGGAGACCGACGCTGAGCTGAAGCCCGAGGGACTGCTGCTTCTCGACAGCGGTGCGCAGTATCTCGACGGCACTACCGACATCACCCGCACGATAGCCCTCGGTCCTGTAACCGACGAGCAGAAGCATATTTACACCTTGGTTCTTAAGGGACATATCCGCCTTGGCATGGCAAAATTCCCCGCCTATGCCTCGGGCACCCAGTTGGACGCGCTTGCCCGCGAGGCGATGTGGCGCGAGGGGCTCAACTACCTGCACGGCACGGGACATGGCGTGGGAAGCTATCTCAACGTGCATGAGGGTCCCCATCAGATACGCATGGAATACAAGCCCGAGCCACTGCGTGCGGGAATGACAGTGACAAACGAGCCTGGACTCTATCTTGCGGGAAAGTTCGGCGTGAGAATAGAGAACACGATGCTCATCACCGAGTATATGGACACCGAGTTCGGCAAGTTCCTCCAGTTGGAGCCTCTCACGCTGTGTCCGATAGACAAGAAGCCGATAGACCTCGACATGCTCACCGACGAGGAGATAGATTATCTCAACACCTATCATGCCAATGTGTTCATGTCCCTCGCGCCCTATCTCGACGAAGAGATGAGAGAGTGGCTCATCGAAGCCTGTGCGCCGTTGGTGCGATGAATAATTACCCCACCCCTCCTGTTAAACTTTTTTAAATAGGGGGGGGGGTCATAAAAAGACTTAATTAAAACAACGACTTACTAAATTAATTAGTATTTTTGCAACCTCAAAAAGTAGATAATTGCATAGGCAGAAAGTGAACCGACTAATAAACAAAGCAAGCCGATTAATCACAACACTGCTCCTAACTATCATGACAATAAATGTCAATTCGTAGGAATTGCCGTCATACATAGTGATACTCCAGTCAGACACGCTGATGCCCGACGTCAGCGACAGTTGTCTTTGGGAAAAGGCCCTGCCCATATACTTCAAGGTAAACAAGGCGGAAATATCCCGGAGTGACACCCAATTTATTGAACTTACTAAAGCCCTCAAAAACCTTAGCAAAGAGTTCAGTCTATGTAAGCTGATGGTAATCAGGTCGAGCGCATCGCCCGAAGGCGGCTACGACAACAACAAGAGACTCGCCCACAGACGATCCACCGCACTTGTTGACTCACTGAAGAGACATCTCGTAATACCCGACTCCACCGTGGAGGAAAGATATATGCACGAGGACTACGAAGGACTAAGGAGAATGCTCCTGAAATCCAACGCACCGTATAAAAATAAAGTTACTCAAGTTTCGGAAGTAAAGCTATATAACATTATTTAAATAAAAAAGGCTTTGAATACTTCCGTATTACACGGATTTTTGTATATTTGCAGTGTCAGAAACAATTATACAAAATCATTCAAAGCCATGTGCAAAGGTACAAAAATTATTTCAGAAATAAGCAATTTTTTCCAAGGAAATCAAAAATTTGCCCTTTTTCAAGCGTTTTCCATGTTTGTGGAGAAGATAAACGTAAGCAACAAGATGCTTGGTGGAGACAAGAAGCAAAACTGCAAGTTGACCAATCTCCAGATATTTCATCTTCTTCTCATCATGCCGTTCTGTGACATCAAAGGTATTTCCCATTACGCCAATTCCGTACTCAGCCGTGTTTTCTCCCACGTGTCCCAGCGCAGCATACTCGGCTTCAAGGCCCTTACCATGTGCTGGAGCGACGGAAAAACAGTCCTTGGACTGGAACAGTGCCTGTTGGGTGAGGAAGGGCAGAACGAGAAGAAACCGCAGGGGCTTACAGTGGAAGACTATGGTGTGGGCACGAGCCTGATGCTGCCTTGGAGCTGACATGGCGGACTTCTATCTCAACGGCAATGCCAATCCTCATAATGAGAACAGTTTCGACACGAAGTATCTCTATCATAACAAGGCGTTACTCATTGAGTCGCCCGTCATCAATTCCTCAAACTCAAGGGTGTGCATCCCCGTCTTCGACAGCATGCCGTCGGGTATCAACGGCGTGTATGCTGACGAGGAGAAGGACAAAGGCCCGATTTACGACCTCTTAGGAAGAAAGGTTAAGACCGTAAGACGGGGAGTGTATATTCAGGGGAGGAGGAAAGCCTTAATAAATGAAGAGTGAAGAATGAAGAATGTTTTAAATGAAGAATTATTCCTGCTCCTCAAGATACCACTTGGAGTATTCGACGTAGTGCTGACCGAAGCTCTCGGCTTGGTTCTCCTTGGTTTTCTTGATGAACTTGGCGGGAACTCCGCCCCATAGTTCGTGAGGACCTATCTTGGTGTTCTGAAGCACCAAGGCTCCGGCTGCCACTACCGCTCCCTCGCCCACGTCGCAGTGGTCGAGCAATGTGGCTCCCATGCCTATTAGCGCACCGTCGCGGATGGTGCAGGCATGAACGGTGGCGTTATGTCCGATGGTGACGTCGTTGCCGATTACCGTAGGGCCGGTGGTGTTGGTGACGTGGATGCACGAACCGTCCTGAACGTTTGTGCGGTTGCCAATGGTGATGGGAGCAACGTCGCCGCGCACCACGGCATTAAACCAGATGGAACATTCGTCGCCCATAGTCACTTCGCCAACTATTGTGGCATTCTCACTGAAATAGCAGTCCTTGCCCCACTTCGGGGTAAGACCTTTGATGGATTTTATTAGTGCCATTGTATTTATATATTATTTAATAATGTACGTAATATCATTGCAAAAGTAACTATTTTTTCGCATACGGGCAAACTTTTGCGTCTTAAATTTGCATAATAGAGGCTTTTTAGCTAACTTTGCAATGACAAAACATACAATATCATTATGGAAACAGGATTGACTTATACAAGCAAGACGGTGGTGGACGAACGTAACACCGCCATAGCATTGGGTTCGGGCGACATGCCCGTGTTTGCCACTCCGGCAATGATGGCACTGATGGAGAATGCGGCTATGCTCGCTGTGAAGGAGCATCTGCCCGAAGGTTCAACAACGGTGGGGGGACATATCGAGTCTTCTCATATCAAGCCGTCGCCCTTAGGGGCGGAGGTGGAGGCTACTGCCACTCTCGACAAGGTGGATGGCAGGAAGTTATATTTCACGGTTGTGGCTCGACAAGGGAATGACATTATTGGTGAGGGAAAGCACCTGCGATTCATAGTTGACCGCGAGCGCTTTCTTGCCAAACTGTAGTTTAGACAGTTTTTTATTAAACACAGAGACACGGAGATACAGAGTTTTATATTTGAACACAAAGAAACGAAGAGACAAAGAGTTTTTTTCGCTAAAGGAAGATACAGAGAGCAGCTAAGCTGCTTACAAAGGCCACAAAGGTTTTCGTCCGCAGGGCTTCGTTGCAACTTTTAAGTTGCTTGTTGCCTTTGTATCTAAAGAAAAACTTTGTTCCTTTGTACCTTTGTGTTTTATAAAAAAACTCAGTATCCTCATTAAACTTAAAAATAACAAAACTCTGTATCTCCAATAAACTTAAAAAAAACAAAACTCTGTATCTCTGTGCCTCTGTGTTTAAACAACATCAGTCGAATTTCTGTATGCGATAAATTATCGCATGCTCGAGGGTGAGGGGCTTGTTGTGGGCGAAGAAAACCGTGCCCGTTGCGGGAGCCTTCACCTCTTCGAGCACACTGCTGTCGTAGGGGTCGAGGATGCGTGCAAGCACCTGACCTTCTTTGACGTGCGGTCCTGCCCCAACCATGCGATAGAAGATACCGGCACGACGGGAGGTTACATTCACCAGTTCCTCCTCGTCGAGCACTATTGACTCATATCCCGCGTTCTGCACTCGGATGTCGAGCACATGAATCTTTTTGAGGAAGCGCAGGATGGAGTCTATGGTCTGTCCGCTGGTGGAATCCTCCACATAGTTCGTCTGTCCAGCATATATGGAGAAAGCCTTTGTGCCCCATATCTGCCAGTTGTAGTTGAGCAAGGTGGTGTCGAAAGGCAACGGCTTGCGCACCGTTACGAACGGCATGCCGAAGAGCTGTGCCGTATCGACATCCTCATAGCCTGTCTTTAGCATACGCACATGAGGCACAAAGTCTCCCGGCATATAAAAACTTGCCATCTGCATACCGTATTCAAAGTCCTTGATATACTCAAACACGGCAGCGGCTATGCGCTGTGTGGTCTCGCCCTTGTCATATCCCGGGAACATGCGGTTGATGTCGGTGCCATCCATCGCCCAGAACCTTTTCGACACATTCATCGAAAAGGGATTGCACGAGGGTATCACGAGTATGCTCTTGCCGTCGGCAATCTTTCCGCGCAGTTCAGCGTCCCTGAGAGCCTCAACTATGCGTGCGCAGATATACTGCTGTTGTATCTCGTCGCCACGCATCGCTCCCACTATAGCCACCGTCTTCTCTCCGTCTCCAAACCAATATCCATTAATCTGGAAAGTGTCCCGATAAGGTGACTTCATCTCAAATATAGTCTCAATTCTCATAGAACTTTAATTCTTTAATCCTTTAATTCTTTAATTCTTTAATTTCAAATTTCACCCATGAAATTTGAACACCCTCGCCATCAGCGATCCTTCATACACTATGGGATATGCTCGTATGGTGAACATATACCCCTCAACGGGCGAAACCACCCGGCTTAGTATCTTGCCGGTCATCGGCTCTACAATCTGACCTATCTCCTCGCCCTCGGCAACCACCACTCCGCACTTGAGTTCGGTGATGAATATGCCGGAGGTTTCGGCGTTCAGAAACTCCACCTTGTCGCCCTTGCACACTATCGGGTCGGAAATCAGGCTCTGGTCAACATCGCCCTTCCACATCCCCAACTCCTTCATCAGGTTGAAGATGCCGAGTGTCAGCCGGTTGCACATCTTATGGTTGATGCGCTGTCCCACTCCCAACTCAGCTACAAGACACTTGGTGCCAGTGGAGTTGAGCGAATGGGCAAGCGTGGATTCCAACACTGTGGCAGCGTCATGCACCCACACGAAGTCGATGTTCAGATGCTGGGCGAGCGGCACAAGCTCCTTCTCGTTGAGCACGTTGATTCTCACCTGCGGGGTCTCCCTGAGGTAAAGGTTGCTTGAATGAATGTCGAACACGAGGTCGGCACCCTTAAGGTCTTCCACGATGAGGTGGGCAGCCTGCTCGGCCATGGTGCCGTTGGGGTTGCCGGGGAAGATGCGGTTCATGTCGAGGTCGAAGTTGGGGATGCCTCTTTGTATTGTGTCAATGCCCAATGGGTTGAGGGCGGGGTATATCTCCACCGTGCCGTCGAGCAGTTCGGGATGCTCGTTAAGTTGTTTTGCCACGAGATAGCAAACCATCTGACCTTCGAGTTCATCACCATGGGTTCCCGTGACTATACACACCCGCCTGTTTCCTTTCCCGTTTTTAATAATGTTTTTCCTTATCGCGAACCGCTCGTTTACGGGCAGTGCCGTCGATACTATAGTTTTTATCATATTTCTTTTAATGTAACACTTATTTGAGTTTGCTGCAATGCCTGTCCGCCGTAGATACCGCGGCTTACGGGGCAGTCGGAAGCATCACGTCCATGGGCAAGTTTCACGTAGCCGTAGATGATGCGGCAGTCGTTGGTGGGGTCGAAACCAATCCAACTGTATCCGTCATACACCTCCACCCATGCGTGAGTCTCTCCCGTGCCTTCCATAAAACCGCAGACATAGCGTGCGGGTATTCCGCTCGCGCGACAATATCCAATCATCAGATGGGCATAGTCCTGACACACACCCTGCAAGGTCTGCATCACCTGGGCTGCGGTTGTCTCCACATCAGTGGAAAAAGGCACATAGGTCATCATCGCATACACCCTATGGCATATCTTCTGAGCCACGTCGCTGGCATGCCCCCGCCCTGCGTCCCCTTCAGTAGCAGTGCCCGTCGCGTCAGCATCGAGTTCAGTCAACCTCGTCTGCACGAGATAAACAGGATTGAATCCCCTCTCGCTCCTGATGAGATACGGCGACATCGACACTATCCCCGCACTGACGTAAGCCAAGGAAAGATGACCTTCTCGCTGTGAGCCATATATGATTCGGTTGCCCAGTTGATCTACCCCCCTTGTCAGGCGGAACTCTGGCGAGATAATCAGGTGTTCCTCGTCGATGGTCATATATGCCCCCACCACAGGCTGACACCTGAGCAGGACGGCATGGTTGACCACCGGTTCGCTGAACGAGACTATTGTCTGATAATTGTATATGTATCGCTTCATACCCTCACGAGCTGGTTGACGTACTTGATCAGTTTGCCCTTGTATTCGGCATCGGACAGATTGAACTGGCTCTCCACAATCATATTGTCCAACTGACTCTCGATATTGGCATCCAAGGCTCCCGTCATCTCCTTGCAATAACGCTTGAGCGAGTCGTAGGCAAGCGACAGACGGCGGTAGGGATAACCAAAGCGGGTGAGCATGTCTATATTCTCAACGTTGCGGCCTATCATCATGATATTTAGAGCCTTGTGGTTCTGCAGACGCTGTTCAGCCGAGCCCCAGAACGCCAACGACCAGTCGATAACGGGTTGCAGGGCAGAGAGATTCATCTCGTGTGCCGCCTTGAGTTTCTTCATCAGTGCTATACTCATCTCAAGATAGCTCAGGGTTTCCGACATGATGTCCTCACGCAGCATCATGGCATTGTCCATGGCATAACGCTGCGCCGAAAGCACCGACGAGCAATTTGCGTCGTCATAGAGCATACCGAAGGTAAACTCGTCATTTGTCTTATACACTCCCTCTACGTCCAGCAAGTCCCAGAACGCGAGGTAATCGTCCTCGTGACCGTCGATCATCTTGTCACAACACTTGTTCATCTGATGCAATGTGAGATAAACCCTCATCTCATACCTTCCCAGCCAGTAAAGCCTATTTGCCTTAGCCGCTGATATTATATCACTCTTTACCATCTTTAATCCTTTAATATTTCAATTTGTAACAATTCTACTATATATTATTTAACACAAAGACACGAAGAAACAAAGCATTTTTCGCAGAAGGAAGATACAGAGAGCAGCAAAGCTGCTTACAAAGTCCACAAAGTTTTTCGTCCGCAAGGCTTTGTGGCGACTTTTAAGTCGCTTGTTGTCTTTGTATCTATAAAAAACTTCTTTCCTTTGTGTCTTAGTGTTCAAATTAACCGATTTACCGACCTTTAATCCTTTAATTTTTTAATTCTTCTTCAACCACCCACGTGTCCTTAAATCCTCCTCCTTGCGAAGAGTTGACCACAAAGGAGTCGGGATTGCGCGAGAAGCGGGTCAAACCGCTCTTCCACACCTTGGTCTCATTGCCCGTAACGACAAACGCTCTCAGGTCGGCCTTGCGCCATACCAGCTCACCGTCCTCAAGTATCTCAAGGTCCTTGAAATCCACAACCTCCTGGGCTATCCATCTGCGGGGGTATTTCTCCACCAAACCCTTAAGCTCAGCCAATTTGTCAGGTGCAAGCTCCGAGCCGAATACCACTCCGTAGCCTCCCGCCTCACTCACGTCCTTGATGACAAGCTTGTCGATGTTAGCCATCACATAGTCGTAATCCTCCTTGAAATACGGCAGGTAGGTGGGTGCATTCTGCAATATCGACTCCTCGCCGAGATAATACTTCACCATCTTCGGCACGAAGTAGTAGATACCCTTGTCGTCAGCCACACCGTTGCCGATGGCATTGATGAGAGCCACATTGCCAGCCTTGTAAGCCTGCATCACATTGGGGATTCCCAACAGCGACGACGGTTCGAACATCATCGGATCCATATACTCGTCGCTCACACGGCGGTAGATACATCCCACGCGGGTTTTCTCCTTAAATATTCCGGCATAATACACCTTGTCGTCCTCCACAAAAAGGTCGCCTGGATAAGCCAATGTGGCTCCTGTCTTCTCAGCGAAATAAGAATGTTCGAAGAATGCGGAGTTGAATCTTCCCGGAGTGAGTATCACGGCGATGCCGCGCTCCTGGTTCATGTCGTCCATCATCTGGCGCAGCATGTCAGCATAGTCGCGGTTATCCGCCACCGAGTTGGTGGAGAATGTCTGTGGCGACACCTTGCGGGTTATCATCCTGGCTATCATCGGGTAACTTGCTCCCGAAGGTATGCGCAGGTTATCCTCCAACACATACCACTGTCCGTCCTTACCCTCCACGAGGTCGATACCAGCGATGTGGGCATACACCTTTCCCGCAGGACTGATGCCCTCGCATTGTGGCATATAGCCCTTGGAGGAATAGACGAACTCCTCGGGCACCACGCCGTCCTTGATGATTTTCTTCTCGTGATAAATGTCCCACAGGAACATGTTGAGGGCGCGCACGCGCTGTTCCAAACCACGCTCCAGATAATCCCAGTCTTTCTTGGGAATGATTCTGGGCACAGAGTCAAAGGGGAAAAGCTGTTCGTTGAATATGCCCTTCTTGTAAACCCCGAAACGGACTCCAAACCGTTCCATCCATTTGTTGACAGTGTCTCTGCTGTCTGTCAGTTCCTTAATATTAATTCCCATACTACATATTGCATTTGTGACATTTTGTTATATTTTCGGGTGCAAAGTTATACTTTTTGTCTGAAATAACCAAATATTTTCAGAAGAAATGTAAGATAAGTAAAGTTTTTGCTTGCTTTTTAACACTTATGACACATATTGTGCATAATATGTCACATAAATACCTTCGCTCCTATATATACAGTGCGCGGTTGGGTGGGTCCGTAGAAGTAGCCCGAGTCGCGGTATGTGCCCTTGTCGAGGTCTTTCTGGAAGGCATCGAGGATGTTCTGCACTCCGGCATTGAGCTGCAACTTTATGCGTCCGCCCATCCCGAAGGTGTATGCCACCTTTGCCGATAGGTCGATGAAGTCGGGGGTATGCACCATCTCATCCTTATTTATATATGTATATTCATATCCCTCGGGCACTGCGTCCACGGGGGCGAAGTGAGGCACGTGCATCTTGCCTGTATATACGCCCGAGAGCGACAGGTCGAGAGCCTTCACGGGCTGCACGCTCATCGTGAAATATCCATATACATTCGGAGTGCGTGGCATGTCGCGCACTGCCTCTACGTCGGGATCCTCGCTCCATGTGGTCAGTTCCTTGTATCGGCTGCGCTGCAGGGTCAGTCCTGCCTGCACATAGAAGTTGGTGCCGTGTGCCGCCTTGGCGTCGAAGTTCACTCCATACACATTCGCACCGCTTCCGTTGCGTCGCACCTGAATACTGTTGCCCTGGGCGTCATAACCGATGTTCTGCAGATAGAAGACATTGGAGAGCGAGGTGTAGAACGCCTCTGCAAGGAGGTTAATCTGGAAATGTCCCGCCTGGATTGACCAGTCGAGCGAACCGCTGAAACTGTTCGAACGCTCGGGTTTGAGTCCGTCGGCAAGTTGGATGAGCACTCCCTCACCTCCCACGGCAGTAACGTGGAGGTCTTCGTCGTAAGCCTGTGGAGCGCGGAATCCCGTTGACCATGTCAGTCGCGCCTGTATGTTGTCGTTGGGTTTCCACATCATGTTCACTCGCGGACTGAGGATGGGATTGTCGATGAGGTTATGGCTGTCGAGACGGAGTCCGGCAAGTAGAGTCACCTGGCTGATTTTCCATTCCGACTGCACGAATCCACTGGCTATCTTCACGTCCTGCCTCAGGTCGCGGTCATATCCCGTCATGATGTCGTGGAGCGAGTTATACTGGTATTCCAATCCCGCGGTCAGTGTCGCAGGGGCAAAGACGAGTTGTTTGAGCTTGCCGTTGTATGTGGCTCCCCCCACGTATGTCAGATCCTTGGTCTTGCCGTATGCGTCGGGATTCTGCTGCGCTCCGTAATAGCTGTTCCTGTCAACATGCTGCACTGACGAATATATCGACAGTTTGTGGGCATACTCCTTCCAGAACAAGTCATAGTTCACGCCACCACTGTTTATTATATGTCGTGTCTGTTCGGTGATGTCGCTGAGATGGGGTTCGAGGTCAAACTTGTTTCCTCCGCGGCGGAACTCGTTGGTGGTGTGGTATTCTATTCCCAAGCGGCTCATCTGCGTCGGGCGGTAATAACCGCGGAGTCCGAAGGTGTGCGCCGAAATCTTTCCTATCTCCGAGAATCCGTCATCATCGCGGTCGTATGGCTGGCGGTTGCGGTATGACTGATAGAGGGCGAGTCCGTACTTGTTGTCGGGATCCACGATAGATGCGTTGGCTCCCATGTTTTCCTCCCATGTGTTGCTTCCCATGAGCGACAGCGTGTTGCTCACCTGGAATGAGTTATCCTTCGGGTCCTTGGTGATGATATTTATAGTGCCGCCCACGGCATTTGCGCCAAAGAGTGCAGATCCACCTCCTCGCACAACCTCTATGCGATCAATCATGTTCACTGGAATCTGTTCGAGACCATACACTCCTGAAAGGGCACTCACCACTGGGCGGCTATTTATAAGTATCTGCGAATAAGGTCCTTCGAGTCCGTTGATTCTCACCTGCGGGAATCCGCAGTTCTGGCAGTTGTTCTCCACGCGCAGTCCTGACTGGTAGTTGAGCGACTTGGCGAGGTCGGGCGAGTTTACCGTCTCAAACAGTTTGGCTCCGATGACGCTCACCACCACGGGAGTGTCACATCTTTTCACTTCGTTCTTGTTTGCCGACACGACCACTTCGTCAAGCCCCACGGTCTTGTATATATCCTTTTCTTGCTCATGGTTATTGTTAACCACTTCCTTTTCCATATCTGCCTGCATCGAGGCAAAAACCGACGTCGGGCACAACACCATCATGCCCACCACGTTAAATAAAATCACAAAAAATCTCATCCTTTTATTACTTGCTGTACTTTATCGGGTGCAAAGGTAGGTATTTTCGGGCAAACCACGAAATTTCAGGCATACCCAAAAGTAGGTATTTTGCACTGGGGCGTGGATGTCCCGCCGTGTGGTGTGATTGCGCAGCAAACTAATTTTTAAACACAAAGACACTAAGGAACAATGATTATTTTTCGCTGACGGAAGATACAATGAGCAGCAAAGCTGCTTACAAAGTCCACATAGTTTTTATCGAACACAGAGTTACAGAGTCACAGAGTATTTCTCTGTATCTTTTAAAAACTTATAATATAAACTCCGTGCCTCCGTGACTCTGTGTTTTTTCCCCCTACCGCAAGACTTTGTGGCGACTTTTAAGTCGCTTGTTGTCTTTGTATCTAAAGAAAGCCTTTGTTTCTTTGTGTCTTTGTGTTTAAATTCAACTAACAGATGTATTGAATGTGTTTAATTCCTAATGTAGTTATTAAAAAAGAATAAATATTGGGAGGATTATGCTCTTCTTCGGGAAATAACTCGTAACTTTGTCACCGAAAAAATTGAATTAACATAATAAAGCAATGGGAAGAAACAAGTTTTCACAACATGAGATAGACATCATCGGCAAGCTGCTGCGCAGGAAAAACGCCGGCACGAGATTCCAGCAGAAGATGATAAGACACCAACTGAGAGTGAACTTCGAGTTCAACATCTCCGACTTCAACGTCCAGGGCAAGGCCTTCGGCGAGGAGGAGCTGCACGAAGCCATCAAGCGCGGTGCAATCCAAATCCTCGACGACGCCACCATTGCCGCCATGAAGGAGAAGCGCGCACGCGACAAGGCCCGCGACGAAGCCGCCAAGGAGCAGGAGGCAATAGACAACGGGGCCACCGACTGGAAGGAAGCTATGAAACAGTGGGAGGAATACCAAAAAGAAAACTAATCAGCCTTCCATCCTGCTATTCCCGCAACTATCTTGCAAATCTCGGTATTGTCGATACGTCCGTGAATCTGTTCGGCACCGGCTCCTATGGCAAAGCAGGGCACGTAGCCATTGCTATGGCTTGTCACCTGCCAGCCCACGAGAGCACACTCCGCAAGGATATTGCGCACAGTCACGGCCAGTTCGTCATCCTTCTGATAGAGGGTCTGCAGGTCATTGGATGTTCCGTTCATTATCTTCTGGAAGGCTTCCTCAAGTCTCTTGGTCTGTTCGTCAGTGAGTTTCACCTTATTCCAGAATCCGAAATTCTCGGCAATGAATGACTTCACAGTATTCCACTCCAATTTGTCGCCCTGCACGTCGTGCATCTTGTGCAGTTCCTTGCCCAGTCGCTCGATGGTGATGCGCTGGTTGCCGATCACGTCAAGATGAAGTTCATACAGACCTCTTGACAACACGAGTCCTCCTGTCTCATGGTCGGCAGTGACAATGATGAGTGTCTCGTCGGGATGCTGCTTATAGAATTCGTATGCCACCTTCACGGCGTTGTCCATATCTATCACTTCGGGTATGAACGCCAAGTCGTTGGCATGGCATGCCCAGTCAATCTTTCCACCCTCAACCATCATGAAGAAACCGTTCTTTTCTCCCTGCTTTTTCATCAGGAAATCGATTCCCGCCCGGGTAATGTCTGTCAGTGTCAGGTCATTGTCCTTGCGGTCGAGTGCATACGGTATGCTATAATGGTCTATCTTGTTGGCCTCATCAGTCTGCAAGAGAATCATCCTTCCTGCGCCCTTGGCCTTGTCTTGATAGTCGGCGTATCCTCTCGCTATGGTAAATCCATTATCTGCAGCCTCCTTATATAGGCTGGGTGCATTAGGATATTCCGGGTCATTAGGCATCGTGAAATCTGAGCCGGCATAGAAATCATTCTGGCTCGCTACCAGTTGCTTACCGATAGTGTATTGCTCGTGGCGTTCTTTCACGTGGGCATAGAAAGCGGCGGGAGTGGCATGGTCTATGGCAACGCTTGTGGCAATTCCCACAGCAGCTCCTGAATTGCGCGCCCAGTCGGCAATGCTTGTTATCGACGTGGTCAGGTCATCCAGCATGCCCAATGTGCCGTTCTTAGTCTTTTTTCCACAAGCCAACGCAGTACCTCCGGCAGCCGAGTCGGTCACTCCGTTTGTTGCGCTCTGTGTATTCACAAGGGCAGTATATGGGAATGAGGGGAAGCACAGTGGCTCGATACCGATACGTCCCTGCAAAGCCCCCAAATAGGTCTCAGCGGCATTCACCTGGTTGACTCCCATACCGTCACCGATAAAGTAGAAAACATACTTAGCCTTGCCTTGTGCCGACATCGTCAGCACGACAAAGAACATAAAAGCAATTATCGTAAGTCTTTTTCTCATAAGTTCTATAATTTTTCATGCAAAGGTATGAATAAAAATCGATTCTGCCAAATGTTTCCACGTTTTTTTTAGGTATTTGCATCTGATTTTTAATATCTGGCTCAACTTTCTGAACTGATTATTATTCAGTTGTAAACTGATTGCCCTATTCAGTTGTCAACTGATTGCCCTATTCAGTTGTAAACTGAATGCCCTATTCAGTTAGCAACTGAATGCCCTATTCACTTGACAAGTGATTGCCCTGTTCACTTAGCAAGTGATTGCCCTATTGTTAACATTAAGGATACACCTCTTTGAACACCTCATATACTATAATTTTTTTAATTTTTACTGCCACTACTGCCACCTTTGGGATTAATAAACTTATGTTCAGTAAGTTAAGTGGTGGCAGTAGAGATGGCAGTAGGGTGACAAAGGGGCAGTAAAAGCCCTTTTTTGCCCAAAAATCATTCATTTTTTGATTAAAACATGCGATTTTCATTCAAAAATCGCATGATTTTTATGCTATTTTAATGCCAAACCATCAAATTAGCGATAAAAACAGTGCATTTTTCATTAGTTTTTGACTGTTTAGGAGGGTCAGAGGAACCTGTCCCTATTTCTTGTCCCTATGATTCTCTAAGCGTGGCGAATAGTCGAAGTCGTTGACCGTGCCCGTCTCCGACGAGAAGCTGATGCCTACCTTAAATATCTTACGCGCGTCGGCTGCGTATGGCAGGGCGTAGTCCTTTTCCTCAATCTGCTTCAAGGCTACCTCGGCGGTGGAGTTGAGTTTGAACTCGAAGATATAGACATATTCGGGACATTCGAGTATGCAGTCGATGCGCCCTTGGCTTGTCTCTTTTTCGATGTATGTGTTGTATCTGCCGAGCAAGCACATGATGAGATAGAAAGTGTATTGGAAATGACGCTCGCACTCCATCGCGTCCTGCTTGCGCTGGAATCGGTAGGAAATGTTGGCAAGGAAGGCAGTGAGCTGGAGCTTGAACTTGTCGAGGTCGCCTGCCTCCAATGAGTCACTTACGTCATCAAGCCATGTCGAAGTGCGGCTTTCGCTGCCAAAATAATCACCTGCAAGAGCAGATGTCATACCGCTTCTTACTTCCTCATTCGGGAAATCAAGCAGATAAGTGTTTCTGCGTCGGTTGTATCCCTTGATGGTCAGATAACCGCTCTGATAGAGCATAGGCAGAGGTCTTTGCCTTGTTGCCTTATAATCAACAAACTCAGGTGCAGGGTAATATTTGCCCACCAATTCATTGACATTCTCATTGTTGTCTGACAAGAGGCGCATCAGATATGTCGGAGTGCCGGTGGAGAACCAATAGTCCTGAAAATCATTTGAGTCAAAGCAGTTTAGTATGCTAAATGGATTAAAAATATCCTTCATCCCTTTACTAAAATGATAGCCGTCATACTTGCGTTTTAGCATGTCGATGGTTTCTTCCTCTGTCATACCGTTCACTTCTCCCAACACCCTTATCTGTTCCTTGAAGAGAGAGAGAAGCTCTTCCTTGGATATACCGCAAATGGCATCATATCTGGAATCATTACTAATGTCCTTGGGTTGGTTGAATCCGCTGAACACACTGACTTGCGAGAACTTCGTCACGCCTGTCAAAAGGACAAACCTAAGATGCTTGTCGGCAAGTTTGAAAACACTGTAGAAGCCTTTCAGTATATTTCTGTTATAGTCTTCAAGTGTTTTTACATCTCCCTCAACCACGGGAGAAGGCATGCCAGTGTTCATCACTTCGAGCAGGGGCATATCATATTCATCAATAAGAACCACGGCACGCCTGCCGGTCTTTTCGTGGGCGGCCTCCAATATTGCATTAAAACGGATTCCCGGCTCAGACGTATCGGGATTTATATTATACCTTTTCTCGCCATCCTCAAGGTATTTATTCAAGGTCATTTCCAATGAGTCTGATTTCTTGAAGTTAATGCCATTAAAGTCCAAATGAAACACGGGATATTCAGCCCACTCCTTCTCAAGAGAGTCGATGGCGAGTCCACTGAAGAGTTCCTTGCGTCCGAGGAAATAGTTCTCGAGAGTCGAAACGAGCAAGCTCTTGCCGAAACGGCGGGGGCGGCTGAGGAAATAGATAGAGCCAGTGCTAACTAAATCATACAACATTGCAGTCTTGTCAATATAGACAAAACCACCTTCTCTTATTCGCTCGAAGCTTTGTATTCCAATTGGGTACTTCATAATCGTGCTTTTAATTTTTCGGCAAAGTTACTCATTAATTTTCATATATCCAAACAAATCCGCCGTTTTTTTATATCAACTAATCTTTCCTTGCGCTTACCCTTACTATGCATACGCTCAACTCGTAGAGCAGCCACATGGGGAGGGAGACCATCAGGAGGGTTAAGATGTCGGAGGTGGGGGTGATTACTGCCGCCACCACGAGGATGACCACTATGGCATGGCGGCGATAACGACTCATAAACGAGGCGGTGAGCAGTCCCATGCGCGCCATAAGCCATGCCACTACGGGCATCTCGAACACTATGCCCATCGATATGCTCATCAGCGTGAGCGTGCTCATATATGACTGGAGGGAAATCATATTCACCACATCCTCGCTCACCTGATACGTACCCAAGAAACGGAACGTGAGGGGGAAGATGAGGTAATAGCTTAGCAATACGCCAAGCATGGACATCACATAGCCGTTGAGGACGATGGGGACGGCAAACCTGCGCTCGTTGGCATAAAGAGCAGGCGAGACGAAACGGAAGAGTTGGTAGAGGGTGTAGGGCGACGCACAGAGCACTCCCGCACAAAGGGCAGTCTTCATGTGGATGACAAACTGCTCGGCAAGTCCCGTGTTAATCAACTGGATGACAGGATTGTCGGGAGCATCGCCTCCGAACAGTCCGCTCACCCGCGCAAGAAAGCGATAGGTGACGAAGTCGGGATTGCGCGGAGCGAGGACTACGGCAAAGAGTTCATCCTTGAACAGGAATGCCACAATGCCGCACACGACGGTGACGACGATAATACGGATGATTATCGTGCGCAACACGTCGAGATGATCCCAAAAGCTCATTCCCTCGTCCTTGCTCATTTCTTCTCTTCCTCAGGCTTTTCCTTGATGTCCTTTTCCATCTCGTTCATTCCTTCCTTGAACGAGCGCACGCCCTTGCCCAAGCCCTTCATGAGTTCGGGAATCTTCTTGCCGCCAAAGAACAGCAGCACCACCAATGCGATAAGCAGCACTTCCTGCATGCCTATTCCGCCTATAAACATTGTTGTCATATTATTATCTGTTTTTATTGAATTTCGCAAGTAGTTTTTTTCAACACAAAGACACAAAGATTTCCATCCGCAAGGCTTTGTGGCGACTTTTAAGTCGCTTGTTACCTTTGTATCAAGAATAATCCTTTGTTCCTTTGTGTCTTTGTGTTTAAAAAATCCACATACGAAAGTTGAGTTACCTATTAACTATGATTAACTTCCTGCAGAAGCCGCTCCACGTATGCGTCGATGCGGTGAAGCTCCTTCGGGATATTTATTCGCTGTGGACAATGAGAGACGCACTTGCCGCAACCTATGCAATGACTCGCCTGCCGCAACTTGGGCACGCTCTTGTCGTAGCCCACAAGAAACTCGCGCCTTGCCTTGCGGTAGTTCTCGTCCTGCGCCCCGACGGGCATACGGTCTTCATTCAGGCACTTGTTATAATATAATAATGTGGCGGGAATGTCGATGCCGTATGGACAGGGCATGCAATACTTGCAGTCGTTGCAGGGGATATTGCCAAACTGTATCATGATGTTGGCAGCCTCCTCAAGGAAAGCGAGTTCGTCATTGCTTAGAGGCTTCAGCGGGGAGTATGTGCGGATGTTGTCCTGCAAGTGTTCCATGCGCGTCATACCGCTCAACACGGTGAGCACCCCTGGCATTGTGCCCGCAAAGCGGAATGCCCACGAGGCCACACTCTTCTCGGGTTCGCGCTGCAATAGATATGCCGCCACCTTTCCCGGCACCTTCGACAGTCGGCCTCCAAGCAAGGGTTCCATGATTACTGCGGGAATATTACGCTTGGCAAGTTCGGCATACAGATACTCGGCATCGGTATTGGCAGGATTGGTGCTCTTGGCATGTCGCCAGTCAAGATAGTTGAGCTGTATCTGCACGAAGTCCCACTTATACTCATCGTGCCTGGAGAGCAGATAGTCGAACACGCGGATATCACCGTGATACGAGAAACCAAGGTTGCGTATTCTGCCAGCCTTGCGCTCCTCCATCAGAAAGTCGAGTATGCCGTTGTTCTCATATCTCTCGGCATATTCAGCCATGGCATCCCTACCGCCTCCGATGGCATGGAGCAGCATATAGTCGATATAATCCACACGCAGCTCCTTCAGCGAATTGCGATACATCCCGATAGATGCCTCGCGGCTGCGGGTGTCGGGAGAGAAGTTTGACAGTTTTGTTGCCACGAAATATTTTTCACGCGGATGGCGACTGAGTGCAATGCCAGTTGCCCTCTCGGACAGTCCCTGGCAATACACGGGCGAAGTGTCGAAATAGTTCACACCGTGCTCAAGGGCATAATCCACCAGTCGGTTCACCTCCTCCTGGTCGATTTCCTCGTTCACCTCCTCGTTCTCACTTTTCGCCGGCATCTCCTTGGTGGGCAGTCTCATCATACCGAAGCCAAGTATTGACACCTTGTCCCCGGTAGTCGGGTTGACGCGATATGTCATTTTGTCCTTGGGCACCTCACCCTCGGGCGACTCCTTGGCATCCTTCTTGGTGCCAACGCAAGACGCAAGTCCGGCAGTGGCAACTCCAGCCACTCCCATAGTCTTGATAAAATCCCTACGTGATATATTCTTGCTCATTCCTAATTCCTAATTCCTAATTCCTAATTAATACACGCTATGCCTCTCATGTCCCTCTACGTATATCGCACTGAACGGACGGGCGGGACACAGGTTCTCGCATGCTCCGCAACCGATGCAACGCTCCGCGTCGATAACGGGTATCTTCGGCGACTCGTCGTCCTCGGCATCCATGTGCACCATCAGTATGGCCCCCGACGGACAATGGCGGGCACAGTTGCCGCAGCTCACACCGTCGGTCACGGGCAGACAGTTTTTCTTTATCCACACGGCATGACCGATGCGGGTGGATGATTTCTCCGCCACGGTTATCGGATGAATGGCTCCCGCAGGACACACCTCGGAACAGCGTGTACACTCAGGGCGGCAATAGCCATCCTCGTAAGACATCTCCGGCTGCATCAAGGTCTCCAGGTTGGTTGAAGGACGAAGCACACCGTTAGGACATTCCGACACACAGAGTTGGCAGGCAGTGCAGTGTTTGGCTAAATGCCATGCGCCCTTCGCTCCCGGTGGAACGATAGGAGTGGCACGGTTGGGTTTCTTCTTGTCCTCGATTGCAGCAAGACCTCCATCCACCTTCTTCTCCTGCGCCTTTATAAGAGATGTGGCTGCAAGAGTGGCAGTGAGAGAGAGGAATTTGCGGCGAGTTTCATGATTAGCTTTATCATCATGAAAAGTATCTACTCCCCTCTCTTTTGGAGAGGGGCAGGGGGTGAGGCTTAATGCCCCGTGCTTGCAGTTCTTCAAGCAATCCATACAAGCCACACAACGGCTGTAGTCGATACGATGGTTCTTGGCGTCAATGCACGAAGCCTTGCACTTCTTTGCACAACGCTTGCAATTATTACACTTCGACGTATTGATTACCGGACGGAAAAGGGCGAAGCGCGAGAACAATCCCAACACCGTGCCCACAGGACAGATGGTGTTGCAATAAGTGCGGCCTCCTGTCCATGCCAGTATTGCCACAATGATGAATGTCACTCCAGCCACAATGGCAACAGGCGAAAGCGATGGCGACACGACGCTCGCCACCATCCTGCCGTATGAACTATATGGCGCAAGCAAAGCCACAAGCGGACCGAGTCCGGCTATGAATGCCACAACGAAAGCCACGAGTATGCCGTATCTCAGCCATTTCTTCTCGCCGGAATAAGAGAAGCGTGACTTTTTATTCTTCCTCCTTCCGCTGACCCACGAGATGATGTCCTGCATCACACCGAGCGGACATATCACCGAGCAATACAACCTGCCCACAAGCAGAGTGAGCACCACCAACGCCACTACCGCAACGACATTCATGGCGAGCAAAGCCGGAAGGAACTGCACCTTGGCGGTCCATCCCAACCATTCCTGCACTGTCCCCGTGGAATCCACGAACAAAGCCGTCACCGCAAGGAAAAACAGTGCGGCAAGGAAAATTCTTATCTTTCGCAACATAGCATCCGTTTTAATTAAAAATTATCTCTGATTATTCGCCATCTTCAGTTCCATCAGCGACACGTTCTCGTTGCGGTATCTGGCATTGGGATTCTTCTCCTTGCCGTCGGGCCATGAGCCTTCCTCCTGCTCAATGAACTGTATCGCCTTCTGCGGGCAGTTTTGTATGCAGGCAAAGCAGAACTCGCAGTTGCCCTCCATTCTCACTCCCCTACCCGTCAGGTCGTAGTTGCCTCGCGGACAGACGTATGTGCATACACCGCAGTCGATGCAGTCGTCAGTCACCCTGAAGTATTTCTCGCTTCTGAGCAGGAATCCCACCTCGGGGTCGATGCCAGTGCGCTCAAGGAATCCCTTGTGCTGGTCGCGCTCCTCCTGTGTTACCGGTTCGTGCCACTGCCTGCGTGCATCAACGTCGGCAGCAATCTTCTTCAGGTTTTCGGGTATGTGCTTGTCAATCTTCATCTGCTCGTTCATGTCGAAATTGGGCAACCAGTTATCAACCATGATGAGCGTGCTGATATAATGGAACTTATTGCCGGCCTTCCTGGATATATCATCCCATATCTCCACCGAACTGCACTTGCGGTTGCCGTAGGTAAGCACCGCAAACAGATAGTCGGCCTTCAGTCGGGCTTTCTTGATGAACTGCCTCACCATATACGGCGGCATGTGTCCATACACGGGATATACAAGTCCTATCTCGTCGGCCTCTATCTCAAACTGCTTCTTGCGCATAAGCTGCGGAATGCTGAGCATCTCGCCGTCCTTGCCCGCAAGTTCGCGCGCCACATAGAGGCAGTTGCCCGTGGCCGAGAAATACAGCACCACCCTTTTCTTACCCATTCCCGCGCATGAGGTGAGGGCGACAGCCTCCGTGGAAGCCATCATCACCGCCAATGCCGCACTTCCCATCATCTTGATAGCCGTGCGCCGTGATATTCCATTATTCTCTTTCATGTCCCAATACTTAACTTTACTTTACCCTTCGGCCAGTGACCTTTGGTTCGCAAGTATCTTATTAAACACAAAGACACGAAGACACAAAGTTCTTTTTCACCCTGATGGAAGAAAGCTGCATCGCTGCTTGTTACAAAGACCACAAAGTTTTTACCCCCTAAGGACTTTGTGGCGACATTTATGTCGCTCGTCACCTTTCTTTCCGTGATAAAACCTTTGTCCCTTTGTGTCTTTGTGTTTAAAATCTACATGCGAAACTTCAATATATATATAAATACGGTGCAAAAATAAGCATAAAATCCGACACTCGCAAGCCTATGTGGTATATTATTCTGCTTTTTTTCTCAATTTATCAATTTTTAAGCATTTCATATATCATTATATAAAATAAAAATGCTACTTTTGCAGATAAATTAAGAATTTACATATCTATGGCAACAGAAAGAAATCCGGAACTAAGAAGCGCGTGGGAATTCGTTGAACACACGGGCACAAGCATATTTCTCACAGGCAAGGCTGGCACTGGCAAGACCACATTCCTGCGCACAGTGGTGGAAAGAAGCACCAAGCAGATGGTTGTCGTGGCTCCCACAGGTGTGGCTGCCATCAATGCCGGTGGCGTCACCATCCACTCTTTCTTTCAGTTGCCGTTGTCGCCATACGTCCCCGGTGCCGACGTCAAGAAAATATTCGAGTTCGGCAGGGAGAAGCGCAAGATTATCTCGTCGATGGACCTGCTAATCATCGACGAGATCAGTATGGTGCGCAGTGACCTGCTCGACGCCATCGACTCGGTGCTGCGCTGCTATCGCGACCACTACAAGCCGTTCGGCGGTGTGCAACTGCTCATGATAGGCGACCTTGCACAGCTCACCCCCGTGGTGACTCCCGAGGACGAGGAGATATTGCGCCCTTACTACGACACTCCATATTTCTTCGGCAGCAAGGCCCTGCAGCAGATCAGCTATGTCACCATACAGCTAAAGAAAATCTACCGCCAGGCCGACACCACCTTCGTTGACCTTCTCAACCATATCCGCGATGGGCATCCCACAGCCGAAGACCTCGCCACACTGCACAAGAGGTACAACCCCACATTCCTGCCCGAAGCCAAGGACGGATATATCCGACTTACCACCCACAACCGCATGGCAGACGAATATAACGACCACGAGATGCAACGCCTCAGCTCGCAACCCTTCACTTACGCGGCTGTGATAGACGGCACATTCCCCGACTATTCCTACCCCACCGCATTCTACCTCACCCTGAAAGTGGGGGCGCAGGTGATGTTCATCAAGAACGACGTCAACGGGGAATACTACAACGGAAAAATCGGGCATGTGGTAGCATTGGACAAGGAAAACATCAAGGTGAGATGCATCGGAGAGAGCAATGACATTGACGTGGGGATGCAGGAGTGGGAGAACGCCAAATACTCCATCAACCCCGAAACCCACGAGATAGAAACCGAAGTGCAAGGCGTATTCCGCCAATATCCGCTACGCCTTGCATGGGCCATCACCATCCACAAGAGCCAGGGACTGACCTTCGACCGCGCCATCATCGATGCCGGACACTCCTTTGCCCCGGGGCAGGTGTATGTGGCGCTGAGCCGCTGCCGCAGTCTCGACGGCATCGTTATAGTGTCGAGAATAAACGAGTCGGCAATCATCAACGACGACCGGGTGGACAACTACATCGCCAAACAGGAAGAGGAAGCCGAGCGCAGCCTCCGGCAACTGCCGCAGCAGAAGCAGGACTACTACCGCCAACTCATCATCGAGCTTTTCGACTTCCGCAGCCTGCAATCCGCCGAAGACCGCTTCCTGCGCCTAATGCTCGAGTTCTTCTCGGGCACCGACCCCGTGCTTGCCCAACTCCACCGACAGACATCAGCCGACCTGAAGCAGAAAGTGACTGACGTGGCGGTGAAGTGGACCAACAGCATTGCCGTCACCACCTACGAGCAGCTCAACGCTCCCGCAGTGCTTGAGCGCATAAGGCGCAGTGCCGAATATTTCTCGAAGACCATCGAGGCAGTGCTGTCAAAGGCCATCGAACTGGGCGCAGAAGTGAAGTCGAACAACAAGCAGGCGGTGCAACGCCTGAAGGACACATATTCAGACCTCTCCCATCTCTACCGCTTCCATCTCCTTCTGCTCAAGGCCATAGCCGAGAAGGGATTCACCGCCGCCACCTATCTCAACGAGAAGCAGCACTCGCTCGTGATTGCCTTGGACACCGCCGTCAGCAAGGGCAAGCGCATACGCAACAAGGAGAAAAAAGAGAAAAAGCCGAAGGAAGAGAAGGAAAAGACATACGTGACGAGCTACAAGCTCTATCGCGACGGCATGTCCATCCCCGACATTGCCGCCGCCCGCAGCCTCACCGTCTCCACCATCTACAGTCATCTCGGCCGCTACGTAGAGACAGGACAGATAAGGCTCGAGGAAATAGTACCTCAAAACCACATCGACGTCATCCGCAAGGCAATAGCCTCAGCCGGAGCAGAAGGAAATTTTACAGCCATAAAAGCCCTCTGCCCCGACGACGTGACGTATGAGGAGATAAGGTTGCTCAAAGCTAAATCAACGGAGTCATGAAACACCCTTTCTTCTTTCCCAAAAATTTCCAGGCTTTCTTTTACTTGTCAGTTTACCAGTCTCCTATGATTCAAGACAATGTCTGCACTGTCGGAAAAGTGTAGGAAATAGCGGTAAAACATGTTGGAAAAGTGTAAGAAATCAAAGAAAAAGTGTTGGAAAAGTGTAATTTTCTGTCTTCCCATTATCTGGTTTACATAATTTTTAGTATATTTGCAGCCAAATTGCGACATAATTGACAAAGGCGATGATAGCAAGAAAGAAAGAAAACGACATGCGTGATTTCTTCCTTCACGACAACAGGGCACTGCTTGTCGAGGGAGCACGCCAGACAGGCAAGACCTTCTCTATCAGAAGGGTAGGAAAGGAATGTTTCGACACGTTCGTGGAAATCAACTTCTACGAGCAACCTGACGCATTGGCGTTGTTTAAGAATTTCACAAGTGCCAAGGATATCCTGATGCGCTTGTCAACATTGACAAAGAAGGAACTGAAGCCTGGAAAGACATTGATATTCTTCGACGAGGTGCAGGAATGTCGTGAAATCGTGACGGCAGTGAAGTTTCTTGTTGATGAAGGAAGTTTCCGCTATGTGTTGAGCGGTTCCTTGCTCGGTGTTGAACTAAAAGACATCAAGAGTGTACCCGTGGGCTATCTGAAAGTGATGCAGATGTATCCTCTCGACATGGAGGAATTTGCCGGTGCTATAGGAATTGGACGCAATGTCATCGACTCTCTTCGCCGGCATTTCAATACCCATACACCTGTTGACAGTTTTATCCACGAAAGAATGCTGGAGATGACACGCCTGTATCTGATAATTGGCGGAATGCCGGCTGCTGTGCAGAAATTCATTGACAGCAACAACCTCAGGGCTGTGGCAGAAATACAGCGTGACATCGTGGCTCTCTATCGCCGCGACATAAGCAAGTATGACCCGGGGCACAAACTGAATATCGAGGAAATATTCGACCTCATCCCTTCGGAGCTGAATGCCAAGAACAAGCGTTTTATACTGAAAAACCTCAACGAGAAGGCCCGTTTCAGCAGATACGAGGACAGTTTCCTATGGCTGAAAGATGCGGGAGTGGCAATACCGACATACAACGTTGAGGAGCCTCGAATACCATTGCTGCTCAGCAAACAGCGCAACCTGTTCAAGCTCTTCCTCAATGACGTGGGATTATTGGCAAGCATGTATGCAGGCAATATCCAACAACTGCTGCTGCGCAACGAAACGGCTATCAACAACGGCAGTATATACGAGAACCTCGTGGCGCAGGAACTATATGCCCATGGCCTTGCCGGTTATTCAAATTCGCTGTATTATTTCAACAGCAAGAAACAGGGCGAACTTGACTTTGTCGTTGAATATGAGGGGAGCATACTGCCCATAGAGGTGAAGTCGGGCAAGGACTATCACCGCCACAACGCATTGTCGGGGGTGATGTCCAACAAGGAATATTCCATTCCCCAAGCCTTCACTCTATGCCAAGGCAATGTGGAGGCAGTAGGCAACATCGTCTATCTGCCAATATACATGGTGATGTTCATCCAGCATGACACCCAAAGAACAGGAAACGACACGTATAAATTCGACCTCACAGGATTGGCATAATCTAAGAATTCAAGGAATCGGAAGGACAATTATAGCCAAATCGCGCAAATTTCCATCGATTTGGCTGTAGTATAAGCTATTCTTTAGCCAAATCGCGTCAAATTCCATCGATTTGGCTAAAGTATCCGCACAGGCATCCTGCCTACGATGATCACAACATTCGGCATCCGCAGCAATGCCTATTCATCCATTTCCCAGGCAAGCCTTACGATGGACAACCTGTTTGAGTGACATTCGCGCGTCAACCCTACACCCCTACATAAAATACCCGTAATGTTCTGATTTATATAATGTTATACCAGTGTAGGGTTGTCCCAACCCTACACAACCCTTCACTACCCCTACATTGAGAGCAAACAACAGCTTAGCCTGCCTCATCTGTCAAGTGATTGCAGAGACTCTGTCACAGGGATGACAGACCTCTGTCATCCCTGTGACAGAGGCATCGCATATATCTGTGTCGTCAGACATAATCAGGCTCTTTATCACAATTAACATTTTGCTTTAGAAACCAAAATGAAGTGAGGGATTTCCGATAGTGCAGGGTGAATGAAGGGTAGTGTAGGGTTGAGACAACCCTACACTGTGATAACCATCAGAATATTAACAAGTTAAAGCTGTCTTGTGTAGGGTGAAGGGATGGCGGATATATACATGGTTCTCTACCTATAGGATATAGCCATCTCCGCCATTACAGTACTTCCAAAACAAAAGGAAGATATATACTTACATTATTTCTTCATGTATATACGAACTACGTTGTCTTTTGTAACTATTGGCTCTATGTAGTTTAACTATTTAGGTTGACTACTTATCGTCTTATTCATAAAACAGGT
>SAMEA3663208__coassemble_44_pt1 | contig 110835 bp, 87 predicted proteins | sample SAMEA3663208__metabat2_low_PE_010 | metagenome-assembled genome bin SAMEA3663208 (sample SAMEA3663208) | pig gut metagenome | biome: pig gut; feature: pig-associated habitat; material: faeces | place: China | collected 2013
CTTCTTTTCAAATCAAAGTCGAGCCTCGAGGATAGCAATATCTTCGGGGCTTTTTTGTTATACTTTATCTCATATTATTATCCAACTATACCTTGAATTGTTAAATAACTAATGCTTTTAGTTTAATTAACTAAGAATATTAGTTATATGACTAAAACTTTTAGTAACTTTGCATCGTGATAATAAAAATATGAGAAAATTATGAAAACATTGACAGCAAAAGAAGAGGAAATCATGCACCATTACTGGACGTATGGTGACATGCAGATACGTGAGTTGCAATCGCATTATGACGATCCCAAACCTCATGTTAATACGTTAAGCACGCTTGTGAAGATTCTCGAAGATAAAGGTTTCCTTTCACATCGTGCTTTGTCGGCTCGTTGTTTTCAATACTTCGCAACAATCAGTCGAGATGAATATTCAGGTGGCTCGTTGGCGAATGTTGTTAACAAGTTTTTTGGACGTTCTTATCTTAATGCTGTATCTGCTCTCGTGAAGGACGAGAAAATAAGTATTGATGAGCTGAAAGAATTGATTAGAGAAGTAGAGGAGGGATGATTATGGGTATGTTCTTTGTATATTCCATCAAGGTTGCGTTATGCCTGATTGCCTTTTTCTTAGTATATAAATTGCTCTTGAGTAGAGACACTTTTTATCGTTTCAATCATTTCTTGTTATTGGTGATGATTGTGGCGTCTTTAATTTTGCCGTTTATTGGTTTGACTTTTACGAATTCCAATACACTCAACCAAGGAGTTGTTGAACTGGAGTCTATCCTTTTGCAAGGTGAAGTTATTGACGACTTTGCTACTCCATCGGGCATATCGTTGGTGCAAGTGTTCTTTATTATATATATAATAGGTGTAGTCTTTATGTTTTTGTCAAACATAGTTTCTCTTTTCCATATTTTCCATCTTATCTCCAAGGTTGACTGCATAAAAGTAGAAGACGGTATTAAGATTGTTGTAGTGGATAGCGATATATCACCTTTTTCCTGGTTTGGATATGTTGTGATGAACAGGGAAGACTATAATATTGGAAGTGAAACGATTGTCATGCATGAGAAGGCGCATGCCCGTTTAGGTCATTCATACGAGGTTATGTTGTGCAACGCAATGATAATGTTCCAATGGTATAATCCTGCGGCATGGCTGATGAAGCGCGAGTTGCAGGATATCCATGAGTATGAGGCCGATGCAGCCGTATTAAATGAAGGAATCGATGCCAAGCAGTATCAAATGCTGCTTATAAGAAAGTCAGTGGGAGAACGCGCGTTTCTGCTGGCAAACAATTTAAATCACAATTCACTAAAAAAACGTATTAAAATGATGAAAACAACGAAAACAAACAAGTGGCAATGCCTGAAGGCACTTGTCATGTTGCCAGTAGCCGCCTGTGCGGTTGTGGCTTTCGCCAGTCCTGCGGTAGAACGCACCACCATGGACATTGAGCGTGAAACGGAGAGTGCGATTGAGTCGTTAAGTGTGATAAATGTTACTGATGCCAATGCACAGTCCAAGAAGACGGTTAAGCCCCAAGTCAATCAGAAAACCAGTGATAAAGGCAGCCAGAAGAGCAATCCCCAAGACAAACAGAAAGATAATACGAAAGTATATGATGTAGTGGAGAATATGCCTTCTTTCCCTGGTGGTATGCCTGCGTTGTTCGAATATCTTTCTAATAACGTCCATTATCCTAAAGTGGCTGAAGAGAAGAAAGTCGAAGGTAGGGTGATTGTAACATTTGTTGTAGGAAAAGACGGTTCGATATCAAACGCTGAACTGGCGCGCTCGGTAAGCGAGGAATTGGATGCCGAGGCTATTAGAGTGGTGAGCAGTATGCCAAAATGGGAACCGGGTACACAGAATGGCAAACCTGTAAATGTTAAGTTTACAGTGCCAGTGACATTCAAGCTAAAAGGGGACGTATCAACCCAAAATGTAAATAAGAAAGAACAGTCATTGGGTAATAACGAGACCAAGGTTATTTACATAGTTGATGGTCAGGTGGCTCAGAAGGAAGAGGTGGAAAAACTATCCCCACAGACTATAGAGTCCATGACGGTTGTCAATAATGGCGAACTTCTTGATAAGTATGGTGCTAAGGAAGTGGACAAAGTAGTGGTGATTCAACGAAAGAAACCATAAAAATCTCTATAGAATGCATATGCGTATTGATTGGAGCAGACGCTTCAATACCATAGCCTTCCTTTGTGAAAAGGAGGGCTTTTGGCGTGATTTCAGTGGAATTTCTATGATTTTCATCATTTATCATTAAGAAAATAAAAAAAAACGGCGATAAGTTTCAATATATCAGAAATTTTGTGTAACTTTGCACCCCAAATGGAGAATATGGACAGATTGAAGCCATATAAGATAGACCTTCATGGCTTGAAGGAAGGTGTGAATACCTTGGAATTCAGGCTTGATGACGAATATTTCTCTGCAGTGGAAGCAGAGGATGTTCGCCAAGGTTCATTGGATGCCGTAGTGGAGATAATCCGCAAGGCAAGCCTCTTCGAGGTGAACTTCAATATCAAGGGCACGGTGGTAGTGCCCTGCGACCTCTGTCTTGACGACATGGAGCAGCCAGTGGAGGCTGAGAGCCAGCTGGTGGCAAAGTTTGGAAAAGAAAACTCGGAAGACGATGACCTCGTGACCGTCGCTGAGGATGAAGGAATCCTCGACGTATCGTGGTTCATGTACGAATCTATAGTGTTGAATATCCCAATCAAGCACGTTCATGCACCTGGTAAATGCAACCGTGAGATGATGAAAGCGCTGGAAGCGCATTCCGCCACCCGAAGTGACGTTGAGATTGAAGACGCGATAGATCCACGTTGGAGTGAGTTATTGAAAATAAAAGAAAAATAAGATTTAAACATTAAAAAATTATGGCACATCCTAAAAGAAGACAGTCGAAGACTCGTACACTTAAGAGAAGAACTCATGACAAGGCAGTAGCACCTACACTGGCAGTATGCCCCAACTGTGGCGCTTACTACATCTATCACACAGTATGCCCCACCTGCGGTTACTACAGAGGTAAGGTTGCTATCGTAAAGGACGAAACGGCTGAATAATGGGTAAGATCAACGCGATAATCACCGGTGTGGGCGGTTACGTTCCCGACTATGTCCTCAACAATGAGGAACTGTCGAGAATGGTGGACACCAACGACGAATGGATTATGACGCGTGTAGGAATAAAAGAGCGCCGAATCCTGACTGAAGAGGGACTCGGCACTTCCTATATGGCGCGTAAGGCTGCCAAGCAGCTTATCCAGAAAACTGGTGTTGATCCGGATACCATTGATGCACTCATCGTAACAACATCTACCGCTGACTACAAGTTCCCGTCAACCGCTTCAATCGTATTGGGTAAGCTTGGCCTGAAGAATGCTTTTGCATTTGACGTATGGGCAGCCTGCTGTGGATTCCTATACACGCTTGACTTGGCATCCTCAATGATTCAGAGCGGAAGGTGCAAGAAGGTAATAGTTATCGGTGCCGATAAGATGTCTTCTGTTATTGACTACAAGGACCGTTCCACCTGCGCCCTCTTTGGCGACGGTGCGGCAGCTGTTCTTGTGGAAGCTACGGAAGAAGAGAACATCGGCGTGATGGACGCTCATTTCCGCACCGACGGCAAGGGATTGCCGTTCCTGCACATCAAGGCAGGCGGTTCGGTATGCGCACCTTCGCATTTCACCGTTGACCATCGTCTTCACTATTTGTATCAGGAGGGACGCACGGTGTTCCGTTATGCAGTGACGAGCATGAGCGACGACTGTGCTCTTATTGCAGAGCGCAATGGACTGAATAAGGACAACATCGCTTTTGTCGTGCCTCATCAGGCAAATATGCGTATCATCGAGGCAGTAGCCAAGAGGCTTGAACTCCCCATGGACAATGTGATGGTGAACATAGAGCACTTTGGAAACACAAGTGCTGCTACCATCCCCTTGGCACTGTGGGAAAACGAGAGCAAGCTCAAGAAGGGCGACAACCTGATATTCACCGCGTTTGGTGCAGGATTTGTCCACGGCGCATCCTACTACAAGTGGGCATACGATGGCGCAGCAGCTTCAGCTCCGGCGAAGTAATCAAACAGTAAATAGCACTGATTGGAATATAGTAAGCGTGCTCCTTCGATAAATGTCGCGGGGGTACGCTTTTTGTCAATTCATATAAATATTAATATGTATGCACAAGGCAGGATTTGTAAATATCGTGGGTAATCCCAATGTGGGAAAGTCAACGCTGATGAACCAGCTTGTTGGTGAGCGCATAAGTATCGCCACTTTCAAGGCACAGACCACGCGTCACCGCATCATGGGTATAGTCAATACGCCGGAGATGCAGATTGTATTCTCAGACACCCCCGGAGTATTGAAGCCCAACTATAAGTTGCAGGAGTCAATGCTTGCATTCTCGGAGTCGGCCCTTGCTGATGCCGATGTCTTGCTGTATGTCACAGATGTTGTAGAGAATCCCGAGAAGAACAGGGATTTCCTCGACAAGGTGGCTAAGATGACAGTACCGGTACTGTTGTTGATAAACAAGATAGACCAGAGCGACCAGAAGTCATTGGGGGAGATTGTGGAGAGATGGCACTCGCTTTTGCCGAATGCGGAGATATTGCCTATCTCAGCCAAGAACAAGTTTGGTGTGGACATGTTGTTGAAGAGAATAGGAGAGCTTTTGCCCGACTGTCCTCCTTACTTCGACAAGGAGCAGTTGACCGACAAGCCGGCGCGATTCTTTGTCAGCGAGATAATCCGTGAGAAAATCCTTCTTTATTACGACAAGGAAATTCCGTATTCCGTGGAAGTGAAGGTGGAGAGTTTCAAGGAAGACGCCAAGCACATCCATATCAATGCGATAATCTTTGTGGAGCGTGACTCGCAAAAAGGTATTATCATCGGACATCAGGGAATTGCCCTGAAGAAGGTGTCAACCGAGAGCAGAAAGTCACTTGAGAAATTCTTTGGAAAGAGCGTTTATCTCGAAGTGTTCGTCAAGGTCGATAAGGACTGGCGCAGTTCGGAAAAGGAACTTGACAGCTTTGGATATAATCCGCAGTAGGGATTGGGAATTTATTCTTTTATATTACTCGACTTTCGGAAGTAAGGTAGATTGTTGGTAGTTAACTCCTTAACTCCTTAACTCCAAACAGTTGAGCTAATGCGAAACTTAAAATATTGATAATAAATGGGAAACTTAGTAGCAATTGTCGGACGGCCCAATGTGGGCAAATCGACGCTTTTTAATAGACTGACAAAATCGCGCAAGGCGATAGTCAGTGATGAAGCGGGCACGACACGCGACCGCCAATATGGCAAGTGCGAATGGTGTGGCCGTGAGTTTTCGGTAGTGGATACCGGAGGTTGGGTGGTCAATTCTGACGACATATTCGAAGAGGAAATCCGCAAGCAGGTGGTTATCGCCACTGAAGAGGCAGACCTTGTGCTTTTCCTCGTTGACGTGCATAATGGATTGACAGATTGGGACGAGGATGTAGCACAGATACTTCGTCGCACCAAACTGCCTGTGATTCTCGTTGCAAACAAGGCGGACAATAATCTGGAACAGTATTATGCCGCGGAATTTTATAAGTTGGGATTGGGCGATCCATTCTGTATCTCAGCTGCCACAGGCAGTGGTACGGGCGACCTCCTGGATATGGTGTTAGAGAAACTTAAGCCGGATAATACCGACTTCCTTGAAGAAGGTATTCCACGTTTTGCGGTAGTGGGACGTCCGAATGCCGGAAAAAGCAGCATCATCAATGCGTTCATAGGTGAGGAGCGAAATATCGTAACCGAGATAGCAGGTACCACCCGTGACAGTATTTATACACGATATGACAAGTTCGGCTTCGACTTCTATCTTGTTGACACGGCAGGAATACGACGTAAAAACAAGGTGACAGAAGACCTTGAATTCTATAGTGTCATGCGTTCAATCCGTGCCATTGAGAACAGTGACGTCTGCATTCTCATGCTTGATGCCACCCGTGGCATTGAGTCGCAGGACATGAACATCTTCCAGCTTATCCAAAAGAACAACAAGAGTCTTGTGGTGGTAGTAAACAAGTGGGACCTTGTGGAGGATAAGACTCAGAAGGTGATAGACACCTTCACCGATGCCATCCGCAGCCGTATGGCTCCTTTCACGGATTTCCCCATCGTCTTCGCCTCTGCCCTGACCAAGCAGCGCATTTTCAAGGTGCTTGAGACGGCAAAGGATGTCTATCTGCATCGTACTGCGAAGATAGGAACCACAAAGCTCAACGAGGTGATGCTGCCTCTGATAGAGGCCTATCCGCCACCCTCAATCAAGGGCAAGTATATCAAGATAAAGTACTGCTCGCAGTTGCCGAACACCCAGATACCGTCGTTCGTGTTCTATGCCAACTTGCCTCAGTATATCAAGGAACCTTATAAGCGTTTCCTCGAAAACAAGATACGTGACAACTGGAACCTTTCGGGCACACCGGTTAATATCTTCGTAAGGCAAAAGTGATATAAATGAGGAATTAGGAATGAGGAATTAGGAATGAGGAATTAGGAATGAGGAATTAGGAATGAGATGTATTCTTATGGTGATTGCCGCTATGATGATGTTATTCTCATGCGGTGGCGACAAAGGTCCGAGTCGCGAGGATTTGGCAGCCAAGGCGGCAAAGGAATATTACGACAGCCTCATTGCAGGAGGCTACGCTTATTTCTCTGACGGTTTTAATGGCACAGACAGTTTGCCTCCTCATTATCGCGAGCAGCTCGTGGTGAATGCCAAGCAGTTTTTCCTCGCTCAGGAAAAGGCTCATCATGGGGTGAAGAATGTGAGAATAGTGACAGCCAAGACTGACAGTACGACAAATATCACAAATGTGTTCCTAATGCTGTGCTTTGGTGACAGCGTTAATGAGGAAATTGTCGTTCCGATGCTTGAAGTCAACGGAGTATGGAAGATGAAGTAAAACGTTTTACTTCATCTTTTCCATATATGTGCTTCTCATCTTCTTGAGCAAGTCGCTTGCGAAGATGAAGTCGGCAAGTTTCTGATTGGTGGTTCCCATGATGTCCTTGCTTTCTCCCTGCCATTCCTTATGACCTTCGTAGATGAAGATAATATTCTCACCGATACCCATCACAGAATTCATGTCGTGGGTATTAATAATGGTGGTGATATTATATTCCTTGGTGATACTGTGCAGCAGTTCATCGATAACAAGAGATGTCTTGGGGTCAAGACCCGAGTTTGGCTCGTCGCAGAACAGGTATTGGGGATTGAGTGCGATGGCGCGTGCAATGGCTACACGCTTCTGCATACCACCAGAAATCTCCCCGGGGAATTTCGTCTCAGCATCCACGAGGTTTACACGGTCGAGACACGTGCGTGCCCTTTTCATGCGGTCGCGCAATGTCATGCTAGAGAACATGTCTAATGGGAACATCACGTTCTCAAGCACTGTCTGCGAGTCGAACAGTGCTGCACTTTGGAAAATCATACCCATCTCGCGCCTCAGGGTGATTTTCTCCTTCTTCGACATGCTGACAAAGTCCCTGCCGTCGTAAAGAACGTGTCCGCTTGTAGGGTCAAGCAGTCCTACAAGGTTTTTCATCAGCACGGTTTTTCCAGAGCCGCTCTGGCCGATGATGAGGTTTGTCTTGCCGTTCTCGAAAGTGGTGGTGATGTCTTTCAGCACATCCTTTTCGCCGAACGACTTGCATAAGTTTTGTATTTCAATCATGATAATAATCAGTTTAAGAAAGTAACTTGGTTAAGAACACATCCGAGCACAGTATGAGTACGCTGCTTGTTACGACAGCGTCGGTACTTGCCTTACCCACGTTTACAGATCCCCCCTCCACTGTATATCCGAAATATGAGGGTACGCTTGAGATGATAAATGCGAAGAATAGGCTCTTGATGATACTCATCCATACGAACCACGAGTTGAAACTGTGCTGCAGTCCCAATGTCAAGTCATCCGGAAGCAGCACATGACCGATATATGCAGTTCCGTAAGCTCCGAGAATACCTGATGCCGAACTGAAGATAACGAGGAAAGGCATAATCGTGATAAGTCCAAGGATTTTGGGCAATATGAGATAGCAGGCGGAGTTGACACCCATGATGTCAAGTGCGTCAATCTGCTGCGTCACCCTCATTGTGCCGATTTCCGAGGCGATGTTTGAACCAACCTTACCGGCGAGGATAAGACACATGATAGACGACGAGAACTCGAGGAGCATAATCTCCCTGGTTGTGTATCCCGTCACCCATCTCGGCATCCATGGACTTTGGATGTTGAGCTTCATCTGAATGCATATCACGGCACCGATGAAGAATGATATCAGCAGCACAATGCCAATCGAGTTGACACCAAGCTTTGCCATCTCCTTCACGTATTCCTTGAAGAACATCCTGAATCTTTCAGGACGTTGGAAAGTGCGACCCATCAGCATGAGATATTTGCCGAAAGAGGTCAAAGATTTGTGTATTAACATCATATTTTTCTTTAAATCGGGTACAAAGTTACAGAAACTTGCAGACAATACAAAAAAAAATCCAAATTATTTTGTTATTTCCGACTTTTACACTAACTTTGCAGCCATATTTATATAATGTAATGGACGAAAATGCTATAAAAGAGTGTATGGTGCTCCGTACGGAAGGGCTCGTCAAAAGGTATGGAAAGCGTACTGTGGTGAACGACGTGTCCATCAATGTAAGGCAGGGTGAGATAGTTGGATTGTTGGGACCGAACGGTGCCGGCAAGACCACTTCTTTCTATATGACTACAGGTCTTATTGTTCCCAATGCCGGTCACATATACTTAGACAATCTCGACATAACAAAGTTTCCTGTATATAAGCGTGCCCGTGCCGGTATCGGCTATTTGGCGCAGGAAGCGAGTGTATTCCGCAAGATGAGTGTGGAAGACAATATCATGTCCGTTCTTGAGATGACAGGGAAACCACGCGATTACCAGAAGGAGAAACTTGAGAGCCTTATAAAGGAGTTCCGCCTTCAGAAAGTGAGGAAAAACAAGGGAGACCAGTTGTCGGGAGGTGAACGGCGCCGTACAGAGATAGCCAGATGTCTTGCCATTGACCCAAAGTTCATCATGCTTGACGAACCCTTTGCCGGTGTCGATCCAATTGCCGTGGAAGATATCCAGCAGATAGTATGGAAACTAAAGGACCGCAATATAGGCATCCTCATCACTGACCACAACGTGCAGGAGACGCTGAGTATAACCGACCGTGCCTACTTGCTATTTGAGGGCAGAATTCTCTTTCAGGGAAGTCCGGAGGAACTGGCAGCCAACAAGATTGTTCGCGAGAAATATCTCAGTAATAGTTTTGTGCTTCGCAAGAAGGATTTCCAGCTTATGGAAGAGGAAAGAAAGGCCAAGGAAGCCCGCGAAACCGACGAATTATGAGCCTAAAAAGGTTAAAAACTGCAAAAGTTGCTGATATTCCACTAATTATATGTAACTTTGCACCTCAATTTGAATAACATAACTCAACTTTCGCAAGTAAGGGTAGTTAAAGAAGTAACTCCAAAAAAATGAGCTAATGTGAAACTTAAATAAATAATAATATATAATAGAAAAAGAAAGATGAATATTTCATTTGAAAATCCAGACAAAATCAATGGTGTACTGAAAATCACCATCGAAAAGGATGACTATCAGGGTGAGGTAGATAAGACCCTGAAGAACTACCGCAAGCAGGCCAACATTCCTGGATTCCGCAAGGGACAGGCTCCTATTGGCATGATTAAGCGCCAGTTTGGCATGCAGGTAAAAATGGACGTAATCAACAAGATTTTGGGTGATAAGCTCAATGGCTACATCATTGACAACAAGATAGCCATGCTTGGTAATCCTCTGCCCAATGAAGCTCAGGTGGAGCAGGATTTGGAGAAGGACGGACCTTTCGAATTCATATTCGACATTGCCGTAGCTCCTGAAATCAATGTTGAAATCAACGGAAATGATGAGATTGACCATTATTCTATTGACGTTGATGACAAACTCGTTGACCAGCAGGTGGATATGTTCCGCAGCCGTGCCGGACATTATGATAAGGTGGAGGAATATGATGCTGCCCAGAACGATATGCTGAAGGGTGATCTCCGTGAACTTGATGCCGATGGCAATGCCAAGGAAGACGGTATCGTTGTGGAGCAGGCTGTGCTTATGCCTGAATATATTAAGGTTGAAGACCAAAAGTCTCTCTTTGACGGATCCAAACTTGGAAGCGTGATAACCTTCAATCCCAAGAAGGCATATCCTGAGAGCAATGCTGAGATTAAGTCATTGTTGAAAATCAGCGACGAGCAGGCTGAGTCTCTCACTTCTGATTTTACATTCCTCGTGACAGAGATTTCACGCTTTGCCAAGGCTGAAGTTAATCAGGAACTCTTCGACCAGGTATTTGGCGAGGGCAATGTAACTGACGAGGCCGACTTCCGTCAGAAGGTGGCAGATTCCATCAAGGTGCAGTTCGCCAATGACGAGGAGTTCAAGTTTATGCTCGACGTACGCAAGTATGCAGAGGATAAGGTTGGCGAGGTAGCGTTCCCGGATGAACTGCTCAAGCGCGTCATGAAGAGCAACAACCAGGACAAGGACGACAAGTTCATTGAAGACAACTATGCAGCAAGCGTCAAGGAACTCAAGTGGAGCCTTATCAAGAATGAGCTTATGAAGGCTAATGAGGTGAAAGTTGAGAGAGAGGATGTAGTAAAGGTTGTAAAGGATGTCACCCGCATGCAGTTTGCACAGTATGGCATGAGCAATGTGCCTGAGGAGTATCTCGACAGTTACGTTGACAAGATAATGAAAGAAGAGAAGAATCTCGAATCTTACGTAGAGCGTGCTTCGGACGTAAAACTCGCCGAAGCCCTCAAAAAAGTAGTGAAATTGAACGAGAAAACAGTCTCTTTGGATGAGTTTAACAAGATAATGTCAGAAAAATAAGATTTTTTAGGAAAAAAATCTCATAAAATAGAAGGTTATCGACTTTTTTTATTAATTTTGTTCCACAAACAAAATGAAAAGGTCGGTAGCCTTCTATTTTTGTAAATATATAATACGTAAAACGATAAGAAACATATTAAGATTTATGAACGATTTCAGAAAATATGCAACCAAGCATCTTGGCATTAACGGGATGGTCTTGGATGATGTGGTAAGCCTTCAGGCACAGTATCTCAATCCATACATCTTGGAGGAGAGACAACTCAACGTTACCCAGATGGACGTGTTCTCACGTTTGATGATGGACCGTATTATTTTCCTTGGCACCCAGATTGACGATTATACTGCCAACACACTTCAGGCACAGTTGCTTTATCTTGATTCGGTTGATCCCGGCAAGGACATATCAATTTATATCAACTCTCCTGGCGGCAGTGTGACAGCCGGTCTTGGCATTTATGACACTATGCAGTTTGTCTCGAGTGATGTGGCTACCATCTGTACCGGAATGGCTGCATCAATGGGAGCAGTGTTGCTTGTTGCCGGCCAGGAAGGCAAGCGTTCCGCTTTGCCCCATAGCCGTGTGATGATTCACCAGCCCCTTGGAGGTGTTCAGGGACAGGCATCTGACATTGAGATTGAGGCAAAGGAAATCATGAAGTTCAAGAAAGAGTTATATACCATCATTTCAAATCACTCCCATACCCCGTTTGACAAGGTTTGGAACGACTCTGACAGAAACTATTGGATGACAGCTGAGGAGGCAAAGGAGTATGGTATGATTGACAAGGTTTTGATAAGGAAGAAGAGTGATGAAGAAAACGTGTAGTTTCTGTGGACGCAGCGAGAAAGAAGTGAGGTTGCTTATTTCTGGCGTTAACGGCCAGATATGCAATGACTGCACCGCCCAGGCATACAAGATACTTAAGGAATCAGGTGTTCTTGAGCAGGAAGGTAAGAAAAAGGGTGGGGGAGTCAAGGCTATAACAGTTCCCAAACCTAAGCAGATAAAGGAATATCTTGACCAGTATATAATAGGTCAGGATGACGCCAAGCGTTTCCTTTCTGTGGCTGTATATAACCATTACAAGCGTCTGCAGCAACCTGAAGATCCTGATGGCGTGGAGATTGAGAAGAGCAATATTATAATGGTGGGAAGCACTGGTACCGGCAAGACACTTCTGGCTCGCACGATAGCCAAGTTGCTTGACGTGCCTTTCACCATCGTTGACGCCACTGTTTTCACCGAGGCTGGATATGTAGGTGAGGATGTTGAGAGCATCCTGTCACGTCTTCTTCAGGTGGCAGACTATGACGTCGAATCCGCAGAACGCGGCATTGTCTTCATTGACGAGATAGACAAGATTGCCCGCAAGGGAGACAATCCCTCAATCACCCGTGACGTGAGTGGTGAGGGCGTACAGCAGTCAATGCTGAAACTTCTTGAGGGAACTGTTGTGAACGTACCCCCCAAGGGAGGACGCAAGCATCCCGACCAGGATTATATTCATGTCAATACCCGCAATATTCTCTTTATCTGCGGTGGTGCTTTTGACGGCATAGAGCGCAAGATAGCACAACGTCTCAACACCCATTCCGTGGGCTTCGACTCAGTGCTCAACAACAAGAGGATAGACAAGGGAAACATGATGCAGTATATCCAGCCGGATGACCTGAAGGCATTTGGATTGATACCGGAGCTGATAGGCCGTCTTCCGGTGCTCACATATCTTAATCCGCTCGACCGTGAAGCATTGGAGAAGATTCTCAAGGAACCCAAGAACTCCATCATCAAGCAGTATCAGAAACTCTTCGATATGGACGGTGTCAAGCTGTCTTTTGACGAAGATGCCCTCCAGTTTATAATCGACAAGGCAGTCAGCTACAAGCTTGGTGCCCGCGGTTTGCGCTCGATAGTTGAATCAATCATGACAGATGCAATGTTTGAGGCTCCGTCCTCACGCAAAAGATCCTTTGTCGTGACACTTGACTATGCGCGTCAACAGTTACAAAAGGATGTTTCATTCTCTGAATAATACTATTAAGAAATACATCATTATATTATGGCAGACAAAAATAATCTAACAGCTGCACTGAAGAAATACTTTGGATTTGACAAGTTTAAGGGAGACCAACAGGCTATCATCAGCAATCTCCTTGATGGCAATGACACGTTTGTACTTATGCCTACCGGTGGTGGCAAGTCGCTGTGCTATCAGTTGCCGTCCTTGCTGATGGAAGGTACGGCAATAGTCATTTCACCCCTCATCGCCTTGATGAAGAATCAGGTGGATGTGATGTGTAATCTCAGCGACAATGACGGTGTGGCACACTATATCAACTCCTCGCTCAACAAGGCTGCCATTGACCAGGTCAAGAGCGACATTACGTCAGGTGTGTGCAAACTGCTGTATGTTGCACCAGAGTCGCTCACCAAGGATGAGTATGTGGAGTTCCTTAAGACGGTAAAGATTTCGTTCTATGCAGTGGATGAAGCTCACTGTATTTCGGAATGGGGACATGATTTCCGCCCGGAATACCGTCGCATCCGTCCTATTATCAACGAGATAGGTCAGGCTCCGGTGATTGCCCTGACCGCCACTGCTACCGACAAGGTGCGCACTGACATAAAGAAAAGCCTCGGCATTATCGATGCCAAGGAGTTCAAGAGTTCGTTCAACCGTCCGAATCTCTATTACGAGGTACGATCCAAGACAAAGGATGTAGATAAGGATATAGTACGTTTTATTCGCCAACATTCGGGCAAGAGCGGTATCATCTATTGTCTCTCGCGTAAGAAGGTGGAAGATCTTGCCGATATTCTTAGAGCTAACGACATCAAGGCAGCAGCATATCATGCAGGACTTGATACTACCACACGCTCGCAGACGCAGGATGACTTCCTTATGGAGAAGATAGATGTTATCGTAGCAACCATTGCTTTCGGTATGGGCATTGACAAACCCGATGTCCGTTTCGTTATTCATTATGATATCCCCAAGAGCCTCGAAGGTTATTACCAGGAGACCGGACGTGCCGGCAGAGACGGGGGCGAGGGCATCTGTCTTGCCTTCTATAGTCATAAGGATCTCGACAAACTTGACAAGTTTATGGAGGGTAAGCCTGTTGCTGAGCAGGACATCGGTCGCCAGCTCCTTCAGGAGACGGCTGCTTATGCCGAGACTTCCGTATGTCGCCGCAAGATGCTGCTCCACTATTTCGGTGAGAATTATGAAAAGGAAAACTGTGGCAACTGTGATAACTGTTTGCATCCTAAAAAGAAGATAGGCGCAGAGAATCAGTTGGTTATGGCTCTTCAAGCTATTTTGGCCATCAAGGAAAATTTCCGCGAGGATTATGTTGAGGATTTCATTATGGGTCGAGAAACTGATGAGATACTTGCACACAAGCATCAGAATCTTGATGAGTTCGGCATTGGCGAGGACGAGGACGACAAAATCTGGAGTCCTTTGATCCGTCAGGCTCTCATAGCCGGATACCTGAAGAAAGAGGTTGAAAATTATGGACTATTGAAGGTTACCTCCGCTGGAAAGAAATATATAAAGAAACCACAACCGTTCCAGATTGTTCTTAACAAGGAGTTCAATGACGAGGACGACAGTTCTGAGAATGCCGTGGCATCCAGTGCACTTGACCCGACGCTTGCTTCGATGCTCAGGGACTTGCGCAAGAAAGTGTCGAAGAAGATGAACCGCCCTCCATACGTCATCTTCCAGGATGTTTCTATTGAGCAGATGGCAACTGACTATCCTGTAACCCTTGAGGAACTCAAGAGTATTCAAGGTGTTGGTGAGGGAAAGGTCCGCCAGCCTTACGCCAAGGATTTCGTCGATCTTATCAAGCGTTATTGTGATGAGAACGAGATTGTGCGTCAGTCTGACCTCCGCGTGCGTACCGTTGCCAAGAAGTCCATGCTCAAGGTGAGCATCATCCAGAGCATCGACCGTCAGATTGCCCTTGATGACATTGCCAATGCCAAGGGTATTGACTTTGACGAAATGCTCGACGAGGTGGAGGCTATTGTATATTCCGGCACCAAACTCAATATCGATTACTTCCTTGATGAGGTGATGGATGAGGATCATGTTGACGACATATATGATTATTTTATGGAGTCGGATACGGACAGTCTTCAGGCTGCCATTGATGAACTTGGTGACGATTATTCCGAGGATGAGATACGTCTTGTGAGAATTAAGTTCATTTCAGAGATGGCTAACTGATGATTAAATGAAGAGTGAAGAATGAAGAATGAAGAAACAACGTTCGGCGGCCGAGGGGAAAGCCAATTGCTGCGCGATAAATTGGTAATGCGATATACAGTAAAAGCTCCCTCTGTCTTGAAAGCGGATATCAAGCTTCCTGCATCCAAGAGCATTGGCAACAGGGCATTGGTAATCAATGCCCTTGCCGGTGGTTCATGTATGCCTGATAATCTCTCTGACTGTGATGATACTGCGGTGATGGTCAAGGCATTGCGCGATATGCCATACGAAATTGACATCAAGGCGGCAGGCACCGCCATGCGTTTTATGACGGCCTATCTTGCTGCCACATCCGGCGAGCATGTTATCACAGGTACTGAGCGCATGCGCCATCGTCCCATTGTCATCCTTGTTGATGCGTTGCGTAGCTTGGGAGCGCATATAGAATATATGGGTGAAGAGGGATTTCCGCCCTTGCGCATAAATGGCCGTCAACTTTATGGTCGTCAACTTGAGATTCCGGGAAATGTGAGTTCCCAGTATATATCAGCCTTGCTGATGATAGCACCCACACTGAGGAGTGACTTGGAACTTAAGCTCACAGGTGACATTTTCTCGCGACCATATATCGATCTCACGATATGGATGATGAAGGAATTTGGAGCCGAGGTTGAGTGGAATGACATAGATACCATCGTGGTTAAGGCCCGCCCTTATAAATCCATACCTTATTATATAGAGAATGACTGGAGTGCATCCTCATATTGGTATGAGATGATGGCACTTAGCGGCAATGAAGATGACGAGGTGCTGCTCGAAGGACTGTCTGACGGTAGCAAACAGGGGGATTCCATGGTGAGATACATATTCAGTTTACTTGGTGTCAAGACTTCCTTTGAGGGTTCTGCAGAACGGGGAGTTCAGCGTGTAAGGTTGCGCAACACCGGACACTCGGTGCCAAGGCTTGAGTATGATTTCGTGAATGCTCCCGACCTTGCGCAGACTATTGTCGCCACATGTCTTGCCCGTGAGATTCCTTTTGTCTTCAAGGGACTCGGTACTTTGAAAATCAAGGAGACTGACCGTATTGAGGCACTTAAGACTGAAGCCCGCAAGTTAGGCTATGTACTACGGGATGAGGACAATTCAATATTGATTTGGGATGGTGAGCGATGCCAACCTCAGGAAGAAGTAGTCATCGACACTTATGAGGATCATCGCATGGCTCTCGCCTTTGCCCCCCTTGCATTCCGCGTTCCGGGCATCCGTATCAACAATCCACAAGTGGTGACAAAGTCCTATCCCCATTATTGGGAAGACCTTGCCAAGGTGGGATTCGGAATAACTGAAGATTGACTTGTATGACTGTCGTTATAGTTCTGTTTCTGTGTCTTGTGGTGTTGGGAGTGGCAGCGGCAGTTGCACACCGTCTGTTCTCCCAAGGAAGCGAAGCTGCTGACACTGTTGTCACCAAGGCTACGTGTGACACATGTAATGGCGATGACACCCGCTGTGAACAGGAGTGTATGCTTGAAGCTGCCACTAAGGACATAGAATATTATGACGACGAGGAACTTGACCGTTTTCGCGGACGGCCATCCGACTGCTTTACAGATGAAGAAGCCGAGCTGTTCCGCGAGATTCTCTACACGATGCCTCCCGGAGAGGCCAAGGGTTGGAACCGCAGTTTGATACTTCGGGGTGTTAACGTTCCCGACCAGATTAAGGATGAACTCTTATTGATGATAGATGGGGATACTTGATTATTCATTTTTCCAGAACGCCTTGTTAGGCTGTGTGTTGGCGAGCGTCTTGTGTGGTATCGTCGGCACATATATCGTGACCCGTCGCTTAGTGTTTATTAGCGGCGGAATCACGCATGCCTCCTTTGGCGGTATCGGTCTTGGGGTTTTGCTCGGTGTCAATCCCATACTTTCCGCTTTGGTCTTCGCTGTGGCGAGTGCATGTGGGGTACAGTGGGTTTCCACCCGTGGACGTGTCAGGGAGGATTCCGCCATTGCCCTTTTTTGGACATTTGGAATGAGTGTAGGTATTATCTGCAGTTTCCTCACACCTGGCTTTATGCCCGACCTCCCTTCATATCTTTTCGGCAGTGTCCTGACAATCAGCAGGGTTGACCTTTGCCTGCTTGCCATCGTCACAACCCTTGTCTTGATGCTTTTTTCAGCCTTGTGGCGGGTCATTGAGGCAATCTCCTTCGACCCCGTATTTGCACGCTCCCGGCATCTGCCCGTCACTATTGTTGAGTATGTTATGATGGTCATCATTGCCGTCGCTATTGTCTCCACCCTCCGGCTCGTGGGCGTGGTGCTTGCCATCAGTCTTCTCACCGTACCCCAGATGACTGCCAATCTCTTCACCAACAGTTATCGTCGTATGATGATTTATAGCATATTATTTGGAATAATATATTGCCTTATGGGTTTATACGTATCTTATTGGTTTAATGTCCCGTCCGGGGCTGCTATAATTTTTGTCTCCATTCTTGGATATGCTTTGTGCCGACTTCTGACGTATCGTAGAAATGCGGGTTCATTGATGCTCTTGCTGTTGTTGTCCATGGTTGTGCTCTCTGGTTGTTCCACCAAGAAGAACACGGCAAAGACCAGGTGGTGGAAGTCATTCAACACGCGCTATAATGTCTATTTCAACGGCAGTCAGGCCTTCATTGAGGGTTCACAGGAAAAAGAATCGTCATCCACCGACAACTATACAGAAATGTTGCCCCTTTATCCCGTTGGCAACAAGAACAACCGCGAGATTGGAAAGGCAAAGTTTGACGTGGCGATCCTGAAGGCTGAGAAAGCCATCAAACTGCACAGTATCAAGACCCGTCCGGAATGGACGAAGAACAGGCGCAAGACCGCAAAGGACATCGAATGGCTCGGTCGTCGCGAATACAATCCTTTTATGTGGAAGGCATGGCTCTTGCTTGGCAAGTCGCAATTCCAGAAAGGCAGTTTTGATGAAGCCGCCGCCACATTTTCTTATATGTCCCGTCTTTATGAGACACAGCCCGCCATCAATGGAATAGCCAATGCATGGCTTGCCCGCAGCTACGTTGAATTGGATTGGCTATATGAGGCTGACGACGTTATAACACGCCAGAAGCGAGACTCAATCCATTATCGTGCCGTCGCTGATTGGGATTATGCCCTAACCGACTATTACCTGCGTGCCGGACAGTATGCAGTGGCTGCCAAATACCTTCGGAATGTAATCCGTCATGAGAGCCGCCGTAAGCTTAAGGCACGCCAGTGGTATCTTATGGGGCAGTTGCAGACGCAGTTGGGCAACCGCAAGGCTGCCTACGATGCCTATCGTCATGTGGTTAGGCTTAACCCTCCATACATCCTTGCCTTCAATGCCAGGATTGCCCAAACGGAAGTTATGGCTGCCGGTGCATCGCGTAAGATGATAAGAAAGCTGAAGCGTATGGCAGCGTCTGACAACAACAAGGACTATCTCGACCAGGTGTATTATGCCATCGGCAATATATATATGAGCGACAAGGACACACTCAATGCCATTGCCGCCTACGAGAAGGGAATAGCCAAGGCCACACGTAGCGGTATTGAAAAAGGTGTGCTTCTTTTGACACTCGGTGATATTTATTGGCAGCGCGAGAAATATTCAGATGCCCGCCGATGCTATGGTGAGGCTATCGGATTGCTCGACCGCGACCGTCCCGATTACGAGCAGTTGTCAGAACGTTCGAAAGTGCTTGACGAGCTTGTCCCGCATACGGATGCCATCCATCTCCAGGACTCTCTCCAGGCTCTTGTGGCAATGCCCGAAGCCCAGCGAAATGAGGCTATTGACAGGGTGATTGAGGCTCTGAAGAAGAAAGAAAAGGAAGAGCGCAGAAAGCAACAGGAAATGGAAGCCGAACAGCAGTCGGCGCAACAGTCGGCAATGTCCGGTGCGAACCGCAAGCCTTCCACCCAGCAACAGCAGACCCAGAAGACTGAGAAGGGACTTTGGTATTTCTATAATCCCATGGCTGTCAATCAGGGAAAGACCCAGTTCCAGCAGCAGTGGGGCAAGCGCGAGAATGTGGATGACTGGCAGCGCGTCAACCGCACGGTGCTTAAGATGGACAGTCCTGACGCTGAGGAAGAAAACGAGGCCGTGTCCGACAGTACCGCCCTTGCCGACGGAACCATTCCCGAGGCAGCCTCTGATTCCACTGCCACATCAACTGTTCCCAAGGATTCGCTCGACCCCCATACGCGTGAGTATTATTTGGCGGAACTGCCATTCACCGATGAACAAAAAGCTGCGAGTGATGCAGTGATAATGGACGGATTGTATAATTCGGGAGTGATATTCAAGGACAAGCTCGACAATCTGCCGCTCTCCGAGAAGCAGTTCCATCGTCTCCTTACGCAATATCCGCAATATGAGAAGAACGACGAGACCTTCTATCATCTCTTCCTCCTGTATTCGCGCCAGGGCAATCCCTCCCGCGCCCAGTCCTGTGTGGATTCCCTTAGTGCCCGTTTCCCCGACAGCCAGTGGACACAGTTGCTCACCGACCCCTATTATGCTGAAAACGCACGTTTCGGCGTGCATATAGAGGACTCGCTTTATGCCGCCACTTATCAGGCATTCAGGGATGACCGGTATGATGAAGTAGTGGCCAATGCCTCCATATCAGAGACTCGTTTCCCGCAGGGAGCCAATCGTCCGCGTATGATATTCATACATGGCATGTCGCTGCTCAATGGGGGTGATGCCAATGGTTGTACGGAATTGATGCGTCAGGTGGTGGACAAATATCCCCAAAGCGAGGTGTCGCCTATTGCCGGAATGATTATAAAGGGAGTTCAGGAGGGACGTCGCCTTCACGGTGGCAAGTTTGACTTGGGTGACTTGTGGACACGCCGTACGGTCATTGCCGCTGCTGCCGACACCACCAAGGCAGACACTCTGAGTGCCGAGCGTCAGTCGCCCCATGTCTTTATGCTTTTGTTCAATCCCTCCAAGGTGTCGCCCAACAGTGTTCTCTTTGCCGTAGGAAAATACAACTTCACCAGTTTTATGGTGCGCAGCTTTGATATGCAGATTGAAGAGCATGAGGGCGTATGTCGCCTGATAGTGAGTGGATTCCTCAACTATGACGAGGCAATGCAGTATGCCCGTCGCCTCTCTTCTGACAAGGATATGACCGAGCGTCTGAAGGGATGCCGTCACTTAGTGGTCAGCGAGAGCAATATGGCATTGGTGGGCACCCGTTACTCTTATGAGGAATACGACAAGTTCTTCATCAGCACCCTTGCCCCTGTCAAGATCAGCACCGAACAACTTCTTAATCTTCCCGAAACGGTTGTGACGGAAATCCCCGAAGACTATGAAGATGGGGAAGGTGAGGAATCGGATGAGGAATCGGATGAAGAACCTTCGTCCGAAGATACCTTTGATTTTGAAGAAGACTTCTACAGATAATCCCATGAATTCACATTGTAAAAATGAAAAGTATGAAAAACGGAATTCTCTTGTGGGCAGATGACGAGATAGAGCTTCTCCGTCCCCACATATTGTTTTTGGAAAAGAAAGGTTATGATGTGGTTACGGTCTCCAATGGGTATGATGCCATTGAGAAATGCCGCGAGACAAGTTTCGACCTTGTCCTCCTCGACGAGATGATGCCTGGCATCAACGGCCTTGAAACCCTTCAGCGCATCAAGGATATCACTCCTGCCGTGCCCGTCGTGATGGTGACAAAGAGCGAGGAGGAAGACATCATGAACCAGGCGATAGGCTCGAAGATCGCTGATTATCTGATTAAGCCTGTCAACCCCAATCAGATACTCCTCACACTCAAAAAGAATATTCATCGCAAGGAGATTGTAACCGAGGTCACTGAGTCGGGCTACCAGCAGGAATTCCAGAAGATAGCAATGCAGATTATGGATTGCAGCAAGTGGGAAGACTGGGTTGAGGTATATCGGCGCCTCGTGCATTGGGAACTTGAACTTAGCGTCGCCGACAGTCAGATGTCAGAGATGCTTGCCATGCAGAAAGAGGAAGCTGACAACGGCTTTGCCAAATATATACGCAACAACTATATGCAGTGGATGCAGTCCTTGGCTCCGGGGACTAAGGATGATTCGCGCCCGTTGATTAGTACTGAAATATTCAAGACTGCCGTTTTTCCCGCCGTTGATGCCGGCGAAAAAGTGTTTCTTGTGGTGCTCGATAATTTCCGCTATGACCAGTGGAGGGTTTTGGCTGCCGAACTTGCCGACTCGTTTGACATCGACGAACATCTCTATTGCAGCATCCTTCCCACCGCCACCCAATATGCCCGAAATGCCATCTTCAGCGGACTTATGCCCGACGACATCGCCCGCATGTTCCCCGACCTCTGGGTGGATGAAGATGAGGATGAGGGCAAGAATGTGAATGAGGAACCGCTTATCCGCACACAGATAGAGCGTTATCGCCGCCATGACACCTTCTCGTATTTCAAGGTTAACGACACCGTTGGGGCGGAGCGTTATCTCCAGCGCTATCGTCAGCTGGAGAAGAACGACATCAATGTAGTTGTGTTCAACTTCATCGACATGCTCAGCCATGCCCGCACGGAGTCGAAGATGGTGCGAGAGCTTGCCAATACAGAGTCTGCCTACCGCAGCATAACTCTCAGTTGGTTCCGTCATTCAGCCATTTCTGAACTTTTCAAACTCCTTGCCCAAAGTGACTATCGGGTTATCGTGACTACAGATCATGGCTCTGTCCGTTCAAACAAACCGGTGAAGATTATCGGCGACCGCAACACCAATACCAATCTTCGTTATAAATTAGGCAAGAACTTGGCATACGACAGCAAGGACATCTTTGTCATTAAAGACCCGCGCAAGGCTCATCTTCCTTCGCCTAATGTAAGTACGAGTTATGTCTTTGCCACCGGTGACAGTTTTTTTGCTTATCCCAACAATTACAACTACTATGTCTCATATTACAAGAACACCTTCCAACATGGCGGAATCTCGCTCGAAGAGATGGTGATACCGCTTATCACCATGAGGCGGAGAAGGTGACTTTTTTTAATGAAGAATGAAGAATGAAGAATGAAGAATTGCTGCGCAAATGCCATTGCTAAAATCAAATAAAGATATATTATGGAAATAAAGATTGAAAATATTGAAAATATTCGTGAGGCGGCTCGGGAGTTTGTCGCCAATATCGGCGAGAGCACCGTTTTTGCATTTTATGGAAAGATGGGTGCAGGCAAAACCACCTTTATCAAGGCGGTGTGTGAGGAACTTGGCGTGGAAGACGTAATCACTTCCCCAACTTTTGCTATCGTCAATGAGTATCGTTCCGAAACATCGGGTGAGTTGATATATCATTTCGACTTCTATCGTGTCAAGAAAATTGAGGAGGTTTACGATATGGGTTTCGAGGATTACTTTTACAGTGGTGCCCTCTGTTTCATCGAGTGGCCGGAGTTATGCGAGGAAGTCTTGCCCGAAGACACTGTCAAGGTTACCATTGAGGAAACCCCTGATAGCTCCCGCTTAATATCGTTCTCTCCTGTCATTTCTTAAGTAATAAAGGATACAAAACAGACAGCCGTAACAGATAATACTGCTTACGGCTGTCTGCGTGTAATTCGACAAGAGTATTAAAGCAGTGCCTTGATTTTCTCCTCAATCTTGCTCTTTGAGGCAGCACCGACAATCTTGTCCTGAACCTTGCCGTCCTTCATGAACACGATGGTCGGGATATTGCGGATGCCGAACTCTGCGGCTATCTCGTCAGCCTCCTCAACATCGCATTTTCCGATGGTCACCTGACCGTCGTACTCCTTGGCGAGTTCCTCAACGATGGGGGCTACCATACGGCATGGACCACACCAAGTTGCCCAGAAGTCAATAACCAATGGCAGTTCGCCATTCTTCAAGCTCTCGTAATTTTCATTTGTAACTTTTACTTCCATAATTTTTTTTTTCTTACATTAATTATACATTAATTGATTTTGTAATCTATTGATTCGTGATTCTCTATATAGCTGATGAGATCGTGGCGCACGTCTATCTCCTTGGTACGGCTGCGCAGAAGAACATGGTTTCCACCCTTGCGGTCGAGCAGTTGGAAGAACAGTTTTGTCTTTCCCGGATGCTCGTTGATGAGCTGGTTCAGCTCCTCCACTATCTGTGTGTTGATATCTTCGGTGCTGATGGTGATGGTGATGCGGTCGATTGAACGTTCCTTCACCGTCTGCAGGTATTCGATATTCTGCACCTTAAGGTCGTAGAGGCTGCTGTCGCGGAATCTGGGCATACACTTTGCAGTGATATATACAGATGAGCCTTCGAGAAGCATACCGTTCCATCTTCCCCAATCTTCACCGAAGAAAGCCAGCTCGCCGGGACCCTCGTAATCCTCAATGGTTACAAATCCGCAAGGCTTTCCTGTCTTGGTGTATTTCTGCTTGATACCAGTCACGATACCTCCTATGATAACGTCCTCACGGTCGGATAGCGACGATATGTCTGCCAGTTCCGTGCAGTTGGTGTTGCATAGGTTGTCCAACACTATGCGGTATTCATCCAGTGGATGCGCTGAGAGATAAATGCCCACCAGTTCGCGCTCGCGGTTGAGGCGTTCGATGTCGCTCCATTGCTCGCCTTTGATGATGGGTGGCGTGGCTATCTCCACAGCGTTGTCACCGCCAAAGAGTGAGTTTCTTGCCTGGGCCATCTCGTTTTGGTAGAGCTGACCGTATCTCACGAGTGTCTCTATAAATGTCTCGCCCTTGGCATTTTTGGCGAAGAAGTCCTCGCGCTTCAATGTTCCGAAACTGTCGAATGCACCGCTGAGCACAAGTGACTCCACGCACTTGCGGTTACATGCCGACAGGCTCACGCGCTGTATGAAGTCGAAGATATTCTTGTATGGGCCGTTCTTCTCCCTTTCCCCGATGATGACATCGCCTGCAGCACCGCCCACACCCTTGATGGCTGATATGCCGAATCGAATCTCGCCGTGGTGATTGGCTGAGAATTTCTGCCAACTCTCGTTGACGTCAGGACCAAGGGTGGGAATGCCCATTGCCCGACATTCGTCCATCAGCTTGGTGATTTCAGAGATGTTGTCAAGGTTTCGGCTCATCACTGCAGACATATATTCAGCCGGGTGATGCGCTTTCAGGTATGCCGTCTGGTAAGCCACCCACGAGTAGCATGTGGCATGACTCTTGTTGAAGGCGTATGACGCAAACTTCTCCCAGTCGCCCCATATCTTTTCGAGCACTGCGGGGTCGTGTCCGTTTTTCTTTCCACCCTCGATGAATTTCGGTTTCATCGCGTCAACGATAGCCTTCTTCTTCTTACCCATCGCCTTGCGCAGAGCGTCGCTCTCGCCTCGGGTGAAGTCGGCCAATTGTCGCGACAGAAGCATCACCTGCTCCTGATACACCGTGATGCCATAGGTGTCCTTCAGGTATTTCTCCATACACGGGATGTCATACTTGATTTCCTCGCGACCGTTCTTGCGGGCGATGAACGAGGGGATGTAATCCATAGGTCCCGGGCGATAGAGGGCATTCATGGCTATGATGTCCTCAAACACGGTAGGTTGCAGTTCGCGCAGGTATTTCTGCATACCGGGCGACTCAAACTGGAATGTGCCTATGGTGCGTCCCTCGGCATACAGGCGGTAGGTGTCGGCATCATCAATGGGGATGGTGTCGAGGTCGATAACCTTGCCCGTGGTGATGCGGATGTTCTCTACAGCTTCCTTGAGGATTGACAGGGTCTTAAGACCCAAGAAGTCCATCTTGATGAGACCAGTCGATTCAATCACGTGTCCGTCATACTGCGTACAGCGCAGCTTGTGTCCGGGGTCGGCCTTGTCCTCAGCCACCGATACCGGCACCCAGTCGCTGATAGGGTCACGGCAGATGATGAATCCGCAGGCATGTATGCCCGTACCTCTTACCGTTCCCTCCAGCATCTTGGCATACTCCATCGTGTTGCGCAGCTTGGGTTCTTGGCTTGCCTCCGCCTCCCTCAGTTCGGGTATGCACTTGATGGCATTGCCCAAGTTCATCTTCAGTCCGTCGGGCAGCTTGTCGGGTATGAGCTTGCACAGGGCATTGGCCTTGTCGAGCGGCAGTTTCTCCACTCGCGCCACGTCCTTGATGGAGTTCTTGGTCGCCATCGTACTATATGTAATAATGTGTGCGCAGTTCTCATGCCCGTATTTGTCCTCCACCCATTCCAGTACCTTGCCACGCCCGTCGTCGTCGAAGTCGGTGTCGATATCAGGCAGTGAGATACGGTCGGGGTTGAGGAAACGCTCAAACAGGAGGTCATACTTGATGGGGTCTATCTTGGTGATACCCAGGCAGTATGCCACCACAGAACCCGCAGCCGAGCCACGTCCCGGACCTACCATAACCCCTAATTCTTGTTGTGCCGAGTTGATGAAGTCCTGCACGATGAGGAAGTATCCCGGGAATCCCATGGTCTTCATAATGTGAAGCTCGAAGTTGATTCGCTCCCTCACCTCGTCGGTCAGTGGGGTGGGGTAGAGCTTCTCCGCTCCCTCGTATGCCAGTTTCGAGAGGTAGTCAGCCTCAAATTTTATGCGGTATAGCTTGTCTATTCCGCCAAGTTTCTTGATTTTTTTCTCGCCCTCCTCGCGCGGCATTGGGTTCTTGCCGTTCTCGTCGCTGGTGAACTCCTCGAACAGTTGCTCCGGCGTGAACTTCTGACGCCATTCCTCCTCCGTGCCGAACTCCTCGGGGATGGGGAAGAAGGGCATGATTGGCGCATGCTCTATGTCATATGTCTCCACCTTGTCGAGTATCTCGAGTGTATTGGTGAGGGCTTCGGGTATGTCTGCGAAGATGTCGTTCATCTCCTCCCGCGTCTTAAACCATTCCTGCTTGGTGTATAGCATACGTGTTGGGTCATCCAGGTCTTTGCCCGTGGATAGGCAGAGCAGGTGGTCGTGAGCCTCGGCGTTCTCCTGGTTGACAAAGTGGGCATCGTTGGTGCAAATCACCTTTATGCCGTATTCCTTCGCCAACTCCAGTATCACCTTGTTGGCCTTCTGCTGCAGCGGGTATGTCTCGCGGTTAGCCCTGATGCTTGGGTCCTTCACCTCGTGACGCTGTATTTCCAGGTAATAGTCGTCGCCGAAGAGGTTGTGATACCACTCCACCGCCTCGCGTGCTCCCTCGATGTCGTCGTTGAGAATCTTCTTGGGCACCTCGCCACCGATGCAGGCAGAGCACACGATGAGGCCCTCATGATAACGTTCGAGGTCGGAACGGTCAGTACGAGGACGACCATAGAAACCATCCACCCACGAGTTGGACACCAACTTTATCAGGTTCTTGTAGCCCTTGTAGTTCTTGGCAAGCACGATGAGGTGGTAACCGCTGCGGTCGCCGTGTTCACTCACCTTGTCCTCCTTGCGGTGGCGCGCCACATACATCTCGCATCCGAAGATGGGCTTGAAAGGTTCAAGCCCTTCCTTTGCCCTTTTCCCGTTAATGCCATTACAGCAGTCGAAGAATTCCTTTATGCCGAACATGTCGCCGTGGTCGGTTATGGCCATACCCTTCATGCCGTTGGCAATAGCCTTGTCAACGAGCTTCGAAATGCTCGACTGTCCGTCGAGTATGGAGTAGTATGTATGTACATGTAGATGTACGAAATCTTGCATATTTTTTACCGTTTTATGTGAAATCGAGTGTAAAGTTACGGCAAATTTGCGAAATAACCAAAAGAAATTGGCAAAAAGTTTGTTTATTCGCAAAAAAAGTGCTACCTTTGCAGAGATTTAAATCAATCCTTATAGATACCCATGGGAAGAAGAATAAAGAAACTCAAGAAAATCCGCATTCATCGCGAAGGCACCGATACTCTGATATACAGTGTATTGGCAATTGGATTAGTAGCGTTTTTGTTCTATCACTACATAGATAACAAGATTCCGTTCTGGTCATTTGCAGTAATCTTCGGAGCGGCATGGCTTGTTGTGTTGAATTTTTACCGTTGCCCAATCCGATATTTCGAGGGTGACACCGAGCGTGTGGTGGTGGCTCCTGCCGACGGCAGGATTGTAGTTATAGAGGAGGTTATGGAAAACGAGTATTTCCATGAGAAGCGACTTATGATTTCCATATTCATGAGCCTCTTCAACGTACATGCAAACTGGTTCCCAGTTGACGGCAAAGTTAAGAGTGTTGTTCACAAGGACGGTAATTACCACAAGGCATGGCTGCCCAAGGCAAGCGAGGAGAACGAGCACGCCGATGTGCTCATCACCACTCCCGAGGGCACTGATGTGCTCTGCCGACAGATTGCAGGTGCCATGGCCCGTCGTATTGTCACTTATGCCAAGGAAGGCGAGGAGTGCTATATCGACGAGCACCTTGGATTTATTAAATTAGGTTCGCGCGTGGATGTATATCTGCCCGTTGGCTCTGAGGTGTGCGTCAAGATGGGACAGGCAACTACCGGCGACCTGACGGTGATTGCCAAATTGAAAAATTGAAAGATTTAAGAATTAACGGTTGAAGGTTGAGTTTTAACTGAAACACTGAAACGTTGAAACGCTGAAAATTTTTATGGCTAATTTACTGACCAAACATATACCCAATACTTTGACATCCTGCAATCTGATTTCGGGATGTATCGCCACTGTATTTGCGCTGTCCGCCAATTACAGTATGGCATTGGCTTTTATTGTCTTAGGTGCTGTTTTTGACTTCTTCGACGGTATGAGTGCCCGTCTTTTGGGAGTTTCGTCTCCTATAGGCAAGGAACTTGACTCGCTTGCCGACGATGTCACCTTTGGAGTTGCACCCTCATCGATGATTTTCAGCGTATTATATACGATGGAATATCCTGAGGCATTATCCTCAGTAGCTACTTTTCTGCCTTATTTAGCATTCGTGATGGCGGCTTTTTCAGCCATTCGCCTTGCCAAGTTTAATCTTGACGAGCGTCAGACAACATCGTTCATTGGATTGCCCACACCTGCCAATGCCCTTTTCTGGGGCGCGCTCATCGTGGGCACCTGTGACAGTTTGTGCTGCCTGCCTTATGCTGCTCTTGTCCTCTTGGCAATGGTTTTTGTCAGCAGTTGGCTTCTTGTTGCCGAAATACCTATGTTCGCCCTTAAGTTCAAGCATTGGGGATGGAGTGAGAACAAAGTCAAGTATGTATTCCTTATCACCTGTCTGCCGATACTGCTCATCTTCGACATTACAGGCATCTCGGTGGTTATAGCATGGTATATCTTATTATCAATTTTAACTTCAAAACGCAATGCTTAAAGTATTGTTAATTATCATTTTGGTGGCTTTCTTAGTTGGTGCGTTCGTTTTGATGCTGGCAGTCAACTATGTAGTGTCAATTTTCCGTCGTTTCCGTCAGAGAATGAATGGCGAGGATGACTATGCCAATGATGAGGAGACCTTCCGTCGCCGTTCCAATCAGTATAGTTTCCGACGTACTGCTAGTCCTCATCATGCGGGAGGAGCACGGCAAAACCAGTCGCAGGAGTATCAGCAGTCTCAGGAATCTCAGAGCTATCAACAGTCAAGTCAGCATTCATCATTCTCGCCAGAACCTGAAATCATTGTCGATACCCGCGACCCAAACACTGTCAATCGTCAGATTATCTCCGACGATGAGGGCGAGTACGTAGATTTCATAGAAGAAAAATAATTCCCAATTTCTAACTTCTAATTTGTAATTTCTAATTAATAACAAATTTCACCTCTTTGAACTCATACTCAGAGAGCGTGCCATCGGTGCGTTCAAGCACAATGTGACCGTTGGAGCGGATAATATGGAATTTCGCCCTGAATACCCCGTTGGCATCAATGTATTCATGAAAGCCCTCTTTGCGATACAAGCAATCATTATACTGATCATCAACCATCATGTGTCCCCAGTCAATACATAAAAACTGGAACCAGCGCGATAACTCATTGATAATAGCCTCAAGCACTTTTTCCCTGTCAAACTGACGGCGTTTTATGGCTGCCATGGATACAGGATTGGGAGCGTCACTCGCGAACAACAACTGGTTGACGTTAAGTCCTACGCCCGCAATAAACTCATGCACATGGCCGAATCTCAATGTACATTCCGACAGCGTTCCGCATAGTTTCTTGTCCTTGTAGTAGATATCGTTAGGCCATTTAATCTTTATGTCCTTCTTGTTGTTCAAAATATTTCTTATAGCCTTGCAAATAGCCAATGACACGGCTTGCATCAATATGAATTGTTCAGAGGCCTTCACTTGCCACGGCATACACTTGATACTGAATAGCAAGTTCTTTCCCTTTTCGCTTTCCCACTTGTTGGTGCCCTGGCCTTTGCCTGCCGTCTGATAGTTGGTCATTAATATCAAAAAGTCAACACCGGGAGGCAGTGGCACGTGGCGGATGTGGTTGTTGGTGGAGTCAGTTACCTCTACACTGTCAATGAAATAACTGAAATGATCTTGGTCTTTTTCCATTATTTTCTTTGTTTATTCATTTTTATTTATTACCTTTGCAGCCATGGAACAGCAAGATAAGATTAAAAAAGACGAGAATTACATGCGCAAGGCACTTGCCGAGGCGCAGGAGGCTTTCCGTGCGGGCGAGATACCCGTGGGAGCCATAGTGGTGTGTCGTGACAGGATTATCTCCCGTGCCCACAACCTCACGGAGACCCTGTGTGATGTCACCGCACATGCCGAGATGCAGGCGATTACTGCGGCAGCCAACACCCTTGGCGGCAAGTATCTCACCGACTGCACTCTCTATGTCACCGTGGAGCCGTGCGTAATGTGTGCCGGGGCTATAGGGTGGGCGCAAATACCCCGCATCGTCTATGGTGCGGCTGATGATAAACGAGGTTTCCGCCGCTTTGCCCCAAATGCGATGCACCCCAAGGCAGAAATCATCGGCGGCATTCTCGAAGCTGATTGCTCCGAGCTGATGAAGACCTTCTTCAAAAACCGCCGATGACCCCCATTTTCAATATTTCAATTTTTCAATATTTCAATATTTCAATATTTCAATTTTTCAATATTTCAATATTTCAATTTTAAACCTACCTCGCGCTTCCCCCGCCTTCGTACGTGTCATACGTATTGCCCAGGTCGGGGTTGTCGCCCATATATGTGTCCGATGTTATTGTCTGTCGGATAATCTTTTGGTTATATTCCTTGCGGATAGGACCATTGCGCAGCACGAAGTCACTGAAGTTCACTGTAGGAATCACCATGCCTAAAACCCCTATCGCTGCCCTTGCACCAGTAGAGTTGAAGTTGCTGATTACGTAAGCAGTGGAGAAGAAGGTGTGGTGATAAATCTCCACCCTGTTGAACTTGTGGAAATCCGCAAGTATAGTGTCCTTCCTTGCCGAGTCAGCTTCATGGCTGAACGTGGCGATACCGTTGCGCACAATGTCGTCCGACTTGTCGCCCGGAACGCCGTGGCTTTTTTCGATACACTGGCATACTCCGTCGAGTGTGCCGAATCTCATTTCCTCGTCAGAAGGCACTGTCAGTTTAGCCACTACCAGAATAATGGCGATGATGGCTACTAAGATGATAATCTTGCCCAGGCAGCTTTTCAAAAACTGTGAGCCGAGCGTATCCTTGTGATATTCGCTCTTAGTGGTAGATTGTATTCCGTTGTCCATTACTTTTGGGTATTTTGGGTTATTGTTTCTTTATTTGCATCCTATGAGGTTCATGAATTCCTGTCGTGTCTTGGCTTGGTTGAATGCGCCGCTGAAGTCGCTGGTGGTTGTTATGGAGTTTTGTTTCTCCACGCCTCTCATCTGCATGCACATGTGCTTTGCCTCCACCACTACCATCACTCCCAATGGTTTCAGTGTTTCCTCTATACATTGTTTTATCTGCAGCGTCATCCTCTCCTGCACCTGTAGTCGGTGCGAGAAGATATCCACCACCCTTGCTATCTTGCTCAACCCAGTGATGTAGCCGTTGGGTATGTATGCCACGTGCACCTTGCCATAGAATGGCAGCATGTGATGTTCGCACAGCGAGAAGAAGTCTATGTCCTTCACTATCACCATTTGGCTGTAGTCCTCCTTGAAGAGGGCGTCGGTGAGCACCTTGTGCGCGTCCATAGTGTAACCACGTGTGAGCACCTGCATCGCCTTAGCCACTCGCATGGGCGTTTTTTCAAGTCCCTCGCGCTGGGGGTCTTCACCCAGCAGGTGTAGTATGTCTTTGTAGTGTGACGCCAACTCTTCAAGCCCGTCACGGTATTCTGTTTCCGGATTCATTAATATAATTAGTATTGTACACTTATTTTGCCTTTCACTATCGAAGCCTGCTTGTATCCCATCTCCCTTATTTCCAATAATATTGCATGAGCTTCCTCGTATGTGCGGAAATTACCCACGCGGCATATCCACCTTGGCGAGTAGAAATGCACATAAATGGGTTGCTCAGGAAATCGGCGCTTGATGGCGTTGCCCACAGCTTCTGCTTTCTGTCGGTCATTACGCGTGTTTCCGCCTGCAAATGCCTGCACTCTGTATCCCATCACTTTGTAGCTGTTCTTCATCACCTTCTTCCTCATGTCCGGTTCTGTTGTCGTGGAAGCAGGTGGTGTGGCGTCGTTGTTGCTGCCGGTGGAGGGTTTTGAAGTGTTCGGTTTCGATGTATTGTTGTTGTCGGTGTTTCCCGGTTTGGTCTCTCCTTGTGCTTTTTTTGCCTGCGGATTGGCCGTTCTCTCGCCATTGACCAGTTTGTCTATTGTCTCATCCTGAGTTACGGTCACGACCGCCTTGTCCTTGCTCGGCTTTTTCAGTCGGTCAAGGAATGTCTGGGCATGTGCTCCGCAGATGCACTGTGCCATCAACATGGCAATAACGGCTATTTTTTTCATCAGTTGTTTATATTATTGGGGAGTTAAAGGAGTTTTGGGGAGTTTTGGGAGTTTTGGGAGTTTTTGGGGAGTTTTGGGAGTTTTTGGGGAGTTCAAGGAGTTAAAGGAGTTCATGGAGTTAAAGACAATAGTCTTATTCGCTGCATTTGGAATTATCAACGCCAAAGCATATGTCCTTTAACTCCCTTTAACTCCCTTTAACTCCCCTTAACTCCTTTAACTCCCAAACTCCTTAACTCCTTAACTCCTTAACTCCCTAACTCCTTAACTCCTTATCTCCTTAAAAAAAACTACTTCTTCCAAGCGTCGATGATGCCCTTGAAGTCAGCAGCCTTCAGCGAGGCTCCACCGATAAGTCCACCGTCGATGTCGGGCTTTGCGAACAGCTCGGGAGCGTTGCTTGCCTTGCAGCTTCCACCGTAGAGGATTGATGTCTCCTCAGCCACTGCCTCGCCGTACTTCTCAGCCACACAGCTGCGGATGTAGGCGTGGATTTCCTCTGCCTGCTCGGCTGTGGCGGTCTTTCCGGTGCCGATTGCCCAGATTGGCTCATATGCGATGACGATGTTCTTGAACTCCTCTGCCGAGAGGTTGAACACGCTGCCCTCAAGCTCAGCCTTGCACACCTCGTTCTGCTTGTTGGCCTCGCGCTCTGCCAGGCTCTCGCCGATGCAGAAGATTACCTTCAGACCGTTCTTCAGTGCCAGCAGCACCTTCTCCTTCAGTATCTCAGGAGTCTCGTTGTAATACTCGCGGCGTTCTGAGTGGCCGAGGATTACATACTGTGCGCCTGTGCTCTTCACCATTTCGGCTGACACCTCGCCGGTGTATGCACCCTTCTCCTTGTCTGCGCAGTTCTCGGCACCAAGACCGATAACCTCCTGATTGAGGAACTGGGCAATGCTTGCCAGGTGAATGAATGGAGTGCAGATTACCACACCGCAGTTTGGCTTTTCAGCCGTCAATGTCTCGTTCAGCTCCTTTGCAAGAGCGATACCGTCCTGCAGGTTCATGTTCATCTTCCAGTTACCTGCTACAATTTTCTTTCTCATTTTTTTGTTCTTTTTTAAAAGTTGATATATTATACTTGTTCTTTCCTTGCTTCTCACCCATGTTGTCCATGCCCAAAGCCTGTCGGCGATGGTCAGCAGCAGCAGGGGAATCACAAACCACGACACTATCCACGCTGCCCGCTTCGAGGTGAGGTCCTTTGGCATTGTCCCCACCACTGATTTCTCTATGGGCGACGTCGCCTGTGTCTCGTCGGGCAGGGCGTTGTGGCTCCATTTGCCTATTATCTTGCCGTCCTTCATGACCACCAGTCCCGGACTGCTCCTTATGATGGTGCGCAGGGTGGTGGCGTCAGTCAGGCAGAACGGGTATTCGGCTCCCGTCATGTCCTTCCATTTCTCGATGTTAGCCATACTGCTTGCCGTCAGACAGTAGAATGGCACACCGTTGTCCTTGGCATAGTCATACATGCGGTTGATGTCGCTGAACTGCATGTCGTCCGACTTTTCCAGATAGGGTGCCACCAGCAGCATCGTGTATCCGCCTGAGTTCACAACCTCCTCGGTGATGTCCTCCTCGTCGGCTATCCTCGTTATCGTGAAGTCGTGTATCGGAGGCACATATCCCTCTGAGGTCTGTACCGTGCGGCTGTCGATGAATGTCCATGTCGAGTCGGGATAGTTGTCGAGCGTGAATTCGCGCCTTTCCCCGTCCTTCTCCAGTATGAACGTTGTCTCAAATTGCGGTTGCTCGGCATCCTCGGGTATCTCCATGCCCTTGCGTATGTCAGCCCCCACGTGGTAGGGCCTGAAGTCAAACGGCGGCAGAATGTATAGGCTGTATGCCGACAAGCCGAGCACGAACAATATGGTGTAGTTGATGACTATCCACTGTGTGCCCCTGCTCACGAATCTCACCATGCTCATCGGGTGCATCACCAGTAGGAGGGCTGCGGCTGTCAGCACCACGTTCTTGAAGAACGTCTCCCAGTTGGTCAGCACCACTGCGTCGCCGAAACATCCGCAGTCGCTCACTGGATTGCTTATTGCAAGCCATAGCGTCAGCGGTGTCATCACCGCCATGAACACCATTATGAGCCTTGTCACCATTCGCCTTCTGATGGCGAAAAGTAGCAGCATGCCTAACGTGAATTCCGTTGCCGACAGTGCCACGGCGGCCGTCAGCGTCAGTGCCTCAGGCACCATCTGTGCCATTCCCCACGCCGCCAAATAGTCCTCTATCTTTATCTGCGAGCCTATGGGGTCAACGGCCTTGACGAATCCCGATGCTAAGAATGTCAGTGCCACCGCAAAGCGGCATACGTTAGTAACCGAGCTTGATAGCACCGAATACCGCATAGTTGATTATGTCCATATAGTTGCCCTCAACCCCCTCGCTGACGAGAGTCTCGCCGTTGAGGTCTTCTATCTCCTTGATGCGCTGCAGCTTGGTGAGGATAAAGTCGGTGTAGCTGCTCACCCTCATCGACCGCCACGCCTCGTCGTAGTCGTGGTTCTTGCGCTTCATCAGCTCCAGTGCTTCCCTTGCGTGCCTGTCATACAGGGCGAGAGCCTCGTCGCAGGTGATATCCACAGTGTCGGCGAATCCCTTCTCCACCTGTATCAGCCCCACGATGCCGTAGTTTATGAGTGCCACGAATTCCGGTCTGATGCCTTCGCCCACCATCGACTCCTTCTTTATCTCCAGGCTCCTGATTCTCTTGGCCTTGATGAAGAGCTGGTCGGTGAGCGACGACGGTCTCAGTATTCTCCACGACGCTCCGTAATCGTGGAGCTTCTTGGCGAACAGTTCGCGACATTCTGCCATGATGGCTTCAAATTCCTTGTTTGTATCCATTTCGGGTGCAAAGTTACATATTTATATTCAAATGACCAAATATCGCGCCTTATTCTTTTTGTTTTTTATGAATATACTTGATTTTGGCGCATTGCATGTCGAATCTCACCTTCAGCGAGTCGAGTTTCATCTTCGTCTTGGTGAGCATCTCCAGTTCCTCGGCGGTGGCTCTCAGCTCCGCCTTGTCCTTCTCCACCTTGTCCTTGATGTATTTATAGTCGAGGGTCACTGCCTGCAGCGCACTGTCGGTGATGGCGAGGTCTTCCTGCGCCTCCTTCAGCGATATGTTCTGAAACAGCTTCAGGGCTTTTTTCCTTGTCTCCACTGCGTTGGGATACACCTTGCGCAGTGAGTCGATGGCTATCTTGGCGCGGTCATACTTGCCCTCGCCAAAGTATTTCTCAGCTTTGCCGAGCATTTCCTCGGCTGCCCTCTGGGCGTCATTGCTGCTGCATGAGGCTAACAGGATTGCGCCTATGATAATCTGTAAAATCAAACACTTTTTCATTGCAATGTTAATTTTCAAATTGCAAATTTATATAATAAACGATAGAAAAAAGAAAAAACCACCTATAATTTAATGTTATTTAACGGTACAGTCCCTAATTCCTAATCCCTAATTCCTAATTTCTCCTTACCTTTGCAACCGTTTTTTGAAGAAATAGGTTAACAAGATGAAATTGTACTCAGACAGTGAATTAGCACAAATTCTTGACAAGAAAGTTTTCCATTTGATATCTGAAGCTGCCGACAGCCTTAACCTCGAGTGTTATGTTGTCGGTGGGTTTGTTCGTGACATTTTCCTACAGCGACCTTCCAACGATATCGATGTTGTTGTCGTGGGAAGCGGTATTCAGGTGGCTTCGGCGCTCAAGGAGAGGCTTGGCAAGAAGGCCCATCTCTCGGTGTTCCGTAACTTCGGTACGGCACAGGTGAAATATCATGACACAGAAGTGGAGTTCGTGGGCGCACGTAAGGAAAGCTACAGGCATGACTCGCGCAAACCAGTAGTTGAGAACGGTACGCTTGAGGATGACCAGAACCGCCGCGACTTCACCATCAACGCCATGGCCATCTGCCTGAACAAGGAACGCTTCGGCGAACTTGTTGACCCCTTCGATGGCATCTACGACCTCGAGGACGGTATCATTGCCACTCCACTCGACCCCGACATCACTTTTTCTGATGACCCCCTGCGCATGTTGCGCTGCATACGTTTCGCCACCCAGCTCAACTTCATGATAGAGGACGAGACCTTCGACGCTCTCGGGCGCAATGCCGGGCGAATCAAGATTATAAGTGGTGAGCGCATCAAGGACGAGCTCAACAAGATTCTCATGTCGCCAACGCCCAGCCGGGGCTTTGTTGACCTCCACCGCTGCGGTCTCCTGCAGCTCATCATGCCCGAACTCTCTGCTCTCGACATAGTGGAGACTAAGAACGGCATTTCCCATAAGAACAATTTCTACCACACCTTGGAGGTGCTCGATAACGTCTGCCGCCGTTCCGACAACCTTTGGCTGCGTTGGGGTGCCCTGCTGCATGACATCGGCAAGTCCAAGTGCCGCAAGTTTGAGGGCACGGCATGGACATTCTATAATCATAACTATGTGGGCGCCAAGATGGTACCCTCGCTCTTCCGTCGCCTTTCGCTTCCTCTTGATGCCAAGATGAAGTATGTGCAGAAGATGGTGGAGCTGCACATGCGCCCCATAGTCATTGCCGACGAGGTGGTCACCGACAGTGCCGTGCGCCGTCTTGTCAACGACGCCGGGGATGACATCGACGACCTCATGACTCTCTGCGAGGCTGACATCACGAGCAAGAACGAGGTGAGGAAAAAACTCTTCCTTGAGAATTTCCGTATGGTGCGCGAGAAAATCACCGACCTCAAGGAGAAGGACTACAAGCGTCTGCTGCAGCCCGTGATTGACGGCGAAGAGATTATGCAGATGTTCAATCTCAAACCCTCGCGAGAAGTAGGGGAGTTGAAGAAGGTGATGAAGGATGCTGTGCTCGACAATCTCGTGCCCAACGAGCGCGAGCCGCTCATGACACTGCTCATGCAGAAAGCAAGGGACATGGGACTTGTTGGAACTGTGCCTGATGATACGGAAAAATCGAACGGAAAAGACGATAAATTGTAAAATAATGGGGTGGGAGAATGAAAAATAGGAATAATAAGTGTTAAATAAACAATATAATACGTACAATATAATTTAATAATGTGTATCTTTGCACCTCGAAAACATTAACATAGAGTTAGTTTTGGAAAAATAGACAAGAGAAAATCAACAATTATTTTTAATAGGTATGAAAAAAGGAAAGATTATTTTGATGGCGACTCTCGCAGCAGTGCTCGCATCGTGTGGAAGCAAGTCAGGCGGCAAGCCTAACTTTGCCGACAATGAGTACGCAGTGCGCACAGTCACCACTGAGGGAACTGAGTTGCAGACAACTTATCCTGCAACAATCAAGGGTATTCAGGACGTGCAGATACGTCCGAAGGTATCGGGATTCATTACTATGGTGTGTGTTCAGGAAGGACAGACTGTGTCGGCAGGGCAGCTCCTCTTCGTTATCGACAACGAAACCTATCAGGCACAGCTCCGCCAGGCTAAGGCTGCCGTCAACACCGCACAGGCTCAGCTTGCCACTGCAAAACTGACATACGAGAACGCAAAGAAACTCCATGAGGCTAATGTTATCGGACAGTATGAACTTCAGACAGCCGAAAATTCGTACAACACCGTACAGGCTCAGCTTGCACAGGCAAAGGCTGGCCTTGCCTCTGCCGAGGAGATGCTCAGCTATTGCTATGTCAAGAGTCCCGCCTCGGGCGTTGTAGGTTCGCTGCCATTCAAGGTGGGTGCACTCGTCAGCGCATCAAGTGCAGAGCCTCTGACAACTGTTTCGGACATCAATACCATGGAGGTGTATTTCTCAGTCACCGAGAAGGACATGCTCGCCATGACAAAGAACGACGGTGGAGTGAGTGGAGCGTTGGCTGCCTTCCCTGCTGTGAAACTGCAACTTGCCGACGGCAGCGTCTATTCAGAGCCGGGCAAGGTGGTGAAGGCCAGCGGTGTGATTGACGCAACAACAGGTTCGGTGTCGCTCATCGCCCGTTTTGCCAATCCTCGTCACGAGTTGCGTTCGGGTGGTGCCGGACAGATTGTCATCCCCAACGTGAGCAGCAATGCCATCATCATCCCCCAGGTGGCCACCTCTGAGGTGCAGAACAAGAAATTCGTGTATATCGTGGGCAAGGACAATAAGGTGAAATACTCCGAAATCAAGGTCAATCCTCAGGACGACGGCATTAACTACATCGTAACCGATGGTCTTAAGCCTGGCGACCGCTACGTCTCAAAGGGTATCACTTCACTCACCGACGGCATGGAAATCAAGCCCATCACCGAGGCTCAGTATCAGAAGAAAATCGACGATGCCGCAAAGCTCGGCGAAGGCCAAAACTCAGCTTCGGCGGTGATTGACGCACTCAGCAGTAAGAAGTAATTCTTAAATGAAGAATGAAGAATGAAGAATGAAGAATGGCTGCGCATTGGCATTTAATTCCTAATTCCTAATTCCTAATTCCTAATTCCTAATTAAAAAAATCGTAATTATGACATTTACAAATTTCATTAAGCGTCCGGTGCTCTCGACCGTGATATCGATATTCTTCGTTATCCTCGGAATTATCGGACTCATTTCACTGCCTATCGAGCAGTTCCCCGACGTGGCTCCGCCTACCATCGAGGTGCGCACCGACTATACGGGAGCTGACGCCCAGACCGTGCTCAACTCCGTGATCGTTCCTCTTGAGGAGAGTATCAACGGTGTGGAGAACATGACGTATATGACCTCAGAGGCCACCAACGACGGTTCGGCCTCAATCGATGTGTATTTCAAGCAGGGCGCCGACGCCGACATGGCTGCCGTGAACGTGCAGAACCGTGTGTCGCAGGCTCAGGCCCTTCTGCCTGCCGAGGTAACTCGCGTGGGTGTGACTGTTACCAAGCAGCAGACCTCAAACGTTATCATGTTCACCCTTACATCCAAGGACGGACGATATGACGACGAGTTCCTCACCAACTACAACGACATCAACGTCATTCCTGCCATCAAGCGTATCAACGGTGTGGGTGGAGTGATGTCGCCTGGTATGAAGACCTATTCTATGCGTATATGGCTTCAGCCCGACAAGATGAAGCAGTATAACATGATGCCATCCGACGTGTCTGCAGCTCTTGCCGAGCAGAACATCGAGGCTGCTCCTGGTAAATTCGGTGAGCAGTCGGAGGTGTCGTTCCAGTATGTGATGCGCTACAAGGGACGTCTGAAGACTCCTGAGGAGTATGGCGACATTATCATCCGTTCGGATGCCAATGGTCAGACTCTTCGTCTGAAGGATGTGGCAAAGATAGAACTTGGTGGTCTCGACTATAGTGTGTCGATGAAGAACAACGGCAACCCCTCTGTGATGGGTATGGTGCAGCAGATTGCAGGCTCCAATGCCACACAGATTGCTGCCGACGTGAAGGCAGAGCTTGAGAAGCAGGCAAAGTCGTTCCCTCCGGGTATGGAGTATAAAATCAACATGGACGTGACGGAGTTCCTCTTCGCTGCTATCGAGGAGGTTGTGTTCACCCTCGTGCTCACCCTCTTGCTGGTGTTCCTTGTGGTGTATGTGTTCCTCCAGGACTTCCGTTCAACACTTATTCCTATGATTGCCGTGCCGGTGGCCCTTATCGGTACGTTCCTCTTCCTGTGGATATTCGGATTTACCATCAACTTGCTTGTACTTTCGGCATTGCTGCTTGCCATCGCCATTGTGGTGGATGACGCCATCGTGGTTGTGGAGGCTGTACACGCCAAGCTCGACCAGGGATATAAGAGTGCATTGAATGCATCCATCGACGCGATGAACGAGATTACCGGAGCCATTATCTCTATTACTCTTGTGATGGCAGCCGTGTTCGTGCCAGTGTCGTTCATGGGCGGTACAAGCGGTACGTTCTATCGTGTGTTCGGTATCACCATGGCGGTGTCTATTCTTATCTCCGCGCTCAACGCGTTGACATTGTCGCCAGCCCTTTGTGCCATCCTGTTGAAGCCTCACACAAGTGACGGCGAGCATGGCAAGAAGTCGGTTATTGACCGTTTCCACGATGCGTTCAACTATCAGTATGAGAGGATTCAGGCTAAATATAAGAAAGGTGTAGAGAATGTTATCAAGCACCGCATTGCCGCCGGTGTCACCGTGGCTCTCGGTATTGTGATACTCGTTATCACTATGGCAACCACCAAGACCGGTCTTGTGCCCGATGAGGACAATGGTGTGCTCTTCTGTACTGTGTCTATGGCTCCTGGTACTGGTGAGGCACGCACTCGCGAGTGTGTTGAGCAAATCGACAAACTGCTTGCTGCCAACCCAGCCATCAAGACCCGCGAGCGACTCCTCGGATATAACTTCATCGCAGGTCAGGGTTCCGACCAGGCCACCTTCATTATCAAGTTGAAGCCATTTGAGGAGCGTCCTGCCGGATTCTTCTACAATCTCTCCGGATTGTGGCAAGGCGACGGTATCAAGCGTTTCTTCCTCAACCCGATGTCAAATACAGCAGTGCTCGGAATGATTTACAAGCAGACTGCCGAGATAAAGGACGCACAGATCCTTGCCTTCGCTCCGCCTATGATCGATGGTTTCGGTATGACCAACGGTGTAACCTTCACCATGCAGGACAAGACTGGTGGCGACCTCAACAAGTTCTTCGAGATTACCAAGAACTATCTTGCAGAGCTCAACAAGCGTCCGGAGATTGCACAGGCCATGACATCTTATAACCCCAACTATCCCCAGTATATGGTGGATGTGGATGTCGCCAAGTGTAAGCAGGCCGGTATTTCGCCAAGCACTGTGCTCACCACATTGCAGGGTTACTATGGCGGTCTTTATGCCTCAAACATGAATGCCTATGGTAAGCTCTATCGAGTAATGATCAAGGGAGATGTGGCAAGCCGTATGAGTCCTGATGGTCTCAACAGTATATATGTTCGCACTCCGGGTGGTATGTCTCCTGTCAAGGAGTTCTGTAATCTGCATCGAGTATATGGACCTTCCAATGTCAACCGATTCAACCTCTTCACTGCCATCAACGTCAATGCGTCGGCAGCCACCGGTTATTCTTCGGGTGACGCCATCCGTGCCATCGAGGAGGTTGCCGAGCAGGTATTGCCCCAGGGTTATGGTATCGACTACTCTGGTTTGACGCGTTCGGAGCGTGAGTCGAGCGACTCCACTGCCATCATCTTTGTGATGTGTATCGTGTTCGTATATCTTATCCTGTCGGCTCAGTATGAGAGTTACATCCTGCCTTTGGCTGTTATCCTCTCCATACCGTTTGGTCTTGCCGGAGCATTCATCTTCACACAGCTCTTCGGTCACTCCAACGACATCTACATGCAGATTGCGCTCATCATGCTTATCGGTCTGTTGGCAAAGAATGCCATCCTTATCGTGCAGTTCGCCCTTGAGCGCCGTCAGATGGGTATGGCTATCAAGTATTCAGCCATCCTTGGTGCCGCAGCCCGTCTGCGTCCTATCCTCATGACGTCGTTGGCGATGATCATCGGTCTGTTGCCTCTGATGTTCGCCTCGGGAGTAGGTAAGAACGGTAACCAGACCCTTGGTGCGGCTGCCGTGGGCGGTATGCTTCTCGGAACGTTGCTCCAGGTGTTCATCGTGCCCGCCCTCTTCGCTGTCTTCCAGTGGTTGCAGGAGCGCATCTCGCCGATGAAGTTTGCTGACGATGAGGCTCATGTGGATTCCGAAATCAAGCAGTTTGCCAATCCTTATGCAGCTGCCGAACTCCAGAAGCTCATTGAGAAGAGAGACAGGGGAGAAGCGTGAATAGTGAGGAGTAAGATATGGTGAGGAGTAAGATATGGTGAGGAGTTAAAGGAGTTAAGGAGTTAAGCCAAATGTAATTGCGCTGATACTCAATGCTCAAAACTAATGGCTTAACTCCTTAACTTCTTAACTCCTTAACTCCTTAACTCCCTAACTCCTTTAACTCCCTTAACTCCCTTAACTCCCCAAAAGAATAAAATAAATAAGATTTTGAATTATGAAAATTAAGAATATAATTCCATTTGCAGCCTCGGCATTGATGCTTGTGAGCTGTGGGATATACAACAAATACGAACGTCCTGAGGTCAACGCCCAAGGACTCATTCGCGACGTGCAGTCGGATACTGACACGCTCGCAGTGGCCGACACTACATCGTTCGGCAATCTTCCTTGGCGTCAGGTGTTCACCGACCCACAGTTGCAGACACTCATCGAGACAGCCTTGAGCCACAATACCGACTATCTCAACACGGCACTCAACGTGAAGATGGTGGAGGCACAGCTCTCTATGGCCAAGTTGGCGTTCCTGCCTTCGGTGGCATTCACTCCTCAGGGCACCATCTCGCAGTGGGACGGCAACAAAGCCTCGAAGATATACTCGCTGCCGGTGTCGGCTTCATGGAGCCTCGACCTCTTCGGCAACCTGCTCAATGTCAAGCGCAGCACACAGATGCAACTGCTCGGCATGAAGGACTATCAGCTCGTGGTGAAAACAAAGCTCATAACCAATGTGGCTAACATGTATTACACACTGCTCATGCTCGACCGCCAGTTGGAAATTCTCAACTCGATGTCGGAGTTGACACAGGACACATGGCGCATAATGAAGTTACAGAAAGACTTGGGACGCGCCAATGAGACAAGCGTGCAGAGTGCAGAGGCAAGTCATTACAGTGTATTGGCACAGGTGGCCGACATGAAGCGTCAGATTCGTGAGGTGGAGAATTCGCTCTCGCTCGTGCTCGGACAGCAGGCACAGGCAATATCCCGCGGAAAGCTTGCCGACCAGTCGTTGCCCACCGAGTTCTCAACGGGTGTGGGCATACAGTTGCTTGCCAACCGTCCTGATGTTCACTATGCCGAAATGTCGCTCGCCTCATGTTTCTACAACACCCAGCAGGCACGCTCCAACTTCTATCCACAGATAACCATCAGCGGAACTGGAGCATTCACCAACAACAGCGGTGCCGGAATAGTCAATCCCGGCAAGTGGCTGCTGTCGGCAGTGGGAAGTCTTGTTCAGCCTATCTTCCAGAACGGTCGTATTGTAGCCGGTCTGAAGGTGGCCAAGTATCAGCAGGAGCAGGCGTTCAACACCTGGCAGCAGGCAGTGCTTTCGGCTGGTGCCGAGGTGAGCAACGCCCTTGTGAAGTATAACTCGTCCGACGAGATGTCAAAGCTTGATGCCAAGCGTGTGGATGTTCTCACCAAGAACGTCGATATGACCCGCGAACTCTTCAAGTCAAGCTCAGCCTCTTATCTTGAGGTTATCTCGGCACAGAGCAACCTGCTCAATGCCCAGATCTCCAAGGTGACCGACGACTTCAATAAGATGCAGGCGGTGGTGAGCCTGTATTCGGCACTTGGAGGAGGAAGGGAGTGAGTCGCGTCTCTGACGCGAAATAAGGAACTCAACTTTCGGAAGTAAAGGAAATGTTGGGAGTTAAGGAGTTAAGGAGTTAAGGAGTTAAGCCAAATGTATTTGCGCTGATGTCCTACTTAAGCTCCGAGTTCAATACTAATGGCTTAACTCCTTAACTCCTTAACTCCTGAAAGTAGAGTACATGCGAAACTTAAATTATAGAATTAAAATATTAAAGTTCTTATGAGCAATATTAGTGACAAAGCATATATAGACCCTAAGGCGAAGATTGGCAAAAATGTGACCATCTATCCCTTCGCCTATATTGAGGGCGACGTGGTCATTGGTGATGACTGCATCATCTATCCTTATGCCTCAATTATGAACGGCGTGAGAATGGGACGTGCCAACAAGGTATATCAGAATACAGTCTTGGCAGCCGAGCCACAGGACTTCAACTATCGTGGCGACGCCACCGAGCTGGTGATTGGCGACGAGAATATCTTCCGCGAGAATGTGGTAATAAACCGTGCCACATTCAAGGGAGGACAGACGCGTATCGGCAACCGCAACTTCTTTATGGAGGGAGTGCATGTGTCGCACGACACAAAAATTGCTGACTACTGCACATTCGGCTATGGTACCAAGGTGGCTGGCGACTGCGTGATATCCAGTGGTATCATGTTCTCGTCGTCGGTAATTATCAATCCCGGAGTGCGCGTAGGCGGCGGTTCGCTCATCACCTCCGGTGTGCGTATCTCCAAGGATGTGCCGCCGTTCATCGTGGCTACCCATAACCCCGTGGCTTATGGCGGTTTGAATGTCAAATTGCTTGAGTCGTCAGGAACGGCAGAGAATGTCATCACGCACATCGCCAATGCCTATCGACTGGTGTTCCATGGCAAGACAAGCACTCATGACGCCATCCGTCAGATTAAGGAGCAGGTGCCTGATGGAAAGGAAATAAGAACCATCGTCAAGTTCCTTGAGGGCACGGAGTTGGGTATCATCACCAAAATGTAGTTATCATTCTGTAAACAAAGACATACAAAATAAAGGAAAATCCCTTAAGCAATGAATCTGCCTGAGGGATTTTCCTTTTTTTCTACGCTACTGCGCAGCTCACACCCAATGCGGTTCCCACGGCAGCCAGGATAGCCGATGCAAGGTTCCACAGAAATTTTATCAACCTGGACTTGTTCTCCTTAGTCATATTTTTTTTTAAACTCTCACCCTAAGTTAGGGTAACTATTCAGCAGGTTCTATATATTAGAACACAAAGACACAAAGAAACGAAGATTTTATTTAGATACAAAGACAACAAGCGACTTGAAAGTCGCCACAAAGGCTTGCAGCGGGAAAACTTTGTGGACTTTGTAAGCAGCTTTGCTGCTCATTGTATCTTCCTTCAGCGAAAAAACACTTTGTATCTTCGTGTCTTTGTGTTTAAAATTATACCAGCTGAATAATTACAAGTTAGGGGGCTAATCTACACCCCGTTGTCACTGTCATCGATAACCTCGTCGCCACCGCCGCCGTTCTCATCTCCGCCGATTACGGGAGGAAGCTCCTCACTTGGAGTCGCCGCCGAAGCTCCCGACGTGGTAGTCGTTCCCGGGGTGAGGAATGCACTCGTCTCGCCGCCGTAGGTCTTCACGCTGCGCTTGTAGGCCTGCTCGCCGCTGTACTCAGCCAGCATCTCGGCATTGTTGTCGATGAGCGACTGAGTGCTCACGAGCGTCTTGCCGCTGCCCTTGCGCGAGTGAACCCAGCCATACACTCCCTCGCCCTCGCCCTCGGTGTGCATGAGGAAACCGTCGGAAGAACTTGCGAATCCGTGCTTGTTCACCAAGTCCCAGAGCTTCACCTCGCTCGCCTTGTCGAGCACCACGTTGGTGGCCGAGAACTGGCAGTAGGGAATCAGAGTCACCGCGTTCACCTTCTGCAGTACGTCGTAGAACGAGATCTGGTCGCCGTAGTCATAGTCGGCGTTGTTCTCCACCACCGCCTGCGAGAAATCTTTCACGCTGGTCGTCTCGTCGATTTTGAGTTCGCCGAGGAAGATGTCGGTCTTGGCCATCTCGCCCTTGCCAACCACCACTATGCTCGGCAGCGAACCCTGGGTCAACTGATAAGGAGCAGCTATACATGCGCCTCCAGCCACCTCCTGGCGAGTGAGATAGATGTCGGTGACGGGCATGTTCACCTTCATGAACATGTGGAAGTCATTGCATCCCGCGGGCTTTGCCTCGAAACCGTAGTTCACGAGCGGCATGATGCCCTTGTACATCTGCACCACGTTGCCCCACTTGGTGCGCTGTCGCTGCTGCGCCGGGGTGCGTGAGTTTTTCACTGTGGTCGCCTTCTCCGATACGACCGTCTGTCCGTTCACTTGCTTGAAGGTAAGGCTACCGGCCGAACCATTCAGCTTCTTCAAGATACCATTAAGAATTGCCATAATTTTTATATAAATTTTAAGGGTAATAATATTGACTTATCGCTTGTCTTGTCTCTTCTTGGAACACCTTGGATTTATGCGCATATCCCTTGATTTGATTTGACGATGCAAAGGTACAAAATATTTTTCATTCAACCAAATATATTCTCAATTATTTTCTTCATAATTCAAAGATTTAACATTTCGTCCAATGGCCGTTAACATTTCGAGCTAAAAGCATACTCAGTTCCTCCCCTCGGGGAGGTCAGGAGGGTGGTGCTCCACTATTCCTCCACTCTTCCTCCATTGTTCCCCCACTGATTCACTGGAGCAGCAGTGGAGCAGCAGTGGAGCAACAGTGGAGTAACTGTTGAGTTGTCATTATCCTACGGACAATACGCCAATCTCTATGTTTGGGAGGAAAAGCGTTTCAGTGTTTCAGTGTTTCAGTTAAAAATGCAACATGGAAAATCTCAAAACAGAAGTTTATTTATATATATATATATATATAAATAAAAATTATTTTTCCAATATGCAACTCTCCAATTTTAACTGAAACACTGAAACACTGAAACGCTGAAACACTGAATCGCTGAATTGCTGCAACATTTATTGTTTGAAGAATGGCTCTGATAATGAGGTGATTAGTCGAGTTCCTGCATTTTAAACACAAAGACACGAAGATACAAAGTTTTCCCCGCTGCAAGCCTTTGTGGCGACTTTCAAGTCGCTTGTTGTTTTTGTATCTGAATAAAATCTTCGTTTCTTAGTGTCTTTTTTAATATATAGAACCAGTTGGATAGTTACTAATTTTGCCATTCCATATAAAAAATCCCGCATTCTCTTGCATCTTTCAAGAAAAAGTATTATCTTTGCACCAAAAATTGCGAGATATGGCAAAATACATTAATCCATTCACCGATGTCGGTTTCAAGAGAATCTTCGGACAAGAGCTGTCGAAAGCACAAAGGAGCAGTTCTCCGACAAGTTGCGGATGATATTCCTGCAGCTCCCGTTGTTCACGAAGGAGGCCGATGAATGTGAGAATCAAGTAGAACGTTGGATTTATTTGTTAAAGAATATGGAAACATTGAACAGATTGCCCTGGGCGGCACAGAGTGCCGTTTTCCAGAAACTTGAGAGCATAGCCGACGTTGGCGGCATGACCCGCGACGAACGCCTGAAATACGACGAGGCCCTAAGGAAATACCGCGACACCATCAGCGTGTTTGAGGGCGCTCGTGCAGAAGGCCGTGCAGAAGGTCGTGCAGAAGGTCGTGCAGAAGGTCGTGCAGAAGGTCGTGCAGAAGGTATATTATTAATAGCCAAGAACCTAAAGGCTATGGGGTTAAGCATTTCCGACATTATGAAGGCCACAGGACTGTCGGAAGATGACATAATTAAATTGTGAAAAGAATCGTATGAACAATTTAGCTATCCACAAGATGTAATTATGAATTTGCCAAGAATGTTTGTTTGTATCTTAAGAGCGAAGGCTTAACTCCTGATGTCATTGTAGAGCCTACATGTGGCATTGGTAACTTTATCGCCGCGGCAATCGATGTTTTTGATACCGTGGAGGTGGTGTATGGTATAGAAATATTCGATTATTACATTAGCCAAACAGAACAAAAGTTCAACAAATACGTTGATGCAAAACGAATTGAAAGATACGAGTTGTTCAATGCCAATGTATTTGACTTTAATTTCGCCCAAATAGTGAATGACAATCAGAGTAAGAACATTTTATTCTTTTGCCCCATACAAAGTTGTCATATCTGCATTGTACTCTGACCTGGTGTTTTCTTTAATCGGCCCGATAGACGGCAAACCGGTCATGGTGGACGATACTTGTTATCTTCTCGGTTTCAAAAATCATGACTATGCTGTTCTGACACATCACATCTTAAGAAGTGATGTGCTTAGGGATTTTATCCATAGTATTTGTTTTATGGACGCCAAAAGAATTGTCAGTAGGGAATTGCTCATGAGAATAGACTTGTATAGATTGTCCATGACGATAGACTTGTCTGAAACAGGTGTATCAAACGATACTATAGCTGAATACCGGAATTGGCTGTATATGCAGACAGAGCCGGATTTGTTCAGCTGATTTGTAAATAAAGTGGAAAGAGTATAGCCAAATTATGTAAAATGCTTGGAGGATAACAAATTAATTATTACCTTTGCAGATAATTTTTTTAAAATATGAAAAAACATGAAATAGTTCTTGTCTATATCACAGACAAGAAGCAGAAAAGAAATATTCAAGATAACTTGCAGTCGTTCGTTGGAAAACGTGCGGTGCTGGAAATAGACAAGAACAATGAGGCTGACGCATGGGCGGTAAAGGCCTTGTTTGACAAGCATGTCGCATTTGTGAGAATGTCAGATGCCCGAGATGGCATATATAATCTTGTGAAGCGTGAGAAGTATTCACCAATAGCCACAGTGACAGGACTTGGCGACTATAATGGTTGCCTAACAGCTGAGGTGGAATACGAGGGCGACGCTCCCGAAAAACTGGACTTGCAGCAGCTCCATTCTCAATGGGTTTATACAGGTCCGGTGTTCAAAGAGATTCCGGAGGTGGCGGAACTTGACAACGTAACTGATTATCTTCTCTCGTTGCTCGTCAACCAAAAGGCGAACTGCGATAATATTAACGAATCGTTTGGGAGATACGTCAGCTTAATGAAATTTGGTTTTTCAAAAGAATTTAATGAGAAGAAAAGGGAAATAGACCGTCTTTTGAAGGAATATCCAGACGAAAAGGTAAGAAGATTGAGGGACAAATTAAAGGAAATAAGCAAAGTAGTCCATAGCAAGAAAACTCGCATGCAAGCATACTCTTATATAATAAAAAAGTTGAAAAAGCATATAGACCTGCACTGTAAGAAAACGGCCATGACATACAGCATTTCAGATATCACGAAGCAGATACAGGCTTTCCCCTCGAAACTTAACAAGGATGGCTCTATGGCTAAGATTTATCCATTGCGCATCTATTATGAGTTTATGCCGGAGGAAGTGTTGAACAAGTTCTTTTCTGCAATCGCATTATTGGGTTATCTTGGAGAACAGGTTGCAAAGGGAGATAGCGTGAAGAAGAAACGTGGAAGACCCAAAAATGTAAAGGGAGACCCTTGTCCAATATGGAAGCATATTATTGGCAATAAGATATTACGAGGCAAATGGTTTGAATACATCCGGGAGACTCTTGACGGCAAAAAGAATGAGGAAGCGGGATATGTCATGAAGGCATTCATGGATTGCGGTGTGCTGGATTCCGCCAGATACAGAATCGTCAAGGACTCATTCGGCGACATCGGTACCGACCGCATATACAACAAGGCATTGAAGGATGTGCCGGAACAATATATGGAAAACTATAAATATCTATGCAGTATTATCAATAAGCAGAAGGAGGTTTTTCTGTCAAGCATTTCATAAATATATCACTTGTATTGTTTCATTTTAGGCAGCTGAAAGGCTGCCTATTTTTTTTGCTCTTTACCTGTAAACCCATTTCACGTGTTTATATGGAATTTACATGATTTTTATATAGGATTTACATAATAATTACACGAAAAATAAATTATGTTAATCAGCTGATTTTTAGGGTATTAAACCCTTGTTTTGAGCGGTTTTTATTCGTAAATTTGCATCGCGGTTGATAATAATCGCAAAAATTCAAATTTTTAAAATATACACAAAAATGACAAGAAACAAAGAAAATTTCGTCGCCGATTTATTCGGCGACTTCCCTGAGGGTAACATGCCAATGTATGACATTGGAAACAGGAGGTATATGGGAAGCAAGACTAAACTTGTTGGCTGGATTCACTCCGTTATTTATAATGTGGCGCACGACGCGCGCACGTTCTTCGACGTGTTCGCCGGCACCGGCGCTGTGGGCAACAAGGCTCTGGATTATTACGAGAAGGTGGTATTCAACGACTTCCTCTACTCCAACTTTGTCACGCTCAATGCCTTCCTTGCTGACGGCAATTATGTCAAGGAGCGAGTGAAAGACTTCATCGACGAGATGAACAACGTGGACGGCTCGTTGCTCCCCGAGAATTATTTCTCCATCAATTTCGGCGGAAAGTATTTCGGTAAGGAGGCGGCAAGAAAGATTGGATATATAAGAGAGGAGATTGAGGCGAGAATGCCTGAGTTCAGCATGAAGGAGTATTACGTGCTGGTGGCATCGCTGATATACAGTGCCGACCGCATCGCCAACACTATAGGACAATATGAGGCTTATCGCAAGAATGTAACGGAATTCAAGGATTTCGAGATGGGTATGGTTGAGGCGAAGTGCCACGATTGTGTGAGGATATATAACAAGGATGCCAACGTGCTTGCGCGCGAGGTGAAGTGCGACATAGCATATCTGGACCCTCCATACAACAGCCGACAGTATTGCAGTTTGTATCATGTGCCCGAGAACCTCGCCAAATGGGACAAGCCGGAGGTGCATTACGACACTGCCAAGCCTTTGGACATGGAGAACAAGAGCGAATACTGCAGGAAGAACGCCCTAAAGGTGTTCACCGACCTGGTGCTCACGTTAGACGCAAGATACATCGCCGTGTCATACAACAACACATACAACGCCAAAAGCGACACCTCCAACAACAAGATGACGCTTGAGGATATACGGCAGACACTGGAAATGCGCGGCATCACCATGGTGTTTGAGAAGGACTACAAGCCCTTCGATGCGGGCAAGACTGAATTAGACAATCACAAGGAGTATTTATTTTTAACAAAAGTAAAATGATGAAAAAGAAAACAGTTCACCGTTCACCATTTTTCTATATGGGCGACAAGTCGAAATTGTTCGACCAGATTAGGGGCCATCTCCCCGTGGGGATAGACAGGTTGATAGAGCCTTTTGCGGGCGGGGGATCGATGTTCATGAATGTTGAAGCCGGGGAGTATCTGCTCAACGACCTCAGCAAGTGGATAATCAAGATTCATCAGATGCTGAATTCCTATCGTGGCAGAAAGGAGAAATTTTATGAAGAGATATTCAAGCTGATAAGGCATTACGGACTTACAAGCAAATATTTTGGAACATGTGGCTCAAACAGAGATGGCTATAACCGCATGAGAAAGGATTTCAACGATGGCGGCCAGCAGGACACGATGCTGCTATATATGCTGCTTATCTACGGGTTCAACCACATGACGAGATTCAACAAGAAAGGGGAATTCAATCTGCCAGTGGGCAATCTCGACTTCAACATGAACACGTACAATGCGCTTAATGACTATTTCGAGCAGTCGGTTAGGAAACATCCCCAGTGGCATTGCCAGGACTTCAGGACTTTCCTCAACGGGATTGACTATGCGAAGGGCGACTTGGTGTATATCGACCCTCCTTACCTCATCTCCTCATATAAATACAACAAGATGTGGAATGAGGACTGTGAACGTGACCTAATCGGCGTTATGGATGAGCTTGACGGAAGAGGCGTGCGCTTTGCCGTGTCGAACATAATCACCTACAACGGCAGGCGCAACGAGATATTCGGCGAGTGGGCCGTCAGGTATAATGTTCACACGATAAAGAGCAATTACATTAATTATCACGACAACTCGAAAAAGGCATTACTTGAGGTTCTTGTGACCAATTATTAGGGTAATGACAGGCATGAAATGTTAAATTCCATCAAAGTTGATGGTATCCCGGAAAAAATCCATCCGCATTGTTTGGCGCGATGGATTTTTTTTGTACCTTTGCAGCGTTATCTAATAATTAAGTTTTTGAATTAGTATGACACAGACAGAAGCCGTAATAAAGGCATTAGAGGATTTGGGCGGTAAGGCCTCCCTAAGACAAATTTATGACCTGGCAAAAAAATACACCTTTTTTGGCACCAAGACGCCAGAAGAATCAATACGCGCAATATTGCAACGCTCCCCCAAAACCAAGCAAACGGAGAAGGGGAGCGGTTGGTGGGAATTGGTATCCTATCAAGAAGAGATCGAAAAGCTGAAGAAGGACGCTGCCGACAAGGAAACAATAATACGCGAGCTTGAGGCCAAGTTGACACCTGTCGCCACGTTCGAACGCATGGCTAATATGTATATGGATGCTTCGATGAACAAGGACAAGGACGACCGAAAGATTGTGCGTGACAGTTTAAATTCGATGAAGAGCACGCTAAACCTCAGTGTGTCCAGCAACGTGAGCAACAGAATTGAATCCTTCGGCACGGATATTCCTCAGCCGAAAATAAATGTTGACGGAAATAATAATGGTGTTATAGGTGATAGCATCGGCATTAACCTTTCCTCTGTTGGGGAGGCAACTCTGATAAAAGGTTTGTTGAAAAAATAATAATCACGACAATGACAATAATAATCAAGGGTGACAACAACGGTATTGCTGTCGAAGGCTCGTTGAAGATAGAGCATCTCGACTTCGAGTTTGGCAAGGGCATTAAGTCGGTGTCTGGAGTGCATGACACCACTAAGGAGGAATGTGACTATAGCGATGCTGTGGAGATCGTTGACGAGGATAATGTGGATTTTGATTCGAAGCTGAAAAATGTTACAGACTTGATGTGGCGCGAGAATGTATTATCCCATAAATATGACTATGCATTCATCAAGATGTACATGGACTCTACCAAAGGGGGATTTCCTATGTTTAAAACCACTCCAGACTTCTTGCAATATCTATCGAGAATAAATTGTTTGAAAGTACCAAGCCAAAGTACTTTCAATTCATATTATGATATAGATAAAATAGTTGACGGGAGAATTCATCTGAAGTATGATAAGGCAGAGGAAGACAGGGCCAATATGATTATCTCAAAGTTTGTAGAGCTAATGAAATAACCACTTTTTTTTTGATAGGCTATTTAGCACCGCTGATTAAGTTCAGTGGTGCTTTTTTTGTATTCCATCGTTCAGTTCATCGGTCGGTTTATCGGTTTGTCGGTCGGTTTATCGGTTCATTCAAAATATGTTTTGATACCCCAAAAATGATTCTTATCTTTGCAGCGTCAAATGGACAAAACGACATTTTCGGATGTTGTGAGTCGGGAATGATTTGACGGTGTTCTTTTTCGTTCATTATATTCAAAGTAGTTAAACTTATGTGTATTGCTCATCGACCTCTCCCGTCGTGATGACGCATGGGAGGTCTTCTTTACGAAAACTTGAATAAATAATATAAGGAATTAAATTTTTGAACATTATGAAACTGACATTGACAAGAATTGCCAAGCGGGCTGATTATACTATCGGACGGCTTGCGAATGAGAGGGGGGAGAGGATTTGTGACACACTGGAGCCGACTTGGCGCAACTATAAGGGCGGCGAGAAGAAGGTGAAGGGACGGTCGGCGGTGCCTGAGGGCACTTACCGGGTGGTGGTGACGAAGTCGCCGAGGTTCGGACGCTATCTGCCGCTGCTGGTGGGGGTGCCGGGATTTGAGGGGGTTCGCATTCACTCGGGAAACACGAGCAGGGATACAGAGGGATGTATCCTGGTGGGCGATAATTTGCTGGTGGGCAGATTGCTGTGGAGCCGGCTGGCTCTTGAAAAGCTGATGAGGCTCATCGGGAATGAGAAGGAAATATTTTTAACGATTAAATAAAGAAGAATTATGAACTACAAGATTAACAAAATCATGCCAGTGGAGTCGGGCGTATCGCAGACGACGGGCAACAACTGGGTGTCGCAAACTATCGTGGTGGAGGAGAATACTCCCGACGTGCAGTACCCTAACAAGTATGTGCTGCAGCTGATGAACGACAAGGTGAACATGGCGCAGACACTGCGTGAGGGCGACATCGTGGAGGCGGGATTTTATTCCACAGTGAGAGAGTTTACGACCAAGGCGGGCAAGCAGGTGTTCTCGCAGGAGAACCGGTGCTGGAAAATCGTCAAGGTGTAATTGTTTAGGCACGGATGGTATATTTTTAGGCACGGATGGACACGGCTTTTTTATGAAAGTCACGGCTGGCTGCGCGATGGATGTTGGCTATAATTGCAAATGGCTATACTAAAGTATAGACGCGGCTTCGGGATTGAAGAAACAACGTTGGTCGCCCGAAGGGAAACAACGTTGGTCGGCAGAAGGGAAAGTCAATGTAACTCTTTTATGTAAAAGCCGTGGAATTCCGTGCCACCTCAAAAAAATCAGAAATTATGAAGAATGTATTTGTTTCAAATGAGAGGATGGACACCCAGACGGTGTATCATGAGAATGGCGGAGTGACGATTACTCCAGCCGTGTATGAGAATGGTAAGCACCAGGTGGTGGCCGGCGGCAGGACGTCGGTGACACAGAGGGGCAGGATGACGACTGACGATGACGGCAGTTCGAAATTCATACCTTATGCCAAGGGTGGCGGAAGCCGATATGCAAGGGTGTTCAAGACGAGGCACGGACAGGTGAAGCAGTCGATGTCGAACATCGTGTTCTCGGTGAGTATGCCCAAGAAATATGGCAAGGCTCTGATCAACTCGCTGCTGCATGAAGAGCTTGGACAGATTGAGGCTTATGCCAGGAGTCAGGGTTGCGTGGGCAAGGACGAAGAATGGGGGGTGATGCTATGAGTTGTTATTTTATTCAATATGTAGAGGGGCAGAAGTATCTGCGCCCTGTGCAATCCAAGGAGGAATACTTCAGGTTGAGGGATTCGGACAGGCAGAAGTGGCTTGTGGGCGAAATCAGGCGCGGATGCAGCGACGGGAGCATGAGCAAGGAGGAAATCAGCCGGATGAAAAGGCAGCTGATACAATTCAACTATTCGTGCATCCCCGGCGAGGACGGTAGGCTCAAGGGCGTGAAGACTCCGTCGATGACGGTGGGTATGGACATCGACTTCGACCCCAATGACCCGGATTATGAGAGGAAAATGGCCGAGGTGCCGCAGAGGGTGATGGAGAAGAAGGACGAGATAGGGCTGCTGATGATGGAGCGGAGTGTGTCTAAGGGATATCATATTGTCTTCAGGCGCATGATTATGGACGGCATCGCCGAGGGGAGGATTCTCGAGAATCAGGAGATGAACCTGAGGAAGGCGAGCGAGATTATCGGATGCGCGTTCGACAAGGGGGCAAGGGACATCACGAGGGTGTTCTTCGGGACCACGGCGAGCGAGGGGGATCTGATTTATTTGGACGAGGGGATGTGGAGCCCCCAAAAGGCCCCCCACCTCCCGGTGGGGGGATTTACGATGCCGCGGAGGGAGGAGGGGGGCCTGGCAGCAAAACTGCCAGGAACGGTGGCTTCTCAAGAGGCAACGGCGGCGGCAACGGTGGCTTCTCAAGAGGCGGCGGCAACGGAAAATCCCCCCTCCGGGGGGTGGGGGGGCTCCTCCTACCAGGGCATACCATACTCGACCATCATCAAGAAATACTGGGATATGTATTATGAGGGCAAGGAGCCTTGTATGGGCGACAGGAATGTGAAGACATTCGAGTTGGTGATGCTTCTGAGGCCGATATGTGATTACTCGCAGGAAATGCTTGAGGCGGCGGTACCACGATATGACGGATTCCCGGAGGACGAATGGCGCAGGACGATTGAGAGCGCACTGAAGGAGCCAAGAAAGGGGATGCCCTACAGGTTGAGACAGGTGCTCGACGCACTGAGACAGGAACGGAAACTGCAGCTGATGGCTAACGGCAATACCACCGAAGACATCGTGGCTAATGTGGGCGGACAGATGGGCATAATGCCCGAGCGACCGAAGCGTATGCCGAAATTCCTCGGTCATGTATCCTCGAAGGTGGGACCTTATTATAAGTCGATGGTAGAGGAGTCGGTATGGCCGGCGGTTTGCGCCCATCTGCATGGGGTCAAGTTCTGGTATATCGACGGTACGGATTGTGAGGCCAATATCTCTTCTCCACTGATTGGCAAGCAGAGCATGGGAAAGGGACAGGTGAATAAGCCGATAGAATACTTGCTTGCCGACATCACCGAGCGCGACAAGGAGAACGAGCGAAGGGAAGACCAGTGGCGCGAGCGCAACCAAGGCAAGGGCTCATCGAAAGACCGACAGCAACGCCCCAAGGACATCATCATACAGAGGCTCGACAAAAACTTGACTCCGGCAGCCTTGTCGCAGTCGCTAATCGACGGTGAGAGAAACGGTAAAAGGCGCATCATCACCAAGGTTGACGAGATTGAGTTGCTGGCGGAAATAGGCAATGGCAAGGCTGAAAAGGTGGGGCTTCTCGTAAGGTATGGCTTCGACTCTGCCACTTGGGGACAAAGGCGAGTAGGTTTGGATTCGGTGAACGGCTCATATACGGTGCGTTGGGTGTGGAACGCCTCATGCACATCCGCCCGCGCCAAGGCGTTCATCAACCGCGACTGGGTGGCAAACGGTTCGCTGAGCCGACTGAATGTCAACACGATCATCAAGCCCAATGACGACAACGTCATACCGAAGGTGGGCGTATATGACGACGAGTATGCAGAGGGGCTGAAGTCGTATATCGACCGTCTCAACGCTGCATCCGGCGACATCAAGTGCAAGCAAGCCGACGCCTTGGCATACCAGATGCTGAAGGAGCACAATGCCATCGCCGACCTGTGCGAGAGCGAGGGCTACAGGGTGTTTTCATATCGTGCGGTGAAGATAGGATGGCTGAAGGCGTGCATCCTCTATATCATGAATGGATATAGGTGGGAAAAGGCAATAGCGGAATATGCCGCATACTCGGTGAGGCGCGACCTTTGGGCAAAATTTCTTTATTTCGGCGACGAGATTGAGGCTGAATTCAACGAAGACAAGGCCTCTAATAACTCAGGACCGAAGAACATGCTGACATTGTTGCCTCACGAGTTCTCGTATGACGAGTATGTGAACGTAAGGCAGACAGTGGGCAAGGGCGGCGACGGCAAGGCTACACTGCGGACATGGCAGCACAGGGGATATGTGGAGTATGACGACATCACAAAACGATATGTCAAGAAAAAGGGGTGAGCGTTTCAGCGTTTCAGTGTTTCAGTGTTTCAGTTGTTTTTGCGGAGTTGGGCAAGCGTTTATGGCTTGCCCAACTTGTTTTCAGTACGACGCCTGGCAGGGGATGCCCATGGCGATGACTCGGTCGCGGATGGAATCGAGTTCCTCGTGGGTGGCTTTTTCGAGGCCTTGGGCGGGAGTCTCGCGGTCGATGGTATATACCATAACCTCGCGCGGGGCAATCTCGCGCAGGGCATTGAGCCAGGGGAGGACGTAGGCATCGCCAGTGTTGTCAATGCTCTCGCCGCGCCAGGTGCCCTTCATGAACATCGTCTGGATGATGAGATGACCGTGGAATGACTTCATGTCCTCGATGATGCGGCTTACGTCGTAGGAGCCTGTGGGACGATCTACCTTATTTATATATATAGGGTCGATGGTGTCGAGCTTGAGGATGTTGTTATCCACAGTCATGAGAGCCTCGCGCACCTCGGGGCGATGGATGAAGGTGGAGTTGCTGAGTACCGATATCTTCGCCTGAGGGAAATACTCGTTGCGCAGGCGGATGACATCAGCCATGATGGCTGCAAACTGAGGGTGGGAGGTTGGCTCGCCATTGCCGGCGAAGGTGAGGACGTCGGGTGCAGGCCCATTGGCTTTCATGTCGAGCAGACGAGCTTCGAGGGCGGTGATTACCTCCTCGTGAGTTGGGAGCTTGGATTGCGGACGGCGGTCGGCATTGAATCCGCATTCGCAGTAGATACAGTCGAAGGAACATACCTTGCCGTCGGGCGGCAGGAGGTTGATGCCGAGTGACACGCCGAGACGACGGCTGTGGACAGGGCCGAAGATGGGTGAAGGATATATTACAGTACTCATAAGCGTTTTTTTTTGGGTGCAAAGGTAGTGAGAATTTAGAAATTACAATTTAGAAATTAGAAATTATATGTGTGGAATGGTTAATTAAGATTAAATATTGCCGTTTTTGAGTAAAAATTCTAATTTCTAATTTCTAAATTCTCATTTATTTTGTACCTTTGTGCCGAAATTAGGTGTAGTATGTACTTTTGTAAATGAGCAGAAGAAGAAAAAAGACCCGCGGCAAGCAGAGGCTGCAGGTCGTAACGCTATGTATAAGCACCTCGCTGGTGCTGGTTCTTTTGGGTATGGTGGTGTTCTCCGTGCTGACTGCGAATAACCTGTCGGCATACGTCAAGGAGAATCTCACGGTGACGGTGATGCTTGGTGACAATACGACGGTCAATCAGGCTCACCTTTTGTGTCGTGACCTCTACCATCGTCCTTATTCGCGCAACATCGACTATATCAGCAAGGAGCAGGCCCAAAGGGAGCAGTCGGAGGCGATGGGCAGTGACCCGTCGGAGTTCTTGGGCTTCAATCCTTTTGTAGCCACGCTTGAGATACAGTTGAAGTCGGATTATGTGTGTCGCGACTCGATGAAGTGGATAGCCAAGGAGCTGCGCTCGAACCCGAAGGTGATAGACGTGGCTTATCAGGAGGACTTGATGGACAAGGTGAATGAGAACTTGCGCAAGGTGAACCTGATATTGCTGGCTCTTGCCGTGCTGCTGACGTGCGTGTCGTTCTCACTTATTAATAATACGGTGAGGCTGAGTGTATATTCGCGTCGTTTTGTGATTCACACGATGAAGCTTGTGGGGGCGTCGTGGCGGTTTATCCGCTGGCCGTTTATGAAGCAGGCTCTCGGTGTGGGACTGGTAGCGGCTGTGTTGGCTTGCGGCATGCTTTCGGCTTGTGCCTACGGGCTTTATACGTTTGAGCCTGGCATTGTGGCTATATTGACATGGCGCGAGTTGGCGATAGTAGGCGCGTCGGTGTTCCTCTTCGGTATTCTCATCACTTGGATGTGCTCGTATTTCTCGGTGAACAAGTTCCTGAGAATGACGGCGGGGGAGATTTACAAGATTTAGGCTTGCCTAAATCTTGTTATTAAAGAATTAAAGAATTAAAGAATTAAAGTTGCTTCGTGAGATTAAACAATTAAAATATATTATGGATAAGAAGGAATTGGCATTTGACAAGATGAACTACATACTGTTGGCCGTGGGCATGGCAGTTGTGGTATTGGGATTCATATTGATGAGCGGTAGCGGTTCTACCGAAACAAGTTACGACCCCGACATATTCAGTGCGCGCCGTATCAAGGTGGCGCCGGTGGTGTGTCTTGTGGGATTCGTCTCGATGATTTATGCAGTCATCCGCAAACCGAAGAAAGATTGAAATATTATAATTTGTAAATTCTAAATTCAAAATAAAAAGTGGATTGGTTTGAAGCATTGGTGTTGGGCTTGATACAGGGCCTGACTGAATATCTGCCGGTGAGCAGTAGCGGTCACTTGGCTATAGGTTCGTATTTGTTCGGCGTTGAGGGCGAGGAGAATCTTGCCTTCACTGTGGCTGTGCATGTGGCAACGGTGTTGAGCACGCTTGTGATACTGTGGAAGGAAATCGACTGGATTTTCCGCGGTTTGTTCAAGTGCGAACTTAACGATGAGACGAAGTATGTGTTTAATATCATCATATCAATGATTCCCGTGGGCATCGTGGGCGTGTTCTTCAAGGATTACGTTGAGGAAGTGTTTGGCTCAGGACTCATGATAGTGGGTTGTATGCTTCTTGTCACGGCAGCCCTGCTGACATTCTCGTTCTATGCCAAGCCCCGCCAGAAGGAGAAGATAAGTCTGAAGGATGCCTTTATAATTGGTTTGGCACAGGCATGCGCAGTGATGCCGGGACTTTCGCGCTCGGGCAGCACGATAGCCACAGGCTTGCTGCTCGGCAACAAGAAGGAGTCGCTGGCACAGTTCTCGTTCCTGATGGTGATACCGCCGATATTGGGTGAGGCATTACTCGACGTGATGAAGGCAGTGAAGGGCGAGGAAGTCTTTGGAGGCATCGACATGCTGCCGTTGGCAGTGGGATTCATCGCCGCCTTTGTGTCGGGATGCTTGGCATGCAAGTGGATGATAAACATTGTGAAGAAGGGCAAGCTGATTTACTTCGGCATCTACTGTGCCATAGCGGGAGTTGTGACGCTGATTTGCAGCTTTATATAAAGGGAAGTTAAAGGAGGTAAAAGGAGTTAAAGGACGTATGCTCTAACTTCGGGAACTTCTTGACAACTGCGAAAATACTATTGTCTTTAACTCCCTTAACTTCCTTAACTCCCTTAACTTCTAAATATAAGGTTATAAAAATGAATTTCATAGAAGGCGAATACATATATCTGAACAAGCCGTACAGGATGTCGAGCTTCGGTGCATTGGCCCGCGTGCGCTACCTCATTTCGCAGAAAGAGGGAGTGAAGAGGGTGAAGACTGGACATGCGGGCACGCTTGACCCGCTTGCCACGGGAGTGCTGATACTCTGTACAGGCAAGAAGACCAAGGAGATAGAGCGACTGCAGTATCATACCAAGGAATATACTGCCACGCTGCAGTTGGGAGCAACCACTCCGAGCTACGACATGGAGCACGAGGTGGATGCCACTTATCCCACTGAACATATCACCCGCGAGCTGATAGAGGAGAAGCTGAAGCTCTTCGTTGGAGACATCGAACAGGTGCCGCCCGCATATTCCGCCTGTAAGGTGGGGGGCGACAGGGCATACAAGCTGATGCGCAAGGGCAAGGACGTGGAGCTGAAGCCCAAGAAGCTGCATATCGACGAGATAGAACTTACGGACTTTGATGCCGGTAAGATGCAGGCAAGCATCAGGGTGGTGTGCGGAAAAGGTACATATATCCGCGCCTTGGCAAGGGACATCGGAGAGGCTCTGGGCAGTGGTGCTTATCTCACGGCACTGTGCCGCACGAGGTTGGGCGACGTGAGGATCGAGGATTGTGTGAAGCTCGACGATGTGCCGGAGTGGCTGGGTCGCGTCTGCGACGCGAGATAAAAGAATTAAAGAATTAAAAAATTAAAGTTTTATATTGATATAATGAAGTTATCGGAATTTAGCTTTAACTTGCCAGAGAGCAAGGTGGCTTTAGAGCCTCCTTACAAGGCATTTAAGAATGACGACGGAACGGTGGACAAGATTTATCGCCGCGACGAGTGTCGTCTGATGGTTCTTCACCGCAAGAGCCAGAAGATAGAGATGTTTAAGACGGATGAGGACGGCAAGGAGATTAAGGGAGCTGATGGTAATAATGTGTATATGACATTCCGCGACGCCATCAACTATTTTGAAGAGGGCGACACCTTCGTATTTAATGACACCGCCGTATTTCCCGCACGTCTTTATGGCACAAAGGAGAAAACCGACGCAAAGATTGAGGTTTTCCTGCTGAGGGAGCTGAATGCCGAGTTCCGTCTGTGGGACGTGCTCGTGGAGCCTGCCCGCAAGATACGCATCGGCAACAAGCTGTTCTTCGACGGCGACGGTCCTATGGTGGCTGAGGTGATAGACAACACCACGAGCCGCGGGCGCACGCTGAGATTCCTCTATGACTGTCCTCACGAGCAGTTCAAGCGGGAGCTTTATGCCCTTGGCGAGGCGCCGCTGCCGAGATACATTGTTGACCGCCGTCCTGCCACTCCCGACGATATGGAAAACTTCCAGACGATATATGCCAAGCATGAGGGTGCAGTGACAGCTCCTGCCACTGGTTTGCACTTCAGTCGCGAGATGATGAAGATGATGGAAATCAGAGGCATCAACTTCGCCTTCATTACCCTGCACTGCGGATTGGGGTGCTTTGACCCTATTGAGGTGGAGGATTTGTCGAAACACAAGATGAACTCCGAGCAGATGAGGATAACCAAGGAGGCCTGTGACTTGGTGAACGACACCAAGGACAAGGAACGCAGGGTGTGCGTAGTGGGTATCTCCACGGCGAGGGCTACCGAGTCGGCTGTAGGCACCGACGGCAGGTTGAAGGAGTTTGACGGCTGGACCAACAAGTTCATCTTCCCGCCGTATGACTATGGGCTTGCCAACTCGATGATTACCAATTTCTATCATTCAGAGTCGATAATGCTTATGGCTACGGCAGCCTTCGGCGGCTATGACCTGGTGATGGAGGCATATCGCTTGGCTGTTAAGCACGACTACCGTTTTGGATGCTACGGCGACGCAATGCTGATATTGGATGATTAGGAATTAGAAATTAGGAATTAGGAATTGAAGCATACGGTATATTTGGGCCTCGGCACTAACCTTGGGGACAAGGAGGGGAATATCGGCGAGGCTGTACGGAGAATAGGGGAGTTGATTGGCACAGTGGAGTGTCAGTCAACTCTTCTCGTTAGTGAGCCATGGGGATTCGAGTCGGAGAACACGTTTGTAAATGCTGCCTTAAGATGTTCGACGGAGTTGGAACCGATGGACGTTCTGGAAAAGACCCAGGAGATAGAACGGGCGATGGGCAGGACTCAGAAGTCAGTTGACGGACAATATCACGACCGTATCATCGACATTGACATACTGATGTATGACGACTTGCATATTGACACAAAGACACTAAAATTGCCACATCCTTTGATGAAAGAGCGTGATTTCGTTATGATTCCTCTTGAAGAAGTGTTAAATCACTAACAATTTGTTATTATTTTCCCTTAATTGTCGATTTTTTCTATTAAAAATTTGGTGAATTAATATAAATTGTATAATTTTGCACCCAATTTTTAAAGAGATTGAGAAAAAGTACAAAGTAAATCTTATGGAAAAACGCATTGAAACACTTTTAGTGTGCCTGTTTCTGTTTATAGGAACAGTTTTTGCGCAAACGAAAGTGTCGGGAACAGTCGTTTCCCAAGAAGACGGTGAGCCGGTTATCGGTGCGTCTGTCATGGTGGAAGGAGCCAAGACAGGTGCAATCACCGACGTTAATGGTAATTTTTCACTCCCTGTACCTCAAGGCAAGAAGATTGTCGTGAGCTATATTGGTATGGTGTCGCAGACACTGAAGGCCAAGGAGGGAATGAAAGTTGTGCTTGCGCCTGACGCCCAGACATTGGGCGAGGTGGTTGTGACTGGTATGCAGAAGATGGACAAGCGCCTCTTTACGGGAGCAACCACTAAGGTTAGTGGTGACAAGGTGAAGCTCGACGGTGTGAGCGACGTGAGCCGTGCCCTTGAGGGCAAGGCAGCCGGAGTGTCGGTGCAGAACGTGTCGGGAACATTCGGTACGGCTCCCCGTATCCGCGTCCGCGGTGCCACGTCTATCTACGGTAGCTCCAAGCCCCTGTGGGTTGTGGATGGCGTGATTATGGAGGACGTGACCGAGGTGGATGCCGACGCATTGTCATCAGGAGATGCCGCCACGCTTATCTCCTCGGCGATAGCAGGATTGAACGCCGACGACATCGAGAGCTTCCAGATTCTGAAGGACGGTTCTGCCACCTCTATTTATGGTGCGCGCGCGATGGCGGGTGTGATTGTAGTCACAACCAAGAAAGGTCACCAGGGCAGCAACAAGATAAGCTATACTGGTGAGTTCACAATGCGCCTGAAGCCAAGCTACAGCAACTTCAACATCATGAACTCGCAGGAGCAGATGGCTGTGTATAAGGAGATGGAGCAATCGGGCATCATCAACTTTGCCAAGACCTATCGCGCTTCCGACAGTGGTGTGTATGGCAAGATGTATCATCTGCTCAACAGCTACGACGAGACATCCGGCACATTCGGTCTTGCAAACACCACCGAAGCCCGCAACGCCTATCTGAGAGAGGCTGAATACAGGAACACCGACTGGTTTGACCTGCTTTTCAGCAACGCCATCTCGCAGAACCATTCGATAAGCATGTCGTCGGGTACGGACAAGGCACAGTACTATACCTCTTTCAGTATCATGGACGATCCGGGATGGTACAGGCAGAGCAGTGTGCAGCGATACACGGGAAACATCAATGCGCTTTATAATATATCCAAGAAGGTGACCGTGAATATCATAGGCAATGCAGCCTATCGTAAGCAGAGAGCACCGGGAACACTCGGCCAGAGTCTTGACCCCGTGTCGGGAGAGGTGCGCCGTGACTTCGACATCAACCCCTATTCTTATGCCTTGAACACATCGCGTACGCTCGACCCCAACGAGTCGTACATCAGAAACTATGCCCCGTTCAACATCTTCAGTGAACTGGACAACAACTTCATGAACTTCAACGTGGTGGATACCAAGATACAGGGCGAGCTGAAATACAAGCCGATAACAAAGGTGGAGATTTCGGTGCTCGGCGCATACAAGTTCTCAACCACAACCCAGGAGCACGAGATACACGACTATGCCAACCAGGCATGGGCATACAGGGCTATGGACGACGCCACGGTGAGAGACGCAAATCCATGGCTGTACACCGACCCCGACAAGGTGAACTCGCTGCCGGTGAGCGTGCTGCCCGTGGGAGGATTCTACCGCGAGACAAAATACAGGATGAACAGCTGGGATTTCCGTGCCACTGCCAACTATAACGACGTGTATGCCGACGACCATATCGTGAATCTCTTCGGAGGTATGGAGGTGAACAACCTTGAGCGCCGTCGCACATTCTTCCATGGAGTGGGCATCCAGTATGACATGGGTATGCTGCCATCCTATGACTACCAGTACTTCAAGCAGGGACAAGAGGAAGGCACACAGTACTTCTCGGTGGTGGACAGCTACACCCGTTCGGCTGCCTTCTTCGGCACTGCCAACTACTCGTGGAAGGGCAGATACAGCGTGAACGGAACAGTGAGATATGAAGGAACCAACAAGTTGGGCAAGAGCCGCTCGGCGCGCTGGTTGCCCACATGGAACGTGTCGGGAGCATGGAACATACACGAGGAACCTTGGTTTGAGAATGTCAGCACGGTATTGTCGAACGCCACACTGAGGGCATCATACTCGCTGACTGCCGACCGCGGACCTTCGAGCATCACCAACTCAAAGGTGGTGATCACAAGCTACAACCCCTGGCGACCCTCCACCGACGTGAGCGAGACGGGATTGGGCATCAACGACTTGGAGAACAGTGAACTGACATACGAGAAGAAGCACGAGTTCAACATCGGAGCCAACGTGGGATTCCTCAACAACCGCATCAACGTGGAGGTTGACTGGTATCGCCGCAACAACTACGACCTCATCGGAGCTGTCACCACAACCGGTGTGGGCGGACGAGTAACGAAATATGCCAACGTGGCAAGTATGCGTTCGCACGGTATTGAGGTGTCATTATCGACACGCAATATCGTGACCAAGGACTTCAAGTGGAACACCGACTTCATCTTCTCGAAGACAAAGAACACGGTGACGGACTTCGACTCCAACGTGAGAGTGATTGACATGGTGACGGGTACAGGATTCACTATGTCGGGTTATCCCGTGCGCTCATTGTTCTCGTTTGACTTCCAGGGATTGAACGAAGACGGAGTGCCGACGTTCATCAACGAAAACGGACAGGTGACAACCTCTGACATCTATTTCCAGGAGTACAACGAGAAGAGCCACTTGGTATATGAGGGTTCCATCGACCCGACCATGACCGGTTCGTTCGGCAACGTATTCCAGTACAAGAACTTCAAGCTGAACGTGTTCATGACATACGCCTTCGGCAACGTAATACGCCTCGACCCGGTGTTCAAGAGTTCATACAGTGACCTCACCGCCATGCCGAAGGAGTTCAAGAACCGCTGGACGGTGCAGGGTGACGAATTGATAACCAACGTGCCCGTAATCGCCGACTCACGCCTGCTTCAGAACGACCCTTATCTGAGCTATGCCTACAACGCATACAACTACTCAACAGAGCGCGTGGCGAAGGGCGACTTCATCCGCATGAAGGAGATATCGCTGACATACGACTTCCCCGCCAAGCTCATCCAGCCGCTGAAGCTGACAGCCCTCTCGCTGAAGCTACAGGCCACCAACCTGTTCCTCATCTATTCGGATGACAAGCTAAATGGTCAGGACCCCGAGTTCTACAATAGCGGCGGTGTGGCATCACCAATGCCGAAACAGTTTACGTTAACGTTGAGATTGGGAATATAATTTAGGTTTTTGAGGAGTTAAGGAGTTAAGTAGTTAAGGAGTTAAGCCAAATGTTTTTGCGCTGAATTCCTGACACTGAATCCAAAGTCCAAAACTATTGGCTTAACTCCTTAACTCCTTAACTCCTTAACTTCTATATTTTTAAAAGATTATTTATGAATAAAAAAATATTGATACTGACGGTTGCGGCAGGAATGGCATTGACCTCGTGCGATGACTTCCTCGACAAGATGCCCGACAACCGCACCGAGATAAACACCGCCGAGAAGGTGACCAAACTGCTCGTGTCGGCATACGCCGAGAGTAATGTCAACTACCTGTGCGAAATGGCTTCGGATAACACTATGGACAACGGGGCCAACTACACCATCGGCGAAAGACAGCAGCAGGAAGCTTACCTGTGGGAGAAAATCACCGGCAACGGCAATGATTCGCCACTGAGCTTCTGGAACAATACATACCTCGCCATAGCGTCAGCCAACCAGGCCCTCGCTTCAATAGAGGAAATGGGCGGTCACGAGACGATGAAGGCACAGAGGGGAGAGGCACTGCTGTGCAGGGCATGGGCACACTTCTGTCTTGCCAACTTCTTCTGTCAGGCATACGCACCTCAGACAGCTGACCAGAACCTCGGCTTACCATACGCCACAGAGCCTGAGACAACTGTTAAGCCGGAATACACCCGCGGCACATTGGCAGAGCTGTATGCCAACATCGAGAAGGACATCGAGGAGGGATTGCCGTTGATAGACAACAACCTATATACGGTGCAGAAATATCACTTCAACACCAATGCGGCATATGCTTTCGCCACGAGATTCTATCTCTATTATCAGAAGTGGGACAAGGCGATAGAATGTGCCAACAAGGTGTTGGGAAATACTCCCGGCAAGGTGATGCGCGACTGGAAGACGATATATGCCATGGCTGCCGACTTCACCTCGCGCTGCAATGAGTTCGTATCTACTAAGTCGGCGGCAAACTTCCTGCTGCAGACAGCCACATCGCAGATGCCCTTTTGGATAGGACCATATAATATAGGTACGCGTTATGGACACAACGCCACTTATATCTGCAACATCGAGACCTACCGTGCCTCAGGACTTTGGGGAGCATACGGCACGAGCAGCGACCTGTATATGGCAAACTCATGCTGGGGTATTGAGCAGAAGATATGCTATACGAAATATCGTCAGGACATGCAGTATGTGGATAAGGTGAACGGCATAGGTTATCCTATGGTGGTGACAGTGCCGCTGACAGGTCCCGAGACACTGCTCTGCCGTGCCGAGGCATACGTTCACACCAAGCAATACGACAAGGCCGTGGCTGACATCAACACATGGATGGAATACAACTGCCGCACGAAATTTGACATTGTCATCGAGGACATCGAGGCGATATACGGAGACATGGAATACAGTGAGGACGCCGAGGGCAACCCCCTGCCGGCATCGCAGTACTCAACACCGAAGAAACGTCTGAACCCCGCCGGATTCACAGTGGAAGACGAGACAGAGGAGAGCCTGTATCACTGCCTGCTGCACATGCGCCGCTGCGAGATGATCATGGACGGAATGCGCTGGCAGGACATCAAGCGATTTGGCATCGAGATTGCCCACAACCGTGCGGGAACCACTCCCGACATCCTGCGCAAGGACGACCTGAGAAGGGCATTCCAATTGCCCGACGATGTAATATCTGCAGGACTTGAGGCAAATCCGAGGTAATTTGGGAACTAAGATGTTGGGAAGTTAAAGGAGTTAAGGAAGTTAAAGGAGTTAAGGACGAATGTTCTTTCTTCAGACTTCCAAACCTGACGACAAAACTATTGTCTTTAACTCCCTTAACTCCCTTAACTTCCTTAACTCCCCCCGAAAATAAAATATAAACGAAAATAATAATATATGAAGAAATATATATTCATGGCGGCAATGGCCTTAGCATTGGGAGCCTGCAGCAGCGAGGACCTCGACTCGAAGAGTGTGTTCGACGATTCGGTGTCGATGCCTGAAAATGATTTCGACAGATGGTTGAAGACCAATTATGTCGGAGAATATAACATACAGTTGAAATACCGGTTTGAATATAGTGAGAGTGACATGAGCTATAACCTCGTGCCCGCAGAATACGACAAGTCGATAGCTATAGCCAAGTTGACCAAATACCTGTGGCTCGACGCATACGCAGAAGTGATGGGCAACACGTTTATACGCACATATTGCCCTAAGCTGATACATCTCGTGGGTTCGCCGCAGTATAACACCGACGGTTCGGTGAGCATCGGTGTAGCCGAGGGAGGTATGAAGATCACACTGTGTAATATCAACAGTATCGACTTGGATAACCTCGACGTTGAGTTCCTCAACTATTGGTACTTCCATACGATGCACCATGAGTTCACGCATATCCTCCACCAGACAAAGGACTATCCTACGGAGTATAAGGAGGTTACGCCATCCGACTACCGTTCGCAGAGCTGGGTGAACCTTACTGACCAGGAGGCACTCGACCTTGGATTCATATCGCCCTATGCGTCGATGAACACCGATGAGGACTTGTGCGAGATGATGTCCAACTATGTGACACATACCAAGGAATACTGGGACAACCTCGTGGGCAAGGCAAGCGAGGCCGGTCAAGTGGCGCTGAAGACAAAACTGGAAATACTGCGCTCATATATGCAGGACAGCTGGCAGATGGACATAGACGCAGTGAGAGACGAGGTGCTCAAGAGACAGGAGCACTTGGGAGAACTGGATTTGAAATCACTTAATTAAGGAATGACCGCTATGATGAAAAAGATATTTTATCTGTTGACAATGGCTGTAGCCGTGATGACAGTGGTGTCATGCAGCAACGAGGAAGACGACCTCTTCGGCGACTCGTCTGCTAACAGGGCTAATGCAGAGGTGAAGAAGACCATCGAGGTGCTAAGTGCACCGTCGAACGGCTGGATTATGCAGTATTTCCCTGGTGAACCCTCAGAGTGGGGAGGATATAACATGCTCGTGAAGTTTGATGCCGACGGCAAGGTGAAGGTGGCAAACGAGGTGTCGTTTGCCGACTACACCGAGACGAGTTACTACAGTGTGAAGCAGAGTGCGGGAGTGATGCTCTCTTTTGACACATACAACAACCTCTTCCACGTGTTCAGTGACCCTGCGGCACCGCTTGCCGGCGACCAGGGCACAGGTATGGAAGGCGACTACGACTTCAGCGTGATGTCGGCAACGGCGGAGAAAGTGGTGCTCAAGGGAAGAAAGCAGGGCACATACGTGGAGCTGACCCCTATGCCTACGGACATGACATGGGAGGATTACCTGAAGAAGCTGACAGTGGTTAAAAACGAGATGCTGTCGCTGAAATACACGCTTGAGATCAATGGCAAGCAGCTCATAGGTTCACCATACCGCCGCACGCTCGTGTTCAATGACACAGATGCCGACGGCAATGCCACGACGATAAGCGTGCCGTTTGTGTTTGCCCTCGACGGTATGAACACATACGGCAAGGTGAACGTGGATGGAGTGGATATCACGGGATTCAAGTATTCTGAGGACGGTAACTTCGTGTCGCGCGAGGGTGACGCTTCGGTTGTGTTGAAGCAGGTGGAGCAGCCCTTGAACCAGTTGCTCATCGGCTACCAGTGGTTCTGCTCATACGAGAACATGGGTACATACGGCAAGAAGGCGTGGGCATATTTCGGTCAGGGACTTGAGGAGATTGGCGACGTTCTGATATATGCCTTGGTGGGCACATTCAACAGCCGCTTCGGTTTCCACTTTGCGAGCCTTGCCTCCGACGGCAATGCCTATTCGGGCGGCTTGAACATGGACGTTACCCTGATAGGCGACAACAAGGTGAAGATGCAGTTCAACCAGAGCGGATATGGCAGCGGTGCGTGGTATCACGAATACGCAAAGATGGATTACGCCCTCTTCCCGTTCGGCTACAACAAGGCGAAGACCTTCACCATCACTACCGACAACGCCAAGATGCCGTCATATCTGATACTGTCGGACGACAGTGACAAGAACAACGTCATCAAGCTGAGCTATTCGGTGGTTTATTTCCCGTTCTTGGTGGAAGAATAGAAATATTATTAATAATTAAAAATCAGAGATTATGAGAAAATTTTTCACTTTATTTGTTACAATGCTTTTGGGTATGGTGGGTATAGCAGCCAATGCCCAGACAGCAAAGGTCACGGTGAATGTGGATGACGCTTCACGCGTGGGTGTGCAGGTTTATAATAGTAACACCTTCACATTAGAAGATCAGGCTGTGGTGACGGGTAGCAATACCTATACCGTAAACCAGTATGCCCAGGTGAAAATCTATGCCAAGGCAGGTTCGCTGTTGGAGTCGGTGGTTAACGCAGGGTCAAACCAGTTCACCGGCTACAAGACTGAATATTCGACATATCCTTATTCAGACATGACACTGGATGTGAAATCAGTAAGCGAGGACGTGGTTTATACAGCAACGTTCAAACTGAATATTGACAACCCCTCATCAGTCAGGGCCATGTTTGAAGGTTCATACCGCGACATCACTCTTAATGCGGGTGACAATACCATAAAGTATGACCCTAACAACGAGACAAGGATTATGATTTCGCCTGTCGGAGGTGCACCGCTTTACAAGGTGTCAAACAACGGTGAGGTACTGGCTCCACAGGGTAACATATATTATGTTAATACAGAGGGAGCAAACGTTAAGGTGGAGTCGGTTTGGCCGGCTGACGTGAAGTTCACCTTGGCTTTTGACTTTGCCGACGAGGAATCAAAGGGCTTCGTCAGCGGTGTTGCTGTAAATGGTGTCTCGGTGGTTGACTTTGCCGCAGGTGTTGAGGTGCAGGGTGGTGCACAGGTGTCGGTAATCAGTAATACCATCGACTACTCTCTTGACCAGTTCACCGTTAACGGTACTACTACATCCTTCGGATACGGACAGTATAATTTCTACATCACGGAGAATACTACATTGGGCGTGAAGGCTCGTAAGTTGGGTTCAATCAACTTCACCCTGAACGCTGATGACCCGTCAAATTTCACCGTATATAACGGATATGAGTACAACAACAACAGCATGGCAATCGTGGCTGGCGACAATGCCCTGTCGGTGAGCGAGGGTGGCAACAAGTGCATCACCATCGTGGCAAAGGAGGGATGCAAGCTCGTGTCAGTGAACGACGGCACTCAGGAGCTGAACGTTTATGGCGGATCATGCCAGGTTAATGTAAACGAGGGTATGGTAATCACCGTGAAGTCGGTGAAGATTGTCCGCGACAAGAAAGCCAACGTCACCGTGTATGGTCGCGACAAGGCTGACCAGTATTTCAGCTTTGCAAGCCAGAGCGAAAGGACACTCTCATTCGATTATCCTGAAGGCTCGAATGAATTGCTTTTCTGTGATTCAGACCTTCCATTCGGCTTCAGCTGTTATGGCAATTCCATTGGTTCTGCGAACAAGGTTTATATAAACGGATGCCTTGCACAGTTGAACGGATATAACTACAACTTGACCTTCGATGACGGGGCTACCATTGACATCGTGCTTGACGGCTCGTTTGACGCTAAGGAAAAGAAGGTTACATTCGTGCTTGGTGAGGGAATCACTCCTGACTGTGCAACTGTGACATTCCCCGCAGGCGTGGCTTACAAGTGGGCTACGGACGGTCTCGTGTCTGTACTTGACAACAACTACCAGATTACAGTGACACCGGCTGCACCTAACACGGTGGCAGTGTTTGTTGATGGCACTCAGGTGGATGCCAATACAGAGGGCGCGTTTGTCTTTGAGGTTACTCCTGCATCAACAGTTCTTGTCGCCGATCCGACAGCTACAGGCATCAGCAATGTGAATGTAGCCAATGCCGGCAATGAGATTTACACTCTCCAGGGTGTGAAAGTAAGCGACAACAAGATATGCAAGGGTATGTATATCATCAACGGCAAGAAGGTGATAGTAAAATAATAACCGTGAAGAAAAGTATTATACACTGCAAATAACTCTTGTAATGGAGGTAGGGAAGGCCAGGAAAGGCTCTCCCTACCTTTCTTGTTTTTTCTCATAAGATACTAAAAGAATAAAATATCATGAAATTAAGATTTTTAACCGTGTCGCTGATGATGGCGGCACTGACCGCACAAGCTCAGGTAAAATTGGGCATATCCGAACAGGTGAGGCTCAGGGAACTGAGGACGGAATTGCGGCAAACCGATGTTTTCCAATTTAAGAAAAACACATCGCAGAGAGCAAAGGAACTCATTGGCGTGAATCCCTCACACGCATTGGCTATCGTGCAGATGGCTGAGGGAACAACGGAAGAAGACCTGAAGGCGCAGGGTGTGAACGTGATTCGCAGCCGCAGTGGCTTCGCCTTCATCGCCGTGCCTTTGGATGACGCCGAGCGCGTGGCATCAGCAAAGGGAATAAAGAGAATACAGTTTGAGCGTCCGGTGCAGCAGAAGTTGAAGTATGCGCGTTTTGACACTGGCGTTGACAAGATACATCAGGGTATGGGCCTTTCGCAGGCTTATACCGGCAAGGGAGTTGTATGCGGTATCGTTGACCAGGGATTTGACTTGAATCACATCAACTTTTTGGATGAGAACGGTGACCCGAGGGTCAAGTACTTCGAGAACGTCTCATATAACTACAATTACAAGAATCCCACCGACCCTATCGCCGTCCGTACGATTTATAATACTCCGGAGGCTATCCGCGGCTATCAGACAGATGCCACAACGACATATCATGCCGCCCACACTATGGGAATCATGGCAGGTAGCTATAAGGGAATATCCAAGACTGCCACTCTGACAGACACCGAACCCTATGTGGCTGTTGACGATATTCCAAACCCCTTCTACGGAGTGGCTTACGATGCCGATATCGTGGCAGCCAACTGTGAGGAATACACCGATATACTGATAGCCATCGCCGTAGAGGACTTACTTGGATATGCCGAGGCATATAACAAACCAATGGTGGTGAACCTCTCGCTCGGAACCAACCAAGGCTCACACGATGGCAAGGCTGTGGTATGCCAGTTCTTTGATGCTATAGTTGAGGAACTGAATGCCAAGATTGTTATGGCTACGGGTAATGAGGGCGACCAGAAAATTGCCTCCAACAAGACTTTTACGGCCGACGACAACGTGTTCCAGACATTTATCACCGGCGACCTCTTCCATACAGAACAGGGAGATATATATGTGCGCTCAGGACAGGTGGATATCTATGGCAACGACATGAGGCCGTTCAAGTCGTTGCAAGCCATCGTGTGGAACACCTCACGCGGCAGGGTAGCCAAAAGATATAGCTTGCCAATAAACGAAGAGACGTTGGGAACAGGTAAGTACTGGTGTTCAAGCTCCGATTATCAGGAATATGAGTCAGATGTCATCGACGCCACCCTCGCCCAGTTTTTCAGCGGAACGATAGGCCTTTATTGTGAGGTGGACAGCTCAATAGGCCGCTCTCACTGCATAGTGTCGTTTGACCTCGTGGATAATGCCGAAAAGAACTTAAACAACAATTATAAGATAGGATTCGTAGTCGAAGGCGAGGCCGGCCAGCGTTTGGATGCCTTCACCGTGGGATATTTTCATGGCCTGAGCGACTGCGGCATCGAGGGCTTCGCCGACGGCTCGTGCAATGGCTCGGTGAGTGACATGGCTTGCGGAAAGCGAACGCTGAGTGTTGGTTCGTATAACACTTCCGAGGGGTGGGCACAGTTGGATGGATACAGATATGCCCAAGAAAATGCCGGAATTAAATTGGGAAAGGTGTCGCCATTCTCTTCCTATGGAACATTGCTCGACGGGCGCAACCTGCCTGACGTGGTGGCTCCCGGAGCTTATATCATATCATCAATGAACCGCTATTATCTGGAAGTGAATGAAAACACTTTTGGCAACTTCAGTGCCGTGGCAAATGTCAATGGTGAAGACTATCCATACGCATGGGCTGCTGGTACGTCAATGGCTTGTCCAATGGTATCGGGTATCATAGCCCTGTGGCTTGAAGCTGACCCTACACTTACCATAGACGACATTCGGGACATTATCACGAAGACCTCACGTATGGATGCCGACATGCTGGAGGCTGACCCAGTGAAGGTGGGTGCAGGAAAGATTGACGCTTACGAAGGACTTAAGGAAGTGCTCAGACGCAAGGACGAGTCGGGAGTGAAGGGCGTGAACGCCGACGACAACCGACTGGTAGTGTCGCAGTCAGGCGAGCGCGGAGTGAAGGTGTTCCTCGCCGGTGCCAAGGCTCTGAAGACTGAAGTGTTCACAATGGCAGGAGTCAAGGTGTTGGAGCAGACCACCAACGGCGACGAGACCCTCATCGACCTCAGTGGCAAGAACAAGGGTTCGTATGTCATCCGCGTCAACGGCAAGCAGTCGAAGTGTATTCTTGTGAAGTAATAATATAATAAGGTAACGATATGAAAAGATTATTTAAAACCTGGCTCGGCTTTGCGTCATTGGTGAGCGCAATGCTATGCCTGCCCCAGACAGTTAAGGCGGCAGATGAAGAGCCTATTATCGAATTCAAGACCGTCGTGAGCGAAGTTTCCGGCGGTACGTCTGTAACTATCTTTATCGGCGGATTCAATAAGGAGGAGGATTACCTCGATATTGACTGCGGATATGGATTAGAGGAACAGGAGATGGGTATCGCATCGTTTGACAAGGAATCGCAGGGATGGAGCGGAGGTATGACTTATACCTGCACTCCCAATAGTGATGGCGTGGTGAAAATCTATGGTGATGCCTCAAACATCGGTGTAATCAACTTCGAGGGTAGCTACATCTCACAGCTCAAGATGGCTGAGATGCCAAACCTTTATTACCTGAATCTCGACCACAACCAACTGGAAGCTCTCGACTTGAGCAACCAGTCGGCATTGCAGTATATCACCGTGGCTGACAACCCATTCAATGTTAAGCCATTGGTGATTGGCGGCAACAAGCCAAACCTGCAGTTGCTCGCCATAGGACAGACAGGGAACATCGACCAGTCGTTCAACATCTCCGACTATCCCTCGCTCGTGTCATTCGACGCATACGCCTGCAAGGGACTTAAGACGCTCGACCCGAGCGGTTGCCCTAACCTGCAGCAGCTCTCACTCGACGGTACACAGTTGACTTCATTGGACGTGAGCAACAACCCCAACCTGACTATCCTCAATATCAGCGATACCAATATCCCGGAGATTGACCTTAGCGGACTTGACTTCCTACAGCAGTTCTATGCCGACCGTCAGGGTACACAGACAAAGCTCAAGAAACTGGACGTGACCATGAACCGCTCGTTGGTATATCTCTTTGCGGCAGGAAACAACTTCACGGAAGTTGACCTCACCAACAATGTTTATCTGCAGCAGCTGTATCTCGCCGACAACCTGTTGACAAACATCGACCTGTCGAAGAACCGCAACTTGGTGAATGTCATCCTGCGCAACAACTGCTTTACATTCGCCACACTGCCCGAACCGCAGGGCACATGGAGCCAGTATGACTACTATCAGCGCAACATGAACGTGCCTTCAACTGTTAAGGTAGGCGACGTGATTGACCTTTCGGACAAGGTGCTGCGTGAGGGTACTACAACTACATGTGCAGTTTATTTGGTTAATGAGACAGAGCTGACAACTACTCTGCTCGACGAGAGCTATTATAAGTATGAGAACGGAAAGATAACATTCTTGGAAGTGCCATCCGACTATGTGTATGTGGCATTCGCCAATGACATGTTCCCAGACCTGCAGCTCGACTATCTGCCTTTACGCACCAACAACTTCAGGGTTAGAAGTGCCGAGGATTACGGCAAACCCGACCAAATGCTCTCACTGTCGGCAAAGATCGGAAGCAACGGTGCTGACGTGAAGGCAAAGATTGGTGTGGCAGGAGCCACGGAGGCAAATCCCAAGACTTTCTTCGTTGACTTCGGAGACGGAGTGATGAAGGAGTTCAAGGCTACATCGGAGACAATACCCGCCGAGGTGAACGTGGAGGGTCATAGTGCTTACGGTACTATAGTGCTGTATGTCGAGCAGGATGACCAGCTTAGCGCACTCGCCATTGAGGATGTGAAACTCAACAGCATCGACCTGAGTGCGGCTCGCGCTATGCAGTATCTGAAGCTGACTGGCACAAACCTCTTCAGCATCGACCTTGGATATAACAAGGGATTGAAGAGCCTCGTGCTCAACGGCAACAACTTTGCGTCACTCAACATACGTGGTGTGAACGACTACTATCAGAAGAACTTCCTACAGGACATCGACCTCAGCGACAATGGTATGTTCAGTGTGACACTCAACGACATGGGCACCATCCACAACCTCAACCTCAGCAATAACATGCTTGAGGAGGTGTCATTCAAGGATGGTGACAACATCGAGACACTCGATATCAGCAACAACTACTTCACGACTGTGGATGTGAACTACAGTACGCAGATGACAAAGCTGAACATCAGCAACAACCAAATAACATCAGTGGTGCTGCCGACAGAATTGTCGCTGAAGGAGTTTGACTGCTCAAACAACGGACTTTCATTTGCCACACTGCCAGTGTTGTCAGGACTTGACAAATATGAGTATGCACCTCAGAACGACGTGACAGTGGCAATGCTTGCCCCTGGAATTGACCTCGAAGACCACAATGTGAACAATGCCACGGAATACGTATGGAAGCAGGAGGACGGAACAGTGCTTAAGGAAGGCACTGACTATACCATCACCAACGGTATGACACGATTCCTCGCGCCCATCTTCGATAAAAACGTATATTGCGAGATGACAAATCCAGCATTCCCGGGACTTGTTCTCAAGACAACTGTCGTGAAGGCTTCGGATATGCCTAAACATAAGTTGGCTACATTCACAACACTTGAAGACGGAGATGCAACAATGATTCTCAGGGCTTCAGCTCCTACGGTTATCTGCATCGACTGGAAGGGTGGCGGTGTGTCCGTAGAGACATACGCAGTGGATGACAACCTCGTCATACTGCCAGTGAAGACACATGCCGGAGGCGAATGTGCAGTTTATGCTTACGATGCAGACGCTCCACTTTATGTGTTTAATCTCACCAATGCCAAGTTGGCTGACGTTGACCTTACGAACATGACTCAGCTTGTGCTTGCAAATATTGACAATGCCGGTATATCGGAAATCAAGTTGCCCAACAGTAATAAGTTGATGGAGGTTAAGCTCAACAACAATAACTTTGAGAATATCGACCTATCTAAGTATGCAGAGCAGTTAGTGCTCGTGTCAATGAACAACAACAAGTTGACCTCATTCGACGCCACGAAGTTCAGTAACCTCCGTTTGTTGTATCTTGCCAACAACCAGTTGGAGAATGTTGACCTCAACAACAACGCGTTGTACTCCATTGACCTTTCGGGTAATGTCCTTAAGACACTTGACGTAACCAAGGTGCCAGAGCTTTACCAGCTCTTCCTGACCAACAACCAACTTTCTACTATTGACCTCTCGAAGTCGAGCAAGTTGAATATCTTGCATATCGGTATGAATCATTTCCGCTTCAGCACACTGCCACTACCAGGCAAGTATGCCGACTATCAGTATGGTATGCAGGAGAAGATAGACATCACCGTTGATGACAATGGTGTGGTTGACTTGTCTTCGGAGAAGGAGGTTGACGGCACTCCCACAATATACAGATGGTTTATTGATGAACCATGGTATGACGAGGATACAGGCGAGTTGACAGGCGAGGAACTCTATGTGGATGATGAGTACTATCTGAAGGACGGTGTCACAACATTCGCTGTGGCATTAGACAATATTGTCGGTGCCATGCTCAACGAGAAGTTCCCCAACCTCACTATTTATACTAACCCGATTGATGTGAAATCCGTGAGCGCAATACAAGGCGTGGAAGCTGATGACGTGAATGCCCCAGTGAAGGTATATAGCATTAGCGGTGTAGAAGTTGGCAGCGGAAAACTCAATAATCGCGGAATGTATATCGTCAAGCAAGGGAAGAAGGCGAGGACGATAGTTAGGAATTAGAAGTTAGAAATTAGAAGTTAGGAATTAGGAATGAGAAGTGAGAAATAAGACAATGTTTGGTTAAATAGGGTTAAATATTTAGGCAGAACGTAAATTTCTCATTTCTCATTTCTCATTTCTCAATCTTTTTTCGTACCTTTGCACCCGCATTTTAGCAAACAGTATTTATAACATTATTAATTTAATTAAATCTATGTATTTAGATCAGGCAAAAAAACAAGAGATCTTTGGACAGTACGGAAAGTCTAACACTGATACTGGTTCTGCTGAGAGCCAGATAGCATTGTTCTCATACCGTATTTCCCACTTGACGGAACATCTGAAGAAGAACCGTAAAGATTATACTACTGCAAGATCCCTGACCCAGCTCGTAGGTAAGCGTCGCGCCCTGCTCGACTATCTCTACGACCGCGACATCAATCGCTATCGTGCGATTATCAAGGCTCTCGGACTCCGTAAGTAAGTAGGAAGCTGAAAGACATCAATCCCGCAGACCATTCGGCTTGCGGGATTATTTTTACAGAAGAAAGGAAAACAAATGCAAGATATTAGAAACATTGCAATTATTGCCCATGTTGACCATGGCAAGACTACCCTGGTGGATAAGATGATGCTCGCGGGTAACCTTTTCCGTGATGGACAAGACCTCAGCGGGCAGGTTTTGGATAGCAACGATTTGGAGCGTGAGAGAGGTATCACTATCCTCTCGAAAAACGTGTCCATTAACTGGAAAGGAACGAAAATCAACATAATCGATACTCCGGGACACTCTGACTTCGGTGGTGAGGTTGAGCGTGTGCTTAATATGGCTGACGGTTGTCTGTTGCTCGTGGATGCCTTTGAAGGTCCGATGCCACAGACGCGATTCGTGCTGCAGAAGGCTTTGCAGATAGGACTGAAACCCATTGTCGTTGTTAACAAGGTGGACAAGCCTAACTGTCGCCCGGAAGAGGTGTATGAGATGGTGTTCGACCTGATGTTCTCGCTTAACGCAACGGAAGACCAATTGGATTTCCCCGTTGTATATGGTTCGGCTAAGAACGGATGGATGAGTGCCGACTACAACAAGCCTACTGACAATATCACATACTTGCTTGACAAGATTGTGGAGGTGATACCTGCGCCAAAGGTGATAGAGGGTACTCCACAGATGCTTATCACGTCGCTCGACTATTCGAGCTACACGGGACGTATAGCCGTGGGAAGGGTGCATCGTGGTGTGCTTTCCGAGGGACAGAACATATCCATATCGCATCGCGACGGAAAGATTGAGAAGACAAAGATTAAGGAACTGCACGTGTTTGACGGTATGAGCCGCAAGAAGGTGGCTGAGGTGCAGAGTGGCGACATCTGCGCCATCATCGGTCTTGAGAGATTTGAGATTGGCGACACCATCTGCGACTTTGAGAATCCCGAACCGCTGCCTCCCATTGCCATCGACGAACCGACAATGTCGATGCTCTTCACTATCAACGACTCGCCGTTCTTCGGACGTGAGGGTAAGTTTGTGACATCACGACATATCAACGACCGTCTGCAGAAGGAGCTTGAGAAGAACCTGGCATTGAGGGTTAGACAGTTTGAGGATTCCACCGACAAGTGGGTGGTCAGCGGACGTGGTGTGCTGCATCTGTCGGTACTCATCGAGACAATGCGCCGTGAGGGATATGAACTGCAGGTGGGTCAGCCACAGGTGATATACAAGGAAATTAACGGCGAGAAGTGTGAGCCTATTGAGGAGATGACAATCAACGTGCCCGAGGAGTTTGCCTCGAAAATGATTGATATGGTGACTCGCCGCAAGGGTGAGATGACATCCATGGAAACTCAGGGCGACCGTGTGAACATCGAGTTTGACGTGCCTTCAAGAGGTATCATCGGTCTTCGCACCAATGTGCTGACGGCAAGTCAGGGTGAGGCTATCATGGCTCATAGATTCAAGGAATACCAGCCTTATAAAGGGGACATCGCAAGGCGTGTGGCAGGTTCGATGATTGCCCTTGAGAACGGTACTGCATACGCTTATTCAATAGACAAACTACAGGATCGCGGTAAGTTCTTCATCGACCCAGGTGACGAGGTTTATGCCGGTGAGGTGGTTGGAGAGCATGTGCATGACAACGACCTCGTAGTGAACGTGGCAAAGGCAAAACAGTTGACCAATACCCGTGCCAGCGGTTCGGACGACAAGGCAAGAATAGTGCCGCGCACAGTGCTTTCGCTAGAAGAGGCTCTCGAATATATCAAGGAGGACGAACTCGTGGAGGTTACTCCCAAGAGTATGCGTATGCGCAAGACAATCCTCGACCATAACGAGAGAAAGAAGGCGAGCAAGTGATTATTTATATATATTAGGAAGTAATTTTAAACCACAGAGATAAAGAGATTTAGAGGATTCATATTATGAAAGAGTTTGAATGCCAAGGCATTTAGAGTTCTTAGAGGGCTACGCATTATGTCTGCCGTATGCATACTCTGCGTCCTCCGTCGCTTGCGACCAACTCAAAAAACATAAAAACTCTTTCTCTCTTTATCTCTGTGGTTTTATTTTAATTTTTAATTCTTAACAAGAATTCCCTTGTCGTCTCGAAAGAGTTGTCGGCAACGGTATTCCAGAAATCGTGATACTGGGATGCATTTGTGTCCTTCAAAGGAATGTCGCTTATGACACGGAAAGAGATAAATGGTATGCCGTAGATATGGCATGTCTGCGCTATTGCCGCCGACTCCATATCTAAGGCTGCTGCTTCGGGGAAATGTCCCACTATCTCGCGCATTTTCTCCTTTGAGTCAACAAACCAGTCGCCGGTGACTATTAATCCGGCATGTACCCTTGGTGATACCGCCTTGGCTTTCTCCACAAGTTCAGATGGAGAGGTATAGCGTGCAGGCATACCCTGCACCTGACCATATACGGTTTTCCCCATCGCCTCACCGCAATAGACATCGTGATATGCAAGTTCGGTGCTTGCCACGATGTCCATCACCTCCATGTCGGTGCGTCCGCCTCCGGCACATCCTGTGCTTACCATCAAATCGGGGTTATATCGGCGAATCATCTCGCTGGTTCCAATGGCAGCGTTCACCTTTCCGATACCACACTGATGGAGCACAAGTTCATTGTCTCCAAGTCTTCCCGTGACGAATTTTCTGCCTCCGTCAATCTCGACCTTTATTCCGTCGAGCAGTTCGCTTATGCGACGGAATTCCTTGTCCATCGCGATAATTATGCCAATCTTCATATTATAATTCTTTTAACCACCTTTTCCCTGGTTTTGTATATGAAAATATAACAAGCGATACACCAACAAAGGCACAAATCCCAAACAATAACTCAAGCATTTCCATATTATCTATATTTTAATATTTGATTAGCAAATAAAGCAAGAGAAGATGTTGCAATTAATCCCAAAACAAAAATACTCCAATTAATAATTTTTGTATCATCTGTTAATAAAGGACTAAGTCCACCTAAAACTAAAGCTGCAAAAATCAGTTTTGCAAGATCAAAGAAAAATCCCGCAAGTTTTTCTCTGCGCAAATTATTTCTTTGCTCAACCTTTTCGTTTGCTTTTCTTTTAGTCTCAAATTCACTCATAGTTCTTTTTTGGGGCAAAGATAGTGCTTTTTATTGTAATAACCAAGAAAAGGACAATAAAATATTGTTTTTTTTGTTTAGTATGCTTAAAGTTCTATTTTTTTTTGTAACTTTGTGCCCGAAAACAAAAAACATTGATATCGATGAATAGATTTAAGAAGTGGCTGCCGGATATTTTGGCAGTGTTGTTGTTTGTGGTTTTATCATTTGCATACTTCTTTCCAGCTGACATGGAAGGACGTATATTGTATAGGCACGACTCCGCTGCAGGGGCAGGATTCGGACAGGATGCGTCGCAGTATAACAAGCAGACGGGAGAGATTTGCCGTTGGACAAATTCTGCCTTTTGTGGTATGCCAACATACCAGAGTGCACCGTCCTATAAGAGCATGGATGCCCTGCATGGCGTGGCTGACGCATATCATCTGTGGTTGCCTGACTATGTATGGTATCTTTTCGCATACCTTCTTGGATTCTATATCTTGCTGAGGGCATTCGACTTCCGTCAGTCATTGGCAGCCTTAGGCTCTGTGCTTTGGGCTTTCAGCACATATTTCCTGATTATCATTGCTGCCGGACATTACTGGAAGGTGATGGCGTTGGCATATCTGCCGCCAATGATAGCCGGTATAATTTTGGCTTATAGAGGTAAGTATCTGTGGGGATTGGTGGTTACTGCCATCTTCGCAGCTCTGGAAGTGCAGGCAAACCATGTGCAGATGACTTACTATTTCCTGTTTGTAATATTGGCAATGGTGGTGGCTTATTTTGTGGATGCCTTGCGCAAGCGTCAGTTGGTTCATTTCCTGAAAGCATCGGGAGTGTGTGCCGCAGGTGCGTTGATTGGTATTTTGGTGAATATCTCCAATCTTTATCACACTTGGGATTACAGCAAGGAATCAATGAGAGGCAAGAGCGAACTCGTGAAGGCCAATTCCGCCAATCAGACGAGCAGCGGTCTTGACCGTGACTATATCACACAATGGAGCTATGGAATAGACGAGACACTTACATTGCTCATCCCAAATGCCAAGGGAGGAGCTACAGTGCCTCTCACCCAAAGCAAGACTGCCATGGAGAAGGCTGATAACAATTATACTTATATTTATCAGCAGTTGGGACAGTATTGGGGTGACCAGCCTATGACCAGCGGCCCTGTATATGTGGGAGCGTTTGTGGTGTTCCTTTTCCTTTTGGGACTTTTTATTGTCAAGGGACCTGTCAAGTGGGCTTTGCTTGCAGCCACCATACTGTCGATACTGTTGTCATGGGGACGCAACTTCATGCCGTTCACAGACTTCTTCCTCGACTATGTGCCGATGTATGCCAAGTTCCGCACAGTGGCTTCGATATTGGTAATAGCGGAGTTCACCATGCCGTTGCTTGCCATGTTGGCATTGAAGAAAGTGATTGACGAACCTGATTATATCAAGAGCCATAAGAAATACCTGTACATCAGTTTTGCCTTTACGGCAGGTCTTTGCCTGTTGTTTGATATATGTCCGGGTATGTTTGAATATATTTCTGCTCAGGAGCGTCAGGCTTTTGTTGGTGCCCCGGCCGACCAGGTCGCACCTCTGTTCGCAAATCTCAAGGAGATGCGCGAAGCTGTCTTTACAGCTGACTGCCGTCGTTCTCTGTTTGTGATATGTGCAGGATGCGTGCTGATGTTCTTGTATCTGCGTGGAAAGATGAAGATGCAGTATTACGTGGGTCTTACCTTGGTGCTTTGTCTTGCCGACCTTTGGATTGTCAACAAGCGTTATCTCAATGACGAGATGTTCGTGGAGGCGAGTGTCAAAGACCAACCGGTGCGTAAGGACGGTTCAATCGATTTCATCCTTCATGACAAGTCGTTGGGTTATCGTGTGCTTAATCTCTCAACGAGCACGTTCAATGAGAATGAGACATCTTACTATGTTAATAGTATTGGAGGTTATCACCCTGCCAAGCTGCGCCGCTACCAGGAGTTGGTGGACGCCCATGTGCATAAAGAGATGGGAGCCATCTTCAATGCAGTCAGCAAGGCTCAGGGCGACATGACAAAGGTGAATGGCGACAGCATTTACCCCGTATTGAACATGCTCAATGCCAAATATTTCATATTGCCGCTCGAAGGTGGGCAGACAGTGCCTCTGACAAACCCGTATGTATATGGAAGCGCATGGATGGTGGATAAGGTGACATACGTTGACAATGCCAACAAGGAGTTGGATGCTCTCTCGAAGATGTCATTGCGTCATGAGGCAGTGGCTGACAAAAAGTTCAGCGAAGTGCTTGGAAACAGCAATACGCAGGACGGCGAGAGTGTGGTGACACTGAAGGTGTATGGTCCTAACCATGCCGAGTATGATGTGAATACCACTAAGGGCGGTGTTGTTGTTTTCTCTGAGATATATTATCCGGGATGGACAGCCACAGTGGATGGTGAACCAGTGGAGGTAGGACGCGTGAACTATGTCTTGCGCGCCATCAAGGTGAAGCCAGGAAACCATAAGGTAATCCTGAACTTCGACCCGCAGACGGTGAAGACCACAGAGACAATAGCATATATAGCATATGCTCTGCTGCTGTTAGTCATAGTGTTCCTTGGAGCAAGAAAGCTGAGGCGATAAATCACTCCATATAATTGTGTGTTACGTTGTGGCGAATATATGAGCTATGACCGTATTTCGCCACAACGCAGAAGCAGATGAAAACGAGGATAAATGAGACATTAGTGGCGGGCAGAGCCATGAATGTCCAGTTCATGTCTATTATGAATGCCTGAAGAGGCGGGAATACCGAACCACCGAGGATGGACATGATAAGACCGGCTCCGCCAATCTTCACGTTGTCGCCTACACCACGAAGGGCAATGCCATATATGGTTGGGAACATCAGCGACATGGTGGCACTGACAGCCACAAGGCAATAAAGGCCGTTGCGGTCGGTGAAAAGAATAACACCGGCAGTAGCTGACGCCGCCACTACAGCAAGAATCATAAGCAATCGCCCGGGTTGGATGTATTTCAGGAACCATGTGCAGATAAACCTGCTCACGGTAAAGAATACGAGAGCCACAATATTGTATTTCTGAGACAGTATTTCTGCTGCACGCTCATCCATGCCCTCATTCATGAATATGTGGGTTCCATACTGTATAATAAACGTCCAGCACATCACCTGGGCACCGATATAGAAGAACTGTGCGATTACACCTTCTCGATAGTTGGCTGTGTGGTATAGTTCACGCAGGGAGGTGCTGAGTTTCTTGCCCGAGTGGGTGTCCCCGTTCTTAGGCATGCTGGTGACACGGATAAGGACAAGTAGGAGGATTACTGCGGCACCTATATATACGTATGGTTGGATAAGTACCCCCAGGTCGTGGTCGCGTATGATATTAAATTGTATGTCAGTCAATCCCTTGCGAGTCTCTGAATCCATAGGACTCATTCTTGCCTGCACATATTCCATGGCGACATACATGCCTGCCAGACATCCTATTGGGTTGAATGCCTGGGCAAGGTTAAGACGCTGGGTGGCTGTCTCCTCGCTTCCCATACAGTAAATATAAGGATTGCAGCTCGTCTCAAGGAATGACAAACCGCAAGTCATTATGAAGTAGGCAAGCAGGAAGGGGAAATAAATTCCCGTCATCTTTGCCGGCAGGAACAGCAGAGCGCCTGCGGCATACAATCCGAGACCTATCATAACACCCGCTTTGAACGAATATTTCTGTATGAAGATGGCAGCAGGGAATGCCATCACGAAGTAACCCAAGTAAAATGCTACTTGGACGAATGCACCTTCAGTAACACTCATTCTGAAAATCTTTGAGAATGCTTTTACCATAGGACTTGTCACGTCGTTGGCAAATCCCCACAGGGCAAAGCACGCTGTCACCATAATGAATGGAATGAGCAGGCTCACTCCGTCTTTGGTCAATAATCCATTGTTTTTTTCCATGTCTTTAGGCTTTTTATTATCAATCGGGCGCAAAAGTACAAATTTTTTTGGAGAAAATGCAAGATTTATCAAATAAATGCAAGTTTTATCAATTATTTCCATTAACTTTGCCGAAAAAAGTTGCATACTAAGAACAAAATATGAAAAAACTACTCTCTTTGCCCCCTAATCTTGTGGGCTCTTTTCATCAGATTACAGGATTAAGTCCTGATGAGTATTTCTGCACCAATGACCCAGTGGGTCATAAGCTTGGCAGCGGTGGCGGCACAACATATCTGCTCGAACAGTGCTATGCACATGAAATGGAAAAACAACTCCCGTGCCCGTCGCACCAGCAACGGGTTCTCCCGTCATTCTCCTCCTGGCTTGCCTCCGAGAAGCGCATCCTGCTACATGCCGGAGGCCAGAGCCGCCGATTGCCGTCGTATGCCCCGTCGGGAAAGATACTCACTCCCATTCCTGTCTTTCGATGGGAGAGGGGACAACGCCTGTCGCAGTCGTTGCTCACGCTTCAGTTACCATTATATGAGAGGTTGATGTCCATTGCTCCTTCCAATGTTCATACAATGATAGTGAGTGGCGATGTGTATATACGTGCAGCAGAGCAGTTGCCGCCTGTGCCCGAGGCAGATGTGATATGTTATGGCTTGTGGCTTGATTCCTCGATAGCCAAGGACCACGGTGTTTTTGTTTCCGACCGCAGGACTCCATCTGTGCTCAAGCAGATGTTGCAGAAACCGTCTGTGGAAAAACTTCAGGAATTACTTGGTTCACATTTCTATCTTACCGATATCGGAGTGTGGCTTTTGTCCGACAAGGCGGTTAAGGCATTGATAAGCCATTCCAAGAAGGATGGGGAAATCATTGAGTATGACCTTTATTCTGAGTTTGGATGTACCTTGGGTACTGACCCGATTATCGACGATCCGGAGTTGCGCGAACTCTCGGTCGCCATCCTGCCGTTGCCGGGAGGCGAGTTCTATCATTTCGGTACGAGCCGTGAGATGATTTCATCTACCGTCGCCATCCAGAACATCGTCAACGACCAGCGCGAGATTATGCACAACGGTAGAAAACCGCATCCGTCCATCTTTGTTCAAAATGCCATAACACGAATCCCGATCACTTCCGATAATAAAAATATCTGGATAGAAAACTCATACGTGGGTCCGCATTGGGAGATTACCCATGATAATATAATCACTGGTGTTCCTGAGAATGACTGGCACATTAAGCTTGCTCCGGGTGATTGTATAGATGTGGTTCCCATAGGGGATTCATCCTATGCAATCAGGCGATATAATATCGACGACCGCTTTGCGGGAGCTGCCCAGCAGGCTCCGGTTTTCCCGGTTTATCCATCATTGCCACCCGACGCTGACGCGCCGGACATGGAGGCTGAAAGGTGGATTTCTGCTGAGGGGATTTCCACGGAGGCTAACCTTGTCAGGCTTTTCGGGCAGCGCCGTTCTTTCCAAAGGGAGAACTGGGCGGCTCTTGCCGCCAATTGGCGTCATAGCGTTTTTTATCAGCTCGACCTGGAGGATGCCGCCCGTCATTTCAATGAGATGGATATTCCCATGCCACCGTCTCTCCCTGATGATGCCCCACTGCTCACCCGCATCAAGGACGCTATGTTCAGAGGCAATAGCGGCGAAGCTTTCACACTGTTACAAAAGGGACTTACCGACACTGTCCGCACGGAAAAGAAACACCCCCGGATGTCTGTCTATAGCGACCAGATAGTATGGGCGCGAAGTCCAGTGAGAATAGATATTGCAGGAGGATGGACAGACACACCGCCTTTCTGTCTGATGGAGGGAGGAAACGTCATTAACCTTGCCATAGAACTCAACGGGCAACCTCCACTGCAGGCATACGTGCGTCCTTGCCGTGAGAGACATATTGTATTGAGAAGTATCGACTTGGGTGCAGTTGAGATTGTTGAGACATTCGAACAGCTTGCATATTATAATAAGGTGGGAAGTCCGTTCTCCATTCCCAAGGCTGCCTTGGCACTTGCAGGATTCCTTCCTGACTTTGCCGCCAATCCATATCCCACCCTTGAAGCCCAATTGGAAGACTTCGGTTGTGGAATTGAACTTAGTCTTCTGTCTGCCATTCCGGCGGGCAGCGGATTGGGCACAAGCAGTATTCTCGCTGCCACGGTGCTTGGTGCCATCAGTGATTTCTGCTCATTGGCATGGGACAAGAACGAGATATGCAAGCGCACGCTTGTACTCGAACAGCTCCTTACGACTGGAGGAGGATGGCAAGACCAGTTTGGCGGAGTGCTTGGTGGCATAAAGCTTCTTCAGTCGCAGAAAGGATTCAACCAGCAGCCACTTGTAAGATGGATGCCCGATGACCTTTACACACAACCCGAATATGCATCATGCCACTTGTTATACTACACCGGCATCACCCGCACCGCCAAGACCATCCTCGCTGAGATAGTGCGCCGCATGTTCCTCAACAGCAATGAGCAGTTGCGGCTCCTGCGCGAGATGAAGGCACATACGCTCGATATGTATGACGCCATCCAAAGGCAGGACTTCGTCAGGATGGGACAGCTCATTGGCACGACATGGCAACAAAACCAGATGCTGGATAGCGGAACCAATCCCGATGCCGTACGCCATATCACGGATATGGTGGATGACCTGTGTCTTGGGTATAAACTGCCTGGAGCGGGAGGTGGCGGCTATCTGTATATGGTTGCGAAAGACCCGGAGGCTGCCGCACGCATCAAGCAGACAATATCAGCAAATGTAACAACTCCCAATGCCCGTTTTGTAGATATGACACTGAGTAAGAAAGGACTTCAAATCACCCGCAGCTAATGGACTTCAGGACTATTGTGGATATTCCTTCTCCCGGTTTCCGTATAGAACCGGGAGACAGGATTCTTACCGTGGGTTCGTGCTTTGCCGACCATCTCGGCAAGAAATTCCGAGACGAGGCATTTCCCGCGGATGTCAATCCTTACGGGGTAATGTATAATCCCGCAAGCATCCTCCATACCGTGGAACGATATGGCAAGGCAGTGGATGTGGCAATCTTCACGCTTGGCACTAATCACGTCTATCGGTTGAAGGAAACGGGTGAGATTGTTGACAACTGCCAGAAGCGTCCGCAGTCACTCTTTCATGAAGAGGAACTTTCGGTGGATGATTGTTGTGATTATCTTAATAAGGCTATTGGTGTATTGCGTCAACTCAATCCCCAGAGAAAGGTTATCATAACGGTTTCTCCGATAAGATATGCCAAGTATGGCTATCATGGCAGTCAGTTGTCGAAGGCAACATTGCTCTTGGCGGTTGACAAGCTTTTGGGGAGTCAATCCATTGCAGATGGTGAGACGCTGGCATATTTCCCTGCCTATGAGATAGTCAATGATGAGTTGCGTGATTATCGCTTCTACGCTCCCGATATGCTCCATCCGTCTCAGCAGGCGGTGGATTATATATGGGAGAGATTCGTGGACGTGGTGTTCAGCGATGCAGCCAAAAGCTATCTTCAAGAGTGGAAACCGATAAAGGAGGCATTGGCGCATCGCCCGTTCAATCCTGACTCCGATGCCTACCGTTCGTTTCTTGCCCGCACTTTGGAGCAGAAATGTAAACTTGCAAAGAAGTATCCATGGCTAAGCCCACAACTGAATCAATAAAAGATATGTATATAGGGTTAAAAAACGCAAAATGAGTTGTAGGGTGAAAAAAATGTTGTATATTTGCAGCCTTATTAATTAATAAATAATGAGAAATGGTTAGAAAAATAATTGAAAAATCATTGATTGCCATATTACTATTGTTTGTGGCAATGCCTATTGAGGCGCAGAATTATCATAGCAGACGTCCTGAAAGACCTGTATATAATGGCGGGTATGGAAAGAAGACGTATGGTGGTAATGAGTTGTATTACGGTCTTCGACTGGGATTGGGTTTTGCCACGGTCAACAACTCGGAGATAGAAGACTACGATGCTCCCAGTTCGCGTACTGGACTTAACCTTGGTGCCGTTATAGGTTATCAGTTGTCGCCATCTGCTCCCGTATATCTTGAGTCGGGATTGTTTTATACAGAGAAGGGTGGACGCAACAACAATATTCCTTCTCAGAAGATTGACTACAACCTCAACTATCTTGAGTTGCCCATACTTGTGAAGTATTGTATTGACATAGATGGTGAGTTCTCCATCCAACCGTATGTCGGAGGCTATTTGGCTTGCGGTGTGGGAGGCAAGATAAAGCATCATAACAATAAGAACCTTGACGAGAGGTATTTAGAATCCGCTTTCTCTGACACGTATTTCAAGCGTTTCGATGGCGGTCTTCGCTTTGGATGTGGAGTGGAATACAATATGTTGTATGCAGAGATGTCCTACGAGTTCGGTCTTGCCAATATCAGCCATGACGATTTTGAGAAAACCCGTAACTCCTGCTTCTACCTCAATATCGGAGTCAATTTCTAAATATAATATAATTTAGGTATAATGTGTGGGCGATAACGAACATTTTCAGTGACAAATCGAACAAAATGAAAGTTTTTTTGAAAAAAGTTGGAAAAAAATTAGTTAGTTTCAAAAAATATTGTTACCTTTGCCCCCAAAATCATTAATGGTGTAGTATATACGTATAATAATTCAGTTAAAAGAATATAAAAAACAATTTAATATTAATAAGTCTAATTTTAATTTTAAAAGAGATGAAAAGAAAATTAACTAGTATTTTGCTTATGTCCGCCCTTCTTGTGGGTGGCGCAAGTACATTCGTTTCTTGTAAGGACTATGATGGCGAGCAGGCTGCAGTGTCTAACGCTTCCATCAGAGGGCTTCAGGAGGAACTTCAGAAGCAGATTGCTGCTCTTGAGGCTCTTAAGAGTGAGATTGACTCAAAGCTTGCCGGCAAGGCTGACAAGACAGAGGTTGACCAGAAGATTGCCGCTCTTGACCAGAAGATTGACCAGGCTGTTACAGACCTTAAGATTCTTATTTCTGGAATCAAAGAGTGCAACTGTGACCTTTCTAAGTTGCTTGAAACTCAGTCATGGATTCTGTCTATCAAGGATGACCTCACTGCTTTGCTTCAGAAGAACCTCGTTACAGTTGACCAAATCAGCGATTTCATGACAAAGGATGAATTGCTGAAGATGGGTTATCTGACTGAAAAAGATATTGAGGGTTTCCTTACCAAGGAAGATTTGGAGGGACTTCTTACCTCTGACGATTTGAAGAATTTGAAGGAGAGATTTGATAATCTTGAGACCATCCTCGGTCCTAACGCTCAGAATGTCCTGATGAAGGCTGACTTCGCTGATTATTGCAAGAATTATCTCGAGGGCGAGGGACAGGGTATGCTCAGACAGCAGGCTCTTAAGGCTCTTACAGACCTTCTCACCTCTGCCGGTATCAGCATTGATGACATCACTGAAATGTTTGCAATGCTTGACCAACTTATTACGATGAGCGATGATGTACAGGCACTGGCTAAGCAGTGCGAGGATTTGGCTGGTAAGTATGGTCAGTTGAACGCTGAGATTGAGAAACTTTGGAAAGCTGTAAATAATGCAGGTGGTGGCGGTAGCACCGTTTACTCTCCGTCAATCAACTTGGATATGGTTTCTAATCCTATCTATGGTACTTTTAACTCTCCGTTTGGTCTGAAGTCTTATGTACTCGCCGGTTTCGTAGGAAATGAAGTTAGTAGAACTAACTTCCATGGTGAGAGAATTAGTGGACTTCTTGCTTCTTCTAATGCAGGCAAACTTTATCTCACAGTTAATCCTGCAGAAGTAGATGCTTCTGGTTATAACCTTGGTACATTGGTAGGACGTGACGGCAATCCTGCTCCTGGTTTTGGATCTTTGGTACTTACAGCTGATGATACTCCTGTAACATTGACAAGCACTAAGGCATCTAATGGACTTGGTGGATATGTAGCTTGTCCTGCACTTGTTAATCCTGAGGCTGCCAAGATTAATATCAATAAGGATGACTTGGCTGCTGTAGCAAGCAATGTCCTTGGCAAGCTCCGCGGAGAGGAGGCTCTTGACATTACAAGTATTGCTAAGACTATTTACGGCACTGTAGCTAATTCAATTGACCAGCTTTACGCTATCAAGATGCCGGCAGGTAACGGACATGCTTCTGCTGTTTCTGATTACAACATTGCCGCAATGACAATTAAGCCTCTTAGCTATGCTGCTTTGGAGGGTCAGAGCGTATCTTTGAAGACTATTCCTCAGCTTGAGGACTTCCTCGGTATTCATATCGATGACATTAAGAATGATTTCATCTGGAATCCTATTGCTGTTGATACTTCTATGGATACAGAGATTACCATTACATTGCCAGATCCAGATTCATTCAAGATTAATGGAAATATACCTACTCCTGAAGCTGACGTTGATTTAGGCAATGCTTCTGTTGATGATGATAATAATATTGTTTGGGATAAAGATCCAAAAGTAACAATTGGCTCTATAGATATCTCTGCAATAAAAGTTGGATATAATACTGTAGAAAAGACCTATAATGCTGTTGTTACCATAAAGGAACTTCAGAACATCGTTGACCAGATTAACGACCAGGTTGGCGGTATGATGGACAATGTCAATGATCTCCTTGACAAGGTTCAGGGTGGTATAGACAAGGTTAACAAGGGCGTGATTGCTCGTCTTAACAATGTTATTGCAAAGACCAACAAGCTCCTTGACAATCCCAACGCAGTTCTTCAGCCTTTGTTGATGTATAGCGATGGTAATGGTGCTGGCCGTATCAGCGAGTCTCCTATTGCTCCTACACGCTTCAACCTCAATGGCAAGTCTGAGGCATCTATCCTTCTCGTTGCCACTTCATACAGCGCAGAGCTTATCGCTCCTGCATACAAGAAGTATGTAGAAGTGGAGGGCAATGGTGCATCACTCGATGTGAATGGTGTAATTGATGGTGCTACAAACATTATCAGATTTACTGCTAAGCCTGGTAAATATACCATCAAGTTTGATGCAATTGACTACTACGGCGAGCAGCGCGAGAAGACATACTATGTCGAGGTTAAATAATTCATTTTGGAAATTTAAACAGAATAGATTATGAAAATTAAGAATATTCTAATGTCCGGTGTAATGGCAATGAGTTGTCTTGTTGCCAGTGCACAGGACGCACCCAAGACCGAATACGTATTCAATCCCCATTGGTACGTACAGGGGCAGGTTGGTGCTCAGTACTCCCTCGGTGAGGTGAGCTTCGGAGACTTGATTTCTCCGAATATCCAGCTCGGCGTAGGTCGTCAGTTTAGCTCAGTTTTCGGTGCACGTTTTTCTGTTAATGCTTGGCAGAGCAAGGGCGGAATCAACGTGTATAGCTGGGAAAGCGGCTATAAGGTAGGTTCAGAGAACTATAGTTTTAAGTATTTCGCACCAATGCTTGACGGAACTATCAATCTGTCAAATGCTCTTTGTGGTTACAATCCCAAGCGTACCGTTAACGTAGGTATCCTTGCCGGTATCGGTGCAAACATTGCATTCAGCAATGATGACGCTAACTCATTGGCTCCGAATATCAAGGAGCAGAACTTGGGTTCTGAGAATCTTCAGTATCTTTGGGACGGAACAAAGGTTCGCTTTGTTGGTCGTGTAGGTGCTAATGTAGATTTCCGCATCAGTGACGCTGTCGCTCTTGGTATTGAGGCAAACGCAAATGTCCTTAGCGACAAGTACAATTCAAAGAAGGCTGGCAACTGCGACTGGTATTTCAACGCTCTCGTAGGTCTGCGCTACAACTTTGGCAATACTTATACAACACGCACAATCACTCCTGCAGCTCCTGTAGAGAAGGTTGTTGAGCGCATTGTTGAGAAGATTGTCGAGGTTCCCGCAAAGGCTGAGGAGAAGGTTGAGCAGCCATACATCCGTCGTGAGATTTTCTTCACTATCTCTCAGAACAGAATCAACGAGGAAGGTTACACCAAGATTCAGGAAGTTGTTGACTTCATGAAGAAGTATCCTAAGTCAATCGTTAATGTTACAGGTTATGCTGACCGTGGTACAGGTTCTGCTAAGTTCAACGACGGCATTGCAGCACGTCGTGCCGATGTTGTTGAGAAGGAACTTATCAACCGTGGTATCTCACGTGACCGCATCATCAAGTCTTCTAAGGGCTCACGTGTTCAGCCATTCGAGGAGAACGACAAGAACCGTGTGACTATTTGTGTTGCTTTTGATTAATAGGTTGTATTAAACTTAAATGTGAATATAAGTCGGTCTTATTTCTATGTTTAACTGCATAGTGTAAGATCGGCTTTTACGTAATAATTAACATGAAAAATATTATACTTTCTTCCGTATTGTCAGTTTTGGCTTGTTCTTCGGTATATGCCCAATTTGGGGGTGATGGTTATTATAGAGCTCGTAATATCTCTACAAACAAGTTTGCCTGTATCATTGATAATAAAGGAAAAATAGAAATTGCCACAACAAAAGCAGACCTTGAGGCAATTAAAACATTTGATTGGGATATCGTTTGCTCAGATCCAGGCTCAGTCGTTTATGTGGAAAGGAAAGGTACAACATCACTTGGCGGTCAATCATGCGGAATATATAATCTGAGTGGACAAGGTACAAGTACCTATTCAATCATCGAGCATTATCTTGGAATTATGCCAGTAGGCTCTACTTATCAATTATTTGCCACTGCTTCTGGTCAGACAGCAAGACTTGGTGATGTACTTGATAAAGATGAAGATTATCTGGTAGGCCAACCTACAAGTCAAGGAAAATCTACAAATTGGTCTTGGAATATTTATCCTGTAGATTCAAATACCGATTACTACTTTGGCGTTAAGCCTACTGTGAATGCAAACGGCAAGCATTATGCCACAATGTATTCTGACTTCGGTTTTACTCCTGCTCCTTCTGCTGAGGGTATGAAGGTTTATTATGTTGAAACTATATGGGAAGGTAAGGCTGTTATCAGAGAGATTAACGGTGCAGTACCTGCTAATACTCCCGTTATTTTCCTCTGTCCATCCGACTCACCATCAGGAAATAGGCTTGACATAGCAAAGAATAATGCTAAACTTCCAAGTTCAAACCAACTTGAAGGTGTTTTCTTCTGTATCGATACAGGTATAGCATTCCATCGTAACTTTGTAGAGTACGATCCTAATACGATGAGAATCTTAGGAGTTTGCAAGGATGGAACTCCTGGATTTGTTAAAATGGAAATGGGTATTTGGATACCAAAATACTGGAGTTTTCAACCTGAAGAGGGACATAATCCTATACCTGCCAACTCGGCTTATCTGAAGGTTCCCGCCGGTTCACCCGACGAAATTCCATTGTTGGATTATGCTGATTATCCATTGGCAGGAATCAGTGGTGTTGAGGCTGATTCAAATGTGTCTTCAGATATAAGGACACTTAGTGGTGTGACTGTCCGCAAGAATGCAACCACTACCGAAGGTCTTTCTTCTGGTATTTATATCTGGAATAATAAGAAGGTTGTAGTTAAGTAAGCGAATACTCCTTGGTTAGCTCTTATAAGGTCTTTTGTTAGCTACCAAAAGGTCTTTTGTTAGCTATCAATATCATATAATAAAGGCTATCTTCATACTGCGAAGATAGCCTTTGTTGTATTCTTAATGAGCGAAGTTCTTTCTGCTCTTCTTTCCCTGTCGTGAGATTATTATCTCAGGGGAGTTGGTTCCTTTGATTCTAACGCCTTTAAGGTTGTAATGTTCGGCATTCTTGCTGTCCATTATAACACTGTTGATGCCAGTGTCCTCACCAATGACAGCCTCTATAGCCATGCTTCTGCATGATGGCATAAGGAACGAATATTCAGCTCCTTCAATAACCTCTGTTTTCTTTACGTTACTGTTGTCGGTTGTTGTTACCTTCCATCCGGTGATGGTATATCCTTCCTTAAGCGAAGAGCCTGATATTGTCATGCGGCGGTCCTTGAAGAATTTGCCGTCGAAGAATGCTTCGCTCAGTTTAACGCCATTCATCAGAATTTCTGTCTCGGCACGCTGGTTTTCGTCCATAGCTTTGTTGACAGTCAAGGGCAGGGGAGTGCCGAGCTGATAGTATTCGGCAATGTATTTGTAAAAGTATGCCGGACGGTTGGCTATCCAGTTGCGGGCGTTGTTCATCTCCTCCGTATAGTTGGGCCACCATTTGTTGACCAATTCGCGGTGATAGGGATATTCATACTTTATCATATCATACATGGGATTCCATACGGCGAATGTTCCGCGCGAGTTGAGCCAGTCACCCATGTATATGGCGGCGCGGTCGATAAATTCGCGCTTGAAGTCGCTGTCTTCCATCAGTCGGCGGAAGAGCCGGGTGTGGTCATATTGGTTTGCCCAATTTGTGCCAGGGTCATAATTGGGGTCGTATATCCACTTGATTGTATTGAACGACGCACTGACTCCATAGAGTCCAAGCCCGAAGTCCGTGTCCTTCATAATCCATCTCCATCGTCCTCCTTCTTCTGTCGGTCTCCACATCACGATGTTGTTTCCGGGGAAGTCACGGTTGTTGTAGAACAGGTTGACAAGCATGAGGTTGAGGAACTCCATGGTGTCCATCCACTGCCCGTATTCGGCGAGGGTATGCCCATGTTCTGTATAGAAAGCCTTGAAGGCGTTGTAGTTGTCCCATGTGCCTTCCTTCAGCTCACCCCAGTTTTCGAACATGTCGAGGTCTTCAAGTCCTTCGTAGTTGGTGTAGATATTGTCCTCGTTGCTGCGCTCGCGGATGTTGAGCATACCGGTGTATTGCCCGTTGATATATACGATGGCTGGTCGCCATGCCTGATAGTCGATATCCACATGCTTTGCGGTGTTGCATTGTATGATGGCATCGCGTAGGTAGAGATAGTCGAAGTCGTTTCCGGCATTGCGCAATGCTATTGACTTGAAGTTGGTGATGCCCGGTCGCTGGTCGGGGAAGAACTCATAGTCGAGACGCTTTGCGCCGAAGCGTTTGTTAGCATACACGGCAAGTGACTTCATCTTGTTGCCTCTTGTCGCTCCGCCCATGATACGGGTCTCGCAAAGCTGGTTTATCTGGCTTTCCTGCTCAGGTTCGAAGAAAAACTCAATGTTGGTGGGGCGTCGCCAGTCAAACTCATAGTTCTTCTTCCCGCTTTGGTAGGTGCCGTCAACATAGATGCCTATCTTGTTGTCATAGAAGTATTTGTTGTCGGTGGATATGGAAATTACGGGCAATGTGATGTCTCTCGTGAAGAATATATATGACTGAGTGGAGGAACGCGGTGAGAGCTTGCCGTCTTGGAAGAGCTTTGCCTTCACTACTGTGGTCTTGCTGATATTTATGGGCGATGAGTAGAGATAACTGGTCCTTGTAGGTTCGGAGCCGTTGGTGGTGTATCTGATTTCCGCGCCTTCAGAGCCTTCGGGGAGGGAGAGCTCGAGTTTGAATGCCTTTCCATTTTTCATTACTCGTCCCTTTTCGCTGAAAACAGGAGAGCCGAGGATGTCCTTGCAGGTCTCGCCGCAGTTGGTGGCTGCAGGAGTGGGAGTAGCCATATATCCCCATGTGTCGCCGGCATCGGTTTTGCGACCGTAGGCGATGTTGGGAGCGGGTTGTTTTTTCAGTCCTTCCACTTTGTCGATTACTTTCCCGTTGTTGAAGAGATAGACGTTGCAGCCTTTCCCTGATTCAAGTCGGAATGGGGTGTGAAGACCGTTTTCCACCTTGTCGCAATAGACGAGGATGTGCTTTCCCGGCTTTAGGGTTATGCCGGGCAACTTCCATGCTTTGTCGGCATTGTCCTTGTCGGAGATTGCATACTGGTTGAGGTTCACTGATGTAGTTCCGCTGTTGTAGAGTTCTACCCATGAGTCGGGGAACTCGTTGATGTCATCCATTATGCAGTCGATGTTTGACTGCATAAGCTCGTTGATGACTACTTGGGCGGGGGCAGTTGCAATTGATGTTGCAAGTGCGAGGGCTGTGGTTGTTTTTTTTAGGGGGATTCTTTTCATGATTTTTATTTTTTTAGGGGGGTGTAGGTGGGGGTTGGGGTGTAGGTTGGGGTAGGTTTTTTAGGGGGAGGAGAGGGCTTCGCAGATTTTGTCTTGCAGGGCGCGGGCTTGGCTGTCTTTCAGGATGCCGTTGTTGATGATGGCAAAACAGAGGGTGTGGTTGTTGGGGGCGGTGCAGTAGCCGGCGAGGGATTGCACACCGGTTAGGGTGCCGGTTTTTGCCCTTACGTTGTCTGCTGTGGGTGGGGTTTTCATTCTGCGTTTCAGGGTGCCGTCGGTTCCGGCAATGGGCAGGGAGGGGTAGAGATGGAGATAGATATTGCTGTTGCGGTAGGCGTATTTCAGCAATTCCACTTCCAACTCTGCGGTTACATAATTATATAATGATAATCCGCTGCCGTCGGCAAAGATGTAGTCGGCGGGATTGAGCCCGATTTTCCTAACCAATCGTTTGATGATGTTGCGCGCGTCTTGGGCAGTGGCGGGATGTTTGCCGGATGATGCCGCCAACTGATAGAAAAGGGCTTCGGCGTATAGGTTGTCGCTGTCTTTCATCATCTTCATCAGTATCTGGTCGAGGGAATGTGTGCGGTCGAGAATCTCGTATGCGTCAGTGGGAGTGTCTCCCTCAAGTATATTGCCAATAATGACAACACCGGCATCCACTAATTCCGCGACGAAGTGTTGCATAAATTCGTCCTTGCGCGATATGAGCAAGGGGGAAAGAACGGGGTTGTCGTCATCCCAACACCATCCCCAGCCAAGACGGTCCTCGTTTTTCATCATCTTGTCCGCCACAAGGCTTCCTCTTATTGTGTCAATGCCAAGCGAGCGGATTCCCTCTACGAAGGCAGTCATGTCATCAGAATTGAAACGGGGGTCGAAGCCTCCTATGCAATAAACATCGCCATTGAGCACGTTGTCCTTGATTTCTCCTGTATATTTCAATGATGTCCTGAAGAGATAAGAGCCGCCGAGGCGGTCGATGGCGGCTATGGCAGTTATTAGCTTCATGGTGGATGCCGGGCGGAGGGTTGTTTTCTCGTTGTGGCGGATGATGGTTTTACTGTCGGTGAGGTCATATACCATCAGCCCGATGTTGGAGGTATGGAGGAGGGGGGATGAGGCGAGGAGGGAGTCAATTCTACCCGCCGCTGACGTGACGGGCACGGGGGCTGATGATAAGGGGAGGGAATCGTGGAGGGATATGGTTGGGCTGTCCGCGGCTGAGGCTGCGGGCATTGGGTATATGAATGAGGCAATAAATGCCAATATAAAAGCTAAAATACTCTTCATCGGGTGCAAAATTACTCAAAAATCGAGTAATAAACAAAAAATAACGCAACTCTTTTTCTTTATATGAATAAAAATACTTAAATTTGCAGCCAAAATGAGAATTGCTCTCATAAAAAGCATGAATATATGGTTTTTAAGTATGACTTTCTGATTATCGGCGCAGGAGTTGCCGGTATGAGTTACGCCCTTAAGGTAGCAAGAGCGCACAAAGGTAAGGTGTGCATGATATGCAAGACTTCCCTCGACGAAGCCAACACGTCATTCGCACAAGGTGGAGTGGCTTCGGTGACAAACCTGGAGCTGGACAATTTCGACAAGCACATCGAGGACACGATGATTGCCGGCGACTATATCTCTGATCCCAAAGCTGTGGAGCAGGTGGTGAGAAATGCGCCGGAGCAGATCCGTGAACTGGTGGAGTGGGGTGTCAACTTCGACAGGAAGGAGAACGGTGAGTTTGACCTTCACCGCGAGGGAGGACACTCGGAGTTCCGCATACTTCATCACAAGGACGACACGGGAGCAGAGATACAGCGTGGCTTGATGGCGGCAGTGCGCAGTTGTCCAGATATAACGATTAAGGAAAACCACTTCGCCGTGGAGATTATCACCCAGCACCACTTGGGTGCAAGGGTGACCCGCCGCACACCGTATATCAACTGCTATGGAGCATACGTGCTTAATCCCGACACTCAGAAGGTGGATACTTACCTGAGCAAGGTGACGGTGATGTGTACGGGCGGTTGCGGTGCCGTGTATCAGTCAACGACGAATCCCGTAATCGCCACTGGCGACGGTGAGGCCATGGTATATCGCGCCAAGGGCACTGTGGCCGACATGGAGTTCGTGCAGTTCCATCCCACGGCATTGTATCATCCAGGCGAGACTCATCCCGCCTTCCTAATCACCGAGGCCATGCGCGGATATGGCGGTATCCTGAAATTGCCAAATGGCGAGACATTCATGGAGAAATATGACGAGCGTCTGTCGCTTGCCCCCCGTGATATTGTTGCAAGGGCAATCGACAAGGAGATGAAGATACACGGTCTTGACCACGTGTGTCTCGACGTCACTCATAAAGACCCGGAAGAGACGCGAAAGCATTTCCCGAATATTTACATGAAATGCAAGTCGATGGGTATTGACATCACTACCGACTATATTCCTGTTCGTCCAGCTGCGCATTACATGTGCGGAGGCATAAAGGTAGATTTGAACGGATTGTCGAGCATAGACAGGCTATATGCCTTGGGAGAATGTTCTTGTACCGGTTTGCATGGCGGCAACCGACTGGCAAGCAATTCTCTTATCGAGGCAGTTGTTTATGCAGATGCCGCCGCAAAGCACTCGTTGGAGCATGTGGATTTGTATGACTTCAATGACAAGGTGCCGGAGTGGAATGACGAGGGTATGCTGACCAACGAGGAGAAGGTGCTCATCACGCAAAGCGTGAAGGAGGTGGGCGAGATAATGTCGAATTATGTTGGCATTGTCAGGAGTGACTTGCGCCTGAAGCGCGCTTGGGACAGGCTTGACATGCTTTATGAGGAGACGGAGAACCTGTTCAAGAGGGTTAAGGCAAGCCGGGATATTTGTGAGCTTCGCAATATGATTAACGTGGGATATTTGATTACGCGTTGGGCGATTGAGAGGAAGGAATGCCGAGGGCTGCATTATACTATTGATTATCCGGTGCATGCTTATGATAAGTAGGTTTTGTAGGTTTTGTAGGTTTTTGTAGGGGATGAAATATTCTATTGAGAAGATTGCTACGCTTATCGGGGCGCGGCGGATTGGGGATGCGGAGGCTACTGTCAGCTGGCTGCTCACTGATAGCAGGTCGCTTTGTTTCCCTGAGGAGACCTTGTTTTTTGCATTGAAGTCTGGACGTAATGACGGACACAAATTTATTCCGGAGCTTTATCGCCGCGGAGTGAGGAACTTTGTGGTGGAGATAGGGGCTGGGAGGATTGCTGCCAGGAGAATTGCAGATGGAAAACTCGCAGCTGATGCTGCGAGCATGGAGGCTAAGCCCGATGGTAGCGGATTCACGGGGGCTAAGCTCGATGGAAGCGGATTTGCTGAGGCTAATTTTCTGGAGGTGGTTAGCCCGTTGGAGGCATTGCAGAGACTGGCGGAGAGACATCGGGATGAGTTTGATATTCCTGTTGTGGGAATTACGGGCAGTAACGGGAAGACGATGGTGAAGGAATGGCTTTATCAGTTGCTTTCGCCACGGGTTGTTGTTACACGCTCTCCCAAGAGCTATAACTCGCAGATTGGAGTGCCGCTTTCGGTTTGGCTTCTTAATGAAAAGACGGAAGTGGGCCTGTTTGAGGCGGGAATCAGTCAACCGGGTGAGATGCAGGCCTTGAGAGATATTGTCCAGCCTACCATCGGAGTGCTAACCTCTTTGGGTACGGCACACCAGGAGAATTTCCGTTCTATGGATGAGAAATGTCAGGAGAAACTGACGTTATTCCACGATGCAAAGGTTGTAGCGTATAATTCGGATGACAATGTGGTCAGCCGTTGTATGCGCAAGTCGGGGTATCGCGGGGAGAAACTGTCATGGAGCAGGGAAGACCCCCAGGCGGCGATGTTCATAAAGAAAGTGGAGCGACGTGACACGGTTTCCACCTTATATTATATATATAAAGGACAGGAGGGGCGGTATCATCTGCCGTTTATCGACGATGCCTCGCTGGAATGTTCCATCGCAGCGGCTGTGGTGGCATTGTATCTTGGGGTTACGGCAGAAGAACTGGACGTAAGGATGTCGCAGTTGGAGCCGGTGGCGATGAGACTGGAAGTGAAGGAGGGACGGCATGGCTGTACTCTTATCAATGACTCGTATAACTCGGATATCAATTCGCTGGATATAGCGCTTGATTTTATGAGCCGAAGGCCGGAACAGGAAGGCAAACGACGTACGCTGATACTTAGTGATATCTATCAGAGCGGAGAAGCGGCTGAGTGCCTGTATGAGAGAGTGGTGGAGCTGGCTGTGAACCGCGGTGTGACTAAGTTCATCGGGATAGGAAAGGAGATAACGGCGGGGCTGGCGGCTGGGCTGACGACGGGACGCGGCCAGGCAGCAAAACTGCCTGGAACGGTGGCTGATGCGAGGACGCGGGGGAATGTTCGGTTCTTCTTTTTTGGGGATGTGGATGAGTTTTTGCGGTCGGAGGTGTTTGAGGGACTGAGGGACGAGGTGGTTCTTATTAAGGGAGCGCGCGCCTTTGGTTTTGATCATATCACTGAACAGCTGGAACAGAAGGTGCATGAGACGATATTGGAGGTGAACCTTAATGCCGTGGTGGAAAACCTGAACCATTTCCGCTCATATATGAAGCCAGAAACCAAGATGATTTGTATGGTGAAGGCGGATGCCTATGGGGCAGGAGCCGTGGAGGTGTCGAAGATACTTCAGGAGCACAGGGTGGATTACCTTGCAGTGGCAGTTGCCGACGAGGGAGTGACACTGCGCAAGAACGGCATTACGAGCAATATCATGATAATGAATCCCGAGATGACTGCCTTCAAGACAATGTTCGACTATGAACTGGAGCCGGAGGTGTATAGTTTCCGCCTTATGGATGCTCTCATCAAGGCAGCGGAGAAAGAGGGAATAACTAACTATCCCGTACATATAAAGCTCGATACCGGTATGCACCGCTTAGGTTTCGACCCGGTGAATGACATCGACGAGGTTATCAACCGTCTTAAACATCAGAATGCAATCATTCCCCGTTCGGTGTTCTCGCATTTCGTGGGCAGCGACAGTGACGACTTTGACAATTTCTCGGCACATCAGTTTGAACTCTTTGATGCCGCAAGCACTAAACTGCAGGCAGCTTTCGACCACAAGATATTGCGGCATATAGACAACAGTGCAGGAATAGAGCATTTCCCCGAACGACAGTTGGATGCCTGCCGTCTTGGTCTCGGTCTTTACGGAGTAGATAGTCGCGACAACCATATCATCAATACCGTGAGCACTCTGAAGACAACCATACTTCAGCTGCGTCATGTGCCCAAGGAAGAAACCGTGGGATATAGCCGCAAGGGAGTATTGACGAGAGACAGTGTCATTGCCGCCATTCCGATAGGCTATGCCGACGGATTAAACCGCCATCTCGGACGCGGCAAGGGGTATTGTTTGGTAAATGGTCAGAAGGCACCTTACGTTGGGAATATATGTATGGACGTGGCATTGATAGACGTCACCGACATACCGTGTAACGAGGGCGATACGGTGGAGATATTCGGCGAGCATCTACCTGTGACGGTGTTGTCGGATATTCTCGAAACCATCCCTTACGAAGTGCTTACAGGAGTAAGCAACCGCGTAAAGAAGGTGTATTACAAGGATTAATTGACAAAAAACAAACGTTTACGGCATTTTTCTTAGGAAAAGTGCCGTAAATTAAAAAAAAATACTTATCTTTGCAACGTTTTTCGGAATAATAATTTTAAAAACAACCTATTATATTAAAAATGAATGCTATTAAGACAAAGACAATGACCAACTTCAGATGGGTCATGTGCGCATTGTTGTTCGTGGCAACAACAGTTAATTATTTGGACCGTCAGGTGCTTTCATTGACATGGAAGGACTTCATCGCTCCTGAGTTTCATTGGACCGACGACAACTACGGAACCATCACAGCCGTATTCTCCATCGTCTATGCAGCATGTATGCTTTTCGCTGGAAAGTTCGTTGACTTCATGGGAACCAAGAAGGGTTATCTGTGGGCCATCGGTGTATGGTCGGCAGGTGCAGTAGCCCATGCCCTTTGTGGCTGGCTGACAGTACAGTTGGAGGGGTATGCATCTGCAGCAGACATGGCAGCCGTAGAGACCGGTTCAGCCGCAGCCCTTCTGATAGCTACCACCAGTGTATGGCTTTTCGTGGCAGCCCGCTGTGTTCTTGCTCTTGGTGAGGCAGGCAACTTCCCCGCCGCCATCAAGGTTACGGCAGAGTATTTCCCCAAGAAGGACCGTGCTTTCGCGACATCAATATTCAATGCCGGTGCATCTGTAGGTGCGCTTGCCGCTCCTGCCACCATTCCATTGCTTGCACAGTATTTCAAGGACCTCGGCATCGGTGGAGGTTGGGAAATGGCATTCGTCATCATCGGTGGACTTGGATTCATTTGGATGGGATTCTGGGTATTCCTCTATGAGAAGCCCGAGAAGTCAAAGTATGTGAATGGTGCAGAGCTTGTATATATCCATCAGGACGACGAGACACCCGCAACAGAAACCAAGACCGAGGAGAACGAGCCGCAGATCTCATTCCTGCGCTGCTTCACTTTCCGTCAGACATGGTCGTTCATCACAGGTAAGTTCTTCACCGACGGTGTTTGGTGGTTCTATCTGTTCTGGGCACCTGCATATTTCTCTGACCAGTATGGCTACAAGTCAAGTTCGTCAGAGGCTATCATGCTTATCTTCACTCTCTATGCTATCGTGACAGTATTGTCAATTTATGGTGGTTATCTGCCCAAGCTCTTCGTGGAGAAGAAAGGCATGAATCCATATAGCGGTCGAATGTTGTCGATGCTCATCTTCGCATTCTTCCCGTTGCTCGCCCTCTTCGCCCAGCCATTGGGTGCTTATTCAGCATGGTGGCCAGCCATAATCATCGGTCTTGCCGGAGCAGGTCACCAGGCATGGTCAGCCAACCTGTTCTCAACCATCGGTGACATGTTCCCGAAGTCAACAATCGCCACTATCACCGGTATCGGCGGTATGGCAGGAGGTATCGGTTCGTTCCTCATCAACAAGGGAGCCGGTGCGCTCTTCACCTACAGTGAGGCACAGGGAGCAGCCTTCTCGTTCCTTGGTTTCGACGGAAAGGAAGCCGGCTATATGATAATCTTCTGCATCTGTGCCGTGGCATACCTCGTGGGATGGGTAATCATGAAGGCGCTTGTGCCGAAGTACAAGCCTGTTGTGGCATAGGAGTTAAGGAGTTAAGGAGTTAAGGAGTTAAGCCAAATGCTTTAGTGGTGATTAATTGCCTATAAGCATTGGTTTAGCTCCTTAATTGTTTTTTTTCCTTAATAGTAATAATATTAGCTAAGATAGTATCACTGACTTTCACGGATTTTTCGTACCTTTGCACCCGAAAATCATAACCTAAAAATATAAAGAAATGAAGAAAAGAAAGATTACGCTATTCATTGCATCGTGTATGATGGCATTGGGAGCTGCGGCAGAGAACGTGTGCATCTCAACATCGACATCGTCACTCGTGGTGGATGCAACAAAGGGAAAGGAACTTAAATTCGTGTATTACGGGGCAAAGCTCTCGGCTGCCGACCTGAAGACAGTGGGCGAGTTTGATATCAACGGAGGTGGATACACCAACTTCGCAGCATATCCTACATACGGATTCAACTGCGACAAGGAGTATGCCCTATCAGTCGTTCATGCCAATGGAGACATGGCATTGCAGCTTGTCCTTGAGGACGTGGAGAAACGTGACGGCGGTGTCACGGTCTTCAAGATGAAAGACAAAATCCAGCCCTTCTATGTAAATGTGTGTTATCGCGTGCGTCCACAGTCAGAGATTATCGAGACATGGACAGAGATAACCAACCAGGAGAAGAAAGCCGTCAGACTGACACGCTTTGACTCCGGCAGCCTTCTGATACGCCGCGGCAATGTGTGGGTGTCACATCTCTATGGTTCATGGGCTAATGAGGGAATGTTGTGCGAGGAACCGCTCAATGCCGGAATGTTGGTGATAGAGAACAAGGACGGAGTGCGCAACTCGCATACATCCCACGGCGAGATAATGATTTCGCTCGACGGTAAGCCACGCGAGAACTCAGGTGACGTGATAGGTGCAGCCATCTGCTATACAGGTAATTATAAATTGCGCCTTAATACCCACGACGATGAGTTCCATCAGCTCTTCGCCGGTATCAACGAGGAGGCATCCGAATATCAGCTTGCCAAGGGAGAGACCTTCACCACACCAGTGCTTGCCCTTACCTTCAGCCGTGAGGGACTGAGCGGAGCATCGCGCAATTTCCACAAGTGGGGCAGAAAGTATATGCTTGCTCACGGCAATAAGGTGCGCGACATACTGCTCAACAGTTGGGAAGGTGTTTATTTCGATATAAATGAGCAAGGCATGGACCAGATGATGTCGGACATATCATCCATGGGAGGCGAGCTATTCGTGATGGACGACGGATGGTTTGGGGACAAATATCCCCGCAAGACCGACAACTCGTCGCTCGGCGATTGGATGGTGGATAAGAACAAACTGCCCAACGGAGTGCCGGGATTGGTGAATAATGCCAAGAAGCATGGAATAAAGTTCGGTATATGGATTGAGCCGGAGATGACCAACAGTGTGAGTGAGCTTTACGAGCAGCACCCCGACTGGGTGGTGAAAGCCCCCGGACGTGACTTGCAGATGGGACGCGGCGGCACGCAGTTAGTGCTCGACATGGGCAATCCCAAGGTGCAGGACTTCGTGGTGTCGGTAGTGGATAATCTCATGAAGGAAAATCCCGACCTTTACTATATCAAGTGGGATGCCAACATGAACATAAGCAATCACGGTTCGCAGTATTTGACAATGGACAAGCAGAGCCATCTGTTGGTGGAATATCACCGTGGACTGGAGAAGGCATTAAAGCGCATACGCGAGAAATATCCCGACCTAATTATCCAGGATTGCGCTTCGGGAGGCGGACGAGCCAACTGGGGCTATATGCCATACTTCGACGAGTTCTGGGTGAGCGACAATACCGACGCTCTTCAGAGAGTGTATATGCAGTGGGGCACAAGCTATTTCTTCCCAGCTCAGGTGATGGCATCGCATATCAGTGCAGCCCCCAACCATCAGACCCAGCGTGTGATACCATTGAAATACCGCATCGACGTGGCAATGAGCGGACGTCTAGGTATGGAGATTCAGCCCAAGAACATGACCGACGAGGAAAAGGCGTTGTGCAAGAATGCCATAGCCGAGTACAAGACGATACGCCCGATAGTGCAGATGGGAAATATCTACCGTCTGCAGTCGCCCTACGACAAGCAGGGAGTGGCATCGCTGATGTATGTGGATGACGCCAAGCAGAAGGCTGTGTTCTATTGGTGGAAGACCGAAACCTTCGTCAACCAGCATCTGCCGAGAGTGAAGATGGCAGGACTCGATGCCAACAAGAAATACCGCATACATGAGCTTAACCGCATCGACAACGAGCCGCTTGCCTTTGAGGGAAAGACATTCAGCGGTGCCTATCTGATGGCAAACGGCTTGGAGATACCATATACCCATAATGTGGATTATCATAAGAAGACGGCATGGGCAAGTAGGGTGTTGGTGATAGAGGAAGCCAAAGCCCCCTCTAACTCCCCCAAGGGGGAGGACTAAGTAACCAAAAGCCTCCCCTCGGGGAGGTTTGGAGGGGGCTTTTGGTTGGTTGGAGTCTGCTTTAATATACTGCGTCGAGCTGCTTCTTCATCAGTTGCAGCTCGTCGCGTATTTCTATCAGCTTGCTTAGCACCTCGGCGGTCTTGTCGGCACCGGTGCGGTTGGCATTGATGATTTTTTTCGCGGCTGCAATCTTGAAACCACGCACTTTGACAAGGTTGTATATAAGCTGAATCTGCTCAATATCCTTGTCCGAATATTGTCTCACCTTACCCGCTCCGCGAGTCTTCGGCTTCAGATACGGGAACTCCTGTTCCCAGTATCTAAGTGTACTCTCATTTATGCCAAATTTTTGCGCAACTTCGGCAATTGAGTAGTATAACTTCAAGTTTTTATCCAAATTTAATGACATATTTCACTTTTTTTTCTATTCATTTCCAAAAACATTTGCAAATATACGCAAAATAAACTATCTTTGCAACAATTTTCAGAGAAAAATTGAAATAAAACATAAAAAAGACATGATGACAGCAAATGAAATCCGCGATTCGTTCAAGAATTACTTCGAATCGAAAGGACATGCAATCGTACCGTCTGCTCCTATGGTAATCAAGGACGACCCTACGTTGATGTTCACTAATGCTGGTATGAACCAGTGGAAAGACGTTATCCTCGGCACACGTGACCCGGAGCCACGCCGCCGTGCAGATTCACAGAAGTGCCTCCGTGTAAGCGGTAAGCACAACGACCTCGAAGAGGTTGGACACGACACTTATCACCACACCATGTTCGAGATGCTCGGCAACTGGAGTTTCGGTGATTACTTCAAGGAAGGTGCCATCGACATGGCATGGGAATATCTTGTGGATGTATTGAAACTCGACCCCAAGGACCTTTACGTTACAGTATTTGAAGGCTCTGAGGAGGAAAACCTCGTGCGCGATGATGAGGCTGCCTCTTATTGGGCTAAGCACGTGCCCGCCGATCATATCATCAACGGCAACAAGCACGACAACTTCTGGGAGATGGGCGACACGGGACCCTGTGGACCTTGCTCGGAGATTCACCTCGACTCACGCACTCCCGAGGAGAAGGCAAAAGTGCCCGGACGCGAACTCGTCAACAAGGATGACCCCCAGGTAATCGAGATTTGGAATATCGTGTTCATGCAGTTCAACCGCAAGGCTGACGGCTCGCTCGAACCGCTCTCGATGAACGTTATCGACACCGGTATGGGATTCGAGCGTCTTGTCCGCGCCATGCAGGGCAAGCACTCCAATTATGACACCGACATCTTCCAGCCCATCATCAAGGAGATTTCACGTCTCTCGGGCAAGCAGTATGGCGAGAAGGAAGAGACCGACGTGGCAATGCGCGTTATCGCCGACCACCTTCGTGCCGTATCTTTCTCCATTGCCGACGGTCAGTTGCCAAGCAATGCCAAGGCAGGATATGTCATCCGCCGCATCCTTCGCCGTGCCGTACGCTATGCCTACACCTTCCTCGACCAGAGGGAATCCTTCATGTATAAGCTCCTGCCCGTGTTCATCGGCGAGATGGGCGGTGCCTATCCTGAACTCGTGGCACAGCGCGAACTCATCGGCCGCGTGATGAAGGAAGAGGAAGACTCGTTCCTCCGCACACTCGACAAGGGTATCAACCTGCTCAACCAGGCAATGGACGAGTTGAAGGCCAACGGCAAGACCGTGCTGGACGGTGCCCAGGCATTCCGCATGTTTGACACCTACGGCTTCCCCCTCGACCTCACTGAACTCATCTGCCGCGAAAACGGATATACCGTGGATGAGGCAGGATTCAACGTTGAGATGGAGAAGCAGAAAGCCCGCGCCCGCAATGCCGCTGCCGTGGAGAATGGCGACTGGGAGATATTGCAGGAAGGCGAACAGCACTTCCAGGGATATGACTACACCGAATATGAGTGCCATATCCTAAGATATAGAAAGGTGACACAAAAGAAACAAAGTTTCTTTGAACTTGTCCTCGACAACACCCCGTTCTACGGCGAGATGGGAGGACAGGTGGGCGACCGCGGCGTGCTCGTCAGCGAGAACGAGACCGTGGAGATTATCGACACCAAGCGCGAGAACAACCAGAGCATACATATAGTGAAGCAGTTGCCGAAAGACCCGACAGCCGACTTCATGGCATGTGTGGATGTTGACAAGCGCAATGCCTGTGCCGCCAACCATACAGCCACCCACTTGCTCGACTATGCCCTCAAGCAGGTATTAGGCGACCACGTAGAGCAGAAGGGCTCGTATGTAAGTCCCGACACCTTGCGCTTTGACTTCTCACATTTCCAGAAGGTTACCGACGAGGAACTGCGTCAGGTGGAGCGTATGGTCAACTCGATGATCCGCGAGGACTTGCCTCTCGACGAGCATCGCGACACACCTATAGAGGAAGCCAAGAAACTTGGTGCCATCGCCCTCTTTGGCGAGAAGTATGGCGACAAGGTGCGCGTCGTTCGTTTCGGTCCTTCTTGTGAGTTCTGCGGTGGTATTCATGCCTCATCCACAGGTCGCATCGGCATGTTCAAGATAATCTCCGAGAGCAGTGTTGCCGCCGGCATCCGCCGTGTTGAGGCAAAGACAGGCATCGAGTGCGAGGAGATGATGTATGCCCTTGAGGATAGTATCAAGGCCATACGTTCATTATTCAACAATGCCAAGGACCTGCGTGGAGTAATCCAGAAGTATATCGAGGAGCACGACACGATGAAAAAGAGCATCGAGGCATTCCAGGCACAGGCCGTTGAGCGTGCCAAGGCATCGTTGGTAGAGAAGGCCCGCATCGTCAACGGTGTCACCGTGGCATCTGCCGTTCTTCCCATCTCCGCCCAGGCAGCCAAGGACCTTGCCTTCAAGGTTCGCGAGGCAATCGGCGAGAATCTGCTCTGCGTCATCGGTAGTGTAGAGGCAGGCAAGCCGATGCTCACCGTGATGATGAGCGAGGATGTCGTTAAGGAACATAATCTCAATGCCGGTCAGCTCGTGCGCGAGGCAGCCAAACTGATACAGGGAGGCGGTGGCGGTCAGCCACACTTCGCCACTGCGGGAGGAAAGAATCCCGATGGACTAAGTGCCGCTGTCGATGCGATTATCGCGAAGCTGTGACGGCGTCGGATTGATAATTTAAACACAGAGACACGGAGATACGGAGTTTTTTTTAAACACAAAGAAACAAAGGAACAAAGGTCTTCTTTGGATACAAAGGTAACAAGCGACTTAAAAGTCGCCACGAAGCCTTGAGGGTAGAAAACTTTGTGGACTTTCTAAGCAGCTTTGCTGCTCATAGTATCTTCCGTTAGCGAAAAAACTTTGTATCTTTGTGTCTTTGTGTTCAATAAATAAAATAAAACTACTTAAAAGTTAAAACTATGAGACTATCATTGTTTAAATCCTTGTTGCTGTCATTCCTTTGCATGGCTACAACAGTAGTCTTCGCTGAAGAGAAGACTCCCGCCTTTCCCGGTGCCGAAGGTTTCGGACGCTACGTAACTGGCGGACGCGGCGGTAGTGTCTATCACGTGACATCACTCGTCGACGACGGTTCGGTGGGAACCC
>SAMEA3663208__coassemble_46_pt1 | contig 104273 bp, 70 predicted proteins | sample SAMEA3663208__metabat2_low_PE_010 | metagenome-assembled genome bin SAMEA3663208 (sample SAMEA3663208) | pig gut metagenome | biome: pig gut; feature: pig-associated habitat; material: faeces | place: China | collected 2013
CCTGTTTTATGAATAAGACGATAAGTAGTCAACCTAAATAGTTAAACTACACTTTGTTTTATATTCTCCAATGCGGAATGTCTGTTCTCCACTGCGGAACGGACATTCCGCAATGGAGAACGTCCGTTCCGCAGTGGGGAACAGAGATTAAACACGCTTTCGTTGTATATTATGGATAGCTATCCTTGGATATTCAGACAGGCTATCCATAAAAATTCAGCCAGCCTATCGAGGCAGTTTATTCTTAAGTATAATGAAATAAAGTACACCGGCTACCGTCAGGCATACAGGAAAGGCACTCCAGATGCCTACAAGACCGAAGCCGAAATAAATGCCTAATAACCAACTTAGAGGAAGCGAAACCACGAAATAAGCGAAGAAAGCCGCCCACATGAGCAGACGCATCTCGCCTAATCCGCGCAGTGCATTTGCAATGGAACATTGGAAGGCATCGCTTATCTGATACAGGATAAGCGGAATGACGGTTATCGCCACTAATTCGCCCACAAGCGGGTCGTTGGAGAACAGCGAACCGATGCTGTCGCGATAGAGATATACGGGAACTGCCATAACCGATGCTATGCCGATGATAATAAAGAAACCGCTCTTGGTGACATCCACTATGGCGCGCCATTCCTTCATGCCCGCAAAATGGCTGACACGAATGCTGATGGCAGTGGCTATGCCGAGATAGATGTTATAGAAGAACATTGACGCGGTAATCATAATCTGATGGGCGGCAAGCGGTTTGGCTCCCGTCCAGCCCACGAAGATTGCCACGAGCGAGAATGCACCGCACTCGATGGTGGCTTGTATGGCTGATGTCCATCCGAGTTTGTTTATCTGAGTGAATGTGGATTTAGTCTTTTCCGAGTCGGTCTTCATGGCTCCGTTTAGATATATGCGGTATTTCTTTCCCATGAAGAAGATGAGACAGAACAGCAGGGCGATGATTATTCGCGACACCGTGGTGGATATTCCCGCTCCGAGGAGTCCTAATTCGGGGCATCCCCCAACACCGTAGATAAGCAGGTAGTTGCCTATGATATTAAGGATGTTGGAGAACACAAGCACATACATCGATATCTTGGTGGAGCCGATGGTGTCGAAGAACTGCTTCATCTGGCAGCCTATTACGGCAAAGGGGATGGAGATGATGTTGACAATGAGATAGGGTCGCATCAGCGGCATCAGTTCTTCGGGTTGCCCGAAGAAAGGCAGCGAGAAATAGAACGCCACGGCAAGGGCGGAGAGGATAAGCATGAGGATGATGTTAGCCCAAAGACACGAGCGCATCACAGTGCCGGCCTGTTCGTTCTCGTTGCGTCCGATGAACGGGCCGGCAACGGGAGTGAGGGCGAAGTTGAAGCCAATGGCGAAGAGGATGAACAGGACAAAGATACCGTTGATGAAACTGGCGGCGGCGAGTTCCATCGTGGAGTGGTGGCCTATCATGAGGGTGTCGGCGAAGTTGAGGACAAGGTTGCCTATCTGGCCGATGACTATCGGGGTGCCGAGCTTTATTAGGGTTTTGTAATGATGGGGCATGGTTTTTGGGGGGAGGCTCGGCGGCAAAACCGCCGAGAACGGTGGCTGTTATGTACTATTATTCTTTCTTTTTTTTATTTGCCGGTTACTATTTTCTTTATTTCGTTGAGCTTGTTGAGGGCTTCTACGGGGGTGAGGTTGTTGATGTCGAGACCTATGATTTCGTCTCTTACCTGACAGAGGACGGGGTCGTCCAACTGGAAGAAGCTGAGCTGCATTCCCTCACGGCTCTGGGCTATGGCTGCCGTAGGCTTGCCTGCACTGCCCACTCCGGCATTGTCGGCTTCGAGTTCCTTGAGTATGACGTTGGCACGACGGATGATGCTCTTGGGCATACCCGATATCTCAGCCACATGAATACCGAAGGAGTGCTCCGAACCGCCCCGCATCAGTTTGCGAAGGAAGATGACCTTGCCATCCACCTCTTTCACGCTGACGTTGTAGTTCTTGATGCGACCGAAGTTCTTCTCCATCTCATTGAGTTCGTGATAATGAGTGGCAAAGAGAGTGCGTGCCTTTGCCCTTGGGTTCTCGTGCAGGTATTCCACGATTGCCCATGCTATGGATATGCCGTCGTAGGTGGATGTGCCGCGTCCGAGCTCGTCGAAAAGGACGAGCGACTTGGGAGAGACGTTGTTCAATATGTTCGAAGCCTCAGTCATCTCGACCATAAAGGTGGATTCTCCGAGGGAGATGTTGTCGCTGGCACCCACACGGGTGAATATCTTATCCACAAGACCGATTCTTGCGCTCTCAGCAGGCACGAAAGAGCCTATCTGAGCCATGAGCACGATGAGGGCAGTCTGGCGCAGCAGTGCCGACTTACCGGCCATGTTAGGTCCGGTGATAATCATAATCTGCTGACCGTCGGAATCGAGCATGATGTCATTGGGCACATACTGCTCGCCTATGGGCATCTGGGTCTCGATTACAGGATGGCGTCCTTGCTTGATGTCGATAACGTCAGACGAGTCGATGACAGGGCGCACATACTTGTGCTCCTGTGCAGTCTTTGCCCCCGACAAGAGACAGTCGAGATGGGCAATGAGATTGGCGTTGGTCTGTATCTGCTGGATATATTCCTGAGTGGCGATGACGAGGTCGTTGAAGAGCTTGGTCTCAAGAGTGATAATCTTCTCCTCGGCACCGAGAATCTTCTCCTCGTATTCCTTCAGTTCCTCGGTGATATATCTCTCGGCCTGGGCAAGAGTCTGCTTGCGAATCCACTCCTGCGGCACCTGATCCTTGTAGGTGTTTCTCACTTCGAGGTAATATCCAAATACATTGTTATATCCTATTTTCAGACTCTGTATTCCCGTTTTCTCGGCTTCCCTCTCTTGTATTTTCAGCAGATAGTCCTTGCCGTGATAAGCTATGCTGCGCAGTTTGTCAAGTTCCTCATTTACACCGTCGTTGATTACTCCGCCCTTGTTTACAAGCTGCGGAGCGTCGGGATGCAGTTCGCGGTCAATCTTGTCGCGTATGAGTTCGCACAGGTTAATCTGGTCGCCCACCCTCTTGAGCACGTCGTTCTTGGCGTGTTCGCAAGCTGTCTTGATGGGCTTGATGGCCTGTAGTGCAGTCTTAAGCTGCACCATCTCGCGCGGGGTGACCCTTCCCACAGCCACCTTCGACACCACTCGCTCGAGGTCGCCAATACGGTGCAGCTGGTCGTCGAGTAGTTCGCGGAATTCCGGTTCGCGGAAGAAATACTCCACAATGTCGAGTCTATCGTTGATTTTCTTCTCGCTCTTCAGCGGGAATACAACCCATCGGCGCAACATTCTGCTGCCCATGGGGGATATGGTGTTGTCGATGACATCGAGGAGCGACTTGCCGTCCTCGTTCATGGGCGCGATAAGTTCGAGGTTTCTGAGTGTGAACTTGTCGAGCCTTACGTATTTCTCTTCCTCTATTCTCGAAATCGACGTGATATGTCCAATCTGCGTATGCTGTGTCATCTCAAGGTATTGCAGTATGGCACCGCTGGCGATGATGCCGCTCTTGAGATGGTCAACACCGAAGCCCTTGAGGTTCTTCACGCCGAAATGCTTAAGTAGTTTCTGCTTGGCTGTCTGTTCGGTAAACACCCAGTCGTCGAGCTGGAATGTGAAGAACTTGCTGCCGAAGTATTGTTCAAACTGCTGCTTGCGGTTGCGCTCGAACAGCACTTCCTTGGGAGAGAAATTGCTGAGAAGTTTTTCGATATAGTCGGGAGTGCCCTCGCCTGTTATGAATTCGCCCGTGGATATGTCGAGGAATGAGATGCCACAGGTGGATTTGTCGAAATGGACAGATGCGAGGAAGTTGTTCTCCTTGTAGTTGAGCACGTTGTCGCTCATAGCCACACCGGGAGTCACGAGTTCGGTGATGCCTCGCTTTACGAGTTTCTTGGTGAGTTTAGGGTCTTCGAGCTGGTCGCAGATGGCTACACGTTTTCCCGCCCTCACGAGTTTGGGCAGATAAGTGTCGAGAGCGTGGAAAGGGAATCCCGCCATTTCCGAGCCTTTGCAGTTGTTGCCGTTGTTGCGTCGGGTGAGTGTGATGCCCAATATACGCGATGCGATGACTGCATCTTCGAGATAAGTCTCGTAGAAGTCACCACATCTGAAGAGCAGCACTGCATCGGGATGCTTAGCCTTCAGTTCCACATACTGACGCATCATCGGGGTCAGTTCCTTGTCCTTGTCTGCCATATTATTTCTTCCTTATATATTATATGCAAAGTGCAAAGTTACACCTTTTTTTCGAGTAAACCAAAACAATTAAGTATTTTTTATTATTTCGTTGGGAAAAAGGTAACTATTAAGCTAATCCTATATATTTGAACACAAAGACACAAAGAAATCCTTTGTTCCTTTGTGTTTAATAAATACTCTGCCTCTGTGTTTAAATATTAAGCCGCGAGGAAAATCCCCCTGACGGTTTAGGGAAAGTCCCCTTGTGGTTTAGGGATAATCATTTGCGTATGTCGCGAAATCGCCGTACCTTTGCACCAGAAATAAGAACAAAATGTATAACACTTTAAAAAGAATAAGATTATGAAGAAGATTATGATTATGATGGTGATGATGCTTACGATAGTAGTATCTACCAGTGGCAAGAACAATACAAGCGTGTCTAACGACAGAAACATGAGAAACGACAGAAACGTGACTGTCGTAGTAAACAACGGACATAACCACGGTACAAACGGTACCTCATGGCGCGGCAAGAAGCGAGTTTGCACCTGCAAGTGCCACAAGTTGACACCCTGCTGCGGCAAGCCGACTCCTCCCTGTAAGAAATGCATCAAGCAGATGAGGAAAGGCACGCATCCAATGCCAAGAAGATAGAATAATTTTGCATTGCTTCATTGATACTTAGTTAGGTTTTAGTTATTGTTTTTTTGTGGGGAGTTAAAGTAGTTAAGGGAGTTAAAGGAGTTAAAGACGTATGTTTTGGCCTTGATAATTTTAAAAGATTACGTAAACACTATTGTCCTTTAACTCCCTTAACTCCCTTTAACTCCCTTAACTCCTTAATGTTTAAAGTTAAGCGCGAAGCTTCCGGCAACGTGAAGCCATGATAGATAATACACCATGCCGTCGTAGTAGCGGTATTTGCCTGATGGAGGCTTGCTGTCCCAAAGGCGCTGAAGCTGCTCCTTGGCAAGCTCCTTGTGCTCGGGAGTGGAGTTGGCGAGGGCAAAGGCAGCCACTGCATTGGCTCCATACATGCCATGGGTGTATTCTTCAAATCGGGTCTTGCCGTCGAGACTGAAGCGAGCGTGCTTGTAGCCGTCGGACTTGAAGAACGACAACAGGCGCGACATCACCGCAGTCTGACGTTTCTTGTCCTTACCACAGAGATAATAGTCCATACCCACATTCATTGCACAACGGATGGCATCATACATATATATCGACGTGTCATATCCAGCATGAGGCCAGCGGTAGGCACTGCCGTCGTAATTGCTGTAGTCGGGATATAGACCGGTGACAGGGTCGGCTGAGTCGATGAGATGCTGACGTGCAGCCTTGGCAGCCTTTTTCCAGAAGGAGCGGTCCTTGGCAGCTACCTTGGCCCACTTGTCGAGGAATGCCGGCAACTGATAGGAGGGGTCGCAGAATTCCTTTCCCACCTTGTCGGGGACGAAGGTTATCAGATAGTTGTCGCGGTTATACAGGTTATACACCCCACCCTCACCTGTCTTCGACATGCACTTCTCAAGAATCTCGTTAGCTTCCTCGGCATATCGCGGTTCGTTCCATCTCTCGGCAGCGAGGAATAGAGCCGTGGCGAAATACAACTCGCCGTCAGAGGCATTGCTGTTGCCAATCTGCTTGCCGTCCCTTGTGCATTGCCAACAGAAATATCCGTCCCATGCACTGTCCTTGGGATAAGCCATATATCGTTTGGCCCATCGCCACAGTTTGTCAAACACCACCCGATGATCAGTCTGCACGCTAATCATCATACCGTATGACATACCTTCGGAGCGCACGTCGTTGCTGCCCGTATCCATCACGAAAGCCATTCCGTCGGATGTTTCGTAATACACGGTCTTCTGTCCTTCGGCATCAAAGAGTTTGATGTCGCCCGGTGTGAAGAAGTACTGCCACAGTTGTTCGAGTCTCTCGTCCACTTCTTTTTGGCTCTTGCCCAAGAGAGTAGAGAATAGATTTTCGGCATTCACTGCCACTGTTGTCATCAGGCATAGAGCAATCACTGCCAATAGTCTGTTTTCTTTCATGATAAAAATAGTTGTTAGAGTTTATAATTAATTCATTACAGCCACTGCTTTACTTTTTCCTCGGTCTTTTGCCATAGGATGTCGATGAGTGGATTCTCGGTGTATTTCCTCTTCAGTTTCTTGATGTGGCATGAGAGGTTGAATGTTCCGGTCTGTTCCTCCACTTCGGGCGACAGGAGCAGATGGATGGCAGTGGCGGCTCCTTGACGTGGAGTGCGTATGATGGGAGCGAAGACTGCCTTGGTTATAGGGTCGAACCACATCTTGAAGTATATGATATCTGTGGCAACTATACCAGGGTCGGCACAGTTGACGGTGATACCCTTGTCTTTCAGTTTCCTTGCTAATTTGAGAGTGAACAAGGTGATGGCAAGTTTGGAGTTGCTATATGGGAAGATGCGCCAGAAGAATCCTCGGCATCCTGTATCAAAGAACGACGGGAAATATATTCTTCCCCACATATATGTGAGTGAAGACATCGAGACGATACGGCTTCCACGCTCCATGAGTGGAACAAGGAGACGGGTGAGCAAGTAATGTCCCACATAGTTCACCTGCACAGTGCGCTCCATACCGTCCTCGGTGATGGTGCGTCCTTCCTGTTCGAGTATGCCGGAGTTGTTCATGAGTAATGCCACCTTCTCTCCCCTACACTTTATCTCGTCAGCAAAAGCTTTCACAGTCTTAAGTGAAGACAAGTCGATAGGGATAATCTCCACATCTTCATTGCCGGATTCAGATATTATCCACTTTCGCTTCTCCTCTGCCCTCTCCAAATTTTTGCTAGCCATGATGACATGATACCCCTCAATAGCTACAGCTCGTGCTATCTCAGAGCCCATACATCCGTCAGCTCCCGTGATTATCGCTAATTTCTTCATTATATTTAAATTTATATATTTTCAATCAACTTGTCAACCCGTCAACTTGTCAACTCTTTAATACAATATTGAATCTCGAGCCTTGAGCCTTGTAGCTGCGATCGACAGCAATGCTTGCGCCCATACGGTCGGCAATCACTCGTGCCAATGACAGTCCAAGACCAGTGCCCGGGATGAATTCATCCACCTTGTAGAATTGCTCGAAGATGCGCTCCTCGTCGCCCTCGGGTATTCCCTTGCCCGTATCGGTGACGGAGAATACGATGTTGCCCTCGGCATAGCTTGCACATTCCACAGAGACAAGTCCCTTGTCGGTGAACTTGACGGCATTGTCTATTATGCAATGCAGTATGCGGAGCAATCCCTTTTGGTTACATTTCAAGGTCACGAGTCCGCTGTTGTTCTTGGCTGAGAGTTCCACCCCATCCTTGATATTTTGGAAAGAGCTGCATGACATAGTCAAGAGTTCGCCGATATCCACTGTATCTACAGGCAGCGGTTCGCTGCTGCTCTCATATTGTGACATTTCGAGGAATGTGTTGAGCATCTGTGTCATGTGGGATGTTTGTTCACCGATGATGCCGGTGAATTTTTGCTTCTGCTCGTCGCTGAGTTGTATGCCTGGAGTGGTAAGGAGTTGCACAAAACCATAGATTTGGTTGAGCGGTGTGCGAATCTCGTGCGACATATTCCTGATGAACGACTGCTTCATCTGATTGGCTTCTTCGATGCCGGTCTTTTCCTGACTGCTTATGTTCTTCGACCACTTGCGGTATTCTTCCGAGTGTATTCCGAAATGCTCATAGAATCTATTGTTGAAGTCGTTGGCATCCCTATAGCCGCACTGCGTCACAATATCATCTATAGACTTGTCGTCCTTGAGCATTTCGAGGCTCTGCTTTAGCCTTATCTCCTCGGGGTCGATATTCTCGGCATTGATGTCATCGCCGAGTTGCAGTCGAGTCAGCTGGTCTTCCTTCTGCATCATCTGGTTGATGGTAGCCACAATGGTCTTGTTGCGGCGGTTCAGCTTGCGGTTGAATCGCATGACAATCACAATGAATGTCACACCGAGCACCAACAGCAATGCCACACCGATTAGCATATTCCTTTGCTTGGTAAGCTCCGTTTTCTGCTCCGCTATCTGCTTTTCCTTTTCTTGCGTCTCATAGATTTTCGCAAGTTCGCCGGCATCTTCCTCTTTAGTCTTCTTGTCAACACTGTCCCTGCATACATTTATTTTCTCCGCTACCTTTGCCGCCATGGCATAGTTTCCCATTTTATTATATACATTAAACTCATGATAGAGTACGTCGTTGAGATAATCCACGCCGAAGGTATCTCTGTTTTCCACGTAGAACTGTCTCGAAATGCCTATGTTTTCCAAAGCCTTTTTATAGTCTTTCTTTGAGATATAGTATGAAGTGTATCGTTCCCTGACATATGGTAAGTTCGCAGATTGTGTGGCTTCAGACATTTTTCTGTATTTTTCGGCTTCCTCAGTCTTGCCTAAGTCGTTGTATATATTATAAAACCACATATAAATATAGCACTTGCGGCTGTCGATATAAAACTCATTTATACCCTGAATCTTATCCGCTTTTTCTATCAGTTCAAGTAATTTCGGCAAGTATTTTTCTGCCTCCAGATCCTTACCGGCCGAATGTAGTGCTTCTATGATACAGATAGTGGTTCCATATACTAATTCAAAGTTTGGGGCTGAAGGCTCAGCATTGAGCAGTTTCACAGCAATATCATTAGACTTTAAATAAGACATAAGTCCTTCCCCTAATTCACTTATTACTATTTGGTTTCGTCCCATCAAATAATAACACTGGGCTTGTATATATTCAACCCCATTCTCATTTGCAATCTCCAAGGCTTCTTTCACAATATTTATGCTTTTTGCATAATTGTCGTTCATTTGTTCTATTTGTGCTATTGCTAATAATAAACCCAAATAATTTCTTAGGTCTTCCTTCTTGAAACGCGTGTCGGCTATTGCCAATTTGGCATAATGGATAGCACTGCGAAGTTGTGCAGAATTGTTATATATTCCGCTACGCAAGTAATTTATAAAATATGACGGATACTTACCAACCTGTTCGAGTGTATCGACAATGGCCAAGGCCTTGTCTGGATCACTAATACTTAATTGCAAGATGTAGCTTCTTGAATAGATAGTGTCATTGTAGTCTTTAGCACCGGCAGTCTTATCTCCAGAGCAGGCAATGAACATAACGGGTGCAACCAATAGTGCTGCAATGAATAAATTCTTAAGTTTTGTTTTCATAATGTTTTGTCTTTAATGTTTTGATTCTTTGAAATGTGCGTATTTTCCCTAAGCGTAACCGTGAACATTGAGCCTTGGGATGTGTAAGTGCGGTCGAGGTTGACTGTTGCGTCCATTCTCTTGGCAATCTCGCGTACGAGTGACAAACCGAGTCCTGCGCCGGGAACGAAGCTGTCAACCTTGTAGAAGCGGTCGAAGATGCGTTCTTCATCGCCTTCGGGAATACCTTTGCCAGTGTCGGTGACGGAGAATGTCACGGAGCCTTCGGCATTGGTGATGCACTCCACACTGATGTAGCCCGAGGGGGTGAACTTCACGGCATTGCCCACCAAGCATTGCAAGATGCGGGTAAGTCCCTTGCCATTTGTCTCAATGGTGTCCTTGCCGCTTTTGTTGCTGAATGTCAGTTCCACTCCTGCCTGTGGTTGCGGCACTGTGGATTGCACTATGCTTAGGGTCTCGTCGATGGAGATAGTCTCGCGTGGCAATGGCTCGTCGCTGCTCTCGTATTCCGAAAGCTCAAGGAACTTGTTTATCAGACGGGTCATGTATGTTGTCTGGTCGCTGATGATGTCGTTATACTGTCGTTTCTCCTCGTCGGAGAGCTGGATGTTCGGGTCGGTGAGCAGTTGAACGAATCCGAAGATTTGGTTGAGCGGAGTGCGTATCTCATGCGACATATTCCTGATAAAGGAGTCTTTCATATGTTTTGCCTCCTCGATATTGGTCTTGTCCTGCTCGCTCATGTTCTTAGACCACTTGCGGTATTCCTCGGCATGTATTCCGAAATGCTCATAGAATTTCTTGTTGAATGCTTTTGCATTGCCGAATCCACATGCGGTGGCAATCTCGTCCATAGCCTTGTCGCCCTTAAGCATCTCAAGGCTCTGCATTAGTCTCATTTCGTCGGGATTGACGTTATTCGCGTCTTCGGTGAGGCGGAATCTTGTCAGCTCGCCTTCCTTCTCCATCATCTGGTTGATGGTGGATACGATGGTCTTGTTGCGGTGGTTCACCTTGCGGTTGAACAGCAAGAGGAGCACAATGAACGCCGTACCGAGAATCATCATAATCGTCACGACGATGAAGATGTTCTTGTGTTTCGACAGTTGGGCGTCCTTCTCAGTCAGCAGGCGTTCTTTTTCCTGCGTTTCGTATATTTTTGCAAGTCTTGTTCCTTCTTCCTCATTGTTGCGCTTGACAAGCGAGTCCTTCACGCAGTTTATAACCTCCGATTTAGCAAAAGCCTCGCGGTAGTTGCCTTGCTCCTGGCTGATGAATTTCTCATTACTAAGCACATAATCAATGAATAACTCAGATATAGTGTCATTTGTCGCTAATGCATTTTTCCTTATGCGAGCTGTAATCTCAGCGAGGCGTTTCACGTCCTTCACATTGTAATAATGGTCAGAGACATGCGACTCGACAAAAAGCATACCCGCTAATTTTGACTTCTGTATCTTCGCAAGGTATTTTTCCGACTCCTTTATGTCGCCTGTTGCGTCATAATAGCTCATCAGTAATCCGTAGGTGTTGATTTGGCGGTATTCAACAAAACCTTCTACTGAATTCTCCACCTCTTCCAATTTTTTTGTGACGTAAAGCAAATCAGGAATCAGTTTTCTTGCTTCTTCATATCTCTTGGCGCTAAGAAGGCTTCCCATATAGTTGCCTAAGAATGAGTAAGCATTATTGGCATTATTAAAGTCAGGTTGTTTTTCAAATGCCTTTATTATCGCGTCCTTACCTTCCGCAAAGAGTTTTAATCCACCCTCTTTATCACCGAGTTGTATCATACTTAGTGCCATAGGCTCAGTTGCGCTGATTATATACTCCTTTCTGTTGTTCTTTCGTGCCACTTCCATTGCGGCTTTGGCATATTGCAGGCTTTGGGCATACTGGCTGTTGGAATTGTTAATATCGGCAAGTGTGTTCAAAAGGGTAAAATGGCAATCTACATCTTTCTGTAGTTCGAGGGAGTCTTTCAACACTTGTTTTCCATAATAGTCCGCCATTTTGTAATCTGTGTAACCATTGATATATACAGCAAAACGCATATAATTGATTTCATAAGGTTTTGCCTCCTTGTTCATCTCCATAGTGTCGATGATGGCAAGGGCACGTTCTGGATTCTGAAGGCTTATCTTGGCGACATATTCCCTTGTGTGGGTGCTATTTATACCAGTTTTATTGCCCTCTGTCCGTTTGCCGGAACATCCTGCCAGTATCATCAGTGTAATCACCGACAATGCCGTAATTATATTATGTTTTGTTGTTGTCTTCATAAATTACAGTGAATTAGTCTTAATTTTTATTGTAAACCGTGAACCTTTGTCCTTGTATTTTCTGTCGAGATATACCTCGGCATCTATTCTCTTTGCGATGAGGCGGGTTAATGACAAACCAAGGCCGGATCCCGGGGTGAATTCATCAATCTTGAAGAACCTCTCGAAGATGTGCTCACCTTCGCCAGAGGGAACGCCACGTCCCGTGTCGGTCACTGTGAAGATGGTGTTGTTGTCCTCGTCTTGTGTACATTCGACAATGATACAGCCTTGGTCGGTGAACTTCACGGCATTGTCGATGAGGCAGAGCAACATACGCACAATGCCTTTCCTCTCGGTGAAGATGGTTTCCACTCCACTGATATTGCGGAACAACATCTTAACATCCTCATTTGGCTTGGTGCATTTCGACTTCACCTCGTCAAGTATCTCATCTATAAATACTTGTTGTATGTCGTGCGAGTGTTCGTCGCTCTCATATTCCGACATCTCGATGAATGTGTTGAGCATGTTGGTCATATATGTTGTCTGTTCGAATACAATGCTGCTGAATTGATTCCTCTCCTCCTCCCTGAGGTTACTGTTGGGGTCGGTGAGAATCTGTATGAAACAGTTTATCTGGTTGAGAGGGGTGCGTATCTCGTGAGACATGTTTCTGATGAAGTTGTCCTTGATGCGTTCGGATTCCGAATCCCTTTTCAATACTTCCTTCTTCAGTTCCTCGGATTCACCGATTCTGACAGTCCATTTTATATAGTCCAATGGAGCTATGCCAAACCTTGCCTCGAATTTCGAGCATAATGACGCAGTATTGCTGAAACCACATTCGTGTGCAATCTCACTGAGACTCTTGCCTTTTTCCTGCCTCATCATGTTTGCTGCCATGAGAATGCGCAGTTCCTCGGGATTTTCTTGTGTCTCAGCTTCATCAGTCTCGGTATTGCCAAGGCGGAGTCGTGTCAGCTCATCCTGCTTCTCGATGATGTTGTTGATGGTGTTCACAATGGTCTTGTTGCGCTTGTTGAGTCGGCGGTTGTATATCACCATACCGGCAATGAGGAGGACGGTAACACACAGGATAATGGCAAACATCTTTATGGCATTTTTCTGCTTATAGAGCTGATAGTTCTTGTATGCAATCTCGCGTTCCTTCTCCTCTATCTCGAATATCTTGGCTTGCCTCATGCCGTCCTCTTTGTTGTTTCGTCTGGATAGGGAGTCCTCTATGTTCTTTATCGCCTCTGCTTTGGCAAGTGCCTCACGATAGTTGCCTTGTTCCTTGCTGATGAATTTCTCTTTGTCAAGAACATAATTGATGAATAATTCCGAGATGGTGTCATTAGTGGCAATGGCATTTTTTCTTATCCGCTTTGTCACCTCTGCCAGATTCTTCAAGTCCTTGATATTGAAATAATGCTCTGAGATAAATGCCTCTATTGTATTTGTACTTGCTAATGGAGACTTCAGAGTCTCTGCCAGATATTTTTCTGATTCCTTTATGTTGCCTGTCTTATCGTAATATTCCATAAACAGACCATAGATATTGAGCAGTTGCAATTCAATGGAGCCAACCAGTTCATCATCCATTTCTTTTATCTTCTCGTTTAAGTGTTGCAAGTCGGGGATAAGATTTTCTGCCTCTTCAAATCTATTGGTGGACAGAAGTCTTGCCATATAGTTGCCTACAAAGGAATAGGCACTGTTGGATGTTTGGAAATTTGGGTTCTTGTCAAATGCAGACATTATCACATTCTTTCCCTCTGTAAAGAGCTTGAAACCTCCATCAAGGTCGCCGAGGCTTATAAGGCTCAAAGCCAAAGGTTCGGTGGCTGCAATCTCTAACTCCTTGTTGTTGATTTTGCGTGCTACGGCAATTGCCGTTTTAGCATACTTGATACTTTGGGCATATTGCCCGGTTGAATGTGCTATGCCGGCGAGGGTTTTCAATATTGTGTAGTAGTGTTTTACGTCTTTCTGCGATTCAAGGGAATCCTTCAATGCCTGTTGACCATAATAGTATGCCATATTGTGGTCGGTAAATCCGTTGAGATAAACGGCACAGCGCAAGAAGTTGATTGTAAACGCAGTCTCTTTATTTCTCATCTCCATTGTGTCGATGAGGGCAAGGGCACGCTCGGGTTCTTGCAGACTAATATTTGACACGTATTCAGCAGTAAGGGTGCTATCAATACCCTTACTCACTCCTGTTGCCTGTCGGTCGGAACAGGCAACAAGCAATGACATTGCAAAAATTGTTATTAATGCAAGAAATAAGTTTCGTTTAATTAGTTTCATGCTGTCGTTTTTTATTGTGATTCTATTCTTTTTATTTCATCTTTTATACATTTTGGAAGTTCTTCATTCAGATGCTGGTGGCATGCCATATCGAGGGTGTACATTCGGGCGATGCAATAGTTGCTGTGATGGCAGTTGCAACGGGCGCACTCCTCTGCCTTCATGCGGTTGACGAATCCTGGCTCGTTGAGTAGGGCGCGTCCCATCTGTACTGCCACGAAACCATCGTTCAATACCTCATCTATCTTATCCCTGGCTACCAATCCTCCCACATATACCAATGGCATATCGGGCAATGACTCACGGAACTTCAGTGCATCCTCAAGGAAATAGGCTTCCTTGAACGGTACAGTGGGAATCATATACTTGCCCACCATCCTGACTCCGTATTTCAACCACCAGCAGGTCATGTAGTGCGTCATGGTGCGGATGGGCATCTCTCCACGCATTACATACATCGGGGCTTTGCTCACAAATCCTCCGCTCAACACCAGTGCGTGTGCTCCGTCCTCTTGCAGTCGCTTTGCCACCTGAAGTGTCTCGTCGAGTTCCATTCCGCCCTTGAATCCGTCGCGCATATTCATCTTCACGAATACTGCCATATCATTGCCGGCAGCCTTCATCACCTCGTCCATACACATGTCCATGAAGCGCATACGGTTTTCGAGCGAGCCGCCGAACTCGTCTTTACGGTGATTGGTTGAAGGAGAAAGGAACTGGCTGATGAGATAACCATGGCCTGCATGAACCTCAACGGCATCAAACCCGGCCTCTCTTGCCAATCGTACGGAATCGCCGTAAGCCTTGGCCAATCCGGGTAGTTCATCCGCACGAAGACCGCGGACAAAGGTCGGGGAATAGAGGTTGAATCCCCCACTCGCCCCTACCGGCAGACAGCCACATATATTCTTGTGCGACATATTGCCGCAATGTCCCAACTGTATCGAGGCGGCAGCCCCTTCCTTATGCACTGCATCCGTCAGTTCCCTAAGTCCAGGAACTATCTCCGGTCGCATCCAAAGCTGTCTCTCAAATGACAAGCCGCTCTGGCATACAGCTGCGTATGCAACGGTGGTCATCCCCACCCCACCCTTTGCCACAGAATGGTGATAATCAAGGAGTTGCTTAGAAGGAGCATTTCCCGGACACATACTTTCAAAGGCAGCCGAACGGATGGTTCTGTTGCGTAGGGTCAGAGGACCTATTGTAACTGGGGTGAATAATTTCGAATCCATAGATTATGAGTTGATTAATAAACGAAAGGTAAAATACGTTTTCGGGAGCCAACAGCATCACCGAATTCATCGCGATAACGCTTGTGGATGGCGGCTGCACGGGGAACGAGATTGGCTGCTGTCCATACCACAAACAACCAGGCTGCCGGGGTGGAGCAGAGTAGGGCGAAACCTGTCCATTCCACCAACTCTCCAAAGTAATTGGCTGATGTCACATATCTGTAAAATCCCTTTTGAGGCAGGTAATGACGATTGTCTCCAGGTTTTCGCAGATGGCGTATGACATGGTCGGAATGAAGGTTTATTCCCATACCTGAGAAGAATATCGCGATTCCCGCAATTGCAGTGGGGTGGGTGAGGTATGCCGCTCCATCGTTATATGCCGATGGAGGCAACGTGAACAGGCTGGTGCCTATAACTAAGCCGTTGATGACGTTGAATATGACCCCCATCAGCATGATGGCGACAGGCATTTGGCTCTGGCCTTTCATCATAAGGGGGAATATGAACGAACGCTGGAAATAATGAAGTTCGAAGAGCAGAAACGCAAGAAAAGCGGGTAGGGTAGTGGGTGTGCCGTTGCTTGCCCACATATATAGCATCACGAAAAACACCGGGGCTTCCATCAATATCCAAGCCACCTTGTTATTGATGGATAATCCCCACTGCTTTGTTCGGAATATTCCATAACCCGCCTTTACAAAATACAAGGCAATGAAGACGATGACAGCTGTCACTGCCATCACCCACATTATCATGCAATACGTATCTGCTCCCATCCCTTTAATTCTTTAATATTTCAATTTCATCGTCTCCTGGCTTATATATAATGCCAAAGCATTTCACGTTGTTAGCCGAGCGGTATGTCTTCATCTCAACCTTGTCCCATCGGATCTCGTCGGTGCGCTGTGCCAATGGTGCATGGGGGATGATACTGCCGTCGCGAACGAGGATTACGCATGGTATCTTGCCTGTCTCAATGGTTTGATAACCACTGTTATATACTTTACCGCTCTGATAGTCAATCCATTTGCCTTCGGGCAGATAGCACATACGCGACTTGCCGCTTTCGAGTAGGGGAGCGACGAGAATCTGTGAGCCAAACATATATTCGTCCTCTACGAGCCATGCTCCGGGGTCATTCGGGAACTCCACGAGCAATGCGCGCACCATAGGCAAACCGCGTTCTGAGCAGTCCTTGGCCTGTGAATATACATAAGGCATGAGCTTGTATTTCATCTCGGCACTCTCGCGGAAAGCGTCGGTCAGTCCCTTGCTTATGAGCCACGGTTCTGTAGGAGGTGCTCCGTGGGCGCGGCTATGACTTGAAAGGAAACCGAACGGCAACCAACGGCGATATAAATCCTCAGGTGTTTCAGTTACGAAACCGCCTATGTCATGACTCCAGAATGAGAAACCACTAAGTCCAAACGATAGTCCACCGCGAAGGTCGCCAATGAAGCCCGTGTTTGTTGTGGCAGCGTCGCCTCCCCAGTGAAGGGGATAGCGCTGTGAGCCTGCCCATGCACTGCGTGCCCATATAACGCCCTCATTGTCAGCTGAGTTGGTCTTGACAGCTTCCCATAGTGCCTTGTTGTATCTGAGAGGATAGATGTTATGCTCATACAATCCTCCCTTGCCACTATGATAAAAGCCGTCGAGTGGGGCAGCCTCGCCGAAGTCGCACTTGATGGCTCCTACTCCCTGCTTTACAAGTCCTGCTATCTTCTGTTGATACCAACTGACAGTCTTGGGGTTGGAAAGATCGAGCACTGCATCCTCATAAGGAGATGAACCGCAGGCATTCTTAACAGCCATACCGCCGTCGAGCAGTTCGTTGAAGAACTTGTTCTTGGGAGTGAAGTAGGGGAGTTGCCACAGACAAACGTGGAATCCGTCCTTGCGCATCTGTTTCATCATCGCTACGGGGTCTTCGAAACGGTCGGCTGCAAATTGATAGTCGCATTGCCAGTCAACGCCGAACCATCCGGTGTCGAAATGAATAACGTCAGACGGAATCTTGTATTTACGTAGGTTTGCGGCAATGTCAAGTCCCTCTTTTTGAGAGAAATAAGTGATACGGCTCATCCATGTGCCGAATGTCCATAGCGGAAGCATAGGACTCTTGCCCGTAATATCTGTATATTCATTCAGTATATCCTTTGGCTCGCCGAAGAAGATGAAGAAGTCCATTTTCTCGTCTGCCATACACAGGCTCTGAGTGCCGATATAACTCTTTCCGAAGTCACAGGTTACGGGAGCTGACGTGTGCATGAATATGCCATATCCACGGTTACTGAAATAGAAGGGAACGGGCTTGTACATTCCCGGTGTCTCAGGACCTTGCGGGTCGGTGACAAAGAGATTGACTTTCTGTCCCACCTTGTTCAGTGATGTAAAAGATTCTCCACATCCGTAGATTCTCTCCTGTGGGGCAAGTGTGAACACTGGATTGATACTGCGGGAATTGTCCGTTCCGCGCTTTATGAAGTTAAACGGGAGAATTTTCACTTGTGTGGAATCGTTGTCTCCCAATGTGCGTGTCTGAGTAAGTATGCGTCCGCTTTTGTCTTTCAGTACTATACGCCACGGATATTTCTGTATTTCAACAGTACCGTAAGCGGAAGAGTAGGAGAGGGTCTTGCTGTTTTCACTCATCTTCCACGCACCGCTGTCGCTTTTTGGTATGCCGCAAAACATAATGTCCTCAGCGTCATTATCTTGCGGTTCAATGGGAGTGGTGAGCATAGTGATGCGAACGGTTCGCGGACTGACAAAGCGCACTTGGAATTTCAGTTGCGGGTCGTTGTCGTATGCCGTTTCTGGGAAGTCAAGCATTTGCAGTCTCTGAGGCCAGAAACCGTTGGTGTTGAATGCCTGTCTCGGTGCAATGCGATAACGGTTCCACTTCACCTTTCCTTCTGCCTTTTGGGCATTGAAGTCAGAGAGACTGTCTGCAAAGAAATAGGTGTTTGCAAGGTCACTGAAGTCTGTGGATATGTCCTTTGGCTGGTTCATCAGATAACTGACACCCTCGTTGGTTATTATTTGTGCCTGACAATTCATCGTAACTGCCAGGAGCAAGGTAGTAAAGATTGATTTTGTTGACATACTTCTTTGGTTTTATTTGAGTTGTTTTCTTTTGTAACCAAGCATACAGACAATGCCGATAATTATAAACGGAATACTCAGCAGTTGTCCCATGTCGAGTGGGAGAGAGGCCTCGAAGGCTTCCTGGATCTCCTTGGTGTATTCGATGAAGAATCTCGCCGTGAAGATATAGGTAAGGCACAAGCCGAAATAAAATCCGGTGCCAACCCTCTTGGGATATTTCTTATATACCGCAAACCCGATGAACAACAGGATGATATACGTTATAGCCTCATACAGTTGTCCAGGATGTCGCGGCATCATATCCACTCTTTCGAATATGAATGCCCAAGGCACGTCTGTCACCTTGCCTATTATCTCTGAGTTCATCAGGTTGCCCATTCTTATAAAGAATGCAGCAATCGGGGTGGCTATGGCCACATTGTCGAGAACAGTCCATATTCCCACTTTGGTCTTTCTGACATATAGCCATAGTGCAATGATGAGTCCGAGTGTTCCACCATGACTTGCAAGTCCTTCATATCCAGTGAATTTCCAACCGCCTTCGGGCAGGAAGTGGATAGGAAGTATCATTTCTACGAAATGGCTGAACGACGTGAGATAATAGTCGGGTTGATAGAACAAGCAATGCCCGAGTCGTGCACCGATGAGCACTCCAAAGAAACAGTAAAAGAACAGAGGCTCAAACAGTTCGGCTTTTATACCTTGCTGCTTGTATAGCCTTTTGACTATCAGGTAAGCTCCGAGCAAACCCAATAGCCAGCATAATCCATACCATCTCAAACCGAATATGGTGGTGAGACTTGGATTCCAGTTTATGTACAGTTCCATAATTTTTTAAACATTAAACCTGAAGTGCATGATATCACCGTCCTGGACAACATAGTCCTTGCCTTCGATACCGAGTTTTCCGGCATCCCTGACAGCTGACTCCGAGCCATACTGGATGTAATCCTCGTATTTGATAACCTCAGCACGGATGAATCCCTTCTCGAAGTCGGTGTGGATAACTCCCGCACATTGCGGAGCCTTCCAACCCTTGTGGTATGTCCATGCCTTCACTTCCATCTCACCGGCAGTTATGAAGGTCTCGAGATTAAGCAAGTTGTATGCTTTTTTTATCAGTCGGTTGACACCGCTCTCTTCGAGTCCCAATTCTTCCAAGAACATCTGTTTGTCCTCGTATGACTCCAGTTCAGCAATATCCTCTTCGGTCTTGGCTGCTATAATCATTGCTTCTGCACCTTCTTCAGCTGCCAACTGCTCGATTTTCTTGGTGAACTCATTTCCTGTCTTTGCTGCTGACTCGTCAACATTGCATACATAAAGTACTGGTTTTGAAGTCAGAAGGAAGAGGTTGCGGGCAGCATCCTGCTCTTCCTTGGATTCAAACTCCACGGTGCGGGCGTTCTTGCCTTGCTCCAACACCGCCTTATATGCTTCAAGGACAGTCAGTTCCACCTTAGCATCCTTGTTGCCCAACTGAGCCACCTTTTGCTGTTTGGCCAGTCGGCTCTCAATTGTTTCAAGATCTTTCAACTGCAATTCCGTATCTATGATTTCCTTGTCACGGATAGGGTCGATAGTGCCGTCAACATGTGTGATGTTGTCATCCTCAAAACAACGGAGAACGTGGATGATAGCATCAGTCTCACGTATATTTCCAAGAAACTTGTTGCCAAGACCTTCGCCCTTGCTTGCACCTTTTACGAGACCGGCAATATCAACAATCTCACAAGTGGCGGGAACGATGCGTCCCGGATGCACCAGTTCTGCCAGTTTTGTAAGTCTTTCGTCCGGCACTGTAATCACACCTACATTAGGCTCGATTGTACAGAACGGAAAATTAGCTGCCTGCGCCTTTGCGCTTGACAGACAATTAAATAGAGTGGACTTGCCCACGTTTGGGAGTCCAACGATACCACATTTTAATGCCATATTTCTTATAAACGTTTATATTCTTTGTGCAAAGATACTGCATTTTTGCAACATATCAAAGCATTTATACTTTTTTAATTCTATAATGTTTTAATATTTTAATTCTTTAATTTTTTAATTCTTAATCAGTGTGCCTCAAGCCAATTCTCTCCCCAACCGCAGTCAGCCACCAATGGCACTTTCATACTGAATGCACTTTGCATCTCTTCCAGTACGATTTTCTCCACCTTTTCCTTTTCTTCTGGATAGACACTGAAGTTGAGTTCGTCATGCACTTGCAGAATCATCTTGGAACGAATACCTTCCTGATTAAAGCGATTGTAAATATTTATCATTGCAACTTTAATGATGTCTGCCGCCGTACCTTGTATAGGTGCATTGATGGCATTTCGCTCAGCGAATCCCCTAACCGTAGCGTTACGTGAGTTGATGTCAGCAAGATAGCGTCTGCGCTTGAACAGGGTTTCCACATAACCGTTCTTACGTGCTGTTTCCTTCGCAGTTTCCATATATTCCTTCACCTTAGGGAATGTCTCGAAATATCCGTCTATCAGTTGCTTTGCCTCGTCACGACTTATGTCGAGTCTCTCTGCAAGTCCAAATACAGTTATTCCATAAATGATACCGAAGTTGGCACGCTTTGCCTTAGTACGCTGGTCGCGTGATACCTCGTTGATGTCTTCCTTATATATCTTGGCAGCAGTGGCAGCATGAATGTCATAACCCTCGCGGAATGCCTCTATCATATTCTCGTCATCGCTGAGATGAGCCATCACTCGCAGTTCTATCTGACTGTAATCTGCTGAAAAGAACAGACAGCCTGCTTCTGGTATAAAAGCCTTGCGAATTTCCTTTCCGTCTTCTCCCCTCACAGGAATATTCTGTAGGTTAGGATCACTTGACGACAGTCTTCCTGTCGAAGTTATTGTTTGGTTGAATGAGGTGTGAATACGTCCTGTTCTCTTGTTGACAAGAGAGGGTAGGGCGTCTATATATGTACCGAGTAGCTTTTTCAATCCTCTGTGTTCCAATATATTTCCAACTATCTCATGCTTGTGCTTCAATCCTTGCAATACTTCTTCATTGGTGACATATTGACCAGTCTTTGTTTTCTTTGCTTTTTCAACTATTTTCAATTTGTCGAAAAGTATTTCGCCAACTTGTTTTGGAGAAGCTATATTGAATTCCTGACCGGCAAGCTCGTATATCTTCTCTTCTATATCCTTTAGCCTGTTAGTCAAAACTTCTGAAGTTTCTTTCAGCGAATCTGTGTCAAGACACACTCCGTTCATCTCCATTGATGCTAATACAGGCATTAATGGCATCTCAATTTCATAGAACAGATGTTCCACTCCTGCTTTCTCAATTTCTTTTTCGAGAATGTTTTTCAGTTTAAGAGTAACGTCCGCATCTTCGGCTGCATATTCATATACATCCTCTGGTTTAAGGTCTCTCATGTTCTTTTGACCTTTTCCCTTCGGACCAATCAGTTCGTCTATATGGATAGTCTTATATTTAAGGTATATCTCAGCAAGGTAGTCCATATTGTGATATAGTTCAGGTTGTATCACATAATGAGCTATCATAGTGTCGAACATCTTTCCTTTCAATGTCACTCCATAGTTGGCGAGAACCTCTAAGTCATATTTGATATTCTGTCCCACTTTAAGGATTTTCTCGTTTTCATATAGCGGTTTAAATATATTAACAATTCTAAGTGCTTCTTCACGATTAGCTGGTACAGGTACATAGAAAGCCTTGTTTTCCTCTACAGAGAAGCTCATTCCTACTAATTCTGCCTCTATTGCATTAGTAGAAGTGGTTTCCGTGTCTAAACTGAGAATTTCAAATGTCATCAAAAAGTCACATAGTTTCTTTATTTCTTCCTCATTGTCAACGAGTTTGTATTCATGAGGTGTGTCTTTTAGGCTCGCAAAACTCGAATTTTCTGCGCTTTCCTCCCCGTTGGTCGTAAATTCTGCAAATAAATCGAGTTGCAAGTCAGCCTTCTTTGGACTTTTTTGTGTTTTTTTAAGAACACGGTCAATAAGAGTCTTAAATTCGAGGTCTTCGAATATGTTCCTCAGTTCATCTTCATTTGGCTCTTGAATTTTCAAATCATCAAGATTCAGTTCCATCGGAACGTCTGTCTTTATAGTTGCAAGATATTTGGAGAAGATGATTTTCTCCTTGTTCTCTTCCACCTTTTTCTTCATTGCCCCTTTTAGCTGTTCTGTGTTGGCAACAAGATTTTCTATACTGCCGAATTCCTTTATAAGTTTAATGGCAGTCTTTTCACCAACACCCGGACAACCTGGAATGTTGTCTGAGGCATCGCCCATCAGTCCTAGAAGGTCAATAACCTGGAGTGGGGTAGAGAGGTCATACTTTTGCTTTACCTCTTCAACTCCCATTATGTCATATCCAGCATTACCAAATTTTGGTCTGTACATATATACATTATCCCTAACCAATTGGCCGTAGTCCTTGTCAGGCGTAAGCATATATGTGGTAATACCATTTTCACCTGCCCTTAATGCCACAGTACCTATTACATCGTCGGCTTCATAACCCGAAACTTCCAACGTTTTTATGTTCCAGGCATTAAGAATTTTCTTTATAATTGGCACCGCATTCTTAATATCTTCCGGGCACTCTTCCCTCTGTGCCTTGTATTCGGGGTACTGCTCATGCCTGAATGTAGGGCCTGAGGGGTCAAATGCCACCGCGATATGCGTAGGATTCTCCTTTGTGAGCACTTCATTAAGCGTGTTCACAAACCCCATTATCGCCGATGTGTTCATACCCTTGGAGTTGATCCTCGGATTGCGTATTAATGCATAATAAGCACGATAAATCAGTGCGTATGCGTCTAAAAGAAACAATTTATTCATAATCTTCGCTATTTTGCGTGTAAAATTACTAAAAAATTTCGCAAGTCTGAGATTTTTTCACTAATTTTGTGACAAAATTCTGCAAATGGATAAATTATCTATCATAAAACGACCCATCGAGGGTGATTTAAACGACTTTTCGAAGTTGTTTAGTGATGCATTGTCTCACTCCAACGGACTTCTTGCCTCTGTTCTCGAACATATAAAAAAGAGAACCGGCAAGCAGATGCGTCCTATGCTTATTTTGCTTATTGCAAAGAACTATGGAAAGATTTCTTACGTGACGCAACATTCGGCAGTAGGACTTGAGTTGCTTCATACTGCAAGCCTTGTTCATGATGATGTTGTGGATGAGAGTGAGGAACGTAGAGGGCAGAAGTCGGTCAATGCTCAATATAATAATAAGGTTGCTGTTCTTGTAGGTGATTATCTGCTTTCCACGGCATTGCTGAATGTCTCTTTAACGCATAACAATTTAATTGTACAAAATCTCGCAGAACTGGGTCGTACACTTGCTAAAGGAGAGATACTTCAACTGTCAAATATTGAAAATGTTGAAATATCAGAAGATGTTTATTATCAAGTGATTGAACAAAAAACAGCCGCCTTGTTTGAGTCCTGCTGTGCTATTGGTGCTCTTTCTGCCAATGCTTCTAACGAACAAATAGAATTGGCAAAGAAATTCGGACATGACCTTGGTATTATCTTCCAGATAAAGGATGATATTTTTGATTATTATGATTCTGATGAAATAGGTAAGCCAACCGGTAATGATATGGCTGAAGGTAAGTTGACTTTACCAGCCATCTATGCTCTTAATTCCACTGGCAATCAGACTATGCTGGATATTGCCCGAAAGGTTAAGGATGGTACCGTTTCCCAAATTGAGATAAAACAGCTTGTTGATTTCACAAAAGAACATGGTGGTATCGAATACGCAGAAAAGGTTATGTCACAATTACATGCTGAATGTAAGAAGTATATTTTGGATAATGTTTCTGATCCTGATATACAGGAATCGCTATTTAATTATGTTGAATTTGTTATACAAAGAACAAAATAACTCATATTAAATTTTCTTCCCTACTTTAATAGGTTGTAAAGTTAAGGAAGTTATAGAAGCGAGAAGACAATTGTCTTTAACTCCTTTAACTCCCTTAACTTCCTTAACTCCCCAAAATAAATCAGAAGAATTTTGTTTCCTCACCCAATATTTCGCTCAGTAGCATATTGGCAAGCCTGCTTGTCCCGAGTCTGAGCCACTCGTTAGTGAGCCATTTTTCGCCTAAGACCTCTTTTACGATCGTGTAGTATATGAGTGCGTCCATGACGGAATTAATGCCTCCAGCGGGCTTAAAACCAATCTGTATGCCAGTTTCTTCATAGTATTCCTTAATGGCCTGACACATTACGTATGCTGCCTCTGGTGTTGCTGCTGGTTCCAGTTTCCCTGTTGATGTCTTTATGTAGTCAGCTCCGGCATACATTGCTATTATTGAAGCCTTCTTGATATTCTCTGCAGTCTTGAGGCATCCAGTCTCTAATATGACCTTCATCTTATGTTCACCGCACACTGCTTTCAGCTCCTCAATGTCGTCCGCTACGCCCTCATAGTCTCCGCTAAGAAACTTTCCCACTGGCATCACGATATCAATCTCTGTGGCACCGTCTTTTATTGCCAACGCAGTCTCCGCCACCTTCACCTCAATAAGTGCCTGAGACGAAGGGAAACTGCCCGAAACGCATGCTATTTCCACGCCATCCACTTCCAATGTCTCGCTCACGGTCTTGGCGAAGCATGGATATACGCAGATCGTAGCCACGTGGGGTAGGTCAGGGTAGGCCTCGTCAAACTGGTTGACTTTCTCAGTGAAGGCGAGAACACTTTCCTCGGAATCTGTTGTTTTGAGGGTTGTCAGTTCCACACTTCCCATCAGGAATTTCTTCACTTCGAGATTGTCATTCTCGTGTACTTTCTCTGCAATAATCTTCTTCACTGCATTACGCACTTCCTCGTCAGAGATATTAGTACGATACTTACTCAATGCCTGCTCAAACTTGTTGAGCGGTCTTTCTTCTCTGTGTTCATGGTCATGATGATGACCGCAGTTGCAATTTTCACTCATAAATTCTTGTTTTTGTTGACGAGTTAACTCGTCAACTTATTATTATTTATATGTCTATTTTTGTCTCTTGAAGTCTTCTTCTCGATGTTCTTTTTCAATGCCTCTGTGAGGTCAACACCGGTTTGATTAGCGAGGCACATCAGTACCCATAACACGTCTGCCATCTCGTCTCCAAGGTCGTGCTTTTCGCCTTCCTTGAAACTCTGGTCGCCATACTTTCTCGCCATTATTCTCGCCAGTTCGCCCACCTCTTCCGTGAGTACTGCCATATTGGTCAGTTCTGAGAAATAGCGCACGCCATAGGTCTTTATCCAGTCGTCCACCATCTTCTGGGCTTCGCGAATTGTAATCTCGTTGTTTTCCATTTTTATATTCCCAAGAATAATACAGCAAAGATAAATATAAGAATAAAGACATTGTAGTAGTTGTCAGATGTCTTGTTTTCTTTCCATTTTGTTAGCTGGTATATAATGCATAATCCCCATACGCTTAATGCTGTTGTAGCGATAGCGTTCGGGAAGTCAACAAACCTCGGTAAAACATAGATTATCACTGCGATAATACGGATAATCCTAACCATTCTGTCTAATGTACTCTTTTTCATATTATCAATATTTTATTCCTTGTTTTTTGTATCCATACAGATAGTTACAGGCCCATCGTTGAGCAGTTCGACTTTCATATCCGCACCGAATTCTCCTGTACCCACTTCCTTGCCCAAAGCCTCACTCAGTTTGGTGCAGAACTCATTGTAGAGTGGGATAGAGACCTCGTGCTTTGCAGCCCTCAGCCATGACGGTCGGTTGCCCTTCTTATAGCTTGCAAACAAGGTGAATTGACTTATAACAAGTATCTCTCCGTTTACGTCCATAATGGAGCGGTTCATAACACCGTTTTCGTCATCGAAAACACGCAATCCAATAACCTTTCTCACGAGCCATTCCATGTCTTCCGATGTGTCTTCTTCGCATACTCCAAGCAGTATCAGATACCCTTTTTTGATAGCTGATTTAACGTTTCCTTCAATCGTAACAGATGCGTGACTTACACGCTGAATTACTATTCTCATTGCCTTTTATATTTCTTTATTTTTATATGTTCTGATGACTATTTTGTATAAACTTGATGCAAATATAGCTCATTATTTTGTAAAGACCAAATTTACAGAGGATTTTGTTCCTTATTTTTAAAATAATTAAGCAATATTTCTGCCTTACTTTTGCCTATTATTATTGTAAGTTCCTCTTTATCAGCAGCTTTAATGTTCTTCATTGTTTTATACTTTGCTATAAGTGCCTCTTTGGTCTTAGTTCCTATGCCTTTTATGTCATCAAGTTCGGAATGTAACGCCCTTTTTGAGCGTTTGTCCCTATGGAATGTTATGGCGAATCTGTGTACTTCATCCTGTATCTGAGTGAGTACATGAAACAGTTCACTCGTCGTACTCATACCTACTACTACAGGCGGGAAACCATATAGCAATTCGTTGGTTCTATGACGATCGTTTTTAGCCAATCCGGCAATAGGAATATTGAGATGTAATTCATCCTCAACAACCTCTCTAACCACTTCCATTTGTCCCTTTCCTCCATCGGTAATTATAAGGTCAGGCAGCCTTTCGTTTTCCTCTACGAGACGTGAATATCTACGTCTGACGACCTCCTTCATTGAGGCATAATCGTCAGGTCCTACAACTGTTTTTATGTTGTATTTCCTGTAGTCATTCTTGCTTGGTTTTAGCTTTTTGAACACCACACAAGCAGCCACCGCATCCGTTCCGCTGATGTTTGAATTGTCGAAACATTCAATCTGATAGGGTAGAGTAGGCAGCTTCAATGCGTCCTGAATTTGCTTCATCAGTCGCGTTGATTTCTGTTCGGGATTCAGTTTTTCCGCCTGTTTTAGTATATCCAGTTTATATTGTTTTCCATTCATAATACTTAGGTCAAGCAGAGTCTTTTTGTCACCCCTTTGCGGCACTGTCAGGGTAATGCCTTCAAGCTCTATATCCAGTTCAAAAGGAACTATTATTTCCTTTGCCGTACTCTTGAATCTCTCCCTAATTTCCACTATACCGAGTGCTAATAAGTCCTCGTCTTTCTCTTCAAGTTTCTTCTTGTATTCAAACGTGAACGACTGGTTTATACTTCCGTTATTTACGTGTATGTAGTTTATATATGCATTTTTTTCGTCGCTTGTTATGCTCATCACGTCAATGTTATCCACAACATGACTTACGACCTCGCTCTTTGCCACATATTGGCTTATGAGATCGTATTTTCTCTTTATTATTTCCGCCTCTTCAAACCTCAACTCCTCTGCTAATGCCTGCATTTCCTCCCTCATTTCCCTTAGGATTTTCCTTGTATTGCCCTTCAGAATCTCTCTTGCTTGCTGAATGTTTTGCTGGTATTCCTCTATACTTTGCTTGCCAACACAAGCTCCACCGCAGTTCTTGATATGATAGTCAAGACAAACACTGTATTTGCCCTTTTCAATTCCTTCTTTTGTTATAGGGAATTTACAAGTTCTTGGGTGATACAAGCTCTTTATGAGCTCTAAAATAGCGTTCATAGAGCCTTGGTGAGAGTAAGGACCGTAGTATGTTCCCCATTTTTTGTTTATGTTTCTTGTCTTGAAAATGCGAGGAAACAGCTCGTTTGTTATGCATATAGAAGGGTAGGTCTTTCCATCCTTAAGTAGGACATTATACCTTGGATTGTATTTCTTGATAAGACTGTTTTCAAGTAGCAAGGCATCTTCTTCTGTATTAACTACGGTGTAGGATATGTCCCATATCTTGCTTACTAGTACTTTCGTCTTGAATCTGTCAACTTCCGTATGAAAGTATGAAGATACACGATTTTTAAGGTTCTTTGCCTTGCCTACGTATATTATTTCCCCATTTTGGTCATAGTATTGATAGCTTCCTGGTTTGTCAGGCAGCCTCCTTACTATTTGCATCAGGTATTCCCTTCTTTCTTCTCTTTCCTCTTTAGTCATTGCCATATTGCGTTTCACGTGGAACTTTTAAACCACAGAGATTAAGTGATCAGGAGTTTTCCAGCCTTATCTCTGTGGTTTTTTACTTCAATATTATATCCTACACGCGAATAAGTGTCGTTATTTCGGTATCTTTGTCGAATACATCACGTCCGTGCAGACCCTCGTCTGTAATCTCGATAATGAAGTTAACCATTATTTTTTTAGGATTGAACTTTTTGACCAAATCACATGCGGCCTTCATCGTTCCGCCCGTAGCGAGTAAATCATCGTGCATAAGCACTACGTCATTCTCGTCAATAGCATCCTTGTGGATTTCGATCGTGTCAGTTCCGTATTCCTTCGAGTAACTCTCCTTGATTACGTCAGCAGGTAGTTTTCCTTCCTTCCTGCATAGAACTACACCAGCACCAAGTTTTACTGCGAGGGCAGATGCCATCACAAATCCCCGGCTCTCGATGCCCACGATTTTTGTGATGCCCTTGTCCTTGTAAAGCTCGTACAATTCATCCATCATTACTTGCATGCACTCTGGGTTTTTGTACAGAGTAGTCACGTCTCGGAAGTTGATTCCTTTCTTTGGAAAATCTGGTATGCAACGCAGATTGTCCACCAATGTTTTGTTGTTCATAATCAATAAGTTAATATGTTTTGTTTTACTTGAATGTTTCACGTGAAACTTTATCTCCCCAACAGTACTAAAAGCACGTTGATGTCGCTCGGACTCACCCCGGGAATTCTGCTTGCCTGGGCAATGGTTTCGGGCTCTATTGCTTCGAGTTTCTGTCTTGCCTCTGTAGAGAGTTGGTTCATTTCCGCATACTTGAATCGTCCTCGTATTCTTATGTCTTCAAGGCGGTGCATCTTATCTGCCACAATTCTCTCGCGCTCGATATATCCCTTGTATTTTATTCTGATTTCCGTGGCTTCTGCGATTTCCTCCCTGCGATTAATTGGGGATCCCAATTGCATCTTTAGTTCCGGGATAATAGAGGAGAGGGTAGGGAAGTCCAACTGTGGTCGGGCAATGAGTTCTATCAGTTTGCATCCCATCCTTAGTGGAGTGGTTCCGATTGATTCCAACGCAGGGTTGATGTCCTTCGCCTTTATTGAATATGATTCACAGAAATTCGTGAGTTTATCGATTGCATCTTTCTTTTTCATCCACCAGTCATAGCGTTCTCGACTCGCAGCCCCTATGGCGTATGCCTTTTCGGTGAGTCGCGCGTCTGCGTCATCCTGTCTCAGTAGTATGCGGTATTCGGCGCGTGAGGTGAACATACGGTAGGGTTCATCCACTCCCTTTGTTACGAGATCATCTATAAGCACACCGATGTAAGCCTCGTCTCGTTTCAGTACGAAAGGCGAAGTTGTCTCATATCCCTTACCGCATGATGCGGATGCACCAGCCTTTATGGCGGCATTGATTCCAGAGATGATACCTTGTCCAGCCGCTTCCTCATATCCTGTTGTACCGTTCACCTGACCAGCGAAGAATAGTCCGCAGATTATTTTCGACTCCAATGAATGGTATAGTTGGGTAGGGTCGAAGAAATCGTATTCAATGGCATACCCTGGACGATAAACCCGCAGGTTCCTAAAAGCAGGTATTTCCTTCAGGGCTGCAATCTGTACTTCCATCGGCAGTGATGATGAAAAACCGTTCAGATACATTTCGTTTGTCTCCACTCCTTCCGGTTCGAGGAAAAGCGGATGCTGGTCCTTGTCTGGAAAGGTTACGAGCTTTGTTTCTATCGAAGGACAGTATCTAGGTCCGATGCTTTGAATCTGTCCGTTGAACAGGGGTGAGTCCGCAAGTCCCGATTTCAGCATGTCGTGAACAGCCTTGTTGGTGTTGCATGTCCAGCAAGGCAGTTGTTGTAGCACTCTGTGCGGTGCCATATAGCTGAACTGATGGTAGTCGGTTTCACCGTCCTGAATCTCCATAAGAGAGAAATCCACCGAACGCTTGTCTATTCTCACAGGAGTTCCTGTTTTCATTCTCGCGCTCCTAATGCCATGGCGAGTGATGCTCTCGGTGAAGTTGGCAACGGCAGGTTCGGCTATTCTTCCGCCGGCAATCATCTTCCGACCTATATGCAGAAGACCGTTGAGGAAAGTGCCTGCAGTCACCACCACACATTTCGCATGTATAGTTACACCCCATATTGTCCTGACTCCGCACACACGCTTTCCGTCGGCAGACTCCTCCACTAAGAGTTCGTCCGCCTGGTCCTGCCAGATGCTTAGGTTGGGAGTGTTGTCGAGCATCTCCCTCCATTTCCATATGAACTTCTCCCTGTCGCATTGTGCCCTTGGGCTCCACATGGCAGGACCCTTGCTGCGGTTGAGCATACGAAACTGTATGGCGGTGGCATCCGTCACCTCACCCGTATGTCCGCCGAGGGCGTCGATTTCCCTGACGATTTGTCCTTTGGCGATACCGCCGATGGCAGGGTTGCAGCTCATCTGTGCAATCTTGTTCATGTCCATGGTGACGAGACAAGTTCTTGCCCCCATATTGGCGGCAGCCGATGCAGCTTCACATCCCGCGTGTCCGCCTCCGATAACTACGATGTCGAATTTCAATTCCATTATATACTATTTTTCTCTAAAAAAGGGCCTAAAAAGACCCGAAAACCACTTTTTCGCCGCAAAATTAAGAAAATAAATTGATTTTTGCGCAAAAATACTTTGTTTTATCATTATTTTATAGTAATTTTGCGCCAAAATAGAGTACTTTACTACCTAAAGTCGATTATCTAAAAAAGTCGCCTAAAGGTTAAAAAGACTCAAAATGTGAAAGAAAATAATTTTAGTTCTAACATTTAAATAATTTAATTTCAATCATTTATGTGGTTATGTAATTCATCTATTGGTAGAAAAGTTGTAATGTCCGTCACTGGAGTTGCGCTTATTCTGTTCCTGACCTTCCATGGTTGCATGAACTTGGTAGCGTTGTTCTCAGAAGAGGGTTACAACATGATTTGTGAATTTCTTGGTGCCAACTGGTATGCAGTAGTGGCTACAATGGGCCTTGCCGCCCTTGCAGTGATTCACATTGTGTATGCATTTATGCTGACAGCCCAGAACCGCAAGGCTCGCGGCGACCAGCGTTATGAAGTTTCGGAGCGCAACCCGAAGGTGGAGTGGGCATCGCAGAACATGCTTGTTCTCGGTATCATCGTCATCCTCGGCCTTCTGCTTCACTTCTGGAACTTCTGGTACAACATGATGTTTGCCGAGCTTACAGGCATTGCCACCGCGCATGATCCTGCTGACGGTTTTGCTTACATCGTTGACACGTTTGCCAATCCCTGCTATGTAGTTCTCTACATCGTATGGCTTGTTGCAATCTGGTTCCACCTCTCTCACGGTTTCTGGAGCGCTATGCACACTCTCGGTTGGAGCGGCAAGATTTGGTTTGAGCGTTGGAAGACCATCGGTATTGCCTATACGACAATCCTCATGCTCGCCTTCCTCGTTGTAGTATTGGCATTCGCTTTCCATTGCGCACCGAGTCTCTGCTGCGGTGGATGCTGCTAATATAATATTATAGTATTAAGAACACATAGTTTTATTAAAAGACAATTATGGCTAAGATATTAGATTCAAGAATTCCAGAAGGCCCAGTGGCTGAGAAATGGACTAACTATAAAGCTCACCAGCGTCTGGTGAACCCCAAGAACAAGCTCAAGCTCGACGTTATCGTCGTGGGTACTGGTCTTGCCGGTGCAAGTGCAGCCGCAAGTCTCGGTGAGATGGGCTTCACCGTATTGAATTTCTGCATCCAGGATTCACCACGTCGTGCTCACTCTATCGCCGCTCAGGGTGGTATCAATGCCGCCAAGAACTATCAGAACGACGGCGACTCTGTTTATCGTCTGTTCTACGATACTGTTAAGGGTGGTGACTACCGTGCCCGCGAGGCCAACGTGTATCGTCTGGCAGAGGTGTCAAACGACATCATCGACCAGTGTGTTGCCCAGGGTGTTCCTTTCGCACGTGAGTACGGCGGTATGCTTGCCAACCGTTCATTCGGTGGTGCACAGGTGTCTCGTACATTCTATGCCAAGGGACAGACCGGCCAGCAGCTTCTGCTCGGTGCTTATTCTGCACTCAGCTGCCAGGTTAAGGCAGGTCGCGTAAAGCTCTACACCCGTTATGAGATGGAAGACGTGGTTATCGTTGACGGTCGTGCCCGCGGTATCATCGCCAAGAACCTCATCACTGGTAAGCTTGAGCGTTTCAGTGCAAATGCCGTAGTAATCGCCACTGGTGGATATGGAAACACATACTTCCTTTCAACCAATGCCATGGGCTGCAACTGTACAGCTGCCGTTCAGTGCTATCGCAAGGGAGCCATGTTCGCCAATCCTTCTTACGTTCAGATTCACCCGACTTGTATCCCCGTTCACGGCGACAAGCAGTCTAAGCTCACTCTTATGTCTGAGTCACTGCGTAACGACGGTCGTATCTGGGTGCCCAAGAAGATTGAGGATGCCAAGGCTCTTCAGGCAGGTACAAAGAAGGGAAGCGACATTCCCGAGGAAGACCGCGACTACTATCTGGAACGCCGTTATCCCGCATTCGGTAACCTCGTTCCCCGCGACGTCGCCTCTCGTGCCGCCAAGGAGCGCTGCGACAAGGGCTTCGGCGTGAACAACACCGGTCTTGCCGTATTCCTCGACTTCTCAGAGTCTATCGAGCGTCTCGGCATCGACGTTGTTCGCCAGCGCTATGGCAACCTCTTCGATATGTATGAGGAGATCACCGACGTTAATCCCGGTGAGTTCGCCAATGAAATCAACGGCATCAAGTACTACAACCCGATGATGATCTTCCCCGCCGTTCACTATACAATGGGTGGTATCTGGGTTGACTACGAGCTTATGACCACAATCACCGGTCTGTTCGCTATCGGCGAGTGCAACTTCTCCGACCACGGTGCCAACCGTCTTGGTGCATCAGCCCTTATGCAGGGACTTGCCGACGGTTACTTCGTATTGCCATACACAATCCAGAACTATCTCGCCGACCAGGCTATTTGGCCGAAGGTATCTACCGACCGTCCCGAGTTTGCCGAGGCAGAGAAGGGAGTACAGGCAGAAATCGACCGCTTGATGGGCATCCAGGGCAAGCGTTCTGTTGACTCAATCCACAAGGAGCTTGGCCACATCATGTGGGAGCATGTAGGTATGGGTCGTACAGCAGCCGGTCTGAAGGAAGGACTTGAGCTTATCAAGAAGATCCGCAAGGAGTTCAACACCAACCTCTTCATTCCTGGAAGCAAGGAAGGCCTGAACATCGAGCTTGACAAGGCTATCCACCTGCGTGACTTCATCACCATGGGTGAACTTATCGCCTACGATGCACTCTCTCGCAACGAGTCCTGCGGTGGTCACTTCCGTGAGGAGTACCAGACCGAGGAAGGCGAGGCAAAGCGCGACGACGAGAACTTCTTCTATGTAGGTTGCTGGGAGTATCAGGGCAGCGACGAGAAGGCACCTGAGCTGACCAAGGAACCATTGGAGTATGAGGCAATTAAAGTACAAACACGTAATTATAAGAATTAATTATCATGGCAAGAAATATTTCATTCACACTTAAGTTCTGGCGTCAGAACGGCCCTAAGGCCGAAGGTCATTTCGATACCCGCGAGATGAAGGACATTCCAGACGATACCTCGTTCCTTGAGATGCTCGACATCCTCAACGAGGAACTTATCGAGGAAGGCAAGGAGCCTTTCGTCTTCGACCACGACTGCCGCGAGGGTATCTGCGGTATGTGCTCGCTCTATATCAACGGACATCCCCACGGACCTGCTACAGGCGCCACAACATGTCAGCTCTATATGCGCCGCTTCAACGATGGCGACGTCATCACCGTTGAGCCATGGCGTTCGGCTGCATTCCCCGTTATCAAGGACTGTATGGTTGATCGCTCTGCATTCGACAAGATCATCCAGGCTGGTGGTTACACCACCGTCCGCACAGGACAGCCCCAGGACGCCAACGCAATCCTCATCCCCAAGGAGGATGCCGACGAGGCTATGGACGCAGCCACATGTATCGGTTGCGGATGCTGCGTAGCAGCCTGCAAGAACGGCTCTGCAATGCTTTTCGTCAGCTCAAAGGTGTCACAGCTCGCCCTGCTGCCGCAAGGCCGTCCAGAGGCCGCAAAACGCGCCAAGGCGATGGTTATGAAGATGGAGGAGCTTGGCTTCGGCAACTGCACCAACACCCGCGCCTGCGAGGCTGAATGCCCGAAGAACGAGTCTATCGCCAACATTGCCCGCCTGAACCGCGAGTTCATCAAGGCAAAGCTCGCCGACTAAAAAGGATTTCATTAGTCAAGATTTAAATTCACAATGCCGCAGAAGCCCCATTGGGTGTCTTTCTGCGGCATTTACTAAAACTAACTCAAATTGCCATGGACTTGTCATTGTATCGCTACTCTTTGCAATTATCATTGCCGTTGATGCTGTTTTTCGGGTTTCACATGCTCCTTGGCCGTACACCCGAAAAGAAGATATTTGCTAACTACCTGTTGTCGCGCCGTCTGATTGGCACGGCCCTGCTGATTCTTGCCGCCAACTATTCTGTTCATCTCTTCTATGGCATAAGAATGAGAAGCGTGAATGCCACCATATTGATGAACCTCTCAACCTATTTTCTCTGTTATTGGCTTTTCAGCTCAGCAATGATGACCCTTCTCGACAATGGCTATATCACCCGCCGTCGCTTTATAGGCCACATAACCAGGTGGTTAGGCTACTCGGCATTGTCTTTCATAGTGTTGTTTGCCCCCGACAGTGCCAACGTCCGTCCGTGGTGTATTGCCGCCCTTGCCGGGTGGCTGGTCATATATGGCTTGACCCTTTCCGCACGCCTTCTCCGCACTTATAAACGTGCTATACGAATGTTCGAGAACACCCATTCCGACGACATTGGCTCATATATCCGCTGGTTGTCCGTATTCACCTATTGGGCAATAGGTTACGGCGTTAGTTGCGGCTTGCTCACATTCCTGCCCGACGAGTATGTGTTTATATGGATTCTCTCGTCCATACCCTTCTATATCTACCTCTATTGCTGCTATCAGAACTACATCCTGTTTTATGAGCTTGTGGAGAATGCCTTTCGCGAGGATTTCGGTATGCCAGACATAGGTATGGGCAGTTTTATCGACCCGATTGGTACAGAGGATGGTATTCCCATCCATCATCAGGATATAAACAAGCGTATCCAGCGATGGATTGATGCCGAAGGCTTCCGCAGTTCCGGCATCACCCTAAGTGATTTGTCCTTAGAGGTTGGCACCAACCGCACCTATCTCTCCCAATACATCAATACAGTCTATGGCATGAATTTCCGCGATTGGATAACCGACTTGCGCATCGAGTATGCCAAGAGTCTTATGAGTCAGCATCCCCAGCTGAGGGTTCAGGATGTTTTCGAAGCCTCAGGCTTCCAGTCCCTAAGTCATTTCACCCGCATCTTCACCATCAAGGAAGGTTGCTCGCCCTCTAAATGGCGAAGTAAGAGATAGAATTAACCCCTAAAAATTTGCCTAAACAACAAAAAAATTTGCCTTCTCAACAAAAATGTCATGAGAAGGCATATTTTCACTTGTTTCATTCTTTATTTTTGATTATATTTGCAAGCGAATTACGATTCATGTAGATATAATCATTATTAATCAATAAAAAAATGAAGCTTATGAGAAAAGTAACAAAACACTTGAATGGCATAATCAATGCCATGGTGAGATGCCAACTTTATGTTGCATCAGTTGCAATGATGATGTCGCTAACAGCTTGCAGCGACGATGATGAGCCTACATCAGGACCAACTCCCACCCAAAACGAGGCCAAGCTGGTTCTCGACAAGGACAAGCTGGCGATGATTTATTCCCTGAGAGACCTTGAAGGCAACAAGGGACGTATCTATGAGATGGACTATACCGTGGATTACATGCTCGACAAAGCATTGAATTTCGGTATCGACGGCACAGATCGCCTGAAGATGTTTGTGGCGTTGAACCTCATGGACACCATTATTTCCACCAAGAGCATGAATATCTCCTATGATGCCGGCTGCAGTGCCTTTGCATGTCCCGACAAGACATCAGGTGATTACATTATGGGGCGCAACTTCGATTTCAACCACAAGGACAAGGATTCAAATCGTATTATGATTCCCGTGATAGCAGTCCACACGGCTCCCGCAGGCGGCAAGAAGTCTGTATCTTTCGTCGATGGACAGTTTGTGGATTACAAGAGCGGATTCTACACCGATGGCGAGTCAGACCTCTCGATGCTTATGGCGTTGCCGTATCTCTTGCTCGATGGAATCAATGAAGATGGCTTTGCAGTGAGCGTTTTGAAGCTTGATGGCAATCCCACCCAGCAGGACAAACCTGGCAAAAAGAAGATATTCACAACAATAGCTATGCGAATGTTGCTCGACAGGGCATCAACGGTCAAGCAGGCATACGCTATGCTTAAAGAGTTTAACATGTGTATGGACAGGGACTCGGCAAGCTATCATTTCTTCATGGCAGATGCCACGGGTGACTATGCCATTGTGGAATACACCAACAACGACCTTAGTGATTATCCGAGGGATATGGAGGTGCTGACAGGCAACGACACACTCCGCTGTGTAACCAATTTCTACGTATCTCCCACAATGGGTGAAACGGAACATGGTATGAAATTCTCAGACCACGGAATGGACCGCTATCTTGATTTGAGGAAAGGATTGTTGGAGCATAATTATGTAATGACTCCCGACGAAGGTATGAGCCTCCTGAAGATAGTTGCACAAGGGCCTGAAAGCCAACGCTCTACGGGATTCACCCAGTGGTCGGAGATCTTCAATCTCACCAAGAAGAAAGTAACAATGTCAATACTCAGGGAGTGGGACAAGAAATTCTCGTTTGAAGTCAGATAGTTACTGTCATATAACTATTTGCTCAAATAGAAAAGAAAAAGGGTCATGGGTGTCAGAAGCCCATGACCCTTTTTTCCGTTTAGTATTATTATGATTTATTTGATGACAACCTTCTCCACTTTTCTGTTTTCACCCGTAGTGAAGTGGAAATATACTCCTGGAGTGGTTGGCTTTTCGTTTATCATTACACCACCAACCGTACACCATACATCCTTTCGGATATTAGTGCCGATAAAGTTGATTCCAGTATTGCCAGAACCATTAGTGAAGTCAATGTCAAATGGAGAGCCTGGATTACCCACGATTCCATCGTCCTCATAATTGATGGTGATGTCAGATTTGATGATTCCATCGTTATATGGGATGTAGAACGAGAGTTCCTCATTGGCACTTCCCGGAATGGTGAGGTATGCCAATCCTTCGCTGTCAGTGAAGCTTGCCGTGCGACACTCTTCCCCTGCAAAAACGCCGATTTCAACGTTGGCAATAGGCTTTAAGTCATAGATGACACAAGCTACAATTGTCATATTGCCCGGATACATGCTGTTGTCAATAGGCTTGAAGATTCCGTTGTGTTGTTCAGCGGCCCTCATTGCGCTAAACTGTTGTGCAGTAGCCGTGGGATAGTTAAAGGATAGTGTGTCAGTAGCATTGCTCTTGTACATATATCCCTGTCCCGGTGTCAGAGCCTGCAGCGAACCGCTCCATTCATATCCGTCATATATGGCAAAGCCCTGCTTGCCCTTCACCAGGTCACCGTCTGTCGGGTTGAGTCCTGCAAAGCCGTCAGCCACGCTGACAATGTAGTTTTCGTTGAATGCAATCCAGTTCCATCCGTTCACCACTTTGATTGTCTTGTCTTCCTTGTCGGGTCTTGCACCTGTGATGCTCAATGTCTGTGGCAATAGCATCATTACCTTGTACATTTCCCTGTTGTTTAGCGAGTCAAGTTTGCCTTTCCAAACAAGCTGGTAGTTCATTAGCGATGCATCCTTGTTCTTGATGAGGACAGTCTCTTTCTGTATGTCTTTCATCACCGCCGGCACGCTCATGTCTTCAGGCTTAGCTGCCAGTGATATCCAGTTCCATCCAGCGTTCAGAGCAATGTCTTGCTGTATGATGTCAAGCGCATTGAGTGTAATTGGCTCACTGAACGACCCATAAATGGCATTTGATGTGAATGTTACCTTTTGGCTTGTTTCCACCGAAGGCCAGACGATTCCTGTGCTGGCATCGTAGATTCGGAATTCGACATCCTTCTCCTTGTCACCATTGATTTTATTTACATTTCCATAAATGTCAAGCGTTACATAGTATTCATCATAGCGTTTGCTGTAGGTGGGCTTTGCCACTGCTCTACATTCTCCGTCTATGAATGCAGCAACGATGTCGTCCGGGTCGTTCGAAGGAACATCATGAACGGATGCAGTACCCACAAGACTCATTGACGTTTCATAGCGTTGTTTATCCACGGTCCAGTCGGGAATGTCGCCCGTTACGGTGATGTTCATGGCGAGAGGCAGTGCAATGCCGTCGCCGTTGGTCAGGTAGATGGTCTCGGCATATTTTCCTATTGGACAGGACTTGCCCACGGTGAACTCGATGTCCGCTGATGTTAGCGGGTCGATGATTCCGTTTTCTGCATTTACCTTGAGCCATTGCGGCAAACCGCTGAGATACCATTCTTGTTGCGAGCCGCCCTTGTTTGCTACAGTGGCAATAAAGGCGGTTTCATCGCCGGCTTTTTGTGAAATGTCAACCTTGTTGTCCGTCCACTCCAAGCTGTTGCGGCTTACGTATGCCGACCAGCAAACGGGGTTGCTCCTGTTGCCGTTGTTGTCGGTTACGTTCTTCACCTTAAGGTTTATTGTACAACCTTCGATGGCTGCAGGGTCTTCGTCGATTGTGATGACCACCTTCTCGTCGTTAGCCGTGAATGAGAATGCCACGTTGGTCTCTTTGGGTGCGGGCTGCAAAGCAGGGGCGTCGTCGGTAAACGTAGGTTTGTTCCCGCCGTATGTAATCCTTCTTGTCACACCATTGTCAACCAGGCTGCTGTCAGTTGGCTTGGTCACTATCTGGTCATAATCATCCATATCCTTAACTTCAAACGGGAAGTATGCCACGAGTCCGCTTTCCTTTCCCGTTAGCCTCAGTTTGCGGTTGTTGGCGAGAGTCTTGGCGTCCATTGTAGCGTTCCATATCCTCACTTCATCTATATAGCCTTTCAAACAACGGTTTGTGTGAGTGTAATGAGTGTGAGTTCCATCTATTGAGTCACGTGCTCCAATCAGTATTGTGTCGCTGCTTTGTGAAGCCACGTTACGTGAGGAAGTAGTGAAAGTACGTTGGCCATCCACATAAACCGATGTGCTACCGGAACGCAGGATGTTCAGGGCGAGATGATGCCACTCGTTGTCGGCAAGGCTTCTTGTGCCGGCATCGTAGTCATTATCCTTATAAGTGCCGTCGCTGTATGTTTGCGATGTGAACTTAAGCATTCCGTAGCTGTCGAGCCACAATCCTGTCTTGCCCAAATCCAAAAGCTGTGCTTCACCAGTCTGCTTTCCGGCCTTAAACCAGAACTCAACAGCTTGGTTGTCCTCTTCAGATACAGCGATGTCGCCCGTGAGGAAGAGCAGCGGAGCTTTGCCGTCCAGTGCCGCAGCCTTGTTCTCGTTGTTGATATACCATGATTCACCTGTAGATGTGAGATGGCGGTTGCGTGCATAGTCGGTGATGACGCGTCCCTCTCCCTCGTTCATCTTCCAGTAGCCCATCAGGTTGGCAGTAGCGGGCGATTTGGTCTTTTGTCGCTCCAGTTGTGCCTTGGCGTTGTCGTGAGCCACGTCCCACAGAGTGAGTTCGTGTATGGCTCCCGTCATTCCCTCTCCTATACTCAATGTGCCTACACCATTGTATGCCGTTACAGTTTGGTTTATAAACAGTGGAGTAGTGTTGGCGGCTTCCGATACTGTGGCATTTATGATGCCTTCTTCATTTCCAGCCTTGTAGCTTACGGTGAGGTAGCACCACAAGTCCTTAGGCATGACTTTTTCCGAGGTGTAAGTCTTGCTTCCTATTGTTATCTTGAGGTGCCCGTCATTGTCCGTTGCGAGTATGAACTTTTCCTGTCCGTTTCCGTGTGAGAGTATTGTTCCTGCACTCTTGACGAGTAGCCAGCAGTCAACGGAGAAGTTCTTTCCTGCCAGCGGGATGTCGGCTTCAGTCTGGGCTGTGCGCTCCTCGCCTTGCAGGGCCAGTGCGGTGTTATGTTCAATTTGTGCACCGTTCAGCACGGAAGTCACCTCAAAGTTGGTTCTGCTTGCCAATGCCCCCTTCACAATTTCCTCGTCGAATGTGATGCTTATGTCGTCACCTATGCCGAGTATGCCGTCCGAAGGTTGTGGCAGTCCGAGTGGTTTGGGTTTCACCATGTCCTTCACGATGGCTATCTCGTTGCTTGACACGGTTATTTCCTTATCGCCGTATGTGCTCACCGAGAGTACTCTGAAGCGATACTCTCCATCGTTATGCCCGTGCATGTTGTATTTATAGGTCACCTTGGCTGTATTTGGCAGTTCTTCCTGGTTGTTGCCCTCCGCCTTGCTTGGGTCTATCATATATTCCCTCAGCGTTACCCAGTCGGTGCTTCCCGGTGCAAACTCTTGCACTCGGAAAGATTTCAGGTTGGTGTATTTGCGGTCAAACTGGTCGAACGTGATGTTCAGAATATCACCGTTGACGTTGTTGATGACATTCTTGTCGAGAGCCATGCGCACGTCAGACGATGACGGCACAAACTCAGCCGAAACGTATGCCGTGTCGGCAATCACAGCCCATATTCCCGTCGGGTCGCATTGTGTCTGCGATGCCAATACCACAGCGATATTGTCATAGTTGAGAATACTCTTGTCCGACTGCTCCAGATACAGTGTCTTATAAACCGTCTCAGTGGCAGGAATCTTGATTATTCTTCCTTCGCCTGTGATTGGCAGTCCGTCCATAGACAGTATAGCACCGTTCTTGTTGTATTCATCAGGGATGATCAGCTTGTAATACAAGTCCTTGTTGGTTTCGGAGATATTGCTCAGGCTAAGTATGTACTTAGCGGCAGAGCCACTTGAAACATTACTTGCAATCGAGCTCTTTAGTGTATCCACCAAGATATACGGCTTCTCAATCTGCATGGTGGCTTCCATGATGATTGGATACCCTTTTTCAGTTTTATAATAGGAAGTTCGCACTTCTCCCTCGTATGGGGCCGATGTTTGTCCGCCTAATGTTCGGAAGATAGGCCCCCATTCCCCATACTCATACACATCAACTGATAGTGCATCGCCCACGTTGTCTTGCAAAGTGTAACTAAAGGTAGTTGTCTCTTTGGTAGTTGAAATGTCTGTCTCATGGGCACCACCACCAGTTTTAGTTTCAACAATAAATACACCACCTATGTCGTTCACCTTTCCACCGTTTCGAAGATTACAACGTGCTCCTGCGGTGACAGTGAAATCCAACTTTTGTGTTTTAGTGGTGTCCGTTGTCTGTGTCATGGTCAGTGCAGTACCTCCGTCAAATGACAGGTTGTTTGTAAGGCAAGTCCCTTTGTTCATGTTTGCTTCTACCTTTTGTCGCTCGTTGGTGGCAAGAAGATTTATCCAGTTTTTGATAGAATTATTATAGAAAATAATCGAGTCCACTTCTATGTCATCTTTTTTCGTTGACGCAGGGGGAACCACTGTATAGGATGGACCAGTAGAAGAAAAAGCTGATGCTTTATCACCCCATATATCTTTGTCATCATTGTCAGAACCGAATTTCTCGTCGTCTTTGGTGAGCGTTGTAATATATACCGTTTTATCGGTGTTGTTTACATATCCCTCAATATTTTGTACAGTCGTGAGCAAGTTATTCCTCAACTTTTTCAGGTTGGGGATTATGTAACGCTCAATCTCGAAAGCAGAGTATTGGAAACTGGTGCTGTAAGTTAGTCCGGTAGTTGTCACGCTATCACGCCTCACTAATATTGCTTTGTCTTTTTCTTTGGAATCCCTATATAGGTCTATAGCGCGTGCCTTCCCGAAAATTAAATTAGTTGACGAACCTATGAATACATCACCTTTTGCTCCAACGTATTTTGGGTCGGATGACGTGGATATCTTGCGTTCAATAGAGGTGGTCTTTACCCAACTATTAGCATCCTCACCAACTGTATTTACAAATGCGCCAGCTTCTTCATCGGCGATAAATTCTGTCTTTGTTTGAACTAGAACTCCAGCACCAGCCTCAGTGACTGTTGTTAAACCTAACGATATTTTTGTTCCAACAAAACTGTCCGAAGTCCATACACTTCCATATGAGTGACTTTTACTGGTAGTTGTTCCCTTTATCCAACTGGCACTGGAGTATGAACCAGGAGGGTCGCGCAGAATCATGTCCACAAGGTCAGGTCCTTGTGTTACAAAATTGTTTCCTGTGGGCAATGTACCAAGTATAATCGCCTTAAGTCCGTTCTCTTTCCATTTATATGTCTTTCCGTCGATTTCATAATAGAACTGTATTGCTCTTGAGTAGTCATCAGAGATATTGGGTAGTCCAGCCTTCCACTCGTAGCTGTATTTACCTTCACTGTCAAGTTCAATAGTGTTTTCCTTCAACTCGACTACAGTTCCAGGTTTTTTACCTTCTTCATTATCTTTATTATAAATCACTTGCTCTGCTGCAAGTGCATTGCTTATAGTTACAGGAAGTCCACTGAGCTTCACGATATCAGTGGGATGTTTCCCATCTTCGGTGATGTCATAGTTGGTATATTGTTCGTATGCAGATATGTTGAAAGTGTAATTACTTATTGATACAAACAATGGAAAGTTGTAGTTGTATTTAACTTCTTTCTTGCCAGATTCTGTGGTGGTAATATCGTAAACGGGTACTGTGAGTTCACCAATATTATCACTTACTGTATAAGAGCTAATGCCGAATACATCAGGTTCGCAGTCTTTCTGGGTTACTGAGAATACGGCAGGAGTGTGATAGCTTTTTTTCAATGCAGTGTGGTATTCATACACTTTTTCTTCCTCGTCTTCGGTGAAAGTGTCTTCTTGCTTTGTCTGTACATTGCTTAGGTCAACCCTTTCTGACTGCATAATAAAGTTGTCATAGTTAGGATTCTTTTCATTCACGAATCTCACGTGTTCCAGTTTATACTCCAACGGCGGGAGCAATGCCGAGAATTCTCCAGTTTCGGGGTCTGTTGTGATGAAGACGCTTTGACACGATTCTTTTGCTCCGATATATGCCTGGCTTTTGATGCTCGTAGTTTGAGACTTGACATCGACAGTATTGTCGTTTATGTCGAAAATTCCGTTTTCTTCTTTTGCATTGAGGAAATATTTCTGACTCTCGTAAGTCAGTTTTATTTCAGTCACGCCGATATTGTTTTTGCTTTGCTTGAATCCCAATGGCTTTTCTGCTTCTATATTGCCGCCAACGACGCGTCCGGTGAAGTTCACCAAGGTGTTGTCAAGGAAGGAAATGTTGCTTCTTTCCCTGTCAAACAGCTCCATGGTGCCCACATTGTTCTCGTCGTTAGGGAATCGTCCCTGGTTGACGAATGTGTGTCCGTCCTTCTTCACCTCAATATAGTGATTGCCTATGGGTACACTTACCTCGAAGTTTCCATCAATGTCGGTCATGACGATGCTGCCGTTTTTGCTTGCTGCCTTACCGTCAATATATATCATACAATCCTCCACTGGTATGGTGGTGCCGGCGTATCGAACGGAACCCGTGGTCTTGAACGAAGACTCATCGGTGAAATCCACTCCGCTATATACTAATGATGAACCACTGACATAGCGACTGGCTTTCATCGGAGAGAACGAGTGTACACCCATGGATGGGATGATGTTATATGTTGTGCCGTCGCCCGAGAATGGCACTCCGCTGATTGTGTAGTTGCCGGCATCGTCGGTGAATCCGCATACTGAGAGCTGGGACTCGTATGGTACCACGTTTGTCACATTCATATTCTTGATTTCACCATGGTTGCCGTTTGCCTCCCCGTCAGTTTTCGAATAGTCGTATGCCCATTTCTGTCCCGCAATGTTTTCGTCTAACTTGTAGTATAGATATAGCCCGTCTTCTGAGCCGGCAAGGATGCGGTTGTAGTTGTTCTTTACCTCCTCTTCGGTCAAGGCCTTTGTCCAGAATCTGCATTCATCTATTACCCCATAGTATTCCACATCATCCTTGTTTCCGAATGATACGAACCTTTCCGTGGCATTCTTGTCCAGTTCCTTTGAATACCCAATGTTTGCTGTGGCTGGGCTGACAACCTGAGATGTCATTTCGCCTTTGTCGTCAATCAGGCGCAATGTGTAGGAGTTGTCTTGGTTGTATGCTAATGAAATGTTATAGAAGATATCCGGCTTTATTTTACACTCATTGAAATTCAGGTACGTCAGTTCGCTAAGGTCACCATTGGGGAGACCCACAGATATGGTACCGTCGTTATTAACACGCGCATTCATGAAGTTAGTTGAGAAGAATCTTGCAGTTTGTGGTATGGCACCTTTTATCTTCAGATACATCTGCATAGTCCATGGCTTAGTGAAGCGCGAGACAAACTTGTCGTCGGATGTCTTGTCGAGATAGATATACCACTGATTGCCTTTTGCCTTCAGTCCGTAGAATGACTGCAATGATTTGTTGCTGCCGGAGCTTTTGTCCAGTGTGACTTTGACGCCAGCCACGGCAGTCCCCGTGCCGAATGATACACGTCCGCTGATTACTCCTGTTGCCAAGGCGAATCCGTCGGTTGTTTCCAATATGGTTGTTTCTTCTTTACCACAATTTCTTGTGCACGATATTCGATACTCATAATATGATCCTGTCTGTGCAGTGGCATCATCATAAGTATAGTGGTCTGATGTACCTGAAGTATTGTAGATTTTCACGAATTCTTTTTCACTTTCACTTCCCAGTGGTCGGCGCTCCAGTATGAAATTCGATGGTGTGTTGTCAAATTGTTTTACATCCCAGGAAAGTTTGACCAAACCGTTGTGTGTTCCACGGCTTGCAGTGAACCCCGATATTGTTGTAGCTCCAGTGATACAACCAGTTGCAATATTCGATTCAAACGTGTGATTGTCCTGTGCAACGATGGTGGCCTTGTATTCATAGGCAGTGCAGGCATTTTCAATTTTTTCATCAGTATATACAATATTAGTTGTTTCATCATCGATTGATATTGTTTTTAATGTCTCCCATCCTGAATCGTCTTCCTTTCCTGTTGCCTCACGTTTTAATAGGTTTAAACTGTAATTGGCATTGCCACTGGTAGAAAAGCACTGGTATGTACATTTGATTTCTATTTTGTCTTTCAAGTTTTTTGTTGCTTCCAAACAGTTTTTTTGGAATGGGCTATCCCTTAGCATTTTGGCGTCTACAGAACATTCCAAACCTGTGGATGAGGGCAGTTCTACTGCTTCAGTTCCCCATGATTTAGGCCAGAACATAACCGTATATTTATAATCTTTTTCGTATTCCAAGTCGCGACTTTCGTCTATGAAAGTCATTTTTTTATCTATATTAGAAAAGGAGGTGGTGCCAACTTTTTTGCCATCGCGGTAAATCACCCAATTGCCATCGGTATTATAATGACTCTTGTCATAAACCTTTGGTTTCCATTCGATTTCTATATATTTATCCCATGCATCATAGCTGGCATGCACTGTACCAGGGTCAGGACGAGGATTGCCATTTATCCAGATTGTATCGGAGTTATAATGATAGAAGACTGCATCACTTGTTAAAGGCGAATCCTTATGGTCGTTAGGAAATACCGTGTACTTGTGGCCTTCGATTGAAATAAGAGGATAGATAGGGTGTGCCTTGTAGTTGTCAAGCTCCAGTGTTACTGTGGCTTGCTTGATATTGGCATCACATAACTTGTATTTTGCGTTCACCGGAGACTCTGTATTGTTGTCGCCCTTGTAATCGATAATTTTCACCAATTCATCGTCTTTAGGCCAATTACCACCGTTTTTCTCCCTTGTGACAAAACGTAGTCCATAAGTCCAGTCTCCGTTACTGTTTTCTTTTCCATTGCTGTTGGCAAACGTTTTTGATTCCAAACCTGACAAGACGAACTTGACTTTTTTGCTGCCGGCATACGATGTGTTGATGGACGGCCATGCAGGTTGGGGAAGGGCGAATGCTTGGGAAACATAAGCGTTAGGCACCACTTCATTCTTGTGTTTCTTGTCCTTATAATATACCCATTTGCCCTTTACACCAATCTCCAGTTCTTTTACATATAAAGGCATGGATCTGAAAATGATATAAACATCAAGACTTATCCATTTGCTATCGTCTGTTTCTTCCAGACTGTTTGACAGGGCAATGACTCCCTTGTAGCCTAAAGTGTCAAACTTCAGGGTGCCTACCACTTCATTTCGATAATTCTTGTACACGTCTTTTTCCGTCTTACGGTTATCCGTAATCTCCTCCCATACATCATTCAGGTTAAGGATTTTATATTTATTGACCATTAGCTGCACCGGACCCTCAAATCCGCTGTTGTCTTCATGGTAGTTGAAGAACTTCAGCGAAAACTTCAGATGGGCTCTATCAGGGAAACTATATCCCACATCTTTGTGAATTACGGGTTTGGATGTGTCAACTGCCGCCACTTGGCTCAATGGCAAGGCGGCTACAAATAACGCGACGATGAACCATGACCACCGCGTCCATAGTTTTTGGTTAATCTTTCTGTCCATAATATTTAAGTTTTTAATTATAAATTGCGATATGACGGTCTTTTTCTGGGTGCAAATATATGTTTTTCTTTTGATATTTCAATCGATTTCATCGACCGTTGAGGCACTTTTTGTTGTTTAGGCAAATTTTTTTGTTGTTTAGGCAAATTTTTAATAGTAGTTAACGTTTGATTCTTTGCAAATCTATTCGCATAATTACTGACTCCCCTAACCACTAAACTAAGACCGTTTTCAATCATTTATAGCAAAAAACGGTTAAATGTTTGGTGATACCAAATTAATTCCTTAACTTTGCAGCGAGTTACAGGCAAATCACTCCTGCGACTGACTTGGAACTATGGGTATATACATCAATAAGGGAAACGCAGAGTTCCGCGATATCGTGACTCACGATTATGTTGACAAGACGTGTCTCATACCAATTGTCAATGCTACGCTTAACTCCGAAAAGCGTTATAGCTGCGTCACCCGCTGCCGACGGTTCGGAAAGTCGATGGCGGCAAAGATGTTGTGCGCCTATTACGACAAGTCTTGTGACTCGCGCGAGTTGTTTCGAGGATTGAAAGCAGAGAAGGATAAGTCATTTGAGACATATCTCAACAAATATTATGTTATATGGGTTGACATGACCGACTTCACTACAAGGTTTAGGAAAGAAAAGGAAATAGTGAAGATTATCCAGAATAAAATCATAAATGATATTTTGGCTGAATTCCCTCAGATAGGCAGGCAGGACGACGATGACTTAATGGAAATTCTCTACCGCATCAGCGAAAGTACTGGCGAGCGTTTCGTGATGATAATCGATGAGTGGGACGCCATCTTGCGCGAGATGGGTACAGATGATTACATTGTCACTGCTTATGTTGATTTGCTTCGCCGCCTGTTCAAAGGCTCAGGTTCTAACACAGTATTTGCCGGGGCATACCTAACTGGCATATTGCCAATAAAGAGATACAACACAGAGTCTGCGTTAAACAATTTCCGCGAATATACTATGATAAATCCAGGCAAAATGGCTACGTCTCTTGGATTCACTCACAAGGAAGTGGAAGAGCTATGCTGCAATTTCGGCATGGATATCAAAGAGATGGAACGCTGGTATGACGGCTATCGCATAGGCGATGAGTCTCACATTTTCAATCCTTACTCCGTAATGCGGGCCATTGACGACAACCGTTACCAAAGCTATTGGACGACAACCAGCGCCTACGACTCGGTCATAACCTATATACAGATGAATTTCGATGGACTGAAGGATGACATAATAAGAATGCTTTCGGGAGAGCGCGTATATGTAGATACTACAGAGTTCCTGAATGACATGCGCATTGTCAGAAGTAAAAACGATGTGTTCACCGTTTTGATCCATCTTGGCTACCTGGCATACGATGGTGATGCACAAGAATGTTACATCCCTAACAAAGAGGTCGCAGACGAGATGAACAATGCCATAAAGGCAACATCATGGTCCCTGTTGGCAGAATCAATACAAAACTCCAGGGCACTTCTCTTTGACACCATTGCAGGAAAAGAGCAAGCCGTGGCACAAGCCATCGACCAGGCTCACGACGAGAACACCAGTATCCTTTCATACAACGACGAGAACTCGCTTGCCTGTGTGCTCACAATTGCATATATATGGGCAAGAAACGAGTATGTCATCCATCGCGAGTATGCCACAGGCAAGGGCTATGCCGACCTTGTGATGATTCCCCGTCGCAATGTCTCGAGGCCTGCCCTTGTGATAGAGCTAAAATTCAACCATTCCATCGACACTGCCATCGACCAGATAAAGCGCAAGGCCTATCCTTCGAAGATAGCCGAATACACCGGCGACATCCTTCTCGTGGGCATCAACTATGACAAGGAGACAAAGCTGCATACATGTAAGATAGAAAGACTGACGATATAATCAGACCTATTCAGCTCTGAAAAATTTGCCTAAACAACAAAATTATTTGCCTAAACGTAAAAAAATCGATGGATTGGGCGGTTTTTACTTGCGTCATTTTATATTTTTTATTAATTTTGCGGCGTGGTTGCTTCTTCGGAGGTGACTGTTTTGCTATGCAAAAAATCAAAATTATAGCTATATGACTAAGAAAAACTTACAAATGAAATGGCTGCTCACGATGCTAATGCTCGTTGCGGCAATGGCGATGCCCACTGTGGCATCGGCAGCGATTACACCGTCGAAGCCAACAAGTGGAGACGGTTCAACCAGTAATCCTTATCAAATCTCTACTGCCGCGCAACTATATTGGTTTGCGGGGCTTGTCAATGGTACCCTCTCGGGAGTTACCAAGAACCCTGCCGCCTGTGCGAAGCTCATGGCTAACATCACAGTAAACAGCAGTGTGCTGAAGTCCGATGGAACCATCAATTCCGGTAAAGTCAGCGGTTTCACCGCATGGACTCCTATCGCCAATTACAACAGTACTTCTGACAATGTCATCTACACTGGCACATTCGATGGAAACGGCAAAACCATCAGCGGGTTGTATATCGAAGATGCTGATAAAACTCACTTAGGTCTGTTTGGCACATCCAGTGGTACAATTAAGAACGTGGGAGTCATAGATACATATTTCCATGGAAATAATAATATTGGCAGTATCTGTGGGCAAAATCAAGGCACGGTTATGTCCTGCTTTGGTAAGTCCTATCTTTATGGAGCCGATTTTAATGTCGGTGGCGTGTGTGGTTCAAATACAACAAATGCCACAATCATCAATTGCTATCATATTGGAATAATCTATGATTGGGAGCCAAATGTCGGCGGCATTTGTGGATATAACTATGGCGGCATAATCTCCTATTGCTATCACATCGGTAATATCGAACATGCTAATAAAACTAATTCCGGTGGCGTGTGTGGAAATAATACGGGTACAATTACCAAATGCTATTACGACAAAGATAAATGTTCTGTTGGAGGCATAAACCGTGCAGATGCATCAGGCCAGGCGGAAGGCAAGACTACAGCGCAATTCTCAAGCGGCGAGATGGCTATGGTTTTGCAAGGCAGTCAGTCTGGAACCGTCTGGGGACAGACAATAGGCACAGACAACAATCCCGTCATAGGAGGGCCAAAGGTGAATTTTGGCTATCCTGCAAACTCTTGTTACAGGAACTATACGAATTCTTCTGTCACGGAATTACCTATCCATGTTTTGGATTCTAACGGTTTCTGTAGCCGTTGCGGAGGCTATCAAATGGCAGAGAAGGTGAGCGGCACGCATCATTCAGAGCTTAACGCTACCCATAATGGCTACTATGCCATCGAAAATGCAGGGCAGCTCTATTGGTTTGCTTCCCTTGTTGACGGCACACTGGAATATATGCCCCAAAATACTTCCGCCAATGCCGTTCTCACGACAAATATCACGATAAACTCAAATGTGATCAAATCCGACGGGTCGCTTAATACGGATAAGTCCAGTGGTTTTAGGGTTATGCCTCAAATCAAAACAAAATACTCTGGTACTTTTGACGGAAATGGTAAAACCATAGGCGGATTATACTTAAATGATGAAACAGCGATAGATGTCTCTCTTTTCGCTAAAATTGCAGAGAAAGGAATCTTAAAGAATATAGGAATTGTGGATTCCTATATTAAAGTTAATATAGGAGCCGCAGGCTTGTGTTTTAGGAATTATGGACTTATATATAAATGCTATAATAAATCTACAATTGATGTCATTTTTGGTAGAGATTACAGCGGAGGTTCCGGAATATGTAATTATAATAATGGCAGAATAGAAAACTGTTATAACGCAGGCAAAATAAATGGTAATAATTGTTTTTCTAGCGGTTTGTGTGTTATCAATGCTGGAGTAATTGTAAATTGTTATAATACAGGTGAAGTCAAAGGTATTAGTGAAATAGGCGGTCTTGTCTCTATAAATAATTATTATGCATCAATAGCCAACTGCTATAGTTCTGGATCCATTATGAATGGAGAAAGGTCACAAGGCAGTTTCTGCGGCGAGAATAGGGGAACCATCACCAATTGTTATTACGACAAAGACAAATGTTCTGTTGGTGGCATCAACGGTTCCGACGTAGCCGGTCAGGCAGAAGGCAAGACCACTGCCCAGTTCCAGAGCGGCGAGATGGCTTATCTGCTTGCGCAAGGTTGTACACATGAAGAAACTTTCTATGATGGGTCTGTCTGGGGTCAGACCATAGGCACTGATGACTATCCCGTTTTGGGCGGAAAGAAAGTTTACTATGGATATACCGACTGTCAGCCAGACATCAAATACTCGAACACGCCGACAACCGATACACCAACACATAAATATGACAACGGATTCTGCACCGTTTGTAAGGGCTATCAGCCGGCAGAGCAGGTGAGCTATACCCACCATTCGGAATTGTTCCCTGACTACCAAGACTATTACGCCATCGAGAACGCAGGTCAGCTCTACTGGTTCGCCGACCAGGTGAACAAGAGTAACAATCTCATTGATGTCGTGCTCACGGCAGACATAACGGTAAACAGCGGAGTGATAGACAGTAACGGCTCCTTGGCTTCCAACACCAGCGGTTTCAGGGTATGGACGCCCATCGGGTGGCATAAAGAAACCAGCTCTCGTCTTTACAACGGCATTGTTGACGGAAACAACCATTACATCAGCGGACTGTATCACAATGACGAGAGTGTCAACAGTGTGGGACTTCTGGGATATACCAACGGAACGGTCAGGAACTTGGGCATCAGGGAGTCCTATTTCAAGGGTGGAGACAATGTAGGCTCGATGTGTGGTGAAATGAATGGTAATATTTACAATTGCTACTTCTTTAACGGCCAAATACAAGGCAAACAGTCTGTCGGCGGTCTGTGCGGATATGGTTGGGGCTCCCAAAACGTTATATGCAACAGCTACTTTGCCGGTACAGTCAGCGGCACGTCGAATGTAGGCAGCGTCTGTGGTAAATGTGAACAGGCAAACGCCATAGCCAACTGCTATTACGACAAGGAGAAATGCTCCATTGGCGGCATCGGCGGATCCGATGTGGCAGGTCAGGCTGAAGGCAAGACCTTAGCACAGTTCCAGAGCGGCGAGGTGGCATATCTTCTTTCACAGGGCGGCACAGTAGATGATTATAAGTACGACGGTTCCAATTGGGGACAGTTGCTCAGCTGGACAAACTATCCCCTTCTTGGCAATAAGAAAGTGTATTATGGTTATGACACCTGCGACGAAAGTGCAGAAAAGAAATACACAAACAAGTCGGTAACAGAAACACGGCCTAATCACAGTTTTGACACCAATGGTTTCTGCACGGTTTGCACCTCTGGCTATCAGCCTGCGGATTTGGTAAGTAATACTCATCATAAGGAATTGGTTGAAACCCACAATGGCTACTATGCTATCGAGAACGGAGGGCAGCTCTATTGGTTTGCGAAACAAGTAAACGGCGGGCAAACAAGCAAAAACGCAGTGCTCACGGCGAACATCACCGTGAACTCCAGCGTGCTGAAATCCGATGGTACTTTCAACTCCGCCAACGCAGGCAGTTTCACAGCATGGACTCCCATAGGAAACGACCCGAAAATATATACCGGCACATTCGACGGCAATGGCAATACTGTAAGCGGACTTTATCTCGATAATTCAAGTAAGAATTACATGGGTCTGTTTGGTTATTCAAACGGCACTGTAAAGAACGTGGGTGTTGTGGATTCCTATTTCAAAGGTAATGACTATATTGGAGGTGTGTGTGGCTTGAATTACGGTAAAATCATGCTTTGTTATAGCAAGTCGTATTTATACAGTGCCAATTCCGCCGTAGGTGGAGTATGTGGATCCAATAATTCAGGGAGCATAACCAATAGCTATAACGCTGGCTCAGTCAACGGAACTACCAATGTAGGTGGCGTATGCGGCTATAATTATGCCTCTATTTCCAACTGTCATAACATAGGAGCAGTCAGTGGCACTAACTATGTTGGCAGCGTGTGCGGGCAAAACGGCAAAACCATTTCCAACTGCTACTACGACAATGTCAAATGTTCGGCGAATGGAATTAATGGTGCTGATGTAGCCGGTCAGGCAGAGGGCAAGACCACAGCCCAGTTCAGCAGCGGCGAGGTGGCTTATCTGCTTGCGAAAGGAACTGACGGCTCGAAATGGGGACAACTGCTCGGAACAGACAACTATCCCGTCCCCGGCGGCGCAAAGGTATATTACGGATATGAATGCACACAGACAAAATATGCAAACACACCGCTCAGCGAAACTCCTAACCACACATACGACAATGGATTCTGTACTATTTGCGATATCTGTCAACCGGCTCAGAAAGTGAGCAGTGTTCATTACCCCGAGCTTGTTTACACTAACGATGGCAATTACGCCATAGAGAATGCAGGCCAGCTCTACTGGTTTGCCGACCAAGTCAATAATTACTATCAAACCAATTACACTGATGGTGCAGTGCTTGTTGCCGATATCACAGTCAACAAGGGAGTGTTGAATTCTGACGGGTCACTTTCTGCCAACAGTTCCAGCTTTAGGCCTTGGCATGGTATAGGCTATTGGACAGATACACAAAGGCGTGTTTTATATGGCACATTCGATGGCAACGGACATATCATCAGTGGATTGTACAGTAATGATGCCGATAAGGACTATACCGGCTTGATAGGATATGGCCAATGTACTATACAGAACGTTGGACTTGTGGATGCTTACTTCAATGGCAAGGACTATGTAGGTTCCATCTGTGGATATAATAATTGGGGATACATCCTCAACTGCTATTCTGTCAGCAGCGTGGCAGGAACATCCGATGTGGGAAGTATTTGCGGATATAATAACAATGGCACAATCGCCAACTGTTATTATGACAACGGGAAATGCTCTACAGGAGGTGTCAATGGCGCAGATGTTTCCGGTCAGACGGTAGGCAAGACCGAAGATAAATTCCATAACGGTGAGGTGGCTTATCTGCTTGCTCATCCAGATAATAGTGAGGCGTCGGACTACGAGATATGGGGTCAGCAGCTCGGCGTGGATGATTATCCCGTCGGCTCTGAATACAAGCTCGTTCCCACGGCTCTGAAGTCGGAAGACAATACCTATTGGGCAACGTTCAGCGACCAAGACTATGATGTCACCCTTTCCGTTCCGTCAACGAGAACGCTTAATGTTTACAATGCCACCGTAAGTGGAGGCACGATGTCTTTGACTGGGCGCACCGACAACCAAGTGGCAACGGGCGAGGGCGTTCTGCTGAAGACCGACGGAGAATACGTGAATGTTAAGGAAAACGATACTGACGAGTTGACAAAGGTAGAATATACATACAACAATCTCGTGGCAACTCCTTATAAAGCTGAGACGATAACAGCCGATGCTGGCTATACCCTCTATCGCCTTACATACAATAATGTATCTAAGAAGGAAGGTCTCGGCTTCTATCTAGGTGTAGTTAAGGACGACAACGGCAATGTGGCAAGCAGCGACGGCTCACAGCTCAAGGCCACTCCAGGCAAGGCTTATCTTAAGGTTGCCAACTCTGAGGTGAAGACCAGTCCTTCAGGAGCGGCCGTGCGTGCCTTCGTCTTCCCCGACAACGACGAGGACATCACCGGCATAGAGTGCATCACCGTCTCGGATGACGAATTGCGCGGCAACGGCAATAACAGCGTCCACGACCTCGGCGGTCGCAAGGTAAGCGATTCTTCCAAGGGAGTGTATATCAAAAACAACAGGGTTGTTTTTAAATTAAAGGATTAAAGAATTAAAATATTAAAGAATAAGAAATTATGAAGAAGGAATATCGAAAGCCTGAGATGGCGGTTTATGAAATCCGTCACCAGCAACTGTTGGATTCATCGTTGAGTATGTCAAGCACAGGGCCTGGCGATGGCAACGAGGACATTTACTAATTCTGTTTAATTTATCAAATTATGGGCTGCAAGCGAAATCACACTGCTTGCAGCCCTTTTCGTGACTAATGACAAATAGTAAGCATCCATTGCTAAAAATCATTAATTATTGAGTCTTTATATTCGTTTTTTTAACTTTTTTGCTGCCGTTTGATTTATTATTAGTATCTTTGCACCAAACAAAGTGATAATAACAATGCCATTTGGAATAGATATACATGAAGACGAGATACTTTCTTGGGGACATGGAATCCTTGAGACGTTACTTCGTGACCACACCACTGGAGGATGTATTATTTGGGCAACCAATGATTATGCTGAATGTGGTGATGGCTATACTTTCCATGACCAGATAACAGTAGAAAAAATCTGCCGTAAAGAAAGTCGCATAATCGTTCCAAGGGTATTGAAAAACAAAGAGAGCAAAAAGAACAGGGCGAGAAAGATGGCAGAGGTATTCACTCCCTCCTGGCTCTGCAATCAGATGCTTAACGATGTTGACGAGCGTTTGTTTGGACGTAAGGATGTTTTTAATACATGCACAGAAATGGGCAAGGTGTGGCAACCTACAGATTCACCGGTGTTTAAAGATAACGATAAACTTACATGGAAAGACTATGTCCGCAAGACGGTTATGGAGATTACCTGCGGGGAGGCTCCTTTTATTGTCAGTCGTTACGATACCGTGTCGGGACGTTTCTTCGATAATGTCAATCAACGAGTCGGATTCCTCGACCGCAAACTGCGTGTGGTTACAGAAAATGTTAAGGAGAAAGACGATTGGATACACTGGGTAAAAGTCGCTTACAAATGTTCTTTCGGCTATGAGTGGCAGGGTGACAACCTGCTCTTGGCAAGACAAAACCTGTTGTTTACGTTCTTCGACTATTACGAGACGGTTTGGAATGAGCAGCCTTCTTGGGAATTAGTAGCAGAAATGGCTGAAATCATTTCATGGAACATCTGGCAAATGGATGGTTTGAAGTACGTCCTGCCAAACAGTTGCAAGACGAAAGTGATAGAGGAGTCAAACATCTTCGGCGAGATTACCCGCAATGAAATTCCCTGCGAAGGTTGTAAAAAAGATTTAATGTATAAGCACAATGGAATCTATGCCAAGATGATGGATTGGTCGAAAAATGAGGCCGTTGATGCCATAACATTCTTAAACCAAAAAGACAATGACAAGTAGCGCTATCATAGATAAATTCATTGTAGGACGCGTGGAACCCCATATCTATGCGTTCGAGACAGGCACTGTGCCAAACTATCTAAAGATTGGCGACACCTACCGTCCGGTTGAAATGCGCCTGAATGAATGGCGTCGCTACTTTGCCGACTTGCAAAAGAAATACGACGAACCGGCAACCGCGGGTGACGAATACTTCCGTGACCTTTCGGTTCACGAGTATATCATCCGCGAGAAGGGGCGCAATCGTCTCGAAAGAACAGCCTTTCCCGACATTCCATATTACTCAAATGAGTTCTTTGAGAATGCCACCTCCGACGACGTGGATGAAGCTATATCAGACATAAAAAAGAGTGCCACTGAAAAGGATGGGCGTTACAAACTCTATTCAATGAAAGATGGCAGAGTGCCTGTTGACTTCCATTATGAGAGAGATGAAGAACCGATAACACTGCGCCCTAATCAGGAGGCGGTAGTCAAGAGATTCATTGAAGCAAAGAATCATCGCCGAACCCATCTGCTCATGTATGCCGTAATGCGATTCGGAAAGTCCATCACGGCAATGAGTTGTGCAAAGGCTATGGATGCGCATCTTGTCGTTGTTGTATCAGCCAAGGCTGATGTCAAGACTGAATGGAAGAGGACGGTGGAGAGCTTCAAGAATTTTGAAGGGTATGAGTTTGCAGATGGTGATGACCTGAAACGCAACGATTCGTTGATAATGCAAGCCAAGAAGAATTGCAAGAATCTTGTTGTCTGCCTGACTCTCCAAGACCTTAGTAGTAAGGAAATTAAATCACGTCACAAAGAACTGTTCCGTCAGGGCATAGACCTTCTGATTGTTGACGAAACTCACTTTGGAGCTCGTGCCGAACATTATGGCAAGGTACTTCCTCCTGTAGATGCAACACCTAAGCAGGAGCATAAATATGATGCAGAATCAGCTGATGACCTGGACACAAAGGTCAAGCAGCTGAATGCAAAGATGCAGTTGCATTTGTCTGGCACACCTTACAGGATTCTGATGGGAGATGAGTTTACCGACGAGGATATTATCTGCTACTGCCAGTTCTCCGACATTGCCCGTGCAAGCGAAGAATGGGACAAGGAAAATCTTGACACCAAGGACGAGTGGGAGAACCCTTACTATGGTTTCCCTCAAATGGTGCGCTTTGCCTTCAATCCCAATGAATCATCCCTGCGGAAACTTGTGGAACTGCAAAAGAACGGCATAACAGTTGCTTTCAGCGAATTGTTCAAGCCAAAATCCATAACCAAGTCTTCAGATGGCTTGCACATGAAGTTTGAACACGAGGCTGAAATTCTCGATTTCCTTCATGCTATAGACGGAACGGAAGAGGACGGGAATATACTTTCTTTCCTTGACAACAAGAGGATTCAGGACGGCAAGCTCTGTCGCCACATCGTCTGCGTCCTGCCTTATCGTGCATCATGTGATGCCATGGAAAGACTCATAGTTAGTCATGCCGAAGAGTTTAAGCATCTTTCAAACTACACATTATTGAACATATCTAGCGTAGAAAACGAGCGACTCTTCCAAAGTGTAGAGTCTGTAAAGAAACGCATCTCTGATTGTGAGGCTAATGACCGGAAAACCATAACGCTTACCGTATCAAGAATGATGACTGGCGTTACGGTTCCCGAATGGGACACAATGCTCTATCTTAGAGATACCGCATCCCCCCAAGAGTACGACCAAGCCATATTCCGTCTGCAAAGTCCATATATCAAGACGTATAAGGACAAGGAAGGCAATGAGATAAAATACGACATGAAGCCACAGACGCTTCTTGTTGACTTTGACCCTAACAGAATGTTCATCCTCCAGGAGTTGCGCGCCCACATCTACGACATCAACACAGATGCCAATGGCAATAGCAATCTGGAAAAACGTATAGAACGCGAGTTGCAGGTTTCACCTATCATCTGGATGAACAAGCACTGCCTGCAAGAAGTCACCCCGGCCAACATCCTTGATGCCGTTCGTGCATACTCCAATGAACGTAGCGTATTGGATGAAGCGAAGGATGTATCGGCAGACTTGTCGCTTGGTGGCATCGACGCATTGAACTCCATAATCATGCGTCAGCAACCTATTGGCGCACGTGGAGGCTTGAAGCTGAAATCAGCTGAAGAAGAAGGTGTCAACGAGCTTGATTTGCCAGACATGCCCAATACTGGCGAACCAACTGAGAAAAAGCCTAAGGAAGAGAATGACACAAAGGAAGACAACAGTTTCGATAAACGCTTGCAAACTCTCTATTCAAGGATTCTTCTGTATGCATTCCTCACTAATGACGAGGTCATCTCGCTTGAAGCGATGGCGAATACTTCAAGTAAGGGTGATAATAACAGGAGAATACTTGCAAACATTGGGTTGGATGTAAATACGCTGAGACTGCTGTTCAAGCACATGAATCCCAACGTCCTGCGTCAACTCGACTACAAGATTCACAACATCAATTCGCTTGCTCATGATGAATCACTTTCGCCCATTGAACGAGTGGAAACCGCCATGAGAAAGTTCGGTCGTTGGTCAACGTCAGAGATTGTGACACCAAATCACTTGGCTCTTCAAATACTGTCAGAACTCCCACGCAAGCAGATTACGGCTGACACCAAGTTCATGGACATTGCGTCGAAAGAGGGGGAATTTGCATACGCCATTATCCAGACATTTGGCGAGCAATACAAGGACAAGGTTTACTCCATTCCGACGTCAACCATTGCCTACGAGTTCACACGCAAGGTTTACGAGGCACTTGGAATGCCAATAGAGAACATAGAAAACGAATTTAATTCATACGACCTCATCGGTGAGAACACCGAGGTTCACATAAATAAGATAAAGAGTATGTGTATAAACATAGCAGTAGGAAATCCTCCTTATCAAGACGAAGGAGGGTCAGGTGGAACCAATGATGCTCCAATATATCAGAAATTCTGTGGCATTGCGAAAGACACCTCGTCAAGCATGTCCACTCTTGTTATTCCATCCAAATGGTTTACAGGAGGACGTGAGCATCTGCTTGGAGAATTTCGCAAAGACATGTTGACATCAAACCAGGTTTCACATTTGACAGCATATTATAACCCAAGGGAACTTTTCCCCGAAGTGGAAATCAAGGGTGGTATTTGCTATTTCCTGCGTGATAGACATCATGACGGAAGTTGTGAATATACACTACGGAAGAACGGAGTGGCAGAAACAACGACTCTTGCGCTTAATAAGTTTGATGTCATTATCAGAGAGCCACGTCTTGCCTCAATTGTTCAGAAGGTTGTGTCAAAAGCAAAAGAGGAGCAAGCAGGTTTTGTTGATGACATGATTTCGTCAGACACACCTTTTGGCATTCCCACCAATCCACGAAAAAGCAAGAAAACACCTTTCGACGTGAGTGATGTTCAGACAAAGGAATTTGACGTGAAACTTTATTATTTGGAACATAATAATCGCAAAATAGGCTATGTCCGTGCATCCGATGTTCGAAAGAACAGCAATGCCATTCCAGAGATTAAGGTGTTCATTCCAGGAGCTGGAGGTTCAGGCAACGACCAGTTGGTTCTCGGTCAGCCAATCATCGCAGAGGCTAACTCTGTGTGTTCGCAAACTTATGTGTATGCTTCTTTTGGAGTTGAGTCGAGCGAAGATACTGAAACGACACCATTGGCTAAGGCGGAGAATTTTGTGTCGTACCTAAAAACGAGAGTATTCCGCTTGTTGGTATCAGCCATAAAGATTACCCAACACGCCCAGTCTTCTGTTTACAAGTTTGTACCAATGCAAGATTTCTCTCATCCATGGACTGACGAAATGCTTTACGAAAAGTACGGCATTACTGACGATGAGAAGAAATACATTGAAAGTATGATTAAGCCAATGGACATGCCAAACTCGTAAAGCTGCTATTTCAGCGGCCTCACGAGATATACCATGCCAGAATTGGTGCGTTTGCGCACTATACCGTCGATGTTGGTGAGGAACTGGCCGAACTTCGTGACGGCTGATATGCCCAACGACGAGCCGGCCACTTGCTTGATGCGCTGGAAGATGGCGGCGGCTGACATATACTCACCCTCACTCGGGTCCTGACACACCTCGAAGCACAGGCGGAAATAGTGCTCGGCGGGCGAGAGAAGCTGATACTTCCTGTTGTGGGCTATCAGCTCCGCCGTCTCCTGCTGGTCAAACCAGTAGCGCTCGCCCTTGTATATGGCATCAATAGCCTGGGCATAAAGCTGGTCGTAGTTGATGCTTGACGTTACATCTATCGGGGCGGTGAGCTCCACACCGATGCAACGGCGGCTTCCCGAAGGGTCGGCAAGTATGTCGGTCATGTTGGTGGTGGCAATAAACGAGGCGCGCCTTGGCAGTGTCTCTATCGAGCGTGCGTAGGGCAGTTTTACTTTCACCGCAGGCAACTGCATGATGTTCTTAAGAAATCCCTGCTGTATGCGCGGCGCAATGGCATTAAACTCGTCGAGGTTGATGAGCAGCGATTGCGCCATGGCTATGAGTGTGGCTTTCTTCTCAGCCACGTCGAGATTGTCGATGAATGTCTGCTTGAACTGCGGAGGCAACAAGCGGCGGCAGAATGTGGATTTGTTGTAGCCCTGGCGCGAGATGAGCAGCGGGGCCACACTGTTGCCATAGCGGCGGTTGTGCTCCATCCATTGTGCCACCATGCCGATGAACCACTTGCGGAACCACTGCTTCCAGTGAGGACAGTCGGTGGGCACACAGTCGGCAAGCCTGCCTATGTGGTCGATGCCGTCCCATTTGTGCTTCAGGTCGTAGAGATAGTCCTGCACAGGGTCGTAAACCATGATTTTCTGTGAGTGTAGATAGCGGTTGAAGTCCTTGTCCCAAATCCTCAGCCCGCTGCTCTGCAGGTCGAGCAGGATGGAGTTAAACCTCTGTGCGTCGAGCGGCAGCCACCCGTAGTTAGGCTTTGCCAGTATCTTCATCTCCGGCACACGCTCAAGCATGTTGTATCTGAATTCATAACGGGTCTTGAGATACTCGAGCATCTGGCGTATGTCGGAGTCAGACTCGCTCTGAAACCCGTCCTCGCCCGTAAGCTGCCGGTCATTTATAGGCTGCGTCACCTGTAGCGGTTTGCCTTGGGCTATAGTCTCAATGCGTATGGCTGAGGCTTTGGGATTAAAATATGGCTTGGGGTCGAGCGGCAGGCGGAATCCCGCATAAAGGCAGTTGCCCTCGCGTGCCGAGGCAGCCATCTGCACGTTATGGTTTATCACTGCGTCGTACATCTTCACCACGATGTCGTATGACAAGGCGCAGAATTGTTCAGCCTCTTCCTCGGTGGTGATGGCATGGCCGTCCTTAGGCTCCACTTTCACCAGAATCTTAACTGTGGTGCCCGTGCTTCCGATGAAAGCGGCGAGGGTCATTGGCATCATTGCCGCCACACGCTTCACCGCCTCAAGGTCAGTCTCTTCGTCGATGTGGTCAACGCTCAGTGTCACAATGCCGTTGAATGCACGCATGGTCTCATTGCCCTGCTTGTCATTCGAGATGTCCAGGGAAGGCAGGAAACTGGGCATCTGGTGCATAAGATAGTAGTCGCCAGTCCATCTCCTGCCACGTCCATAATGATTCTGTGCCATGGAAACGAAATCACGGAATGTCCCGACAGTGTTCTTGCTGTCGTCTTTGGTCATTCTATACATTAATTTGTCAAGTGATGACGTGGTGACAGTAGTTTTACCCCTTCCGTCTTCCTTAATTCGTGTTATTTTTACCATGTTTTGCATCGTTATTGCGTTGTTATGTATTCATTTTGGGTGCAAATATACTAAAAATTATTTAAATATCCAAGAAATTATAGTTAAAAAACCTTTCTTCTATCACTACTATCACGCCTTCTATCACTCTTCTATCACTATTTAACACATTGATAACGAGATTGTTAATGTAATTAGTGATAGAAGTGATAGAAGAAAATGAAAATTTATAGAATGCGCACGCGCGCGCGTATATATGCGGCAATATGATGGAATGTGGATAGTGGTGGTGAATGTGTGATAACAGCTGTCATAAAGTATTCACTACAGTTATCTTGAAGTGTTCACAATAGCTATTATGATTTTATCATCATAGTGCTTTTGTTTTATGTTCCCCATTGCGGTATGTACGTTCACCACTGCGGAACGTACATTCCGCACTGAGGAATATAGATACCGCACTGCGGAACATAAAACGAAAGCCTGTTCAAAGCAAATTAAAACAGTTGTCGAGATAACATATAGATAGCTATTGTGATGATATATAAATAGTTGTTGTGATGATAAATGAACATCGGAGTCTCTTTTAAACAAAAAACGGGGGAAAAGTTTGGTGATACCAAATATATTCATTAACTTTGCAGCGATATATCACAACATATTTTAAAAAAACGACAGATGAGCAAGTATGAGATTCCTTTCTTGACGGCGTGCATAAATGCCTTTGGCCAACGCTTCTCTATGACAAGACAGGCGGCGTTCCGTTATCTGCATCAGCATAAAGGATTGGCCTTCCTTATAGAGTTTTACGATGTAGAGCATCTGCAGTCGATGGACGAAACCATCGACGATTTGCTCATTGTTTGTCAAAAGAATGGAGGAACCTTGGCATGAAACTCTATCACGGCACCAATGCGGACATCGGCGCAATAGACCTTAATCGAGGGCTGCGCCACAAGGACTTTGGCAAAGGATTCTATCTGACGCCTGACCTGACGACTGCCATACGTATGGCGCAAAAGAAGACGCGACTTTTTGGAGGCAAGGCAACGCTGATTACCTATGAGATGGATGAGGCTGCTCTACACTCAGATTTGAAAGTGAAGATATTCCCAGAAAAGGCCTGCGTAGAATGGCTTATCTTTGTGGATGCAAACCGTGACAGGAAGACTGTTGCGCCAATTCATAATTATGACATCGTTATAGGTCCTATTGCCGACGATGGAGTTGTACTTCAGCTCACAAACTTCCGTGAGGGTATATACACGCCTGAGCAGGCAGCTGCCAAGCTTCAGGACAGGTATCTTGACCAGCAATATTATTTCGGAACGGAGAAGGCTTTAAGCTTTCTGCATAAAACAAATGTCACAGCCCTATGAACAGCCCCAACCATCACCAGATTGCTAATTATCTCACCGACTACGTTTTGAGTGAGCTTGTAAAGTATGTTAAGGAAGACACAAACTGCTCCATCGAGCAGGCTATGGAGCGTGTTTACAATTCACCTCTCATGACGGCCCTACAGGACGAGGAAGGTGAGCTCTATGTGCAAAGCCCCGCTTATCTGTATGAGCTTATGGGACTTATGTGATATGTATTGGTTATACTCCAAAAAGTGACAACCTTTTTCAGTCGAGGTCACCATCCCGTTCTATATGGCATTCCTTATGACTGAAGTGTGATTATAGCAATAAACGGGGGAAAAGTTTGGTGATACCAAATATATTCATTAACTTTGCAGCGATATTGCGACATATTGTAAGAAAACGACAGATGAGCAAGTATGAGATTATGACGAATATATGTGTTGCCATGGTGTCGTCGCCATTGGGATGGTTGAGATTAGAGGCTCAGGGGAATGCGCTCACCCGGTGCAAGTGGTGGGATAAGCCAGTTGATGAAAGTGGTGATGCGATGCAAGGAGAAGTGAATGATGAGCCTGAGTGCTTCACTGCCGCCCGAAGTCAGTTGGACGAGTATTTCCGCGGCGAGCGATCTGCATTTGACTTGCCAATAATGTTTTGCGGCACCGACTTCCAAAAATCAGTGTGGCATCAACTCTCGCTTATTCCCTATGGCACCACCATATCCTATTCCACCCTTGCCTCACTCACGGGTCGGCCCAAGGCGGCGAGGGCAGTGGCGCAGGCCTGTCATTGCAATCCCATAGCGATCATCATCCCCTGCCACAGGGTAATCGGCGCCAATGGCAGTCTTACCGGCTATGCCGCCGGACTGGAGCGCAAGCAAGGCTTGCTCAATATAGAAAATGGTCATACCAAATAATAAAGTTATAGTAAACTAATAAAAATCTAAGTATATATGGCAAAGTACTTACTACAGGAAATGAACGATGTCAGGAATACCGGCAAGAGAACGGTATATCCTAAGATGGTGACAGACCAGACGCTGACCACCAAGGAGTTTATTGATGAGTTGCACAAGCATCTGCGCACAGTGGATAAGGGTGTGCTGACGGGAGTGATGTGCGGCATGGCCGACACACTGTCAAGCCTGTTGTCGAGAGGCTACAACGTGACCCTCGACGACATCGGTACATTCTCCATGTCGCTGAAGTTTATTGATGACAAGCCAACAGAGATACAAGAGGAAGACGACCGACTGCTCTACAGACGAGTGGGAGTGAAGGACATTAACTTCAAGACCTCGCCTGAAATGTTGTACGAACTGAGGAGGGTGACCAAGTTTGAGCGAGTTATGACAGGGGCAAGAGTGCTGAAGAAGAACCTCTACACCTTGGAGCAGCGCATCGAGAACGCCCTTGCCATAATAGACGATAAAGGCCACATCACCCTCGGCGAATATGCCAAGGTGAACAATCTCTCGCGCACCACGGCATCCAAGGAACTTGCCAAAATCTCTTCCGATCCCAATATGCCCATCAACCACACCGGTCAGGCATCCCACAAGATATGGATAAGACGTAAGGGAGTTAATTATTGATAATCGTGCACAGCATACACACACGTTCTTCGAAAGACTCACGGTCCAAGGCCTTGTTTTTGAAGGCAGAGCGATAGTTGTATATGGTGCGCGGGGTGTAGTAGAGTAGGGCGGCTATCTCAGAACTCTCCTTGACACCGAGGCGTATGAGTGCGAAGATGCGTAATTCGGTGGTGAGGGAGTGTGGATTTTTGGTTATGACTTGTTCATCCTCTTTCAGGAGGGCATTAAACTCAGTGACAAACGATGGATACAGATTAAGGAAAGCCTCGTCGAAACGCTTCATGAAGGTGTCGGCATCCTCATAGTTGAGTCTTGACGAGGACACATAACTCATAAGCTCGTTGATTTGGTTAGCCTTGATTTTCCTCTGCACCATGACTTGGAACTTCGCCATCTTGTCGATGTATTTGGCGCATAGGTCAATGTATAGTTTGGCGAGACCCTCGCGTTTGCGGTTGGTGTCGAGCAGTTGTTCGTTTGCACGGTTCAGTCGCTCGTTAGTTTCCGTAAGCATGTTGTTGCTGACATGCAGTTCGTGACGTCTTTTCGACAGCAGTTTGTTTTGTCTGACGAAGAAATACAATAGCACGATCATTGTAACTACAAGCAGTGATATACCCCAAACGGCATACATTAGTGTTGAGTTTTGTGTTGTAAGCCTCTTGTGGTATGTTGACACAATAATTGGCAGTTTCTGTGAAATCTCCAGTATTCTAAGTCTGTTGTTGTATGATTTTGCGTCTTCCATGGCAGTGTTGATATACACCCTTGCCCTTTCGATATTCTCGTTGTCTTGCTTGAAGAGGTGCATGGCAAGGTCCTGTATGGCGAGGTTTTCCTTAGTGCAGCAGAGAATGTCGCAGATACTGGCTTTGATCAGGTATTCCTCGTACTTCTCCTTATTTTCATGTGCGCTGTAGTTATTGGCAATTGCAAATGATGCCATGGCATATACTCTTGATGTCATGCCGTTTTTTTCCAGTGTCCTGAAATAATGCTTGAGAGCCTTGTCGTCGTCTTTGTCAATATAAACATGGTATTCGCCCATATAATATTCGTAGGCAGCGTTGTTTTTGTCGATGTTGGCTATGGCGGTTTTGAGATAAGCATTCGATCTCTCCCTGTATATCGGTGAATAGGTGTCGTCGTTGCAATAGTCAGCCCAGTAGGAATAAATAGTTGAATAGGCGATGTTGTAGTCGAATGTCATATTCTGTTCTCCAAGACTATCCTGTTCTATCGTATTCAGTGTGTTTATAGCTTCGCTGTATAGTCCTCCGATGGAAAGCAGTTTGGCCTTCATTATTGTGTTAGTGACTATAAATCTACTGTTCTGTACTTTCTTTGCTAATGCAAGACCTTTTTCAACATATACCTTTGCTGAATCAAACTTGAAGACATAGTATTCTTCACTGAGTTCGCGGTATCTTTCCAAGAGCAGTGCGGTGTTGTTTTCCTTTGCTGCCATTTGCTTAAGCATGGCAATCTTCTTGTTCTTCTCAGCCACGATGGTTTCGCTTGCTTCAATCACGCTGTCGAGCTTTTGAAGCAATGCCGAGTTATTGGCAGATGAGAGTATTGCACAAGAGAATATCATAATAACAACTGATACCGTCTTTTTAAAATCTATAGGTTGCATATCATCATATATATGTTGTGAGTTTCTAATTTGCGGCAAAAGTACGGAAAATTATCAATTGTAGCAAGAGAATAGCCACGAAATGTGTATAAAAGATGTTAATAACACATGTATCTTGTATTTTTTACACTAATAGGTGAATGTACTTTGATGGATTTAGGCTTGTTGGATATTAAGCTGATAATCAGAATAGTAATAGAAGAGGTGAAAAAATATAATGTACTTTATGAGTACTTATCGGAACAATTGAATAAAAAAGTCCATATCTTTGCACCAAAATTCGAAACAACTAAAATAAAAAAACATTATGAATCAATTAAGAACAAAAAAAGTGATGTATCGGTTTCTTATGATGTTATTCATGGTGTGTGTCACGATGACAGCATCAGCCCAAAAGGCAAAGATAACCGGTACGGTGAGAGACCCGGGCGGGGAACCACTGATTGGTGTCAGTGTGAGAGTTGACAAGACCGGTCTGGGAGTAGTTACAGACATTGATGGTAATTATTCCATCGAGGTGTCTTCTTCGGGCACGTTGATTTTTTCGTATGTGGGATTTGAGACCGCAAGCGAGAAGGTAAACGGACGCAAGGTCATCGACGTGACGATGAAGGAGAAGAGTGATATTCTTAATGAGGTGGTGGTCATTGGTTATGGCACTATGGACAAGAAAGAACTCACCTCTGCCATTTCCCATGTGAGCGAGAAGGACTTCCTCACAGTCAGTTCGCTCGACCCCTCAATGATGATTCAGGGCAAGGTGCCTGGTGTGTCAATCACAAACACTGGTGCCGGCGACCCCAATAATCAGGCAAGCATCCAGATACGTGGTGTCTCCTCGCGTTCTGCCGGTCTTGGTCCGTTGATTGTCATCGACGGTGTGCCTGGTGGCAACCTTACTAATATCAATCCCAACGACATCGCCTCGTTTGACATTCTCAAGGACGGTGCAGCTTCCGCAATATACGGAACACGCGGTTCGAATGGTGTAATCGTGGTGACAACTAAGAAGGGAAGCAAGGACGGTTCGGTTCATACATCATATTCAGGTATGATGTCGTTTGATGTTATCAAGAAAGAACTCGACATGATGAGCGCACAGGACTATCGTGACGTACGTCTTGGATGGGGCGACACTGGTGTTGACCTTGGTGGCAATGTCGATTGGCTTGACGCGGTTAGCCGCACGGGTGTTACCATGCAGCACACCCTCACAATGAGTGGCGGCAACGACAAGAACAACTATCGCATCAGTGCCGACTATCGTGATGCAAAAGGTATCGATCTGCGTTCGGAGCGTGAGGAATATGGAGCGCGTGCATCGGTGATGCACACGAGCAAGGGAGGCCTGTTCACCTTCACGGCCAATGTGGCTCCTCGAATCATATATCGTGACAATGCCGACTGGAGTGTATTTAAGGATGCCATTGAGGCCAATCCTACCACTCCCATGATGGACCCAGAGAATCCCGCACGTTATTATAACTTCATGGGACAGGTAGTGGGCTCGAATCCTGTGGAACGTCAGAAGCTCGAACAAGATCATGCCGACACGAAACTTCTCGACTGGGATGCCACAGTCAAGCTTAATCTGTTGCCATTGCTTGCTAAGGAAGGAAAGAGCAACCATCGCCTTACGACGCAATTGATGTTTGCCGACCATCAATACAGCAACAACAACACATGGTTCCGTCCGTCAACCAGCACCATTGCCATCAATAACGGTCGAGAGGGCGAGGCAAGTCGTTCGTACAGCAAGGAGCGCCAGCAGATTATGGAGTGGCTCACCAACTACAGCGGCAGTTTCGGTCAGCACAACGTCAAGGCTATGGCTGGCTATTCCTACCAGTATTCACGTTACTCCGGTTTCAATGCTGAAAACAAGGATTTCCCTAATGACGGACTTGGTGCGGACAATCTTGGTTCGGGAGAGTATGCCAAGGAAGAGGGAGAGATATGTATGGGCAGCTATCAGAACGACTCTAAACTGATTGCCTTCTTCGGTCGCGTCAGCTACGACTTCGCAGGCAAGTATATGTTTACAGCCTCGTTGCGCCATGAGGGTTCGTCGAAGTTCGGAGCTAACCACAAATGGGGTAATTTCCCTGCCGTATCAGCCGGATGGCGCATATCCGACGAGAAGTTCATGAAGGGAGTGAAATGGGTGAACGACCTCAAGTTGCGAGCAGACTTCGGTATTACTGGCAATCAGGACTTCGGAAGCTATCTCTCTCTGAACACCATGACAGGATTCGGATATTACTTCTATAACGGCAAGTACTTCCAGGTATGGGGACCGTCGAAGAACGTCAATCCCGACCTGCGCTGGGAGAAAGGCAAGAACTGGAACGTGGGTATCGACTTCTCACTCTTTGACAATCGCCTGTATGGTTCGGTCAACTATTTCAACCGCCGTCAGCAGGACTTGCTTGGAAACTACAAGGTGTCGGTGCCACCATATCTCTTCGACGAAACATTTGTCAATGTAGGAACTATGAAGAACACAGGTATAGAGATTGACCTGAACTTCCGTGCGGTGAATACCAAGGACTTCACATACGACATCAACTTTGTGGGAACCACCCAAAGCAACAAGTTTGTCGATTTCAGCAATTCGCAGTATGTGGGCCAGGACTACTATGACGTTTGCGGTACAGAAGACCCGTATCCCTTCTACAATCTGCAACGCATACAGAAAGGTGAGTCGCTTGGAAACTTCTATATGTGGAGATATGCAGGTCACACCGCCGATGGCGAATGGCTGGTATATGACAAGGACGGCGATATCATCAGGGCTTCACAGGCAAGCGATGCCGACCGCACGGTGGTGGGCAATGGTATGCCCAAGTTTACCATGTCAACGTCACACAACTTCCGCTACAAGGATTTCGACCTCTCGCTGTTCTTCCGTGGGGCATTCGGCTTCGACCTCTTTAATATCCATGACTTCTATTATGGCACACGCAACTTCACGGGTAACCGTCTGAAGAAGGCATACGCCAAGAATTTCGTGGTTTCATCGACTGCCAACCCTGTGGTGTGCGACTATTTCCTTGAGCGTGGTGACTATCTCAAGCTCGACATGATAACATTGGGATATACATTAAAGGCTGAGAACTGCCGTTTCATCGACCGTATCAGGCTCTATGGCACAGTGAAGAATGTGTTCACACTGACCAAGTTCAGCGGCGTTGACCCCTCGACATATCAAGTCAACGGACTCACCCCGGGCGGACAAGGCTCACGAACCTATTTCCCCTCAACCCGCCAGTTTATCGTAGGCATGCAAATTGATTTCTAATAACGATTAATTTAGATAAAGATATGAAGATATTCAAATATTTAGTTTCCGCGGCTCTATGTGCAGCCACACTAACGGGTTGTACAGACCTCGACGAGACTCTTTACGACCAGGTGGGCACACAAAACTACTATAATACGAAGATGGATGTCGTGCGTGCCACCTTCCGCCCATTTGAACATGCTTTCTGGAGCATACAGAGCCGGCACGTGCTCAACGAACTGTCGGCCGACCAGCTCATCACTCCCACCCGTGACGGATGGTGGGACGACGGAGGCAAATGGCGCCGCCTGCACTATCATGAGTGGAACGTGGAGGATGGAGGAGATGCCCAGACAGAATGGAACGGATGCTTCCAGGGTATTATGCAGGCCAATTATGTCATTGAAGACCTTAATACGCTCTCGCCGGATAAGTTTGGCTTCTCTCAGGCTGAGTTTGACAATCTCAAGGCACAGTGCAAGGTGCTGCGCGCATGGTTTTACATCCGACTGCTTGATGCCTTCCGCAATGTACCACTTGCTGTTAGCTACAATGACGTGTCGATGAATACTGAGACTCAGGTGGAGCCTAAGAGAATATTCGATTTCATCGAGACAGAACTGCAGGAGACAATACCCATGCTCATCGAGAAAACGAACCTTGGAACCAATTCTACCATACAAGGCCAATGGACAAAGGCGAGTGCCGCAGCCCTTCTCGTGCGCCTCTACCTAAATGCCAAGGTGTATATTGGTGAGGAGAAATATGACGAGTGTGCCGATATAGCACAGAAGATTGTCGATGGCGATTACGGCAAGTATGCCGTGGCTGACCGTTGGGATGCCGCCTTTGACTGGGACAACGACAACTGCGATGAGGTGATATTCGGTTTCCCCGCTGATGCCGGTTATACCTATTGGCAATATCAGGGCGACACATATTGGTGGACTGTTCCCGCTCGTGCCCGCTATTATTTCAACGACTCAAAGAGCAAGGCAGGCGACCACAACACAAAGTATGCCGCTTCGCCAAGTTATGCTCCCAATGGCGAGCCTTTGGATTATCAGTTGGGAATGACAGTGCAGAAGTTCCGCAAGTATCCAGGCGACGTGCGTCTGAAACTATACCGTAATCTTGGCGACAGCCGCCGCGAGGGAATGTTCCTTTATGGTTATCTCGAATACAAGGACGAGAATGGTGCCACGAAGAGAGTCAAGGCTCCCGAGGTTGACTACGAGCTGTATATCCGTGACGCTGTGGGTAAGTTCCAGGGACTGGATCCAAACAAATGGCTTGCCGCCACAACAAGTACGCTGCGCGATGGCGACCACAACTCAGGATGGCATTTCGCCAAATATCCATTCTATACTGATGAAGACCTACACCAGATGGAAAGCGACTACACTGAGATACGCCTGCCCGAAGTAATCTATTCACTCGCAGAATGTAAATTGCGTCAGGGAAAGAAAGCCGAGGCAGCACGACTGCTTAATTCAGTGCGCCGCCGCAACTATCCCGAGGAGAATCTTCAGGAAGTGCTCTATGCTCCTGAGGGTAATGCCCAGCTCGACATGGATGAGATGCTCGACGAGTGGGGACGTGAGTTCTTTGCCGAAAGCCGCCGCCGCATCGACCTTATCCGTTTCGGAAAGTTCACCTCCGGTTCATGGTGGGACAAGACACCGGATGCCGACTCTCATACAGAAATATTCCCGATTATGCGTCCTATCCTCAATGCCAACAGGGCTTTGAAACAGAATCCGGGATATAATGACTAAGGAGTAAGTATAACATTATTAATGACAACGATTATGAAACTGAAAAAAATATTTTCCGGTCTTGCCGCAACTCTCATGGCTTTATGTCTTATCGGCTGCGACGAAGAAAAAGACCCTGTAATCATTGAAGGAGATCTGCCTATCAAGACTTCTTCCCTCTTTATGGTGGGCGATGCCACTCCCAACGGATGGGACAACAACAATCCGACAGAACTGGTGAAGAAGTCGAAGTACATCTTCGAGTATGAAGGCGAACTAAAGGCCGGTGATATGAAGGCTTGCATTGAGAAGGGCAGTTGGGATGTGCCGTTCATTCGTCCTGCCTCTGCCGACTGCAAAATCAACAAGAGTGGTGTTGAGAGCGGCGAATTTGTCTTCACCACAGGTCCCGACAACAAGTGGCGGGTGGAAGAGGCTGGCATATATCGCCTTACCCTCGACCTTGAGCATTGGACTGTAAAGGCAGAGTTCATAAGTGAAATTGAGGTGAAACAAGACCCCATAGAGACCGAGACACTCTTTATGATAGGAGATGCCACTCCTGGCGGTTGGGGGATGGATTCAGCCTCGCCATTTACCCGTGATGCCAACGACAAGTATGTCTTCACATGGGAGGGCGAACTTGTTCCGGGAGAGATGAAGGCTTGCCTTGTCAAGGATGGCACATATTCATGCCCGTTCCTTCGTCCGTCGGTGGCAAATACCGAGATTTCATCGGCTGGTGTAGCTGCACCAGACTTCGTGTTCTATGCAGGCGATCCCGACAACAAATGGAAGGTCACCGAGGCTGGTACATACCGCATCACCTTCAATCTCAAGGACTACACAATAGCCGTAGAGAAAAAATAATGTATCCAAACAATACAATAATATAATGACAATGAAAAATATGACATTAATGACAATAGCCCTTGCTGCTGCATCATTGTTTGCCTCATGCAAGGATGACGTGGAGATGAAGTATCCTCCCAAATACGAGTTGCCCGACTTGCCAGTTGTCGAGGGCATACACGAGAATGTGAAGGCACCGCTCTACTGGAGTGTATATGAGTATTGCTATGAAAAAGAGCGTCAGGGCGAAAGCACCATAGACATCACTCCCGACGAATGGGACAAAATCATCGACTTCGTGGCTTCGGAGCTAAAGCCCCATGGATATGACATGATATGCACCGACGGATTTATCGCCATGCTTTCCACAGATGCTTCGGGATATATGACCCAGTATGGTTCCATTTCGTTGAAAGACCTCATTGCCAAGTGCAAGGCAAAGGGACTGAAACTCGGAGTATATGATAATCCGTTGTGGATACACGGACCGAGAGAGACAAGAATCGAGGGTACTGACTATACTTTCGCTGACCTATATTATAATGGTAAGACTGCAGTGCAGAATCCCGGTTCGGAAGACAAGTGGTTTCATTGGGCAGTAGCTGAGAATCCCGGATGCAGGGAATATATCGACGGTTTCTTTAAGCATTATAAGAACCTCGGGGTGGATTTCATCCGTATGGACTTCCTCTCATGGTATGAGGACGGCAAAGACCGCGGCATGGGTGTCGTAGGACGTGGATATGGTCGTGAGAGTTATGCTCGTGCCTTGGCTTATATCGCCGAGTCGGCTAAGAAATACGGTATCTTCACCTCTCTTGTAATGCCACACATGTATAACGACGCCGAACTGGAGGCTCGTTATGGTAATATGGTGCGCATAGTATGTGACACTGGTGGCGGTGGCTGGTGGCATTGCTCTGCACAGGACAAAGGTAAGTCGTATGCCAACTGGCCTAACTGCAACAATCAGTTTGACGGCTTTACTTACTGGTCGCATATCGCCGGACGTAACAAGGTTATTCTCGATGGTGACTTCATCCGTCTTAACAAGTTTGACACCGAGGCAGAAAAGCAGACTGAAATATCCCTTCAGCTCATTGCAGGTGGACCAGTTGCCGCTGCCGACCAGTATAGTACAATAGGCGATAATGCCAAGTATTACACCAACGACGAACTCCTTGCGCTGAATCGTGACGGCTTTGTAGGTAAACCGCTCAGCGACAAGCTCGGCGACAAGAAGAACGAGATATGGTATGGCCAAATGTCAAATGGAGACTATGTCCTTGCTCTCTTTAACCGCAGCGACAATACTTCTACCGTTTCAGTCAACTTCTCTGAAATAGGCATAAGCGGTGAAATGAACGTACGCGACTTGTGGGAGCATGCCGACGAGGGAAAGGCTTCGTCCGTAACCGTCAACATACCTGCACATGGATGCAAGGTGGTGAAACTGACAAAATAATTAGATATTCAAAATTTTACTTAGTTATGATTCATACATTTAAAAAGTGCTTTGTTTCCGCAATCTGTGTAATGGTGGCTATCAGTGCCACCTCACAGGTTGCCAGTCATTCCGTGGCTTCGCCCGACGGAAATCTTAAACTGAGTTTCTCGCTGACAGATGAAGGCGTGCCCACATATAAGATTGACTACAAGGACATCCCTGTGGTGAAGACAAGTCGCCTCGGCATGGAACTTAATGAGGAAAACTCGTTGATGGACAAATTCCGCATCAATAAAGTCTCCACCTCATCCTTTGACGAGACATGGCAACCTGTGTGGGGTGAGGAGAGTAATATCCGCAACCATTACAATGAGTTGTTAGTGGAATTGGAGAAACCGTCTAACGGACGATTTATGAATTTCCGTTTCCGTGTTTATGACGATGGTGTAGGTTTTCGTTATGAGTTCCCACAGCAACAGTTTCTGCCTTACTTCACCGTAAAGGCTGAACATACAGAGTTTGCCATGGCTGGCGATCATACGGCGTGGTGGATTCCTGGAGACTATGACACGCAAGAGTACGACTATACCGAGTCGAAGCTCTCTGAGATACGCGGGTTGATGGAGGCTGCCAAGTGCGACAATGCCTCGCAGACATTCTTCTCTCCTACTGGTGTGCAGACATCATTGCAGATGAAGACTGCTGAAGGATTATATGTCAATATCCATGAGGCTGCACTTGTAGATTATTCATGTATGCACCTCGACCTCGATGACAAGAATTTTGTATTCCGTTCGCAGCTCACCCCTGATGCACAAGGTAATATGGCACATTGTCAGACACCTTGCAGTACTCCATGGCGCACTGTGATGGTGGTTGACGATGCAAGGAAAGCTCTCGCTTCACGTCTTATTCTCAATCTCAACGAGCCTTGCAAATATAAAGACACGTCGTGGATTAAACCTGTGAAGTATATCGGCGTATGGTGGGAGATGATTGGCGGAGGCAAGGCATGGTCATACACCAACGACCTGCCCTCAGTCCACATCGGCACTACCGATTACACCAAGTGCAAGCCACACGGAAACCATCCTGCAAACAATGCCAATGTTAGGAAATACATTGACTTTGCGGCAAAACACGGTTTCTCGCAGGTGCTTGTCGAGGGTTGGAACATAGGCTGGGAAGACTGGTTCGGTCATGAGAAAGACTATGTGTTTGATTTCCAGACTCCATATCCCGACTTCGACATCAAGGCTCTCAACGACTATGCTCACTCAAAAGGTGTGAGACTGATGATGCACCATGAGACATCTGGCTCTGTTCGCAACTACGAGCGTCATCTCGAAGCGGCATACAACCTTATGGACAAGTATGGCTATAACTCTGTCAAGAGCGGATATGTAGGCAATATATTGCCCCGCGGAGAGCATCATTACGGACAATGGATGAACAACCACTATCTGTATTGTGTCACAGAGGCAGCCAAGCATCATATCATGGTCAATGCCCACGAGGCAGTACGTCCTACCGGCTTGTGCCGCACCTATCCCAATCTTATTGGCAACGAGTCGGCACGTGGCACTGAGTATGAGTCGTTTGCAGGAAACAAGGCTTTCCATACGACAGTCCTTCCGTTCACCCGTCTGCAAGGAGGACCGATGGACTATACCCCGGGAATCCTTGAGGGCGACATGAACAAGATTGACCCAGGCAAGCATCATCATATCAATTCCACCCTTGCCCGTCAGTTGGCGCTCTACGTCACAATGTACAGTCCGCTGCAGATGGCGGCAGATATCCCCGACAACTATGAGAAATATTCAGATGCCTTCCAGTTTATAAAGGATGTGGCTATTGACTGGGATGAGAGTCGCTATCTCGAGGCAGAGCCAGGACAGTATATCACCATTGCCCGCAAGGCAAAGGGTACAGATAACTGGTTTATGGGCTGCACGGCAGGTGAAAACGGACATCAGTCCACTCTTAAGCTCGACTTCCTTGACAAGGGTCGCAAATATGAGGCTGTCATATATGCCGATGCCAAGGATGCCGACTATCAAAAGAATCCACAGGCATACACCATCTCCAAGTGTAAGGTGACAAACAAGAGCATTCTCAAACTCAAAGCCGCTCGTGGTGGTGGATATGCCATTAGTATCAAACCAATAAATTAAAAGCTTATGAAAACAAATTTTCTTAGAAAAATGTTTTGCAGTTTGGCTCTTGCAGCCACAGTATTAACCGCAAATGCCGCCGACCGATTGCTTATCGTCGGTGAGGCTGTATGGGGAGGTTGGTCTATCGACAACAGTATTGTGATGTTTAACAGCACCGAGAATCCTGATGTGTTTAAGGCCACAGTAAATCTAAACTCGAATGGAACTTTTAAGTTTCTTACTACCACTGATTGGGGCAACCTCGAATATCGTGCAGGAGACAATGATGTAACTCTGAACGAGGGAGTCGCTTCTGCCATTGTCTCAACAGAAGAGAACCCAAACGACAAGCAGTTTAAGGTGAGCGAAACAGCCAACTATGACATCGTCTGTGACCTTGTCGCTAAGACTATCGTTGTCAAAAAGGCTAAGTATCAGACAAATCCTCTGAAGCATACTGCATTGTGGTTGGTTGGATCTGCCACTCCTGGTGGATGGAGCATTGGTGACGGCGTTATGCTTTCTCCCGATGCTGATAATCCAACGGTATTCAAAACTACAGTTGATTTTGTTGAGGGAGAGGTGAAGGTTGCCGTGAACAAACATACAGGATGGGGACAGACATTCTATCTTCGTGACACTACAGATGACACAAAAATGGTGTTTGGAGGTGATGACAACAAGTGGAATATCACCAAGGCAGGAAAGTATGATGTTACAGTGGATGTAGTCAATATGACGATATCAATCACAGAAACAAGCTCTACCGGTATCTCTTCTGCTGAGAGTGCTTCTAATGTTACAACCGCATTGTATGACCTTGGAGGAAATAGTGTTTCTTCTAAGAATCTTCGTCCCGGTTGCTATATACAAAAGAGTGGTTCGAAGATTAAGAAGATCATCGTAAAGTAAGATCTCGTTTATTTAGTAATCAAATGAGGGCACTACGATTTCGTAGTGCCCTCGATTGTATCGAGGTCAGCAGAAATATGTGGTAGCCTAAGTTCAACTTAGGGTACCAAAAATGAGGTAACCTCCATTGTATGTAGGTCGTTACAATGCCCAATCCCGCCAAATTAGCTAAATATTGTTATAATTTGGCGGAATAAGCACCCCTTTATTCCGCCAAATCAAATCTTTTTCGTATTTTTGTGGCGGCTTTAAACATCTATTATATACTGATTGCAAAAATATGAAGAAGGTATTGTTATTATTCATCGCCGCCATTCTGTTCGTCGGATGCGCCGAGGAACAGAAGAAGTGGAGGATTGGCGTGTCGCAATGCTCCGAGGATATATGGCGCGACAAACTCAACCGCGAACTGGTCATCGGGGGATATGTGAGCGACAATGTGACGTTGGAGTTCCTCTCAGCCGAGGACAACGACCAAAGGCAGATTGAGCAGATACGCCATTTCATCGACGAGAGGGTGGATCTCCTCATCGTTGCGCCCAATTCTGCCGAGAAACTCACGGCTGTCATCGACAGTGCATACGACTGCGGCATACCCGTCATACTCTTCGACCGCACTACCAACAGCGACAAATACACCGCCTTCATGGGTGCCGACAACTATCTCGTGGGCAAGACCATGGGACAGCTCATTGCCACACAGATGGGAGGCAAGGGCACACTCGTGGAGATAACTGGTCTGAAAGGTTCGTCGGCTGCCATCGAGAGACACCGCGGTTTTGTGGAATCCATCGCTGCCTACCCCGACATTCGGCTGATTTCATCGGAATTAGGCGACTGGACTCAGGAGAGCGGAGAGAAAGCTATGAAAGAAGTGTTGAGCCGGGAAACCGCCATCGACTGCGTCTTCGGACATAACGACCGCCTTGCCCTTGGAGCGCGCAAGGTGGCTATGGCGCACGGTATTAATAATATAAGGTATTACGGAGTGGATGCCCTGCCTTCGCCTGGAGGCGGTGTTGAGGCCGTGAAGAACGGCAATCTCGTAGCCACATATATCTATCCCACGCAAGGCGTGGAACTTATGCGCTTGGCACTGAAAATACTCCAAGGCGAGAAATACGAGCGCACCAACCTGCTGCAGTCGGCTGTTGTGGATAAGACCAATGCCGACATCATGCTCCTGCAGGACAAGGAGTTGCAGCGTTCCAGCGCCGACCTCGAAACCATCTATGCCAAGCTCGATGTCTATTTCTCTCAGGTCAATCTGCAACAGAAGATTATCGTGGCTTGCATCATTGTCATCATTATCATCATCATCCTTGCGGTATTGGCATACAGGTTCTATCTTGCCAAGGTGATTGTAAACGAGGAGGTGGCCAAGGATGTTGTCGTGCCCACTGGAACTCCCACTCACGAGAGTCCATTCCTCGAACGCTTCCGCAACATCCTCCAGCAACATCTCGGCGATGCCGATTTCAACGTGGAGCGCATTGGCGAGGAGATGGGCATGAGCCGTGTGCAGCTCTATCGCAAGATAAAGTCGCTCACGGGCACAACCCCCGTAGAGCTTCTCCGAAAGGCGCGCCTTGCCCGTGGCAAGCAAATGCTCGAAACCACCGACAAGTCGGTCTCCGAAATAGCCTATGACACTGGTTTCAGTGCCCCCTCATATTTCGCCAAGTGCTTCAAGGACGAATATGGCGTGAGTCCGGGGGAGATGAGAAATGGTTGATGGCTATTAAATATCGTGCATTCTCTTGCAAATATGTTACATTGTATCAATTTTGCGATGAAATGCACGATTTTTTAATGTCTCAGTTGTTATTTCGCCGTACTTTTGCAGCGAAAACAATTCGAAACATCTAAATAACAAAAAAAATGAGAAATGTAAAAAGATTAGCAATCATGGCGCTAATGTGTATGGTCAGTACCATATTATATGCGCAAAAGATTGAAGCTTCGGGAACGGTGGTCGATCAGACCGGCGAGACCATTATCGGAGCCTCGATTTTAGAGAAGGGAACGTCTAACGGAACAATCACAGACTTGGACGGTAACTTCAAGTTTATGGCAAACAGTGGAGCCAAAATCATCGTTAGCTACATTGGCTATCTCAGTCAAGAACTGACAGCCGGAAAGGATATGAAGATAGTCCTGAAGGAAGACGCGATGAGTCTCGACGAGGTTGTCGTAACAGGTTATACCACCCAAAAGAAAGCCGACCTTACGGGTTCGGTTGCTGTCGTTGAGACAAAAGCCCTGAAGACCTCTTCCGAGACCGACCTCATGCGTGCATTGCAGGGTAGGGTGGCTGGTGTGACCGTGACATCCGACGGTTCGCCAAGCGGTATAGGAACAGTGCGTATTCGTGGTATCGGTTCGTTCAATGCCTCACAGGACCCATTGTTCATCATCGATGGTGTGCCAACAACAGCGTCCTTGAATTCGTTGAACATGAACGACATCGAGAGCATGCAGGTGCTGAAGGATGCCGCTTCGGCTTCAATCTATGGTTCGCGAGCTGCCAATGGTGTGATCATCATCACAACCCGAAAGGGAAAGAAGGGTGAAAAGGTGAAGGTGGATTTCTCTGCCAATCTCACTATGCAGTATTATGACTCGCAGTCGAAGATGAAACTCTGCAACACGTCAGAGTATGCTACCGCAATGGCACAGGCTGCACTGAACGACGGACTTGACCCTGTAACTTACGCACAGAACTATGGTCTTAACCTCAATGCCACTGTTGGAACACCTATCCGTGTGTATAACCCCGCTACCAACAGCTACAATGAATATACCGTCAATGGTTATTATGACGGATATATCAACCAGAAGAGAACGATGCGCTATTCAGATACCGATTGGTTGGATGCTATCTCGCGCACTGGCGTCTCGCAGAGCTACGACCTTTCTATCTCGAATGCAACAGACAAGTTCTCTGCCCTGTTCTCCCTTGAATACAAGAATAACAGCGGTATTCTGAAATACACAGACTTCCAGAATATCTCGGCTCGTCTGAACATGAGCTACAACGTCAACAAGATGGTAACTGTGGGTGAGAACTTCACACTGACATATACCGACCAGGTGAATTCCTATCCTATGGAGAACGCCTTGAAGATGGCTCCTACAGTGCCTGTATATGAGGAAGACAACAAGACTTTCGGTGGTCCTGTAGGAGGTATGAGCGACCGCCACAATCCTCTTCGCGAACTATATGACAACCGTGACAACCGCCTGAAGATATGGCGTCTGTTCGGAAACGCATACGTTGACATCAAACCGATGAAGGGACTTGTGCTCCGTTCAAACTTCGGTCTTGACTATGATGCAGCCTTCATCCATTCGGTGAGATATTCGTTCCATTCGGATATCGTCAACAACAACACTCCGAGTACAACACTTTCTCAGGCAAATGACTTGAAATGGACATGGAGTAATACTGCTACATACAACTTCACATTGTTTAACGATCATACGTTCAATCTGCTCGCCGGTATGGAACTTTTCCGCCAAAGCAGGGTTGACTTCTCGGGATATGCCGAGGACTTCGACATCGAGAACTATAAATATATGTGGCTGGATGCAGCCACCGGTACTCAGCGCGCATGGGGATTGCAGACAGGATATGCCCTCGTGTCGTTCTTCGGCAAGATTGACTACAACTGGAAGGATCTTCTTCTCGCGTCATTCACAATTCGTAGGGACGGTAGTTCACGATTCGGACGCAATAACCGCTACGGAACATTCCCTGCCGTTACATTAGGATACCGTGTTTCGCAGCACTTGAACCAGGATTGGATTGATGATATGAAGATTCGTGCTTCTTGGGGTAAGACTGGTAACCAGGCCATCTCTAACGATGCACGCTATGCAATCTTTGTGGCCGACTATGGCACCGACCGTGTCACATCTACCGCCTACGACCTCTTCCTTCAGGGTTCAGGCACATTCCCCTCGGGATACAGAACAGTGCAGGCTGCCAACGATAACCTGAAGTGGGAGTCAACAACCCAGTGGAACCTCGGTCTCGACTTCAATTTCTTCCGCAACAGTCTTTACGGAACCGTTGACTACTATATTAAAAAGGTTGACGACATGCTTATCAATCCCGCTTATCTCGCCACAATGGGTGAGGGTGGTGCATCATGGGCAAATGGTCCGAGTCTGAAGAACTGGGGTATGGAGTTCACCGTAGGCTATCGCAAGACCACCGCATACGGATTGGGATATGACATCAAGGCCAATATGGACTTTTTCCGCAACAAGGTGACATATCTTCCCGAAACAGCCACAGGCTCATACGCCCACACATCAAAGCAGAATCTCGTTGAGGCTGGTGTGCCTTACGGTTCAAGAGTGGGTTATGTTGTCGAGGGTCTCTTCCAGAGCAAGGAGGAAGTGCTTGCTTCGGGTCAGGCTAATGCCCGTGTGGGCGGTCTGAAGTATGCCGACCTCGACGGCAACGGAATCATCAACGCCGACGACCAGGACTGGATTCTAAATCCTGTGCCCGCTTTCTCTTACGGTGTCAACATAGCATTGACATACAAGGATTTCGACCTCTCTATGTTCTGGCAGGGAGTATATGACGTGGATGTATATAACGACCAGAAATTCCAGACTGACTTCTGGAGCCTTACCGATGCAGGTTCAAACAAGGGTAACCGCCTGCTCGATGCATGGACAGCAGCCAACACCTCGTCTTCAATACCAGCTCTGACCACTAACAATGTGGGTGACGAAGGTCGCAGTTCAACATATTTCGTGGAGAACGGCAGCTATCTCAAGCTCCGCACCCTCCAGATAGGTTACAACATGCCTAAGAAATGGCTTGATGCAGTCAAGATGTCAACGGCAAGAGTGTATTTCTCAGCCAACAATCTTCTCACGATCAAGAGCAATAGCCTTACTTGTGCCGATCCTGAAAACGCCGGTTGGGGTTATCCACGTCCAGTGTCGATGTCATTCGGATTGCAGTTGGGATTCTAATAAAACACTTGTTATACATTTAAAAACAGAATACGATGAAATCATTGAAAAATATATGTATCTTTGCTATCGCATCATTGATGACAGTATCTTGCGACAGCTTCATTGACGTGGAACCTGAAGGAAAGGTTGACGAGGAGACTGCCTTCTCTGAGCCTGAAAAGATGTCCACGGCAGCATACGCCATGCTCGGCGACTGCTGGTTCACCTATCCGTTCAATCTCTGGCCTTACGGCGACGTTTCGAGTGACGATGCCCTGAAGGGCGGTTCGGGAACAACCGACACCGAATATCACTCTGTGGAGGTGTGGTCAACGCTTACTCCTTCCACTCCCGGACACATGGACGAGCTTTGGTATCGCCTGTATTGCGCCATCAGCCGTTGCAACCGTGCCCTCATCTCTCTTGAGGACGCAAGCAAACTTGGCGAGGAAACCACAAAGCAGAGACGTGCCGAGATGAAGTTCTTGCGCGGACATTTCTACTTCAAGCTCCTCACTATCTTCAACAAGATTCCTTGGATTGACGAGCAGGTTGTAAAAGACGGTTCTTACGAACAGACAAGAAATGACGTGTTGTCATACGAGGAACTCTTCGACAAGGTCATTGCCGACTTCAAGGAGGCTTATGATGTGCTTCCTGCCACACATAAGGATGGCGGTCGTGCCAACAAGGTTGCCGCAGCGTCTTATCTTGCCAAGTGCTATCTCACTATTGCTTACGGCAACGGATATGAGGCTACCAATGGTGTGAGTCATATCAACAACGATTATATGAATAAGGTTGTGGAATACACTGATGTTGTAAAGAACTCGCAGTATGGATACCTTGAGGACTTCGGAGACATCTTCCTGCCTGAATACAAAAACTCCAAGGAGAGCATATTTGCAGTGCAGTGCTCTGACTACAAGGACGACAACACCAAGTTCGGTCGTGCCAACTGGAGCAATATGCTCAACGGCTGCTGGGGTATGTGGTCGTGCGGATGGGATTTCCACAAGCCTTCGCAGAATCTTGTCAACGCATTCAAGACCAAGAACGGTCTGCCAATGTTTGACTCCTTCAACAAAACAGCAGATTTCCCGAAGAACGGTCAGCCAACTGCCCAGAAGTGGGATCCGCGCTTGTTCCACACCGTCGGTATGCCTACATTCCCCTACAAGTATGAAGGCGAATATACTATGACTAAGGATAACTCGCGCACACCGGGCACCTACGGCTACTATACATCTCTCAAGGAGGTGCCGCAGCGTTCTAAGGGTGAGACCTTCGACCAGCCTTGGCAGGCTTTCGCTATGAACGACTATGTGTTCCGTTATTCCGACGTGATGCTGATGAGAGCTGAGGCTCTCGTTGAATTGGGCAGATTGAGTGAGGCTAAGGATATCGTGAACGACATCCGCCAGCGTGCCAAGAACTCGGTGGCTAAGCACATACAGTATGCTGCCGATCAGTGTGAAATCGCCCTCTATCCCGATTCTTACTTCTCAACCAAGGAGCAGGCTCGCGAGTGCGTGCGTTGGGAGCGCCGTCTGGAGATGGCAATGGAGAATGGCCGATTCTTCGACCTCCGTCGCTGGGGTATAGCATCCAAGACTCTGAATGCCTTCTTCGAAAGCGAGAAGAACGATGTATATGAGGGACAGTCGTACGCCCAGTATTATCAGGATGCCCACTTCACTGCCGGCAAGAACGAGTTCTGGCCTGTGCCTTATCAGCAGATGTTCTATGTTCCAGGTCTCTACACTCAGAACCAGGGCTACAATTAATTATCGTCATTAACATTAAAATAATAACACGATGAAAAAGATATCATTTATTATATGCCTCGTCCTCGGAATGATGCTCACGGTGGCTTGCCAGGACAAGGATATCGACATGGAAGCACAGAAAGTCAGTGCTCCTGACGCCGAATCAATCACAGGTCAGCTCAGAGGCGACGATTATGTGTGGCAGTGGAATGCTCCTGCCAACGGATTGAAAATGCAGGTGACAAGATACCAGGGTGGTACTCTCAACTCGCAAACTGTTGTTGATGGCACTGAATATGTGCATGAGCAGATGGACACTAACGTGGAATTTACATATGTATTTAAACTCACTGACGGAACAAACTTCTCAAAGGGTGTGGTGAAAACGTATCTGCGCGAAGGTGCTCAGAAGATTTCTGGTCTTGCCATGTCCCAGGTTGACAAGCAGGGAGGATATGACGCCAAGGTGGAGTGGAACAAGGCAGCGGATGCAGAGAGCATCCAGCTGACGGCTACTAACGGAAAGAGGGAAATATCCGAGACTCTCCCTGGCGATGCTACCTCTTATGTCATTCCTGATGTAGTGACCGAGGAGGAGTGGAATGTGACGGTTGTAGCGTCAAATGCCAAGGGCATGTCGCTCTCGTCTAAGGTGGCATTGAAGATTGGTAAGACTGCCATTGGTTTCCTCTCTGAGTATGCCACTCCCGAGGAACTTGTTGAAAAGGGTGACGACGATGAGGCTTCTGCCTGGTTGTGGCTCCATGACAACTATGCTTCTGCACAGTTCGTAAGTTTCAGCGACATCAAGTCGGTTGACGACCTTGAGCCTTTCCGCGTCCTCTTCTGGTTGCGCGACCTCGAGAATGTTGATGAGGTGGCTGTATGGACAATGCCCGCCAATGTTGAGGCTGCCACACCTATCGTGGCTGAATGGTATAAGAATGGTGGCAATCTCCTCCTGTGGAGCCACGCCACTGCTTACATTGCCAAGCTTGGACGTCTCGACGAGAATATGCTCCGAAGCAACGACAGAACTATCGGAACAGGTGCCGGCGGATGGAATCCTGACGTATGGAGAATGGCTGTGCAGCTGCATCCAGGAAGCAGGTTCAAGAAGGATTTCTCTAATCATCCCATCTATAAGGGAATGGATGTCACAGAGAACGACCGCACTAAGCTCATCGCCTTCAAGGGACCGGGTTGGACGGAAGACCACAACTGCCTGTTCTTCAATATTCCTTCTGTTCTCACTGGCATAGGTAATCAGGAAGAGGCTTGCTATTCTGAACTCACTTCCAAGTATGGCATCTATCCTCTTGGCACATGGGATTCGCAGATTGACTGGGTGTCTCAGCTCAATGTGTGGGAGGCTCAGCAGGGCAATACCGAGTTTAAGGGCACTGTGCTCTGCATAGGTAACGGCGGTTGTGAATTTTCTCTGAAGAATGCCGACGGAACTCCCGACAAGAGCGCTTATCCTAAGAACAATCCCTATCAGGATAATGTCCTGAGACTTGCGAAGAACAGTCTTGATTATCTCAAGACGAGATGAGGGAGAGTGAAATATTGAAAAATTGAAATATTGAAAAAATTGAAAAATATGAAAAGAAACAATATAATCAAATCCATAGCGGCAGCATTCTTTGCCGCCGCTATGGTATCTTGTAGCGATAACGACATATCGCAGACCTATAACGAGTTGATCGACAACCCGCAGGAGGAGCAACCCGAAGAGCCGGGAGGCGGTTCTACAGAGAATCCTTCCAACCGCAACGAACTGTATCGTCCGCAGATTCATTTCACTCCTGAGAAAAACTGGATTAACGACCCCAACGGTATGGTTTATCTCGATGGTATATGGCACTTGTTCTATCAGTACAACCCACAGGGACATGGATGGGGAAACCTCAGTTGGGGACACGCCACAAGTACCGACCTGCTGCATTGGACAGAACAGCCGGTGGCTCTCTCTCCTGATGCCCTCGGAATGATTTTCTCGGGTAGTGCCGTGATTGACAAGGACAACACTGCGGGCTTTGGCAAGGATGCCATGGTTGCTTTCTATACTTCGGCTGGCGAATCTCAGCAGCAGTCTTTGGCTTATAGCACTGACGGTGGCAAGAACTTCACCAAATTCGAGAACAACCCCGTCATTGCCAATCCGGGTGAACCCGACTTCCGCGACCCCAAGGTATTCTGGCATGAGGCTTCCAAGCAGTGGATTATGTCGCTCGCAAAGGGTTGGAAATACGAGATTGAGTTCTGGGGCTCTAAGAATCTTAAGAACTGGACAAAGCTCAGCACCTTCTCCACTCCTGTCGCTGGTTGCAACAAGGGCCAGTGGGAGTGTCCCGACCTTCTCAAGTTCAACTATAACGGCAAGGAGAAATGGGTGCTTCTTGTGAGCGTAAATCCCGGTGGTCCTGTCATGGGTTCGGGAACGCAGTATTTCGTGGGTGACTTCGATGGAACCACGTTTTCTGCATATGAAAATAACTATCCTCTTTGGATAGACTATGGTATGGACAACTATGCCGGCGTCACATGGAGCAATGCTCCCGACGGACGTTATGTCTTCATTGGATGGATGAACAACTGGCTCTATGCCGACCGTGTTCCTGCCACACCATGGTGCTCTGCCAATACCTTGCCTCGCGAGCTCTCGCTCATAGAATATAACGGCAAACCGCTTTTGGCTAACACAGTCGTCAGCGAGATTGAGTCTCTTGCCGGAGAATGGACTTCTGCTGATGGCACATTCCCGCAGGCCGACGCTTATGAGTTGAAGGTTAAGATGTCGCTCGACAAGAACTCCACCATCACATTGGGCAATGCCGAGGGTGCCAAGTATGTCATTGCGATTGATGCTTCCGGTCGTCGTATCTCCACCCGCCGAACAGCTGCCACCGGTAAGGCTGATTTCTCTGATATGTTCTCGGTTCCATCTGCATCAGCTCCATTAAACACCGAATCCAACGAGGTCACGCTGCATATTTTCATCGACCAGTCTTCAGTCGAACTGTTCACCGAAAATGGTTCTATGGCGCAGACGAATCTTGTCTTCCCCGGTTCGATTTACAATACAGTATATGTCGAAGGCGGAGCTGTAGAGACTTCTGTCAGAACATTAAAGAGTATATATAAGTAAACAACAAACAAAACACATATTCAAATGAAACAGAAATTAATCTCATTGGCTGCCTCGTTGCTCATCGCCACGGCAGCATCTGCCCAGAAACCTCAATTCCTTGGTGCAGGTCATGCTATTATCAAGGTTGACACACAGAAGAAATACCTTCTGTTGCCTGTTGAGGAGAAGGAGGAAAACTCCCATATCAGAGTGGTAAAGAACAATCAGTTGGTAGCTACTTTCAACTGCCGTCTTGCTGTTGACAAGGTTGATTACTTCGTTCCGTTTGAAGTGGAGAACGGACAGGTTCTTGATATATCCTTCCCGGGCAATCCCCGTTCCACTGGAGCCATGAACGACTTTGCTTGCTGGAAGAAAATAACATATTCAGATACTTTCGACACAAAGAACGTGGAGAAATATCGTCCTGCCTATCATCATTCTCCCGTTTATGGTTGGATGAACGACCCCAATGGTATGTTCTACAAGGATGGAGTGTGGCACCTCTGCTTTCAGTACAATCCTTATGGCTCTCAGTGGGAGAACATGACATGGGGCTACTCCACAAGTACCGACCTCGTCAACTGGACAGCACAACCCGCAGTGTTGGAGGGCGATGCTCTTGGAGCCATCTTCAGCGGTTCGTCGGTTGTTGACAAGAACAACACCTCGGGCTTCGGCAAGGATGCCATCGTGGCTTTCTACACCTCAGCAGGGCACAGCCAGACTCAGTCGATGGCTTACAGCACCGACGGCGGCAAGACTTTCACAAAATACGAGCACAATCCTATTATTGTCTCCACGGCAAGGGATTTCCGCGACCCTCACGTATTCTGGAATGCTGAGGCTGGATTCTGGAACATGATTCTCGCTGCCGGTCAGGAGATGCAGATATATTCTTCAGCTAATCTGAAGGATTGGAAGTATGAGAGCTCTTTCGGACACGAATACGGCAATCATGGTGGTGTGTGGGAGTGTCCCGACCTGATGAAGATGAAGGTGAAGGGAACTGACAAGGAGAAGTGGATGCTAATCTGCAACATCAATCCCGGCGGTCCCTTCGGCGGTTCTGCAACTCAGTATTTCATCGGACAGTTTGACGGACATAAGTTCACCTGCGAGGACGAGCCTAGCGAGACAAAGTGGATGGACTACGGCAAGGACCACTATGCCACAGTCACCTTCGACAACGCTCCCGACGGTCGCCGCTGCGCCATTGCGTGGATGAGCAACTGGCAGTATGCCAACCAGGTTCCCACCAAGCAGTTCCGCTCGGCCAACTCCATCGTGCGCGACCTTGGTTTGTTTGAATACAAGGGTGAGACCTATTGCAGCGTGTTGCCAGCCAAGGAGATGTCGGCAGCCCGCGGTGCCAAGGTAAGTGCTCCCACTGAGGCTTGCGAGATTGTCGTTGACCTGAAGGGCGACGCACAGATTACCCTGCGCAATGCCAAGGGCGAGAGGGTAGTGATGACCTACGACGATGCAGAGGAGACCTTCGATATGGACCGCCGCCGCAGTGGTAATGTGTCATTCAGCGATGCATTCCCCGTGGCAACATCTTCTCCCACATACGGCAAGATTCGCCAGATGAGGATATTTGTTGACCGCTGCAGCGTCGAGGCATTCGATTCAGACGGAAAAATGGTAATGACCAATCTCGTTTTTCCCACTGTTCCCTATGACAAAATTATAGTAAAAGGTAAGGCTAAGGCTACAATTTATAAGATTAAGTCAGAAAAATGATACAATATTAAAAAAATATGTTGCATTGAACGATTTCTTATCGTCTCTGCAACATATTTTAAAGCCTAATCAATTAAATACCACTAATTTTGCAGTCGAAAAACAGAAAGAGTAGTTTTTGCATAAGCATATATATTTAGTAAGGTTTTTAGTTATTGATTTAGGTTTTGGTTAGGTTTTATTTTGTATAGGTTAAGATTTTGGTTTCGAAAGGTAGAGAGGTTGTTTTTCAGGATAACATATCTAAAAAAGAGAAAAATGTAGAAAACAACATATATTAAAATAAAAACATAAATAACATAGTAAAAATGAGTAAAAAGAACAAAATGGCAATAGTGCCCGTGATGTTGTGCTTCTTCGCCATGGGTTTCGTCGATTTGGTCGGCATTGCCTCGAATTACGTTAAGGAAGACCTGCAGCTCAGCGACTCCACAGCAAATGTGCTGCCCTCATTGGTTTTCTTCTGGTTCCTGATCTTCTCAGTGCCTACTGGTATGCTGATGAACCGTATAGGACGCAAAAAGACGGTGCTGCTGTCGCTTATAGTGACTGTGGTGTCGTTGCTCTTGCCGATGTTTGGCGAGAATTTCCCGCTGATGTTGGTGTCGTTCTCGCTCCTTGGCATTGGAAACGCCTTGATGCAGACATCGCTGAATCCATTGGTTTCATCGGTGATACAAGGCGGAAACCTCGCATCTACACTTACCTTCGGGCAGTTTGTCAAGGCTATCGCATCGTTCCTCGCACCTTATATAGCTATGTGGGGAGCTATGGCTACAATTCCATCGTTTGGTATGGGATGGCGTGTGCTCTTCCCCGTGTATATGTTAATAGGAATCTTGGCTTCGCTTCTGTTGGCATCCACTCCCATCAAGGAACCTCAGTCGGAGGGCAAGGCATCGTCTGTGGTTGACTGTGTGAAACTGCTCTCACGCCCCATCGTTTTACTGTCATTCCTCGGCATCATGTGCCATGTGGGTATCGACGTGGGTACCAACACCACGGCTCCGAAACTGCTGATGGAGCGCTTGGGAATGTCGCTCAACGACGCTGCCTTTGCCACATCCTTGTATTTCATCTTCCGTACCATCGGTTGTCTCACCGGTTCATTCTTCCTCCGTGTGATGAGCAATCGGCTGTTCTTCGTCATCAGTGTCGTGATGATGGCTCTGTCGATGGTAGGATTGGCTGTGGGAACATCCAAGGCTGTGCTATATGTAGCCATTGCGCTCGTGGGTTATGGCAACTCAAACATCTTCTCATTGGTATTCTCACAAGCCCTGCTCTCCGATGAAACCAAGCAAAATGAGATTTCGGGTCTTATGATTATGGGTCTATTCGGCGGCACGGTATTCCCCTTGCTTATGGGCTTCGCCAGCGATGCCATCGGTCAGGTGGGTGCAGTTGCGGTGATGGCAATAGGTGTGATATATCTAACAATATATAGCCTCACCCCCAGCCCCTCTCCAAGAGAGAGGGGAGATAATTAGATTTCAAGGATGAGATAACCCCATTTAATAGTATATCTTATTAATAACAAAAAATATAATTATGAACGGAACAAAGAATTGTAATTGTAATGTGAACAACTGCGATACCCCCAGTGGACAAAACATATCATCTCCCCTCTCTCTTGGAGAGGGGGCGGGGGTGAGGCCGTTGGGGGAAGACGGTATCATCGTAGGATTGGGTGAGGCTCTGTGGGATTGCCTCCCCGAAGGCAAGAAGATTGGTGGAGCACCGGCCAACTTCGCCTATCATGCATCACAGTTTGGTTATGACGCATACGCAGTGAGTGCCGTGGGCACCGATGAATTGGGCACGGAAATCCTCGCCGAGTTTGATGCCAAGGGACTGAAATACGAGATGCCGCAGGTGAGTTTCCCCACGGGAACAGTGCAGGTGACGCTCGATGAGTCTGGCATTCCCACTTACGACATCAAGGAGGGCGTGGCATGGGACAACATCCCCTTTACCGCCCGTCTTGAGGAGATGGCACGCAACTGCCGCGCCGTGTGCTTCGGTTCGCTTGCACAGCGTTATGAGGCTTCGCGCCGCACTATCTACAAGTTCCTGGATTCTACGCCGAAGGACTGTCTGCGCATCTTTGACATCAACCTCCGTCAGAACTTCTATTCCAAGGATGTCATCTGCGAGTCTTTGAAGCGTTGCAATGTACTTAAGATCAACGATGAGGAATTGGTGATTATTGGTCGCATGTTCGGTTATCCCGGTCTCGACTTCGAGAACAAGTGCTGGCTCATCCTCGGCAAGTACGACCTCGACATGCTCGTCCTCACCTGTGGTGTCAACGGTAGCTATGTCTTCTCCAAGGGAGCCATGTCGTACTTCGAGACCCCGAAGGTGGAAGTGGCAGACACCGTAGGAGCCGGCGACTCCTTCACCGGTTCGTTCGTGGCCTCCATCCTCTCAGGCAAACCCATCGCCGAGGCACATCGCATAGGTGTCAACGTGAGTGCCTTCGTTTGCACCCAAAACGGCGCGATGCCAGTGATTCCCGAGGAATTGAAGAAGTAACACTAAACTTCTTTCCAATTGACTCCGCTGCTCAATCGTTTCATATTAATCGTTATGCCAGTGTCGTCAACAAGCTGCTTTATGGCAATCAGGGTGTTGACGACACTGGTTATTTGTTCGGGGAATTTCTTGTGCGTCACGAACATCTCCACTTGCGTGTTGTTGCCGATGTTGAACAGGGCCTTCACCCTTGTCTTCTGCTTCTCAAGGGCATATTGTATTCCCGTGCCTTTGAGTTTCAGCTGAAGCATGGTCTCTATGGTGTTCTCGTTGATGGATTTCATCTTGGCTTTCTTCTGTGCTTCGAATATCACTTGTGGCCATTCCTTCTCCTTCCATTGCGTGATGGCCTTGTCAGTCTCGATGAAGAACGCCACGAGGTTCTCCGCCGATGTCCATTGCCATTCAGAGCTGATGTAGTGGTTGTTTATCCTGAAGTCCACCCCGTTGAGGTTTCCTCTCTTGGCAGTCCAACCATTGCTCTTTGACACATCAATCCGAAGGTTGTCCATGGTTACTTCATAAAAGCCGTTGCTTTTCTTTGTCCATTTCACGCCAGCCTTGTCTATACAATCCATAAACTGCTCCATGGAAGTGGAGCGTGGCTCTTCGGGGTATCTGCCTTCAAAGCGGTTTTCGACATTATCCATGATCCAGTCGTCCTGAATCTTGTCGATGCCCCATTCTGTTGTCACGGCATCAACGAGCCTGTTCATCAATGCCTTACTTATTGTTGTTTCCATAACTATTGTCTTTAACTTCCTTAATTTCTTTAACTTCCCCTAATTAATAATACATACCCTTCCTGTCTGCTGCATCCACTGGTGATATGAGTCGTATGCCTGTTGGTCTTCACATATCCAGAGTAGGCGAGGGCGGAATCCTTGTGGGATGGAGGGTGGGGGAGCGCAGCCGTCGGTGATGATGATGAGTCCGTCATAACAACGTGCGGTGTTGGCATAGTTGATGACGCACTGGAAGTCGGTGCCGCCTCGTCCGTGTATCTCCACCTTGCGAGATGCTTTCTTTAGGGATGTGACTTCGCCTGCGGCGCAGTCGAACTGCATCACGTCGATGTTCTCCACACCATAGCGGAAGAAACGGTTGATGACGGAATAGAAGTCGGCAAGACGGCGACTGGCTATCGAACCGCTCACATCCACGGCTACCAGTATGTTGGTGCGGAAGCGGTAGATGCTGCCCATATTGGCAAAGCCTGTGCGGCGGTTGGGACGCATTCTCGTGAGACTGCGGCGCATGGAGATGCAGCTGGCACGGAAGCCGGAGAGCACCTTGCGGTAGTCGATGCGCGCCTTGGTTGAGGCTATTATGGTCTCGACGAGATTTCCCGGGATAGAACCCCACGATTTCACGTTTTCCACGATGTCGTTGACGGCAATCTGCATCAGTTCGTCCTCTTCCCATAAGGCGGACTGCTCTGATTTTGCCATTGCAGACGAGGGGCTGCCGCCATTTCCCTGCTGTTCCCTGCTGTCTTTTTCAGAATCAGCAGAAGCTCCAGAGGCTTTCCCTTGAATATGCCTTGCATACCATTCGTAGTATTCCCCTTTGGGAAGTCCGAAGTCGGAGGGTGCGGCAATGCTGATATGCTTCCATTTCAGATATGAGGACAATGTGCAGTCGCTGCCCAACGTGCATGCCATAGGGGAGCAGTCGCGGGGCAGTCGGTCGTATGGGTGTTTCAGTAGGATGCGTATTATCTCTGCCTTGAGATATTCCTCCACCACTTCGTCTTCAAGTTGCGCCACGATGTCGGGATTGTATTCTATGCGTCCCTGTCCTGTGCGCATCATGCAATGCAGTGCCTTGTTGGGAGTCATCTGGTGGGAGCAATATACGGCAAACAAGGTCGGCTCCAAGAGAAACCATTTCTCGGAGATACGCTGGAACACATTTTTCGTCATCTTTGCCATATTCTTACGCCTCCTTCCGCTACATGCCGCTGATGAACTTCATGATGGTGCGATAGACCTCGGGTGTCTCGGTCATCATGAACATGATGGCTTGGGGATAAGTGCCGTTCTCGAACATTGAGGCAAAGTGGGCTATGGCCTCTCGCTTGCCCTCAGAGTCGAGCAGGTCGAGATATGAGGTCAATCCGCCCTTGGCAGTGGTTTTCTCCTTGGCTTTCAGCTTCTGTGTCTCCAAGAATCTGAACAGTGACTCGTTGACGATGGACAGTTGGTGGATGTCGTATGCCGACAGTTGTGCCTTTACCTTGGAGAAGCTGAGCAGCACGTCCTTGCCCGTAACGATGCGGTTGTTGGAAAGGAATGCGAAGAACTTGCTCGTGGCTTGCGCTCCCACGATGCCTGCCACGAGTTTGCGATGCAGGTCGGTAAGTTGTGACGTTCCTGCGATGCAGTCCGACACCTTGTGCCAAGCCCTTCGGTCGGGCGACTTCTCCAGTCCTGAGTCGGTGGCGGTGCGGCTTCGCTCGTCTCCGTCGAGAAACATAGGCGAGTCCTGTATGAAGTCCGTCACCCTTGTGTCGAGTCCTTTCTGTGTGGCCCATAGCAGCCATTCCTCAGCCGTAGGGCGGAAGTGATACACATTGAAGCGCGACACCAAGGCAGGGTCGAGGTCGGTGAGCTGATATTCCTCGCCATCGTTGACGGCTGAGATTACACGACTGCCTTCTGGCAACATGCGTCCTGCCAGTTTGCGGTTGAGGGCAAGGTCCATGATGGTTTGCAGCACTTCGGGACGGGCGCGGTTCAACTCGTCGAGGAAGAGCACTATCGGTTTGCCGTCAACAGGAAACCAGTATGGCGGCATGAAGTCAGTCTTTCCCGTCTCCGTGTTCTTTGTGGGCAGTCCGATGAGGTCTCCTGGGTCGCTCATCTGTCCGAGGAACAGAGCAACCACGTCCATTCCCTTTTCCTGGAAATACTGCGTCAGGATTTGCGACTTTCCAATGCCGTGTCGTCCCACGAGCATGATGTTTTGTGTAGAGGGAGTGACATCGAGAATCTTCTTCAACTCCCTGGAGTCAATATTAATAGACATAATTCAATCTTTCAATTTTCAATTTTCAATTTTCAACGTTCAATCTCCTTCATTTTGATTCTTCCCATTTGTCTTTATCGCCATGATATGTTGTTTTGACGCGGAGCGGCTGGTCGAGCGAGTTCATGATGGCGTTCAGCTGTCTCACCGTAGATACCACATAGGGAATCTTGTCCATAAAGGATTTATAAGACAGGTTGAACTTGGTTTCCACTCCCCGGTCAAGTTTGAGTGTGAGGAATGCTCTTTGGTCGTTGAGGTCGAGCTTATACAATATGCCTGTATTCTTGAGCGTTTCCTTTATCACCGTTTCCATGGTAGCCTTGCTCAGCGCCCTCATCTTTTCCGTCTTCTTATGATTGTAGATTCTCTCCGTACACCGTTTAATGATTTTGGGCATGTCGTTGTCTATTTTCACTAAGAAATCCACGATGACATCAAGATTTCGAATACTTATATATAAAGATCCACGATATTGCAGGCGTGCGAAAATGAGTTCAATGTCCTCTTGTCTGCCTTTAACACAGAAATCCATATTATTCATAGCGACAAAGAAGAAGTCTTTGTTGTCATAATAATAATGATAAGGCCTTGTCTTTTCCTGCTCACAACTGACTTCATATCCAAGTGAAGACAATCTCTCCTCTAACGCCTGTGCAGAAAGGTCATCACCGTCCACATGACGTTCAAGTTTCCAGAACTGGCGGTTGATTTCCTCGCATATAGTGTAAGCCAGTTCTTTATCAGTGTTCAAATCAAATCTTTTGTCCATAACACATATTTTAAGAGGTGATTTATTGTTCAGCTTGCAAAAGTACACATTATTATTGGAAATCACAAGAAATTATCAGTTTTTATATCAAAAAATGTGGGAAACTGTTATTGTACAATTATCTTTTGCCTCATAACTCTTTGATTTTTAACGCTGCAAAGTTAATAAAAATAATTATAGCCACCAAGAAAAATGTGCTGAATTTTATAATCCTAAATGAGCTTGCATAGACAAACTCGTCACACTACTTTATTTCCAATGCTACTCCATTGTTCCTCCAATGCTACTCCGTACCAAAGTCGGTGATACTCCTATCTGTGTGGGGTAAAAAGCGGAGTCACAGCGGAGTAATAGCGGAGTCACTCCCTACCTGCTGCCAGCTTTCAACAGAAAAATATTATTTCATTTTTTCCAAATTTTACGAGTGATTGTATTTTTGTTTGATATAATCTTAACGACATAAACTCCGTTGCACAAATCACTTATATCTATTGTGTTAGTTGCACAATTCTTTTTTGCTAACGTCCCATCCAACGAATATATTTCTGATTGTATTGGGGAATTAGCAGGATTATCTATTACAAGAATATTGTTCTTTATAGCAAATTGAATATAATCATCTTTTGCTTCATCGATTGCTGTTGTCTGTTTATGTACGGAGTCAATATATTTAATAATTTCAGGATCATCGATTAATGAAGTCGTAAATATGGTATCTCCAGCAACAATCCCATATTGATTGTAAGCAAATAGGGTATAGAACTGCCCCCAATCAGCATAGTTATAGCTGAATTCATAGAGGTTTGTATCTTTTTCATGAATATCGACAATATCAAAATTGCCCCAAAAAGTATCTGGAAACTGGAATACATTTAAACTATCAGAAAGAACACAAAACAGTCTGAAATCCTTCATTCTCTCGGCAGAGAACTGTACTGCAAGTTCTCCATACGGTTTATATCCTCCATATTCAAAATCAAAGTCGCCAGAAATAGACGCTTTTTTGACTTTTGGACGTGAGGGCAGTACATTCAATGTAAGGGGTACTCTATCAATTATGATGTCTCTGCTATGCAATTCCACAGAGCAATTGATGTAAACCGAAGAGTCGTTGGGATACTCAGTTCTCAGAAAATCAAGATAAAGACCCGAAAATAGACTTGGTTCTATTTTAAAAGAAAATTGGTTGGCTCCTGCATCTGATTCCAAACAAACAGTTTTACCTCCACTTTCATTGTAAAAGCTTAAAGTCCAAGATACATCTTCGATTTTCATATCTTGCGCATAAAACATCGGTTCCTCGCCATTGACAAAAATATGAGAGCAATCTACGATTGCCCCATCTTGTAGCTGAATTGCCGGAGCAATCCCTTGCGCTTGACAATTCATAGTAATCAAGCTAATAAACCAAACAAATAAAACGTGTTTCATCTTAACAATCTTGAGGTTCTGACTTTTGAAAATTATGTCACTTTGATTTTGACGCGGCAAAGTTAATATAAATAATGATAACCACCAAGAAAAATGTGCAGAAATGGTGTGCTAAGTCGATTTTATTTCTACTTAGCGCACCATTTCTGCACATTCTTCTGTATGATTTGTGATACTTTAACGCCATATATTTGGTGTTATGGATAATATTTCATACTTTTGCGGCATGAATTTGATATACGGAGATACCAATGCGCAGATTATCTCACGAATGGGGAGTAACTGCAAGCGCTATCGCATTGCCGCCAATCTTACACAGCAGGAATTGGCGGACAATGCAGGTGTGGGAATTGCCACGGTGAAAAACTTCGAGAATGGCAAACTGCGTAATGTAACCCTCGATTCTCTGCTGAGAATGATGAGGGCTATTGGCATTCTCGAACAAATCGAGGGCGTGCTTCCCGAGTTGCCCGTTTCTCCATTTGAATTGGAGGAAATACAGAAGAAACTAAAAGGAAAGCAAAGGCAGAGAGTGAAACATTAAGGAGAGAAAGGGATGAGCATGAATAATGTATTGAAAATTATGTTGTGGGGGCATGACGTCGGACGACTGGTTTGGGATGACAAGGAGAGAAGGGCTTTATTCAGTTTCTCGCCGTCGTTCCTTACCTCGGGATATGACATTGCTCCACTGACTGCATCCATCAGCAAACCTTATCTTCGTCAGGGTGGAATCTACAAGGGTAACAAGCAGCAGAAGATATATAAGGGCTTGCCGGAATTTCTTGCCGACTCGCTTCCTGACCGTTGGGGTGAGACTCTTATATCAAGGTGGCAGCGTGAAAATATGCCCGATGTGAAATTCACTCCGGTTGATGCATTGGCGTTTATGGGAAAGCGTGCTATGGGAGCGTTGGAGTTTGAGCCATGTCTTGACCAATGGCGTGATCCTGTCGATTTGGAATTGTCATGTCTTTATAAGATAGCGGATGATATTTTAAACGAGAGGGCTGAGGCGGTGGATAATGTGAACAGCGCAAGTATGCAGAGCCTTTATCTCGTGGGGACTTCAGCGGGTGGTATGCAACCCAAGGCTATCATTGCCATCAACGAGGATGACGGCACCGTGAAATCCGGGCAAATCCAGCTTGAGGGTAATTTCAGGTATTATATTCTGAAATTTGACAGGGGCGGGCGCTTTCCATTTACATTGATGGAAAAAACGTATTACGACATGGCTTTGGCGTGTAGAATAAAGATGATGCCTTCAAGACTAATTACCATAGACGGGCGCAGCCATTTCATCACAGAACGTTTTGACAGGGCAGGAAATGAAAAGTTGCATATACAGACTCTCGCTGCCGTATCTCCTGACGCAGATTGTTATGAGGACTTGATGAAGACAGCCCGTCTGTTGAGGATACCAGATAACGAGTTGGCGGACATCTTCCGCATAGCCGCATTTAATGTTTTGGCGGCAAATGTTGACGACCATAACAAGAACTTCTCATTCCTGATGGGAAGAGACGGGCATTGGCATTTTGCTCCGGCCTACGACCTCAACTTTACGGTTGACCTGCATGGTTCGCCGTTGTATCATCGTCATGAACTGACATTATGCGGAAAGGACAGGAAAATCACTCGTGACGATATCCTCAGGTTTGGTGATGACTCCTGCATCAAGAATGCATCTTCTATCATAGAAGAGGTGGAATATGCCGTGCGCCATTTCCCCGACTTTGCCAAAGCCAATGGCATTGACGGAAAATACATCGATGAGATAGGCGAATATCTCAAAAATCGTGTTTTGGTGCAAAAAGCAGGTAAAATATTTGGTTAAATCAATATAAATCAGTAACATTATAGAACGTTTACGGAATAATATGGCAACAGAAATTTCAACATACATCTATGAAGGCATGGAACTCCCCTTTGAGGATTGGAGCAACACTGGTCACTCTTTCGGTGACTTGGCTTCTATAATCCAGGCCACGCACGATGCTGCGCAATCGTCTGCCGTCAAGGCTATCAACCGCATGCAGACCATGCGCAACTGGCTCATCGGCTATTATATCATAGAGTTTGAGCAGCATGGAAAGGATAGGGCTGAATATGGAACGCAACTGTTGAAGAAGTTGGAAGAACGGGTGAATAGGAAGGGACTGAATATTACCTTATTTAAAAACTCCAGAAACTTTTATCTCCACTATCCTCAAATGGCAGAGAATCTAATTCCCTCAATAAGTCCGACACTGTCGGACAAATTTAAGACACCCGGCAAAAAGATAATATCATCACTATCTTTTTCTCATATTGTTGAGTTGCTTACTGTCGAAGACCCTCTTGCCCGCTACTTCTATGAGCAAGAGTGCATCAAATGCACATGGTCGGTTCGTGAACTCCGCCGCCAGATAAACACCAACCTCTATTTCCGTGCAGGCATCAGCAGCAACCCAGAGAAGATGCTTTCACTTTCATCCATACAAGGACATGACTCAGCTGAATTACAGATACGTCAGCCGTTCACTTTTGAGTTCCTTGGACTGAAGGCTCAAGAGGTTGTGGGCGAACAGGATTTGGAAGATGCCCTCATCAGTCATTTGCAGGATTTTATCCTCGAATTGGGCAAAGGCTTCTGTTTTGAGTCACGCCAGAAACGTATCATCATTGACGATGAGTATTACTATCCCGACCTTGTGTTCTACAATCGCATCCTGCATTGCGGTGTCATCATAGAATTGAAGAACGAGGAATTCACGCACGAACACCTTGGTCAACTCAATGCGTATGTATCCCACTACAAGGAGAATGAAATGCAACCCGGGGACAACCCTCCTGTAGGCATTCTGCTCTGTACACGAAAGGGAAAGAAGATGGTGGAGTATGCCCTTGCCGGAATGGACAACCAGCTGTTTGTTTCCACCTATATGCTTCAGCTTCCCGACAAGAAGACCCTTGAGGAGTTCTTGCTGAAGCAGATTGGGGAATAAATGGAGGAAAGTAAGATTTCTACTTTTGCCTCAAGAATCGTGTTTTGGTGCAATAACTCATCATAAAAAATCGTGTTTTGGTGCAGAAAGTTGGTGAAATGTTTGGTTAAACCAATATAAATCAGTAACATTATCCATAGCATGGATATGAAAATCGACAACGGCATAGTCTATCTTCCGATTTACATGACGTCGTTGTTGTGATGACAAACCGGTTGCTCTCCTGCCTTACCCCGTCGAGTGCATACCAACGGATGACAGATACCCCCTTGTAATTATGGTCGGAGCAATGATAGTGTATGGTGTTCTGCTTACCGTCGGGCCAGGTGATTACCAAGTCCTCGTCCATATCCAGCGCACCGTCAATCTGTCCGAACAGCAGGATAAAGCCTTTCTCGTCCTTGAACTGCCACTCCTTCCTTATGAGTTTAAAACCATATTCTATAGGCAAGAGATAACGTGTGGCGCAATTCGCCGGGGCATTTGTGGTATTGTCGGTATAGATCTTGTCGGTAGTGTCCTCTGCCGTATATGTCTTGCCACGATAAGTTATGGTGGCACCGTCATACCACTTTGTTTCATTTGACGGGTCGAGCAGGTCGTTGCCGTTCTCATCCACCAATTCCACCCACAACATCACTGGTGTCCAATCTACGATGATGCAATCATCATCATTGTTGTTGTCACTACATCCCGTCATACACATTGCAGCAATGGCGAGGAAAAACATTAATGTCACTTTTCTTATACTATTTTCTTTTTGATTATATCTTAATAACGATATAATTACATAAATCTTGCATACAAATCATACATTTTAAACAATTTTGTTTTAAACAGCCTTGTTTAATTCAGAGAAAAGACGTAACTTGGCTGCCAAATATTGATATTATGGCAATGAAAAGCAATGATGAGGCTCCATTCGTATTTGGAGTTAGCCCGCATTGATGCTTTTAAAATATTATCAGTTGCAAAGTTACTGCTTTTCTATGTTCTATCCAAGAAAAGTCATACATTTCTGTTCAGCATTAATGTTTTTAATATAAGGTTTACCCTTGGATGCTTTCATACGGAAATATTCTGAGAGAGTAGGCAATGGCTATTTTCAATATATACGAAAGACTTGCGGAAGGATGGCAGTACGCTGTTGGTGCCGGCTTTCATGACAATGTTTATATCTAAATTAGCCAAAAGTAGTGAAAAAACTTAGATTTGGTGAAAAATAAGATTAAATAATTTGCCAAATCCAATTATTTTATGTACTTTTGGCGAAAAATAAGAAGAGATATGGCTAAGATTATCGGTAGAGAAAAAGAGATGCAGACGCTGGCAGAGAGCATGAAGTCAGAACGTTCGGAATTCGTCGCTGTATATGGAAGGCGACGGTGACGTTATCAGCAACTACAGCAGTTCGTGGCGTTCGTCCGACCCTGACAATCCTGCACAGATAGACCTTGTGATAGAGCGTGGCGACAGAATCATCAACCTCTGCGAAATGAAGTTCTCGTCTTCGCCATATACCATTGACAAGGACTACGAGATGCGGCTTCGCGAGCGTATGGGGCTTTTCGTCAGTCAGACACGCACCAGGTGTGGCATACATATAACCTTGGTGACAACCTTCGGAGTCGTCTGCAACAGCCATTATCACAGTATTGTAAATTCCGAGGTGTGTCTTGACGACTTGTTCACAGGAAACTCTGACAGCTTGATTTTAATCGGTCAAAAAACGTCAGATTATAAATTTTAAACAACTTTGTTTATTTAGTAGGAAAGGCGTAATTATGCAGCCAAAAAGAGATAATAAATATATAAACACAATGAAGACGTACAGGTCTCGTATAAGCATATCATTGCTTCTTATAGTAACAGTCGCTTGTTTTGTCCCCGTGGCATTTGTTTCTATTGAGGAGATGTGGCATATCGCTGTCGCAATGCTCCTTATATACCTATTGATATTATCATGCATCCGAGGCATAAAGTATGTCATTGAAGGGAATACTCTGAAAGTCTATTCTTACTGGGGAATACATCAGGATATTGATATCGCCACGATAACTAAAATGGAACAGAGCCGGTGTATGCTCAGTTCGCCTGCCGCTTCTTTCAAGCGTCTTGCCATTTATTACGGCAAATGTGATGTTATCTATATCTCTCCACGGAATCAAAAAGATTTCATCAACGAGATAAATAGAATAATATCTTCGGGAAACGGAATTTGACTACACACTATTAAATATATTGGCGTCAATGAGATAATAAAATTATGAGATTTTCGGCATATTCATTTAAATAATCAGTGAGATTTTCGGCAAATAGGCATAAATTGTGAGAATTTCGGCACTTTTAACTAAATAAATTGCGAGAATTTCGGCAAATTATGTATCTTTGTCAACGACACAGGACTCTTCGTCACCTTGGCTTTCAGGGATAAAGACATTACAGAGAATGTCATCTATCAGAAATTGCTTAGCGACAAGCTGTCGGCAGACTTGGGTTACGTATATGAGAATATAGTGGCGCAGATGTTGAAGGCGGCAGGCAATGAGCTTTTTTACCACACATGGCCAACCGAGAGCGGCAAGCACAACTATGAGATTGATTTCCTCTTGTCGCGTTGCAGCAAGGTGTGTCCGATAGAGGTCAAGTCGTCGGGATATAAGAATCACGCCTCCTTAGATGCTTTCTTACGTAAATATCCCGAGAGAGTAGGCCAAGGCTATTTGCTATATACGAAGGACTTGCGGAAGGATGGCAATACACTGTTGGTTCCGGCTTTCATGACAATGTTCATATAGGTAGGGGCTGGTGTGCCAGCCCCTTTGTTTTCCTTGCTTTCAACATGAAACGCTGACAGTTTGATTTCAATCGGCACTGTTATAGTTTTATTCGGCTCCACTTTGAATACTTCAGACAGACCGTAATATCGGTAATCGGTATTATTCTCCACATAAACAACGGATGAGTACATTTCTATCCTATAGTAACCACAACGAAGGGCGTGCGGCCAAGTTAAATTCTTCAATTTCCCAACTACGATTTCTCCCGGGGCTTCCGGGATAATTTCTACAGTATATTGGCTGAAGGAGTCAACGTCGGTACTGCTGTCTGTAGATATGATATTTAAAACAACGTCGCCAGTTTCAAAAGATTCGGATGGCGACTCTTTATCACAGCCCGCACAAATTGCGACTAATATAGCTAATAGAACATTTTGGATTTTCATGTTTAATCGTGATTATTATTTCATATCCTGACAAACGTTATTTCTATTCTTTGAAGTCCTTTTTTGTCAGCATTTGCAAGGACGAGGACGTATGTGAGCTGCTCTTTCTCCTTCATCGTGGATGTAATGTGGCGGAAGTCATCATTCTGAACAATGTATTTCAGCATGGGACCACCGCCAGAGGCAACCACGAGGCGTATCTTGTCAGAGAGAGGCGAGATTACGAAGGCATAGCGAGCCATGTATTTTGCACTGTTGAACTTTACCCAGTCGGGGGAAGTCTTGTCCAAAATATTGTCAAGATATATGCGGCAGTTCTTGTAGGAAGGTCTCTCGCTACCTTTGGAATCGTATATTTTCCCATTGCCATCTATCAATACCGGCGAGGACAGTGAATATTTCTCTATGGGACACAACTCCTCGTAGTGTATATCAGCCTCGGATTTGATTGTGTCTTCAACAGGAAGTTCTGGACTTGTGATTTCCTTGTCCTCCAATACCTCGATAAGTTCATAGCGCCATGCCGAACCATCAGCTGGTGGATTGGCAAGAATGGTTTTCCTTACTCTCAATCTGTATCTATGTCCTTTCTCGTATGTAAAACCTGCAATCTTGGAGAAACTCTCATTTCTCCACGTCTCATCAACGCCTTCCTCCATAATGAGCATACACTCAATGGGAGTGTCATTGTTTTCTTCGAATAGCGGATATTTGACACCAGTATTCTCCGACACCAATATGGTCACTTCCTTGACCACATCCCTTAGCACCGTGTCGTCATCGCAAGAACTCAATCCAGCAATGCTTGCCACTAAAACAGCTATAAAAGCAAAAACGTTTTTCATGTCCTTAATTGAACTTTGTTGAATAATTGGCTGCAAAGTTACAACAAATAAAGTATGTATGCAAATTAAAAGTTTGACGTTCGGGTTTATATCTTGCATTATTTCAGCGCGTTATAAAATTGCTAAACCATAAAGTTTGAGAGGCTCCTCAAAAGTTTGCTTCTATGCCCTTTTTATAGCCCCTTCATCAGATTGCGAATATATATTCCAAGGTTTGTGTCATGTTCGGTCATATTGAGCTTTTTCCTCACGTTGCTGCTGATATGATAGTGGTGTTTGAGCTGGATGTATTCTCCCACCTCCTTGCCACGAAGACCGATGGCATACAGGCATACATAGTTGATTTCGTCAGTGGATAATCCATGCTGTTCGAGATATTCCATAAACTTGGGATGTGAGGCCTTAAACGCCAGTCGGGTGGTGTTCATGAACTCATCCTTGTCCTTGTGGATTGACTCAATCCATTTGTTGTATGGCTTGGAGTAGGCTTCATTGTTCGTTATTTCTTTTGCCAAAAGACTATTGAGCATGTCCAGCCGCATCTTGATAACGTCTTGAACAGGTTTTGCCAGTTCAGACTGTTCTTCATGAAGTTCCTTCAGATTGTCACGCTCGTTTTCCAACTGCCGTATTCTCAACTTTAGGTTTGATGCCTCCAAACTTCTTATATGTCCGCGGTAATAAAGCCAACCGACAAGCAGAGCCATTGCCAGCAAACCACTAAGAGAGTAGAAAATGATTCTGTCCCTGTCACGAATCTTCATAAGGTTTTCAAGCTCAAGCTGATGCTTTTTGTCGGCAAACAGCAGGTCTTGTGACAGCAACTCTTTCTGATAACGCTCAAGCATGG